>JAEEGI010000328.1_pt1 | contig 188912 bp, 148 predicted proteins | sample 8958751 | NCBI WGS metagenome assembly JAEEGI01 (sample SAMN16246545, study PRJNA631951) | gut metagenome | biome: gut microbiome; feature: rumen; material: KS-attached | host: Bos | place: Iran: Karaj | collected 2018-10 | reverse complement strand
TGGCCCAATGATAATAACTTTCGTTTGTGTATTGTTTTACCCAATCTTCTATTACACCTTGGCTTACCTCCAGAGTCGAATGCGCTGGCCACATCAGAAATCTAGTGACTTCTTCATCTGCTGCCCAATTATTATACATCGCTGCAGCATCTTCATTCACATATCTTCTTAAAACCAGTCTATCTGTCTCTAGCTTTTGCGTTCCACAATGTTTCATAAGTTTGTCCTTCCTTGTCGAATTCCGATTTGCTTATTTCATTATCCTGAAAGAGAACTAAGTCGCTGCGCGACGGCCCGCCGAGGCTGAGGCGCAGCGATTTTCTTTTTCAAAAAAGGCAGTAGATAGTGACTCTAAAATAGAGTATTGTTAAAGCTACCACAACTCGTAACAACTACACCACTACTGCCATGAAAAGAGTATCATTTATTCCGTATAATTACAATGATTTCCATACAATTCGTCCACCACCGAATAATAGTAGTGACCCTGTTCAATTACTACTATTTACGGAGGTTTTATAATGGACGAATCATTAAAAAGACAGATTCATGAAGAGTGCCGGATCAGAAACCGTTCTGAAGGCACCTGTAAACAATACACTTTTCATATCGGCAAGTTTCTCGATTGGATCGGTGATAAGCCACTCAATGAACTCGCACTTTATGATGCACGTGAATATATCATTAAAAAACGCAATGACGGAGTTAAACCCGAAAGCTGTAACGGAATCAACTCCGCTCTCGTTTTCTTTTACAGATACATACTTCATATCACGTGGGATCTCGATATAGTTCCCCGGATGAAGCGAGACTGGACTTTACCCCGGGTTGTTTCCCGTGATGATATCGAGAAGTTGATCGACACTGCTACCAACATACGAAACAAAGCTATCATTGCTCTTACGTATTCCGCCGGTCTCAGAGTCGGTGAAGTCTGTAAGCTTGCTCCCACCGATATCTACATGTCATCCATGCAGATCCATGTCAGGAATTCCAAGAATCATGGCGATCATTGGACTATTCTGTCCGAAAGAGCATTAGAGCTTCTCAAGCAGTATTGGTACTCCTGTCCAGAACCCAGAGACGTTCTTTTTGTTTCCATAAGAAAACCTCATCGTCCTCTTAAACCCGGTGCCATTCAATCGATGCTTAACAAAGTTGGTGCAGAGGCCGGTGTCAAGGTTCATCCGCATGTTCTTCGCCATTCCTTTGCTACACATCTTATAGAAGACGATACGAAGCGTGAGTATGTACAGGCTATGCTCGGTCACAGATCACCGAACTCAACTGCGGTATATATCAACGTGAGCAATAAATCTATCATGGGTGTTACAAGCCCTCTTGATAAGAAGACCAAGAAGCCTCGTAAAAAGGCATCCGGCAAGGGAAAATCTTCCGGTAAAAAGTCAGGAGGAAAGAAGGATGAGTGATGTAACGATACAGGATGTATTTGAACAGTTTCTTCCTTCGATAGCTGACAGATCGTTTTCCGATGAACAGTTCAATGCTATCCGTTGTATCAGGAACTGCCGTACTGCCGAGATGGGCGCTCATGTAAGTGAATGTGAATCATGTCATACTACTTTTATACACTACAACTCATGCAAAAACAGGCACTGTCCAATGTGCCAAGGCATGGATGTTGATGAATGGATCGACCTTCGAAGGGAAGATGTGTTGGATGCGCCATACTTCCATACAGTCTTCTCCATCCCCAGTCAGCTTTATCCTCTGGTGTACGCCAATCAGAAGCTTTTGTATGATGCTCTGTATCATGCGGCGAATAAAACGCTTGCAGAGTTATCTGGGGATCCCAAGCACTTTGGAGCAAAGATAGGTTATATCTGTATCCTTCACACCTGGGGCTCTCAGCTTAATTACCATCCTCATCTTCATACGATAGTACTTGGAGGAGGTCTCGACAGCAAAAATCATTGGAGGGACAAGGGCAAGAAGTTTTTCCTCCCTGTAAAAGTCATGTCAGCTGTTTTTAAGAAATACTATCTGGATGAACTTAAAGACCTTCGAGAAGATGATAAGCTTGTATATACTGGAAAAGCTAGCTTTCTACGAAATTCATACTCCTTTAAGGAGCTTCTGAATTCACTGTACGATACAGACTGGATCGTATATACAAAAGAGACTTTTGCAGGAGCTCATGAGGTTTTTAAGTATCTCGGAAAATATACTCACAGGATCGCTATCAGTAATCGCCGTATTATTGATATGGATGATGAAAATGTTTCTTTCTATGCAAAAGATTACCGCGATGCAGCCAAATATAAGCCTATGACACTCTCGGGCGAAGGTTTTCTGTCACGCTTTTTGCTCCATGTGCTCCCCAAAGGATTTGTCCGGATCAGGTATTATGGGATCCTCTCCTGTAGATGCAAGCGTGAAACGATCACCTTATGCAGGAATCTTCTCGGATGTGAAAAATACTTATCACAGTTGCGAGATAAAACGATTGCAGAGAAACTCATGATCCTTTATAAGCGTGACATCCACAAATGTTCTAAATGCAGTGGACATCTGATTACCCACCGCGTTTTTGGAAGATATATGCTGTGTTGAAAGCAATCAACTTAACAGCATTTAAAGTCCTTCTCTGGAAGGGCTTATTAGTCATGGGACAAACGTTACTTTTCTATCTTATTGGCTATCAAAACGATTAATTCCATGGTAATATTTGTGGGGATCATGAAAGATTGAAATTCCACATCAACCCGGACGCGACTTAGTTCAATTTGATAAAAAACGGCGTGAAGCCCGAACAAAAGGGCAGATTGATCATATATGTAATCTGCTTTTTTGTTCGGTCTTACACCGTTTGTTTACGAAAGAAGATAATCTTCCTACGATTATCAAAATAAAAAAGCACCCAAGTTATTCTCAATTAAGAATAGCTTAGATGCATTATCCCGCAGTGATATAAGTATTAGCGATTTCCCCAGGCTTTCTGCTCTCAGTACTAGTCCTTCATTCAGAACAACTTTTCCTCTCCAAAAACACGTACAACATAACATTAGTAATTATACCATTACCGGGGGCTCATTTAAAGAAAAATCTGCATAACTGCGCTGTTTTTACCGACCCAGCAGTCTGTCTCTTAAGAGTGAAAGCAATCCTGCGATCCATGCAGTTCCGTAGAACACCAGGAGGCAGCCCCCAAAGAGTCCGATCAGGATCGGCAGGGTATGCCATAATCCCTTAAACACGATAACCAGGAGCGAGAGTCCAAATAACAAAATGACAAACACTCCGATGAAGGACAGGGCTCTGCCCAGCAGATCAAAGGCCACCAATACGAGTGTCAGTATTCCGGCCAACAGGTGTGCAAATATCTTTCCGATAATCTTCATAATAAAGTCCCCTTTCCTTAAGGATCCTCCCGGGGTCCGCGGCGCCCCGGGAAGATCGGTATTAGTTCATTTCTGTTCTTCTTTCCACTTTGTGAGCAGTTCAATGATGATACGTTCACGCTCTTTTGCAGCCATCCTGGGCGGGAAGAAAGCGTTAAGCTTCCGTTCTGAGAGGTTAACTCCTCCGCCATACTTGTTAGGAACGGCTCCGTTCATGGTGGCTGTGAAGGTGTACTTGGTGATGTTGTCAATGTTTTGAAGTTCCTTCAGAGCCTTGATCTGGGCGGGTTTGATTCCTTTATTGGCACGATGGTATTCATAGAACCATTCCTGGACTTCCTGGTTGAAATAAGAAATATCCACAGCCATGCTGATGGGAAGTTCCTTGTTATCCACCATGCTGAGGAGAGGCGGGATGAGTTCCGTGAGGCGGATGTACTTACCAACCTGACGGCCAGTCATACCAGCTTCTGAGCCAATCTTGTCCCTTGTGAATTCGTTCGTTTTCAACTTCTGGAACTCAGTTCCAGAAGTTCCTCCTTCAAGATCCGAACGCGCCCCCTGACGGTTCATAGCATCCATCTTCATCTTGAAACTCCACGCCCTCTCACTGGGCAGTATCTCTTCCCTCTGCACATTGGAATCCACCATGGCGATCGTGGCTTCATCATCGCTCATTTCCTTGATGATGGCCGGGATATATTCCAGCCCTGCTTTCTTCGAAGCATGCAATCTGCGGTGCCCGGAGATCATTTCATACCCCTGCTCCGGGGTCCTGGGCCGTACCAGCACCGGAGACAGGACTCCGTTTGCCTTGATGCTCTCCACCAGCTCATCCATCTTCTCGTCATCCAGCACCTTGAATGGGTGATCCTTGAAGGGATAGATATCCTTGATCTTTACCATGGCACTTCCTTCCATGGATGTTGGAATGCCGAAGAATTCATCCATCGGGTCGATTTTAATCTCAGGTCTCTTAGCCATTTGCAAGCACCTCCTTCGTCAGAGCGGAGTATGCAAAAGCCGCTTTCCCCTTAGGGTCGTATTCGTAGATGCTCTGAGCTACCGCACTGGTTTCTGCAGCTCTTACCGAGAGAGGGATCTCGATCTCGAACACCGGAACCGTCTTCCCGTATACCTCATGAACCTGAGTCACGATATCCCTGGCATAATTCGTTCTGGCATCCACCATGGTCAGCAGGATCCCTTCGATCTCCAGCTCCAAATTCAGGGATCGCTTGATCATACCGATGGTTTTGATGAGCTGCTGCAGACCTTTCACCGGAAGGTACGCCGCCTGAACCGGAATCAGCACCTTATCCGCAGCCGTCAGGGCATTTACCGTAACGATACCCAGAGAAGGCATACAATCGATCACGATGAAATCATAAATCTCCTTCACATCATCCAGATAAGTTCGCAAGATAGACTCCCTGCAAAGGGTATTGGCAAATGAAATCTCTGCCATGGCCAGATTGATATTGCCGGGGATCAGATCCACATTCTCCTTTACATGCATGATCCCGTATCCCGGTGCGATGTCTTCATCTGCAGCTTCCATTCTGAAGATATCAAATAAGGTGTCCGTTAACTTGTCCGGCTCGCGGAAGCCCAGACTAATGGAAAGGGAACCCTGAGGATCTGCGTCGATCATGAGAACGCTCTTTCCCTCCTTTGCGAGACCAAGCCCCAAATTCATTGCGGTAGTAGTCTTTCCCACGCCGCCTTTCTGATTTGCGATTGCGATTACTTTACACATAGTGTTTCAGTCTCCTTTCGATCTTTGCATTTTCTTCAGTTTCTTCGATATCAATAAGATTCACCTTGTACTTGAACTGCTCCACGAATTTCATCAAACCTGCTTTGTCCACCAGCAGGAGATTCCGTACCTTGAAAAGAGCTCCGGCATCTGAGGCGATCTGCATGGCCTGATCCTCATTCAAGCCCAGATATGCAGCTGCATCTTTTACCTGGCAGTATTTTCCGCCGATGTCTCCCACCAGATTGCCTACCTTATTCACGAATTCCCGCATGGTTTCCAGATTGATCAGCTTCTTACCATTGACCCGATACAGGGCTCCGCACAGCATGGCATTCTGCAGCAGTTCCTTTTCACTCATACTCAATACCTCAAGCAGTTCCTTGGGTTTATAGAACTTCTTGGGCCAAAGGAACACAACCCTCTTTTTCCTTGGTGTCATTCTCATCACCTCCAGACTCTGAAGGTCTCGAGGTATTCCTCAAAGACCGCCGCATTGACCAGGATCTTGCGATTGATCTTGTAGATCGCACCGGCTTCTTCCGCCATTTTCCGGAAGTTCTCATGGCCCATACTGTAGAGCTCGACTCCTTCCCGGATGGTGAGGAACTTCTTGTTCATCACCTTCATGTCCTTGTATTTATCAATGCTCATGGTGGGCATATCAATTTTCTTCGGATTCATCTGCATTCCCTCCATTCTTTTCACGCATATAGGCTTCCAAAATATCTCTGCGGATCAGCACCAGCTTTCCGCATTTGTACACGGCCCCGGCTCTCCAGACCAGGTTTGCGAACCGCTTTTCTCCCATGCTGTAATACTGCTGGCCCATCTTGTAGGTGATAAACTCATGCTTTCCGAAATCCAGGTCCTCAGCATCCAGCAGATGCGAACACATCCAGATATTTCCCGTCATTCCTGCTCCTTTCCGTCCTGTCCGGCCTGCTTTCTCTTGGTGTAAGCGGAATAGGTGCAGGGCTTTTGATGAAACTGCTCCAAATACTCATCAAAAATGTCCCGGTTGATAAGAACTGTTCCGTCCACACGGTAGATCGCGCCTGCCTCGTCAGCCATTTCCAGAAGCTTTCTGTGGGTGAGGCTGTAGACGATCTCTGCGTCCTTGTACTTTAAGAACTGACGGCGCAAACTGCGGTTCCTCTGTCTTACTTCATTCACTTTTTCACTGTTCAAATATTGTTCTTCAATCATGTAGGTTTCCTCCTGTGGTTTTTTTCTGTGACGGAAGCGAATAAAAAAAGACCACTTTCTAATTTCTTAGAAAGTGGCCTTCAAATTTAATGCCATTTTTTGTTTTTTCACAGAATTATTCCCGATTGAAACCGACTGAAACGGGTTTTTGTGTGGTCAAAAAGTGGTCAAACGTTTGTTCAACCCCGCAAACCCGCATAAATACTGGCTTTCTTACTGGATACTTTTGAGCGTCGGGAAGAGTAGCACGTCTCTTATGGCTAAGCTGTTTGTGAGCAGCATGACCAAACGGTCGATGCCATAGCCAATGCCGCCGGTGGGAGGCATGCCGATCTCAAGGGCGTTAAGGAAGTCCTCGTCGGTGTGGTTGGCTTCTTCATCGCCTGCAGCAAAGGCTGCATCCTGCGCCGCAAAACGCTCGCGCTGGTCGATGGGATCGTTGAGCTCGGAATATGCGTTGCACATCTCCCAGGTGTTGATGAAGAGCTCGAAACGCTCCACCTTCTCGGGATCGGAGGGCTTCTTCTTGGTGAGGGGTGAGATCGCAAGGGGATGATCCATGACAAAGGTGGGCTGGATCAGATTCTTCTCGCAGTACTCCTCGAAGAAGAGGTTTACGATGTCGCCCTTGGTGTGGCGCTCTTCGTATTCCACGTGATGCTCCTTGGCGAGCTTCTTCGCTTCCTCGTCGGTCTTTACGGCGTCAAAATCAACGCCGGCATATTTCTTGATGCAATCGATCATGGTGATGCGCTCGAAGGGCTTTCCAAAATCGATGTCGATGCCGTTGTAGGTGATCACGGAGGTGCCGCAAACCTTCTCGGCAAGGTACTTGAACATGCTCTCGGTAAGCTCCATCATGCCTTCGTAATCGGTGTAGGCCTGATACAGCTCCATCAGGGTAAACTCGGGGTTGTGGCGGGTGTCCACGCCTTCGTTACGGAACACGCGGCCGATCTCATATACTCTCTCAAGGCCGCCAACGATGAGGCGCTTTAAGTAAAGCTCCAGGGAGATACGAAGCTTTACGTCCTCGTCCAAAGCGTTATAGTGGGTCTCAAAGGGTCTTGCAGCCGCGCCGCCTGCGTTGGGCACAAGCATGGGGGTTTCCACCTCAATGAAGTTGCGTCCGTCAAGGAAGTTGCGGATCTCCTTGATGATCTTTGAGCGCTTGAGGAAGGTCTCCTTGGAATCCTGATTCATGATGAGGTCAACGTATCTCTGGCGATACTTCATGTCGGTATCGGTCAGGCCGTGGAACTTCTCAGGAAGGATCTGCAGGCTCTTGGAAAGGAGCGTTACGCTGGAGGCGTGAACGGAAATCTCTCCGGTCTTCGTGGTGAACACCTCGCCCGTGATGCCCAGGATGTCGCCGATGTCATATTTCTTGAAATCTGCATAGGGCTCTTCGCCGATGCAGTCTCTCGCAACGTAGCACTGGATGCTGCCCTTCAGGTCCTGAAGATTGCAGAAGGACGCCTTGCCCATGACGCGTTTGAACATCATTCTGCCGGCGATGGTAACGGTCTTTCCCTCAAGCTCGGCATAGTTGTCCTTGATGTCGGTGCTGTGGTGCGTTACGTCAAATTTGGTGATCTGGAAGGGGTCCTTGCCTGCTTCCTGCAATGCTGCGAGCTTTTCGCGGCGCACCATGCGAAGCTGTCCCAAATCCTGTACGGGGGCGTTTTGATTGTTCTGATTCTGGTTGTTCTGAGTCTCTGCCACGGTTTTTCTCCTTACGAATGTTTTCTGAAATAATGTCTTTCTTAAACAAGAAGCGGCAAACTGCTTTGCCGCTCTTTAGATGATCTGATTCTGCGCTTAGTTGCTTCTGGTGATGCCAAGCACCTTGTAGGTGAAGGTGCCGGCCTGGGTCTCAACGTCCACGGTGTCGCCCACCTTGTGGCCGATGAGCGCCTTGCCTACGGGGCTCTCGTTGGAAATCTTGCCCTTTAAGCTGTTGGCCTCGGTGGAACCAACGATCTTATAGGTCAGCTCCTCGCTGTACTCAAGGTCAAGGATCTTCACGCTGCAACCGATGTTGATCTTCTTCAGGTCGACTTCATCCTCAACGACAACTTCTGCGTTTTTCAGAATTTTCTCGAGTTCTTCGATGCGGGTCTCGATGTCGCGCTGCTCATCCTTGGCTGCGTCATATTCCGCGTTCTCGGACAGGTCGCCCTGCTCTCTTGCCTCTTTGATCTTCTGAGCCACTTCCTGGCGTCTTACAACCTTTAACTCATGAAGCTCATCCTCATACTTTCTGAGCCCTTCATAGGTCAGAATGTTCTTTTTTTCCTGCATTTTGGGGACCTCCCGATCGTATTTGATTGTTCATCATTTCGTGCATATTTATGCTTTTTTGTTGCATGTCAGAGCATGCTCTCATGCCACAGAATTATATCACTTTTTTTCTATCTGTCAAGGGTTAGGTGGTGCTATTTTATGCGAATATTTTCTCGATGGTCGCGAGGAGTTCATCCATGGTCTCCATCTGGTTGATGGTGCCGCGGAGGCGGGCTGCGCCAGGCATGCCGAAGGTGTACCAGGAAAGGTGGCGGCGCATTTCGCGGACCGCGGTGTATTCGCCTTTATATTCCTGCTCCATGAGGGCGTGGCGGCGCACGAGCTCAAGTTTTTCGGCGTTCGTGGGCTTTGGAAGGAGCTCGCCGGTCTCAAGGTAGTGAATGGTCTCGCGGAAGATCCAGGGGTTTCCCTGGGCGGCGCGGCCGATCATGACGCCGTCGCACCCGGTCTGGTCGAGAAGTGCTTTGGCTTTCTCAGGGCTGTCCACGTCGCCGTTGCCGATGACGGGGATCTTCACGGCTTCCTTGACCTGCCGGATGATGTCCCAGTCGGCCTTGCCGGAATAATACTGCTCGCGGGTCCTGCCATGCACGGCGACCGCTTGTACGCCGCAGCTTTCCGCGATCCTTGCGATCTCAACGGCGTTCACGTGAGCGTCGTCAAAGCCCTTGCGGATCTTGACGGTGACAGGCTTTTCCACGGCTTTTACCATTGCGGTTAAAATCTGTTCCACAAGCTTTGGATTCTTCATGAGGGCGCTGCCTTCGCCATTGTTCACGACCTTTGGCACGGGACAGCCCATGTTGAGGTCGATGAAGCTGTAGGGGCGGTCCTGGATCCGTGCGGCCATGGCAGCTAAAATCTCGGGATCGGAGCCAAAGAGCTGGAGGGATGCGGGAAGTTCGCCCGGATGAACGGAAAGAAGCTCCTCGGTGTTTTTATTGTTGTAGTAGATCGCCTTGGCGCTGACCATCTCCATGCAGACAAGGGCCGTGCCCATTTCGCGGCACAGCAAACGAAATGGCAGGTCTGTTACGCCTGCCATGGGAGCCAATATAACGTTGTTCGCGAGCGTTACGCCGCCAATCGTGAGTGTGCTCATTCGTTGAGGTCCTTGTCGTACCATGTTTTTGTTGGTGCCTGCGGATGGATGTCGCGCCTGCGCCGTTTGTTCTTAGCTGCGCTTATTTTTATCATACAGGATGCGGAGGCCGTCGAGGGTAAGCGAGGGATCGTACACGTCGATACTCTTCGTCTCGTCGGCGATGAGTCTGCCAAGCCCGCCGGTCGCAACGACCTTCAGGTCCGAAAGACCGCTCTCTTCCTTGACCTTGGCGATGATATATTCCGTCTGGCCGATCTGGCCGTACACAAGGCCCGCCTGCATGCTGGAGATGGTCTCCTGCGCAAGGATGGTCTTGGGCTTTTTGATCTCCACGTTGGGAAGCTTTGCAGTCTGCTGCCAGAGGGCTTCCGCGCTGATCTTGATGCCAGGTGCCGTAATGCCGACGGAGAAGTTCCCGCCTGCGGTCACGAGGTCATATGTCGTCGCCGTGCCAAAATCAAGCACGAGCACGGGGGCACCATATTTTTCATAGGCTGCGACCACATCGACGATGCGGTCCGCGCCAATGCCCTTCGGGTCTTCGCCTGCCACCTTGATGCCGGTCTTGATGCCGGGGCCGACGATCAGGGGCTTCGTGCTGGTGTAGCGCTGGATCGCGCCGAGGAGCGCATGCATTACGTCGGGCACGACGGAAGCGACAATGGAACCCTCGAGCTTCATGGGATCGACGCCGCGGCTTTGCAGCATTTCGGTCAAGAGTACGCCATATTCATCCGAAGTGCGCGGTGTTTTCGTGGTCATGCGGAAGGTCGCCTTGAGGTCCTTTGCCTCATATACGCCCCAGGTCAGGTTGGTATTTCCAACGTCACAAACTAAGATCATGATGGTCACCTCTTTCGTGTTAAGTAGATGCCTGTTATTTGGTCACTTATTCTTGATCGGAAAAATCAAATTCTTTCCAGAGATAGTCCTTTTCGCCGTAGATCACTTCGCGGATCAGCTGGTCGAGGTCATAAAAACCGTCAAGAGGCTGGTTGATCGGGGTCTCCGTGTGCCAGATTGCCTGTTCGGCCTTATAGTCTGATGCGATGGTGCCGTCAGACTTTCTGGACAGGTCCGTGAGCATGGTGGAGAAATAGAGTACATAGGTCTTCGTATCGTCCTCGCCCTTTCTCCAGGTCACCTTATAAATGCTGATCAGTTTATTCCTGTCAAAGGTCATTTCCTTGTCGGTGTAGAGGAAATAACTCGTAACATACTCCGGCTCGCCGACCCACTGCCAGTCGTTCCAAACAAGACTATCACGCGTGTCAACGGCCGCGCGGAGTGCTGCCTTGGCATTTTCGGCGAAGAAGGCATCTGCCGTAAGTTCCGACACGTCGAGGCGATAGGATGCAATTTCTGCCTTCCTGGCCTCCTCTTCGGCCTTTGACCGCTCCGCTGCTGCCTCAATGCTCGCTTCCACGGACTGCGCATAACGCGCCTGCTGCTCTAACTCCCACGCGCCTTGCGCGTCATTTTCTCTTCTCATGGAAAGGGCAATGTCGTTGAACAGGCGGATTGCATTGGAGATAATAACAAATGCAATAACGGTGATCACGGCGACCACAATAAACAAAGCGTTCCTTTTCGCCTGCATATTCATGGCCCTGCGTTTCACGTCATCTGCAATGCCTTCGGTGGCCTGGATCTTTGCCTTTTTGACTTCTGCTTCCGCCTTGATGCGCTCTGCCTCCACGTCCTCCGGATCAAGGTCCGGGATGAATGAGGTGCCGCAGCTTTCGCAGACATATCTCTTATCACCGATCTGTCTTACGGAACCATTACAATTGGGGCAGCGTAAACTTTTCAGTTGCATGTTGGCCTCCTTTCGGGTCAGGCTTCGTCTTCGTGTGCAAGGAGCGAGGAGATATCCTCATGCTTGATGAACAAGCGGTAGTAAAGCTGCAGGGACTCAAAGAGCTCCTGGCGCTTTCTGCGGATCTCGCCGATGAGGAGTGCACTTCCGACTTCGTCGTAGGTGATGTCCTCCTCGTCCGCCGTGGTTTCGAGGGAGATGGAGCCATCCTCCTCAAACACGATGGTAAAGATCCCGCCAACCTCCTGCGTAAAGAGCACGCAGATCACGTGGAGCTCGTCCTGAATGGACTTCGGGATCTTGTCAAAATCCTTGTTGAAATAATATTTTTGCTCATAGGCGTTGGCGCCGCAGAGCACAATGCGATTTTCGTCCATGATCATTCTCCTGACGTGCCAGTGGGGACGGTTCTTTTTGACTCATTTTTTGTGTGCCAGTGGGGACGGTTCTTTTTGACTCATTTTTTGGGGCGCAGGGAGACTTCGCCTGCGTAGATGCGTTTGGTAGCGCCGCCTGGAAGCTCCACGATAAGTTCGCCTGTGGGTGCAACGTCCCTGGCGATTGCTTCATATTCTCCCTTAGGATCGAGGATGCGTACGCACTGGCCCAAATTGACGGACAGGGCGCGGTATTCCTCAAGGAAGGGGGTTAGGTCGCCTGCGGCGCAAAACTGCGCGTAGAGGGCATCAAACTGTCTTAAAATGGCTCCCAGGAGTACTTGCTTCGTCGGCGTGGTACCGAATTCGCCAAGTGCGGCCGCAGTGGCCTTTAATTCCTCCGGGAATTCCTGGCGCTCTACGTTGACGCCTACGCCGATGATGACGTTATCGATACTTGCATATGCATTCGCGCCGGCGTTTGTCGCGGTGTTGGCACTGCTTTGGGCCGTATGCGCCAGGGTCAGTTCCGTAAGGATCCCGCAGACTTTCCTGCCGTCGACCCAAATGTCATTGGGCCATTTGATGCCAAGCCGTGGTAAATTGATCCCCTTCGCAACGGCCAGGGCCATCACGATGGTCAGCATGGAAGCTTTGTCCGGTGCAAACTGCGGTCTTAGGAGCAAGGTGAAATAAAGGTTTGCGTCCGCGGGACTTTCCCACTTGCGTCCCCTTCTGCCGCGGCCCGCGGTCTGGGCCCTTGCGGTGACTACGGTCCCGTCCGAAGCGCCCTTTGCTGCAAGCCTTTTCGCCTCGAGATTCGTGGAATCGATGGTCTCGAAGGCATAAACTTTATGGCCTTCCATTACTTGGTTTTCGAAAGAATCTGTCATATTAATCCTGATAGCCCAAGGTGGCTGCCATGACTGCCTTGATGGTGTGCATGCGGTTCTCCGCCTCTTCAAACACGAGGGACTGCGCGGACTCAAAGACCTCGTCCGTCACTTCCATCTCGGTGATGCCAAAGCGCCTGCCGATGTCTGCGCCGATCTTGGTCTTTAGATCGTGGAATGCAGGCAGACAGTGAAGGAAGATCGCCTTTTCCCCTGCGTTCTCCATGATGGCGGAGTTTACCTGATAAGGCGAAAGGTCCGTGATGCGCTCGTGCCAAACCTCATCGGGCTCACCCATGGAAACCCACACGTCGGTATAGATCACGTCAGCGCCCTTGGTACCGGCCATGGCGTCACTGGTCAGGGTGATGCTGCCGCCGGTCTTCTTTGCGATCTTTTCGCAGGTTGCAACAAGCTCGGGCGCGGGGAAGTACTTCGGCGTGGTGCAGGCCGTAAAGTGCATGCCCATCTTTGCGCAGGCCACCATGAGGGAATTGCCCATGTTGTAACGCGCATCGCCCATATATGCCAGCTTAATGCCCTTTAAGTACCCAAAATGCTCACGGATGGTCAGGAAATCAGCAAGCATCTGCGTGGGATGAAATTCATTCGTCAGGCCATTCCAGACAGGCACCTTGGAATACTTTGCAAGCTCTTCCACGATCTCCTGGCCGTAGCCGCGATATTCAATGCCTTCATACATGCTCGAGAGCACGCGCGCGGTATCCGCAATGCTTTCCTTCTTGCCGATCTGCGAGCCTGCGGGATCAAGGTAGGTGCAGCCCATGCCAAGGTCGCGCGCGGCCACTTCAAAGGAACAGCGCGTTCTCGTGCTGGTCTTTTCAAAGATGAGGGCTACGTTCTTGCCGCGGAGCTTGTCCGTAAGAATCCCCTTTTTCTTCTTATCCTTTAAGTCTGCTGCCAGATCAAGCAAATAAGTGATCTCCTCCGGCGTATAATCAAGCAATTTCAAAAAGTCGCGTCCCTTTAAGTCTACCATGGCGTGGTCTCCTTTCACGTGATCAATACCACTACTATACTGTATTTACGGGATTTTTTCAAGCTTTTCCTTGATGCAGAAAGGCTACGCGGTTGCGCAGCCTCTCCTTCTCATGCATGTTAGTTATCTATGGTAACGCGCGATGCGCGGTGCCACCATTATCTGCCTGTCTTAGGCTCCTTTACGTTATTTGCCCATGGTCTGCTTCAGAGCAGCACCAACGCTTGCAATGCCATTTAACTCTGCGGGAAGCAGGATGGTCGTTGCCTGGCCGTCAGCCACCTTCTCAAATGCCTCAAGGCTCTTAATCTTCAGAACGGCTTCATCAGCGCCTGCCTCTTTCAGCATGCGGATTCCGTCTGCATGTGCCTGCTGCACCTTAAGGATTGCTTCTGCCTGACCTTCTGCCTCGCGGATCATCTTTTCCTTCTGTGCCTCTGCACGGAGGATCGCGGACTGCTTGTCAGCCTCTGCACGAAGGATTGCGGATGCCTTTTCACCTTCTGCGGAAAGGATGTTCGCCTTCTTTTCACCTTCTGCACGAGTCACGGCCTCACGTCTTTCACGCTCTGCCTTCATCTGCTTCTCCATCGCGTTCTGGATCTCTGCGGGAGGAATGATATTCTTCAGCTCAACGCGGTTTACCTTGATGCCCCAAGGGTCGGTCGCGATGTCGAGCTGTGCACGCATCTTGGTGTTGATGGTTTCACGGCTGGTCAGGGTCTGGTCGAGTTCGAGGTCACCGATGATGTTACGAAGGGTCGTAGCAGTCAGGTTCTCGATTGCCATCATGGGATTTTCAACGCCGTAAGTAAAGAGCTTCGGGTCAGTGATCTGATAGAACACAACGGTATCAATTCTCATGGTAACGTTATCCTTCGTGATCACGGGCTGCGGCGGGAAGTCCGCTACCTGCTCCTTTAAGTTCACGCGTCTTGCGATCTTATCGATCACGGGGAACTTCACATGGAAGCCTACGGACCAGGTTCCCTGATAAGCGCCAAGACGTTCTACGACGAAGGCCTGAGCCTGGGGAACGATCTTCACGCAGGAAACTGCGATAGCCAAAACAATGACGATCAAAACTACAATTACAACCGGCATACCCTACCTCTTTCTGTGCTGATCGTGCAGCACGCACATTATATTTTGCTAAAGTGTTTCATTACCTTCTCTTGGAACCACCCTTTGCCTTGCCAAGGATGCGCAGGATCTTAAGGAACAGGTTGATCACGTCAAGATAAATGTCCAGCGCACAGTCCACGGCGTTGTCGAGCGTCTTCGGGAAAAGCTGCGCTCTCTGGAAATCATAGCCAATGTAGATGCTGAAGATCGCTGCGCCGATCCATGCGGTGATCGTCTGATCCACACGAAGGATCAGGAGAACGATCTCAGCCACGATCAGACCGGACAGGCAGATCAGAAGCAGTCCGCCCAGCTTGCCAAACCATTCGGGCTTGATCACGCTGATGCCAACCATCACTGCCGTGTCAAGCAACGTGATAAGAAACGCCTGCGTTACGACCTCTGAACCGATTCCGCCGTAAGCATATACTGAAATCGAAACCACGAGACCTACCGGAACGACAACGAGATTATATCCCACAAAGGAGAGGATCGGGTTGTCCGACTTCGCGGAAAGCATGGTGCCCGCGATACAGCATACAATATATGCAACGATCAGAAGAATCGGATTTACGTAAAGCATGCGATCCTGGAAGATGTAGCAGATCGCCGCGTTGACGAGGAGCCCGTAGAGCACCACGCCACCGATCACGCCGTTAAACGCCGCGGTCGAGATCTCCTCATTATCGAGGACGTTCTTGTACATCCTTTCTTCTCTTCTTTCGCTCATCCAATCAGCCATTATTTTCCACCTTCTTTTTAGAACTTACTTAATTACTTACTCCTGGGGCTCTGTCTTTTCTTCTACTACGGGCGCCGCGCCAAGTACGGGGGTGCAGATCAGCTTCACTCCGCTGATGGCAACCACTTCCACGACGCTGCCTTCCGTCAGAACCTCATTTTCTTCCGCGCTTTGTGCGCTCCATTCCTGTCCGCCAACGGTTACCATGCCAGTACCCTTGAGGTTGTTCACCTCGTTCTTAACGATGCCCTGACGCCCCACGATGCTTTCCGCATTCGTCCGTACACGGTCCTTATTGAAATACTTCACTGCGATAGGTCTGGTGAAGATCAAAAGAAGCAAGGACACAACGACGAAGCAGGCAATCTGTAACCAAAGCGGGCCATGAAATGCTGCTACGATCAATGCCACCAATGCGCCGCCGGCAAACCAGATGCTGCTCAGGCCCAAGGTGATGATCTCGATGACAACCGCGGCGATCAAAACAACAATCCACGCTATCATAGCATAATCCATAGATGCCTTCTTTCCGTCGCACCTGCGACTGATTATTTGGAAACGGAAGATAAATCGTTTTCCCGTTTTCATGATTTTAGTCTACTACAAAATCTCTGATCAGGCAATCTATTTCTTCGCACTTTATGTCAGATTATCGTGCGAGCGAATGCGGAAACGCATGCATAAAGTGCTGATTTTGCTCGAAAAATAAGGGCTGCGACGACGCGCAGCCCTTAAAATGCTTGATTAATTTAGTTTTAGTAGAACACGTGATTTCCGATCACAAGGCCTTCACGACCGTTGTTACGACGGAAGTGCGTCAGATCACCTACGTTGGACACGCCCGAGAGCGCTTCCTCAGCCGCCTTGATGCAGCTTTCGTAGATCTTTCCGGATTCATATACTCGGTTCACCTTACCGCTCATGGCAGGAGTGAACTGTCCGGAAGCGTAGATCACGCCGTGAATGGTGTCGGGATATGCGGCACTCCTTACGCGGTTCATGACTACGGCACCAACTGCCACCTGACCTTCATAAGGTTCTCCGCCCGCCTCACAATGAATGAGTGCGGCAAGAAGCAAGGTCGTGTCAGCGTCCACGGTGTACTCGCCATACTTGACGTTGCGCTTGGACTCCTTCTCCCTCTTCTGACGAGCCTTTAATTCTTCCACGGTCTCGCCTGCGTCGATCTGGAACGTCACCGTCACAAAGCTTGCGGCAACATAGCCATCCTGACCATTGAAATCAATGCATACCCAACCGTCGCTGACATCCTTGTCGAGCACGTCCACGCGCTCTCCTTCCATCAGCAGGCCGGTAACGTCCGCGGTGCCCATGCACTCCTTACGAACTCGAAGGAGTTCTGCGTCCACGGTTGCGACCTTTTTCCCCGCATCATTTGCGAGGGTCTCTGCTTCTTCGCCAAAAAGCAGATACTCATCTTTCGCCCAGCCGATCACGTTGCCGGAACGAAGCTTTGTCCATCCGTCCTTCCGCTCAAGGATCTCTCCGCCACAGTCCTTGTAGAGATATCCCAAAACGTTTGCTTTCGAAGATGCTTCATCGCGGATCTTAAGCTCCTGCTTGACGTTAGCCATGACAAGCTTGGAGGCCTCATCGTCCTTATTCAGGGCGTCAAGGTCAAGGTTTAAGGTCTGCGCCATCTCGCTGATCACCTCCGTGGCGTCCATGCACTTAGGCTCAAGGAGAAGTCCTGCGCCGCCGTTTAAGGAAGTCACGTGATTTTCATTGTCTGCCGCCAGAGCATTCTGACCGAAGAAAGTCACGGTCAACAGTACTAAAAAGATTCCTAACGCTCCGGCAAACAGTGTTTTGTTTGCTTTCATTCTCTGTACCAATCCTTATATTTTTGTTACAAATTGTTACAATTTTATTACGAATCTTTCGTTGCAAGAATGGTAGCAGAAAAATGATTTTTTGTCAAGTCCCCCACTTTCGGGGTCCCGGATCAGACATTTTTGGACTTCTCGATGCAGGCCAAAGTGGCATCGATCACGGCTGCCCTAAAGCCCATTTCTTCAAGGACCTTCACTGCCTCAATGGTGGTTCCTCCGGGGGAGCATACCATGTCCTTGAGTTCTCCGGGATGCTTTCCGGTCTCAAGAAGGAGTTTTGCGCTGCCGAGGACTGCCTGCGCGGAGAATTCATATGCCTGCGCCCTGGGCATTCCCGCCAGAACGGCTGCATCCGCCATGGCCTCAATGAACATGAAAACATATGCGGGCGAACTTCCGCTGATGCCTACCACGACGTCCATGAGCTTCTCGGGAACGACGCTTGCCTTTCCGAATGCTCCGAGGATCTTCATCGCAACGTCCATGTCTTCCTTCGTAACGTTGGCGTTTGCACACACGCCGGTGGAACCCTCAAGAACCAGTGCCGGGGTGTTGGGCATGCATCTTACGATCTTGAGATCATTTCTTCCAAGACCTTCCTCAAGGAAAGCAATTGTTTTTCCTGCCGCGATGCTGATAACGATTGTTTCCTTATTAAGGAAAGAACCGATCTTGGGAAGCACGACGGGAAGGATGTTCGGCTTCACTGCCAGGAATAAAACGTCAGCCTGTTCTGCTACGCTTTTCTCGTCGGTAACAGCAGTTATTTTATAATTTGCCTTGGCTTTTTCCATGGCTGCATCCAGCTTGTCATAGCCGATGATCCCTTCCGGCTCCGCGATCTTCTTCGCAAGAAGCCCGCCCAAAATGGCCGTAGCCATGTTGCCAAGTCCGATAAATCCGATTTTCATTTTTGGTTTCCTCTCTTTCATTTTTGACGTGATTTTGGGTTTCCTTTATATATAGGAAGAAACAACTTACCAAATGCTCCTTTGGCGCTTTGCTTCGTAGAGAAGAAGCGCTCCTGCGACTCCTGCGTTCAAGGATTCGAGCTTCCCTTCCATCGGGATCTTGATCTTCTCGTCCGCAAGGAGCGTGATCTCTTTCGAAAGGCCGTTCCCTTCGTTTCCGATCAGAAATGCCGTCTTCCCCTGGAAGGAGGTTCCGGCGTAATAATTCTTTCCGTTGAGATGTGCGGCAAAAATACGTATGTTATTTTTCTTCATTTCCGGCAAAAAGGCTTCCAGGTCGTCCACGATCACGAATGGCACCCTGAAAATGGAGCCCATGGTGGCACGGATTGTCTTCGGATTAAAGATATCAACTGTTGTTTTATTCATGATAACAGCCGTTATCCCCGCTCCTTCGCCAGTTCGCATCATGGTTCCGAGGTTACCGGGATCCTGGATGTCCTCCAATACCAGGTACAGGCCATCAGGCTTCACCAAAAGCTCCTTAGCGGAATACTCCGGGCAACGCACCACTGTCAGGATCCCCTGCGGCGTTTGCGTGTCTGACATTTTTTCCATGACCTCGTCCGACACTTCTTCCCATGAGATTTGACTGAGCTTTTCCTTTAGGGCACTCTTTTCCTCAAGACGCTTTACGGCATCTGCCGTCAGGTACGCTTCGCGGATCCAGGAGATGGGCGCTTCCTCAAAAAGCTTGATCCCTTCAATTAAAAACACCCGTTCTTTTTTGCGTTCCTTCGCCTTGGTCTGCCAAAGGACAACCTGTTTTACTTTTGCGTTCGAAAGACTGGTGATCATGCTAGCCTCCCTATGAAAGAAAAGCGGTTACGCCCTAGGGCATAACCGCCGGATCTTACCGTTCCTTTTCGTCCATGACGGAGAGCAGTCTTGAGATCTCGAACTCTCTCTCGTCCACGGTCTTGGTCATCTGCAGTGCTTCCTCAATGTCGAAGTCTACAAACTTTCCGTTCTTATATCCCACAACGCGGTTCGTCTTTCCGGTCCGCAGAATGTCCACGGCGTTTGCTCCCATGATGGAAGCATAGTAGCGATCCTTCGCGCTGGGCTCACCGCCACGCTGCATGTAACCGAGGATCGTTGCTCTGGTTTCGATGCCGGTCGCTGCCTCGATACGTCTTGCCATGGATACGGAGTGGCCAATGCCTTCCGCATTGATGATGATGTGGTGCGTTTTTCCAAGGCGACGGCTGCGGATGATGTTGTTGATCAGCTCCTGCTCGTTATAATCATATTTCTCCGGAAGAAGGATGTCCTCGGCACCGTTTGCAATACCACACCAAAGTGCGATGTATCCGGCGTCACGTCCCATAACCTCGATGATGCTGCAACGCTCATGAGAGGAGGAGGTATCCTTAACCTTGTCGATGGCCTGCATTGCAGTGTTTACTGCGGTGTCGAAGCCTATCGTATATTCCGTGCAGGCGATGTCCAGGTCGATGGTGCCGGGAAGACCGATCGTGTTGATGCCAAGTCTTGAAAGGGCCTGAGCGCCGCGGTAGGAACCGTCGCCGCCGATGACCACGATGCCGTCGATGCCGTGCTTGCGGCAGATGTCAGCACCCTTTTGCTGGCCTTCCTTGGTCTTGAACTCCAGACAGCGCGCCGTACCAAGAATGGTACCTCCTCTCTGGATGATGTCAGACACGTCCTTTGCCTCGAGGTCTACGATCTCCTCGTTCAAAAGGCCCTGATATCCTTTCTTGATTCCTTTTACCTTAATGCCTCTGGCAATTGAGGTACGAACAACGGCACGGATCGCCGCGTTCATTCCAGGTGCGTCTCCGCCACTGGTCAATACGCCAATTGTTCTGATTTCTTTTTCCATACGTAACCTCCGGTCCGCTTTCGCATATGCGGCAAGCGACAGACTTAATCCTAACTATTTTAATCTATTTTTTTCCCATTTTCAATAGGGCTAGAAACGAAATTTCACGTTTTCTTCGCCAAAAATGGCTGAAAGCTTGGCTTTCAGGGCGTCATCCGCGTTCACGCAACGGTTTGCGGGAAGCAGACGGATCTGCTTTGTGTCGCGAAGGAAGATCACGACGTTGTCATTTCCGTCGGAATCCGCAATGAGGTCGAAAAGTTCGCCTTCGCGCGCCTTGTAATCGTCCACGGAGTCAAACTGAACCCACACGCCCTTGGGAAGGGTCCGCGCCGTGGGACGGGGTTGAGGGTTTCCGCCTGAATAACCCGCCTGTGTAGCGCCGTAACTTTGCCCACCTGCCTGAGCACTTGTGCCGCTCTGCCAATTTCCGCTGCCTTGGCTGCCGGACTGCCAGTTGCCGCTGCCTTGGCTGTCGGACTGCCAATTGTTGCCACCCTGTCTGCCGCCCTGGCCGTTACCAGGCCGTCCCATCTGGAAGATCGGGCCCTGCTTCTCCTTGGCTTCCTCAAAGCTGATCATCTGCTCGCAGATCAGGTTGCACACGGGATTTCCGTCGCGGTCTTCCTTTACGGAGACGCGTCCGCGCACAAACACCTTGCAGTCCTCCTGCAAAAGTGCCGCATATTCCACGTAGCTCTTCGGAAAGACTATGATCTCGAGTACGCCCACAAGGTCCTCGATCGTGACAAAGGCCATGGCCTCATTGTTTTTCGTATATTTGACGTTGCGCCCCGTCACCATGCCGCCGACGGTGACAAAGGACTGGTCGCGCACCTTGGGCTCGCCTGTCTCCTCATCCACCACAAAATCCATGCTGGAATTGGTGACGTGCTTTTCCCAAAGCTCCTGCCAGGCTTCCATGGGATGCCCGCTGACATATACTCCAAGCACTTCTTTTTCAAACTGCAGGAGCATTTCTTTTTCATATTCCCCGATCTTCGGAAGCGTTACGTCGAATTCTTCCTTCTGATCGTCGGAAACGATGTCAAAAAGCGTCATCTGGCCTGCCATATTATTCTTTTTGTCATGGACCACATGCTCCATGAGCTGCGTGTACACTGCCATGAACTGCTTTCTCGTGCCGCCGAGGCCGTCCAGCGCGCCTGCCTTGATGCAGCTTTCAATGACGCGTTTGTTGATGTCATAGGCCGACATGCGCGTGATGAAGTCCTTGAGATTCGTAAAGGGTCCGCGCTCGCGTCGTTCCTCGGCGAGGGCTTCGATGATGGGCCTACCCACGCCCTTGATCGCAGTCAGCGCATAGCGGATCTTCCCGTTTTGCACGGCAAAACCGCTCTCGCCCTGGTTAACGTCAGGCGGAAGAACTTCAATGCCCATGCTGCGGCAGGTCATGATATATTCCGAAACCTTGGAGCTGTTATCGATCACGGAAGTCATGAGCGCCGCCATGAATTCAACGGGATAATAATATTTCAGGAAAGCGGTCTGATAGGCTACGACCGCATAGCATGCCGCATGGGATTTGTTGAAGGCATATTTTGCAAAGTCCATCATCTCGTCGTAGATGTGGCTTGCCACCTGCTCGCTGATGCCGTTCGCCTTACATCCCGGCACGTTCTCCTCGGGATTTCCGTAGACGAAGTTCGCGCGCTCCTTTTCCATGACGGACTGCTTCTTTTTACTCATGGCGCGGCGCACAAGGTCGCTTCGGCCGAGAGTATATCCGCCAAGGTCACGCACGATCTGCATCACCTGCTCCTGGTAGACGATACAGCCGTGGGTCGGCTTCAGGATCGGCTCAAGCTGCGGGCAGGAATAGGTCACGCTTGCAATGTCATTTTTACCTTTGAGGTACTTTGGAATAAAGTCCATGGGGCCGGGACGATACAGGGATATGCCTGCGATCACGTCCTCCAGGCTCGCCGGGCGAAGCTCCTTCATGAAGCTCTTCATTCCGCCGCTCTCGAGCTGGAACACGCCCTCCGTCTTGCCCGTACCAATGTAGGCAAGGACCTTCGGGTCATCATAATCCAGGTTCTCCATGTCGAGGCGGATGCCCTGACTTTTTTCCACAAAATTCACTGCATCATGGATCACGGTCAGCGTTCGAAGCCCCAGGAAATCCATCTTTAAGAGTCCCAGCTCTTCCAGCGTCGTCATCGTAAACTGCGTCGTGATCGCACCGTCACTGCCGCGCGACAGGGGCACGAATTCATCTGCCGCTTCAGGGCAGATCACCACGCCCGCCGCATGCATGGAAGTGTGGCGAGGCAAGCCCTCCAAGCGTTTGCACATGTCGATGAGCTTATGCACCTGCTCGTCTTGTTCATATAAAGTCCGAAGCTCCGGATTCTTTTCCAGTGCCAGCGAAAGCGTGATGTTCAACTCCTGCGGCACCATCTTTGCGATCTTGTCCACATAGGCATAGGGCAGGTCCATCACGCGCCCCACGTCGCGAATCACGCCGCGTGCCGCCAGCGTACCAAAGGTCACGATCTGCACGACCTTCTCCGCACCGTACTTGCGGCTCACGTAATCAATGACCTCCTGCCTTCTCTCAAAGCAAAAATCGATGTCGATATCAGGCATGGACACGCGCTCCGGATTCAGGAAGCGCTCAAACAGCAGCTGATAACGGATCGGATCGATGTTTGTAATCTTCAGGCAATAGGAAACAATGCTTCCCGCCGCGGAGCCACGCCCCGGGCCCACGGGAATGTCATGCTCTTTTGCATAATTTATAAAGTCCCAGACGATCAGGAAATAGTCCACATAGCCCATGCGCTTGATGATGCCGAGCTCATAGGAAAGGCGTTCGCCATAGGTTTCGCCCGTGTCGCCGGCAGGCCGCGCCATCACCGTACCCAGGACATTTTCATAATGCCCCCGCTCGCTCGGCAGCTCTCCGCCCCACTGCTCTAGCAGGTCGCTCCCGTAACGCCGGATCAGGCCGTCATTACAAAGCTTGTTCAGATAAGTCCAAGGATCATAGCCCTCCGGCACCTCATAGTGCGGCAGCTTTGTCTTTCCAAACTCAATTTCCACGTTGCAACGGTCGGCGATGCGTTGCGTGTTCTCCACGGCCTCCCAGGCATAGGGGAACAGCGCCTTCATCTCCTCCTCGCTCTTAACAAAATACTGGCCGCCTTCATAGCGCAGGCGATCCTCGTCCGCAAGGCGCTTGCCCGTCTGCAGGCAAAGCAGGATGTCATGCGGCTCCGCGTCGCGCGCATAGGTGTAATGCACGTCGTTGGTCGTAACCAGCGGAATGTCCAGCTCCTTGCTCATGCGAAGAAGCTCCGTGTTGACAATGCGTTGCTCGGGAATGCCGTGGTCCTGCAACTCCAGGAAGTAATTGCCCTTTCCAAAGCACTCTTCATATTTTTTCGCGCACTTTCGCGCTTCGTCGTACAGGCCCTTTTGTATATATCTGGGCACTTCACCGGCAAGGCATGCGGACAGCGCAATGATGCCCTCGTGATAGTGCCTTAGTACCTCGAAATCCACGCGGGGCTTGTAATAATATCCTTCCGTAAAGCCCTTACTTACGATCTTCGTCAGGTTTGCATAGCCTACGTTGTTTTCCGCAAGAAGGACCAAGTGGTTATAGCGCTCCTCACCGCCCGTAAGCTCCTTGTCGAAGCGGGAATTCGGCGCAACGTACACTTCGCAGCCAAGGATGGGCTTGATCCCCGCCTCCTTCGCCGCACGATAAAAGTCGATCACGCCATACATGACGCCGTGATCCGTGATGGCAGCGCTGTCCATGCCAAGCTCCTTGACGCGCTGCACGTATTCTTTGATCTTGTTTGCGCCGTCCAACAAGGAATATTCCGTGTGGACGTGTAAGTGTACAAAAGCCATAACCGATACCCCAATCATTTGCGGAGATTCACAATACCCGACCATTTCTATCCTAACACGTTTACGGTCGCTTCGCAATCGAACGTCACGTGAAATTCCGCGTACAAAACGAAGCCGCCTTGCGCCGGGCCGCGGTGACATACGTAAAAAACGGACGAGGTGTTTCTACCTCGCCCGCTTTGGCTTTTGCATCTTATATATATTTCTTCAAAACATCAACCTTGTCGGTCTTCTCCCAAGGCACGTCGATGTCCGTTCTTCCAAAGTGACCATATGCCGCAGTACCGCGATAGATGGGTCTTCTCAGGTCGAGCATCTTGATGATGCCTGCGGGACGAAGGTCGAAGTTCTCGCGGATCACGTTCACAAGCTTTTCATCGGAGATCTTACCGGTGCCAAAGGTGTCCACCATGATCGAAGTGGGATTTGCAACGCCGATCGCATAGGAAAGCTGGATCTCGCACTTATCTGCAAGGCCTGCCGCAACAATGTTCTTTGCAACGTAACGTGCCGCATATGCCGCGCTTCTGTCCACCTTCGTGCAGTCCTTACCGGAAAAGGCTCCGCCGCCATGACGAGCATAGCCGCCGTAGGTGTCAACGATGATCTTGCGTCCGGTCAGACCGCTGTCGCCGGCAGGTCCGCCTATCACGAAACGACCCGTGGGATTGATGAAAATCTTGGTGTTCTCGTCCACCATTCCCTTCGGGAGTACGGGATCGAAAATATATTTCTTCACGTCTCTGTGGATCTGCTCCTGGGTCACGTGCTCTTCATGCTGCGTGGAAAGCACCACTGCCTCAAGGCGGAAGGGCTTGCCGTTTTCATCATATTCCACCGAAACCTGGCTCTTTCCGTCAGGACGAAGGTAAGGCAGCGTTCCGTTCTTACGAACCTCGGTCAGCCTTCTGGTCAACTTGTGTGCCAAAGAAATGGGGAAAGGCATCAGCTCGGGCGTCTCATTGGTTGCGTAACCAAACATCATGCCCTGGTCGCCTGCGCCGATCGCATCAAGTTGCTCATCGTTCATGCCCTTTTCGCCAAGCTTCGCCTCGAGCGCCTTGTCAACGCCCATTGCGATGTCGGGGCTCTGCTTTTCCAGTGCCACGATGACGCCACAGGTGTTGCCGTCAAAGCCCTTCTCAGAGGAATCATATCCAATGTCGGTCACGGTCTTACGAACGATCCCGGTCACGTCAATGTTTGCTTTGGTCGTCACCTCGCCCATGACAAGCACAAAACCAGTCTTGGTGCAGGTTTCGCAAGCCACGCGGCTGTAGGGGTCTTGCTCCATTAAGGCATCCAGGATGGCATCGCTGACTGCGTCGCAGAGCTTGTCGGGATGGCCTTCAGTTACGGATTCGGAAGTAAATAGTCTTTTTTCCATGGTGTCTCCTTATAATAATTGAGAAAACTAAAGGTCCGCTTGGAACAAGCGGACCTGATGAACAAGTATCAAATCCTCTTATTGTTCGAAATGTTTCGCTCAGGTTGGCACCTTCCTTTTCAGGGGTTGCCGTGGTTTCACAGATCCTATGTATCTCCACCACTCTGAATAAGAGAAATCAAATATGAAATTGATTACCGTATCATACGATACAACGGCCAGGCAACTTTGTCAAGAAAAATATGCCTGTTGAGAATAATTCGTCTTTTTTTGATCAGCCGGTCTTCAACTTGAACTTCTGGAATTCCTTCTGATCCTCCACCAGCTCGATCTGTGCGCCAAGCGCCTTGAGCTTAATATGGAAGTCCTCATAGCCACGCTGAATGTAACGAACCTCGTCGACTAAGGAATATCCATCCGCCGCCAAGGCTGCGGTAACAAGCGCCGCGCCTGCGCGAAGGTCCGGTGCCGCAATGCCTGCACCTGTGTACTTCTCCACGCCGTTGATGATGGCAGTAGAGCCTTCCACGCGGATGTTTGCGCCCATGCGGGTCAACTCATCCACATACTTAAAGCGATTTTCAAAGATCGTATCCGTCACGATGCTGATGCCGTCCGCAAGGCCAAGTGCCACGGCGATCTGCGGCTGCATGTCCGTCGGGAAGCCGGGATACGGCAAAGTCTTTACGTGCGTGGGCTTTAGGCCCTTCGAGCATACCACTCTCACGCAATCATCAAATTCATCCACCTCACAGCCGATCTCGGTCAGCTTTGCGGTAATGGACTCCAAGTGCTTCGGGATCACGTTCTTTACCATCAGGTCGCCCTTGGTGACTGCTGCCGCAAACATAAACGTGCCTGCCTCGATCTGATCGGGGATGATCGTATATTCCGCGCCGTGAAGCTTCTTCACGCCTTTGATCCTGATCACGTCAGTACCTGCGCCCTTTACGTGCGCGCCGCAGCTGTTGAGGAAGTTCGCCACGTCAACGACATGAGGCTCCTTTGCCGCGTTTTCGATGATGGTCGTGCCCTCTGCAAGCGTCGCTGCCATCATGATGTTGATGGTTGCGCCAACGCTGACACAGTCCATGTAGATATGACTGCCGACAAGTTTTTCAGCCTTCGTCTTGATAAATCCGTTCTCGATCAAAACCTCTGCGCCAAGAGCCTTGAAGCCCTTGATGTGCTGGTCGATGGCGCGGCATCCGATGTCGCAGCCGCCGGGAAGCGGAACGATCGCTTCCTGATATTTTCCAAGGAGCGCTCCCACGGGATAATACGCCGCCCTGATCTTCTTGATGTTCTCGTCTTCGATGCACTTGGTGAAAATGTTGCCGCCATTGATCGTTACGCTGTGCCTGCCGGTGCGAACGACGCTGACGCCAATGGTCTTTAGCGCGTCCATGAGCACGTTCGTGTCAAACACGTCCGGCATGTTATCTATGTAGACAGTCTCGTCCGTCATGATGGCTGCGGCCAAAATAGGCAGCGTAGCATTCTTGCTGCCGCCGATCTCAACCTCTCCCACGAGGGGATTTCCGCCCTTGATCGCATATTGTTTCATACTGAATAACCCTCTTTTGTTAGAGTATTCCCAAATCCCAATATCCCACATTAAGCCATTTTAAGTATCATAGCACAAAATATTGTGTTTGTCAAAGGAGCTATTTCGAAACATAGTTCAGCGGGTTCACCGCAGTGCCGTTCACGCGGATCTCGAAGTGAAGGTGAGGGCCGCTGGATACGCCAGTCGAACCACTCAGTGCAATCTTTTCACCCTGTTTTACGGTCTGGCCTGCCTTTACCAAAACCTTGGAAAGGTGACCGTACCTGGTCTGCTTGCCGTCCGGATGGTCGATGAATACGCAGTAGCCGTAGCCGCTTGCCCAACCGGCCTTGCTTACGGTACCACCGCTCGATGCAACGACGGAGGTTCCGGTAGGCGTTGCCCAGTCGACGCCCTGGTGATTCGTGCTTGCGCCCTTGGTCGGTGCGCTACGCTTGCCAAATCCGGAGGAGATGCGTCCGCCGGAAAGAGGCTTGATATAGGTAGGCGGAACCTTCGTGCCGCGCTCCACGATGAGGGGAACGGCCTCTTTGATGAGTTCCTCCTTTAAGATCACGCGCTCCGTGACCGTATCGTTTACATAATGCTCTTCCACGGAGATCTTGCGGAAGCCCGCAGAGGGCTGCTGGAGCACCACCTGCTGACTGGTAAACCAGCTGTCGTTTTCAATGTAGATCGTATCCGCGTCGTAAATCTCCTCGCGAAGGATCCTCTCAGTCTTGAGCACGGAAAGCTCCGGCTCTGGAACGGTGATGATCAGCTTGTCGCCAACGTAGATCTTCGAATTCACGGAATCCAGATAATCACTGTTCATCTCCACGATCTTTTCCATGGGGATGTTAACCTTCATGGCAATCTCGGAAAGCGTGTCGCCGGAGACGATCGTATATTCCACGGGCACTTCCTGCTCGCGCACCAGATGATCGATGGCCTCGTCCACGGGGCTGACCTGGTTTGCGGGAAGATATGCTCCGATCACTTCAACGCCCTCCATCAGATCCATGGAGAGAACGCCGTATTCATAGTCTTCAAAGTCCAGTTCCTTGGGCTCGTCAAAGACCTTGCCCGTAATGCTGAGCATGGTTTGAACGCCGGCCTCCGAAACGTCCGTCGTTTCTTCCTCCTGCGGCTTTTCCTCATTCACGTCATCCACAACGACCGTATAGACACCGAATTCACGGCCCTGGTCGTGCACCATCTTTACCTTAAATCTGCCGGAATCATCATATTTGTCAATGGCAGCCTGGAAAAGCTCCTCCACCTCCTCGGGGGTGGAAAGGTTCACCAGATACTCCTTGACCTTCACCGTGTAGCTACGCTTCAAGGTCTCCGTAGCAGTGCTCTGCAAAACCCTCAGCATGTTCGTCCGCACAAAGGTTTCGTCGTCCACGTAGCCCCAGAGCACTTCCTCTCCGGTCACGTCGAGCTCCGCCTCCATAAAGGTAAAGTCCTTCCTTGCGGACTGCACTTGGTAGCGGGCTTCCCAAAGCATTTGCTGCGCCTTTGCGGGGTCGTCAACGCTCCCGACTTCCACGCCGTTCAGCTTTACGTGGAACAAATTCTCCCCTTCATGTTCAAAGGGCACGTACCCCCGAACAAACAAAAGGCAGATAAAAAGGGTCAACACGGTATATTTGATAAAGGTAAACTTGATATATTTATGTTCTTTTCTTCTACGAACTTTCTTTGCCATGGATCAACTAACCTAACCTACTTTTTTCTCACGCTATATCCAAAGGAACCGAGGCGCTCACCGCAGGTATAATATACCCCATGGGAATATGTGATCGGATCCGCCCATTCCAAATGGAATTTGTGATTTTCGTCCATATATTTCTCGTCGGCATGCACGGCCACGACCTTGGCCATGAACATGTCATGAGAGCCGAGCTCTTTGATCTCGGTCACCTGACACTCCAGGTTTACGGGGCTCTCAGCAATAAGCGGTGCCTTCACGATGGACGCGGGAAGGGCCGTCAGATTCATTTCCTTGAATTTGTCAACGTCGCGGCCACTCTTGACGCCGCAGTAGTCCGTCGCGAATGCGAGTTCTCTTGTCGTGAGATTGATCACGAACTCCCCGGTCTCCCGAAGGATCGGGTTGGAGAACCTTTCAGGGCGCACGGAAATAGAGACCATGGGCGGCTCACTGCAGATCGTGCCGGCCCAGGCCACCGTAATGATGTTGGGTTTCCCGTTCTTATCGGCCACGCTGACCATGACCACGGGCAGGGGATAAAGCATATTACCAGGCTTCCAAAGTTCTTTCGCCACTTTTGTTTCCTCGTTTCATGGATTTGGCGCGTGGTGCTTTTTTGATAGCGACCGCGCGCCATATGTTTTCGCCCTACGGCAAGATCTTAAGCATTGTCAACACTTGAATTGCAAGGGTTCCAAGGCTCATCACGAATGCCAGGATCGCGAAGGTGAGCGTCAGGCCCTGCTTTCCGCCGGACTTCTTGACTGCGTCCTTAAGAAGCTCCGTCTGCTTTCCGTTCTCCTCGATGAAGGCTGCCTGTACGTTGCGGTAAACCTTTACGCACTCCTTATGATAGCCTTCGCGCATGCCGTCCTGCACGCCGGAAAGCTTCTCTTCCAAAGCGTGATTTCCGTCTTCGATGGTTTTTAGCTGTGCTCCCAGCTTTTCCTGACGGTCGTCGGTTTTATATTCCTGACGAAGCTGATCGATCTGGCTGATGACCACGGACTTTAAGGATTCCATGCCATCTGCGCTTCTCTCAAGGTTGCGTTCGCTGGCTTCACTCATCTGACCCGTGGTCTTTGAGAATTCTGCCAGAATCTGATCGCGCACCTGAAGGAAGTTCTCACGCATGCCGCCAAAGCCGCCGCGCACGTTGCTGATCTCGGTACGTACGTTGCCGATCTCCTCGCGGATGCCATTGGTCTCTGCATTCACGCCGTTTATGGCTTCGCGGATGCCGTTGGTCTCCTCGCGAAGGCCGCCGATCGCCTCACCGATGTTCTCCTGCGCATCCTTCTGTGCAAGGCTTCCCTGCAATGCGGTAAAGCCTGTCTGCAATGCCGCAAGGGCTGCCTGCAAGGTCCCAAGCTCTTGGCTCATGCCTGCAATGCTTTCCTGAAGGCCACTGATGATCTGCGTATTTCCTGCGGAGCGTTCCTGCAATTCGCGAATGCCTTCCGCGCTCCCGTCCACTCTGTCCTGAAGAGCCGCAACGCCGTCCTGTACGGCCGATACGCCATTTTGCACGACTGCCACGTCATCCCGCATTGCGTCCATGGTGCCTGCAACTGCAACCATGCCGTCGCGCACCGCATCCATGTTGCCGGCGACTGCTTCCACGCCGGTGCGAACTGCCTCTACGTTGCCAGCGACTGCCTCAACTCCCGTGCGTACCGTACCTACACTGCCCGCAACGTTCTCGATGCTGCCTGCAAGGTTCGAAGCTTCTTCCGAGCCTTTTGCTGCAGCCGCCATGGATTCCACGGCTTCCTTCATGGCTGATACGTCATTTTGTACGGAGGACACGCCGTCCTGCACGGCCGACATGCCTTGATGCATGCTTGCGATGCCATCCTGCATGCCACGGAGCACTTCCGTGTTGCCACTGGCCTTTTCCTGCAGGGCAACAAGCATCTCAACGTTACCGATGGTATTCTCATGAATGGCGCGGAGCACCTCCGTGTTCCCGCCTGCCTTTTGCTGCAGTGCATCTACGCTTTCGCGCATGGAGGATACATCCGTCTGCGCCGCCGACACGCCGTCCATGACGGTCGTCATCTTTTGATGCAGGTTGATGACGCCATCCTGCAACTTCATGATCGAGCTTGTATTGCCGTCAAGAGAGTCTCCGAAGCGCGACATGCCTTCCTGCATGCCTGCAAAGCCGTTTTGAACGACTGCCATGCCATATTGCACGTCTGCAAGGCCATTTTGCATCTGCGCCGTCATTTCACTGACGTCCGCCTTTTGAACTTCCTGCGTCTCAGGCGCGGGCGCACTGACGCTGCCTATATTTTCGAGCTTTTCCTGAAGGCTTCTGATCCCGGCCTCATTCCCGGAAATGCTCTCCTTAAGGGAACGGATCCCGGCCTCATTTGCCGCAATGCCTTCCTGCAAAGCGCGAAGTCCATCCGCATTCCCTGCAAGGCTTTCCTGCATGGCGCGGAAACCGTCTGCGTTCCCTGCAAGACTCGCCTGCATGGCCGTAACGCGTTCCTTCACTTCGCCAATGCTCTTTCCGAGATCGGAAATCTCCTCCTCAACGATGAAGATCACGTCCTCATCGACCGCGGAACTTCCGCCCGTCCCGGCCTTTAACTGCTCTGCCACCGCCTGCAGGCGCTCGGATGCCTCCTGCACCTTGTCTGCGCTGACTTTCATTTGCTCAGCAAACCCCTTGTAGCTCTCTAACTCTGCCGTCGTGTTCGCCTGGATCATATCCTGGGCCGTCACCTTTTCCGACAATTGATCCATAAAAGTATCCATGCCATAACCTCCGCTTCCCCAAGTCAGGAATTTTGCCTAAACCCTTATATATTCTAACATTTTTGTGAGAAATTCGCAACACCCTATTTATTTCACGGCTTTTTGTCTGCGACTTTTACCAACCTTTTACTTCGCGTTCATATTTTGTTCATATTTGATTGCTATACTGAACATAGTCAAACATGTGATTGAACTTTTTTTCATAATCGCCCAGATGCTATCATCTGGGCACTCCTCATTTAAAATCCTTCTCCTTTTTCATTCTCCTAGTTTTTTGTGTTTCTCCTTTCTGGGCAATAAGTAAGCCGCATCTCCGTATGGGATGCGGCTTTTGCCTTTGTTTTCGGTTCTCTCTGCGGGTCAATCGCCATTTGTGATTGCCGGTATGCCCCTTACTTTTGCTGGCTCAGCTCCAAGATCTCCTCGTTCAGCGCCAGCATTCTTGCGTCAAGGTCAGACACCATGCGCGCACATTCCACGAGCTCGCTGCGGATGTGCTCCGGCGCCTCACCCTCGAACTTGTAATGGATCTTGTGCTCCAGGCTCGCCCAGAAATCCTGCGCGACCGTACGGATCTGGATCTCCACCTTCGTGTCGACGATGCGGTCGGAAAGATATACCGGGACAGTCACGATCATGTGATAGCTGCGATATCCGCTCGCCTTCGGATAGGTGATGTAATCCTTGGTGGTGATCACCTTGATGTCCTTTTGCTCCTCGATCATGGCCGCAATGCGGTAAATGTCCGAGGAGAACGAGCAGATGACGCGGATGCCCGCGATGTCATTCACGAACTCGATCATGTTCTGGATGGTCGATTCCTTGCCATAGCGCTTGAGCTTTTTTACAATGCTCTCCGCCGTCTTGATCCTTGCCTTGATGTGCTCGATCGGGTTATACTGATGCACGTGCTGAAACTCATCGTTCAGGATTTCCATCTTGGTCTGCACCTGCTTAAGTGCGGCGTTATAAACCAACATGACTTCGTTCCAGCTCTCTATACCTTCGCCCATGTTCTGGCCGTTTTGCATGAATTCCATGGTAACTCCTTTGCGCCCTGCCTTTTGCATGATCGCTCTCAAAACAGGCGGCGCGTCGTATGTGAGGTTGATCCTCATTTTCTGTCGACTATAGTATAACACGTCCCGAAAGAAAAATGTATAATTTTAACAGTTTTTTTACAAATTTTTAAGTTTTATTGTTCATTATCACAAGTTCTAGTGCTTGCAAGGGCTTTAGGCACGTGATATACTAACGCTATTCGAGGGAGAAATCAGCACCCCCGACGTCCCTCGTCATTGCACGCCCCCCGGCGGAACGAAAAAAGGAGCAGCGCATGTTCAAGCTTTGGGCAAAAACCTTCAAAAGTACACATCTGATCAAGGACGTCGTGATCGAGGACGACACGGATGACACCCGTACGCATAAGGTGTTTCACGCCCTGAATTCGGCCTGTGCGCAGTTCGACCTCAGCGCGCCCATTTGGCTCGATAAGACCATTTCAGACTTCAAGCGCTTCGCCAAAACCCGCTTTTATCAGGATAATTTCATGGAAACCATCGATTTTGATTATCTCGAGATCCAGGTGCTTGAGGAGGACTAAAATCGTACGCGCCGCCGCGTCCGTTTCCGCTCCTCAAAGCCCCGACCGCAAAGCATTTCCGGCCCCTTTGGCAAAATGTTTCAGATCTTATTTTAGTAAATGTCGCATAAAATTGCGGCATTTTTTTTGCGTATTATTCTTGACATATTTGGAAACCAGGGGTATTATAATTGTATCATGTAGTTTTGAATACTACATGTTGTTAAATTTGTTTTTGAGATGTGGCGAACCCCTGTGTCCGCACGCCAAATCTACAGTTTTTTACCCGCGGCAGATGCGCTGCTTGCGGTTGCGGCTTCATATAAGGAGGTGTGAGAATGGATTTTGCAACGAAACATTCCATGATGCATAGATTATCAAACATCAGTGTCAGCGAGCCCAAGACTCCCATGCAGCTCACGATCCGCGAGCCTGGGAGCTGCCTTACGCACTTCGCCGGCATGGTGCTTTCCATCTTCAGTTCCATCCCGCTGCTCATAAAAAGTGCCGTAAACGACGGCACCTACGGGCTCTTTGCCATGAGCATCTTCATGCTCAGCATGACCCTCCTGTACGGCGCGAGCGCCCTGTACCACGGTATCAACCGCACCGGCTCGGCCCTGATGCCCTTCAAGCGCGTGGACCACATGATGATCTTCGTGCTGATCGCCGGGTCGTACACGCCGCCTTGCATGATGGTCCTTGAGCCCAAGGTTGGCTATCGCATGCTCGCGGCCGTCTGGATCTGCGCCTTTGTCGGCATGATCTTCAAACTCTTTTGGGTCACCTGTCCGAAGTGGCTCTCCTCCGTGCTTTACATTTCCATGGGCTGGATCGCGATTTTTGCGGCGGCGCCGTTATATCATGCGCTCCCTCTCGCCGGCTTCCTTTGGCTGGTCGGTGGCGGCGTGGTATATACCATCGGCGGCATCCTCTACGCGCTGAAGCTCCGCATCTTCAACTCCCACCACAAGAACTTCGGCTCCCACGAGATCTTCCACCTCTTCGTCCTCGGCGGAAGCATATGCCACTATATCTACATCTTCCTGTACGTGGCCTAACACCCCAAATGTGTCAAAAAGAACCGTCCCCATTGGCACAAACGTGCCAATGGGGACGGTTCTTCTTGGCACATTTCGTTTCATGATTTCAGCTTCATCAGCAATGCTTCTTGAAGCGTCTGTGAAAAATTAATATGCTTTTCCTGCGCAGCAACATTCAGCCATGCAGGGATCGTGAGCGTCTTGCGAACTGCCTTCTCGAAATGATATTTTGCATATTCTTCCACGTCAACTGAAACAAGATTTACAAAGCCGTCTGGCTCAACTTCCAATTCCTTTGCCACTTTCTCCAGTGAAATATCGCGCAAGTTCGACGCTTCCGGAATCGTTTCTCCATCCCGTTTTAGCGAATACAGAAAGCCTGCCAGGCAATCTACCGCCATATTCATGGCGTCCTTTTCCGAATCTCCACATGTCGCCAGCCAATTCAAGTCCGGGAACACAACCGAATATCCCCTGTCCTCCTTGAAAAAACATGCCGGATATATTGATAACATAAGCTTTCATCTCCTCTCCGATCAATCAAGCCCTGCTTGTTTCCTAATTGATTTTTCTACTATTTTGGATAATTCCTTGCTATGAAAAGGGATTGTCACTTTTCCCGGCTTCTTGGGATGAACATAATGTCTGTGAGACCCTTCCTGGCTTTTGAATATCCATCCGTCAGCCATGATTTCCCTCTCCATTTCTTTGGGCCTTTTAGGCATAAATTTCTTTCCTCCTTTATCATATCTCATAATGCATATTATGTCAATGCGCATCTAATGTATGCGCATATAACAAAAAACAAATCACAAAACGCGATCAACACACCTATGAAAAAATCATTTCTTAGGGGAATTTTGAATGCAAGATTTCCTAACTTCAGACTGGCTTGCGCCAAAAGAAAAACTACCTTGGAGATACTTTATCACGTCTCCAAGGTAGTTACAAGTACAAATCTATGTTTATTCTCCAATCCCTTTCACACCGCTGATCGCCTGCAGGCGGATCAGTTTCACCTTATCAGTCCTGTCATAGGTTATGTGAACCCGCACCCAGTCCTTGTCCACGTCTTCGACGATGCAGGATCCCTTGCGCACTGGCACATTGATCAGGTCCAGATCACACTCATCGCCCCGAAATTCCAATTCCACCTTCTTGCCAATATATTCCCGCATCACTTTCATCAAGGACAGTTTTTCTTCATGCACGGGGCTGCCCTGCATGCTGCCCATCTGCTGTTCCAATTTTCTGATGCGGGCGGTGAGACCGCCAATGCTGCAAAACGCAACAAATCCAAGAATTGCCAATATCCACAACAAGTATTCCATTATGCTTCCTCCTTCATGATCTCGATTGAAAAGATGGAAGAAACCGGAATGATCTTCTCAATGGTTTCTTTCTTTGTCTGTACGGAAACCTTCATCCAATTTCCCTCAAAGCCAACGACGGTACAAACCTTGTCATACAGATCGATGTCCGTCTCGTCTTCGCAAAAATCAATCTTGACCTTCTTCCCCTGGGTGGCAAGAAGCATTGCGCTGACACTGCTTCCGGCCATTGTACCTTGCTCGACCTCCACGTCATCCCGAAGCAGATAATCGCAGGTCACGCCAAGGATCCTGGCAATGTCGCCGATCTTGTCGACATCAGGCATCACCGTCCCTGCCTCCCAGCGGGATACCGTCTGTCTGGTCACCGATAGTGCATCGGCAAATTCCACCTGCGTCATCCCCATGTCTTTTCTTTTTTGAGCTACTTTATTTCCAAATTCATTCATTTCGCTTTTCTCCTTTTCTTGATCATGTTGTGCTTGCCTTGTCAGCCGCTCTCACACCCATGATATATTTTCGCTTCGCGGGGTCCCATCGCTTGATCTCACCTTACCCAAAATCCCGACCAAGCGCAAGCGATTCTCACGTTCATAACGTAACGTCTCATGTTACGTTGCCCGCAAAATGGGACCTTTTCACGATGTAACATACCGTGTTACGTCCACGCAAGGAAGTGCTTTATACTCACGATTTCAGTTTCATCAGCAATGCTTCTTGAAGCGTCTGCGAGAAATTAATATGCTTTTCCTGCGCAGCAACATTCAGCCATGCAGGGATCGTGAGCGTCTTGCGAACTGCCTTCTCGAAATGATATTTTGCATATTCTTCCATGTCAACGGAAACAAGATTTACAAAGCCGTCTGGCTCAACTTCCAATTCCCTTGCCACTTTCTCCAGTGAAATATCGCGCAAGTTCGACGCTTCCGGAATCGTTTCTCCATCCCGTTTTAGCGAATACAGAAAGCCTGCCAGGCAATCTACCGCCATATTCATGGCGTCCTTTTCCGAATCTCCACATGTCGCCAGCCAATTCAAGTCCGGGAACACAACCGAATATCCCCTGTCCTCCTTGAAAAAACATGCCGGATATATTGATAACATAAGCTTTCATCTCCTCTCCGATCAATCAAGCCCTGCTTGTTTCCTAATTGATTTTTCTACTATTTTGGATAATTCCTTGCTATGAAAAGGGATTGTCACTTTTCCCGGCTTCTTGGGATGAACATAATGTCTGTGAGACCCTTCCTGGCTTTTGAATATCCATCCGTCAGCCATGATTTCCCTCTCCATTTCTTTGGGCCTTTTTGGCATAATTCTTATTTCCTCCTTTATCATATCTGATAATACGCATTATGTCAATGCGCATTATATGAATGCGCATATAGAAGCACAAAATAGCGAAAAACAATCCTCGCACCTATTGCAAATCATCTTATTGGGGAATTCACAATTTCGAGATTTCCTAACTTCAGACTGGCTTGCGCCAAAAGAAAAACTACCTTGGAGATACTTTATCACGTCTCCAAGGTAGTTACAAGTACAAATCTATGTCACTGTCTTAATCATCATACCCATTCGGGTTCGTCTTTTGCCATCTCCAGGCATCTTCGCACATTTCCTTAATGCCGTACTGGGCTTCCCAGCCAAGCTCCTTTTTGGCGAGGGAGGCGTCGGCATAGCAGGTCGCTATGTCGCCGGGGCGGCGAGGCTTGATGCTGTAAGGGATCTTTACGCCCGTTGCGGCCTCAAAATTCTTTACGATGTCGAGCACGCTGTAGCCGGTGCCGGTGCCAAGGTTGTAGATCCGAAGGCCCGCATTTTCCTCAATCTTCTTCAGGGCTTTCACATGGCCGATCGCAAGATCCACCACATGAATATAATCTCGCACGCCGGTGCCGTCATGGGTGTCATAATCATTGCCGAAAACCCCGAGCTCAGGGCGCTTTCCGACAGCCACCTGTGTCACGTAGGGCATCAGATTGTTGGGGATGCCGGTGGGATTCTCGCCGATGAGGCCGCTCTTGTGCGCGCCGATCGGGTTGAAGTAACGGAGCAGGATCACGTTCCACTCAGGATCAGCCTTCTGAATGTCAGAAAGGATCTGCTCCAGCATGGACTTGGTCCAGCCGTAAGGGTTCGTACACTGTCCCTTCGGGCACTCCTCGGTGATGGGGATGAACTTCGGGTCGCCGTAAACCGTTGCGCTGGACGAGAAGATGATGTTCTTCACGCCGTGCTTTCTCATGACGTCAACGAGGGTCAGCGTACCGCCAATGTTGTTCTCATAGTATTCCCAAGGCTTCGCCACGGATTCGCCCACGGCCTTCAGGCCTGCAAAGTGGATCACCGCGTCAATCTTTTCCTTCGAGAAGACCTCCTCGAGGGCCGCTCTGTCAAGGATGTCCGCCTTGTAAAAGGGAACCTTTTTGCCCGTGATCTGCTCCACTCTTTCGAGGGATTTTTCGCTGGAATTGCTCAGGTTGTCAAGCACGACGGCGTCATATCCTGCATTCAAGAGTTCTACTACTGTATGGCTGCCGATGAAGCCGGCGCCGCCTGTTACCAAAATCTTCATATGTTGTCTCCAATCTATGTTTTTTATTTATGCGAGGCTCCAGTTAAGGAATCGTTGGATCATTTCGTCCCAGACCTTCCATTCGTGGCCGCCGGGCATTTCCTCATAGTGAATTTCAATCCCCTTCTCTTTGCAATAATTCAAATAATCAACGGCGAATTTGTAGCTGAAGTCTTCGGTGCCGATGGCTGCGAAGAGTTTGGGAAGCTTGGTCCCTTCCGCGGCCGCCTTGTCGATCCAGTATTTGGAATCGTTCATGCTGCTGCGAAGTTCGTCTATGCTCCCGAAGTCCAGCGCAACAACGCCGCAAGGGTCATCCACGCTCTTTGCCGCAAAAGAGGACGGATCCGTGAACAGGTCCACGATCGAGGAAATTCCGGAGAGGTTTGCCGCAGCCGCGAAATCATCGGGGCAGTTGAAAGCCCATTTGAACGCGCCGTAGCCGCCCATGGAAAGGCCTGCCACCAGGCGCTTGTCCGCCGTCTTATTCACGGGAAGAAGGCTCTCCGAAACCGCGATCACTTCATCCTTCAGGAAGGTGAAGTAGTTGTAGCCATATTTCATGTCCGCATAGAAGCAGCTTCCGTCCACCTCGGGCATGACAACGGCCACCTCGAGGGCGTCCGCATAGCGCTCGATCGAGGTGTAGCGGATCCAGTCAAGGCCATTGCCGGCGCCGCCGTGCAAAAGATAGAGCGTAGCCTTGGGAGCCTTGCCTTCATGCGTGCAGGCCGGAAGAATATAATAAATGTTGGTGTGATAGCCAAGCACTGTTGACAGATAATCAAAATGCATCATTCCCATCGCCTACACCCCCTCTACCATCAGATCAAGCATCTTTGGAAGCATGGCGTCCCAATAAACCCACTCATGCTTGCCGGGGCTCTCGTACCATTTGATGGGCACGCCTGCTGCCGCCGCATCCTCAGCGAACTTCTTGGCGCCGGGATAGAATCCGTCCTCCGTGCCGCAGCACGCATATAATTTCGGAAACTCCGTGCCGTTTTTCAACATCTCGCGGTAGAGGTGCTTGAAATCGTTCATGCTGCCGCGATATTCCTCGATCGTGCCGAAGGAATTGCGCACGCGCACGGACATGGGGCTGTAGAAACCAAGTTCTTCAAGGTCGCCCGCGCCGGACATGCCGACAGCGGCTGCAAAGAATTCAGGACAGTTCAGCGCAAATTTGAACGAACCGTGGCTTCCCATGGAATTGCCAAGGATGAAGTGATCCTTGCGCTCGCGCGATACAGGGAACAGGTTCATCGCGAGTTCCGGAAGCTCTTTGGAGACGTAATCGAAGTACTTCTTGCCGTGTATCATGTTGCTGTAGAAGCTGTTGCGCACTTCAGGGAAGATCACGACCATGTTGCGCTCGTAGGCATATTCCTCGATGCGCGTGCGGCGCAGGTACAGCGTACTGTCGTCCGATCCGCCGTGCATTACGAATAAGAGGCGTTTCGTCCCGTAGTTCTTGTAATAGTCTTTGTAGTCCATCTTGTCGCGCCAAACCTCATAGGTCGGCACGATCGCGCAGATGTTCGTCTGCTCACCTAGTACCTTTGAGTAGAACGTATATCTTACTACGCCCATGTGTGTGTCCTTTCTGTATGTGCTATGAATGTTCTATATACTTGCTTTCTGCCTCGTGCCCAGCGGAGGGCGCCCCATCGGAACGGCTCGGACTGCACTAAGCTCATCGACCGTCCTCATGGAGTGGACGATTTGCTAAGTGCTGCCGGCTAATTGTTCCTCAAGGGCACCTCCGCCGGTCACTTACGTTACTGCAATCTCATGGCCAAGCCAATGTGGCATCAAGTATCTCGAGGGGTGAGGTGCTGTGCCCCTCTCAGGGCTTAGTTCCTAAGCGTCGGTACTTAGTTGGCGTATGCAGGTATGAGTGTGAACAATGTGAACACACATACCTGCGACAACTTAGTACCGATACGCTGAACTCAGAGCGCGAGCGTCCCTGAGAGGAGCATGCACCTTACCCCGAGTCAGCGAGTGTGTTCTTTTACAGCACTACCCCATTCTTCTTAAGGAGCTCCCTTGCACTCTCCACGGAATCAACCCCCGTCTTATTCTTGATGGGCGCGAACTCTTTCTCGCGAACGACCTCAAAAGGCAAGCAGCTCGAAAGCTGATGGATCATGTCCAGCACAAGGCTTTCGAATTTATATCCGTTCGGAGCCTCCGGCTTCACAAGATTTCCATTCTCGTCAAGGTACGGGATCTTCTTCTCCACCACGTGGAGCGGCAGCCCTGCCATCATCTTCTCAAGATCGGGCACGAAGAACAGATAGTTCAGGATCACGCCGAAATTATATGCGGGATCGCCCTTCTCGTTCTTTGCTTCCATGAGCTCTGGCGTCATGTCATAGTATTCCACGATGGAAGGCCTTCCGTCCTCAAGACACATGCAGCCAACCTTCTCATCGGGAGCGACCTTGCGCACCACCTTCGCGCCAACCACGCAGTTCTTCTGGATGGTCGCGCCGACAAAGCAAGGATCCGCAATGCGCTGAAGCACGTTGTCCACCGCGAACACGTTGATCCACTCGATGCCCTGCTCGTGCACCAAATCCAGCAGACCATTCTTCTGAAGGGAGATAAACCAGCCGCCGTTGCCGTTCGGAGAGGTCGAAAGCTTGCCCTTCTCTTCCAGGTAGATCTTTCCGTTATAGTCCGTCGCCGCCGCCATTTCCTGCTTGAAGAAGTGAACGTAAGCTTTGTCATATCCAAAGAAATCATGCTCGGAAAGGAAACCGACAGTCGCGTCATGATTCTTGTCACTTGTCATTACAAACAGGTGGATCCACGCGCCGGCCTGCTTTACGACGTCAAGCAGGTTATTGATCAGGCATTCGAAAATATATAGATCATGCGTCAGACCAACATTGTACATGCCCTTCGGGTTATCGCTTCCAAGTCTGGTTCCCATGCCGCCCGCAAGAAGCACCGCGCCGACCTTCCCGGCCTTGATGGCTTCCACGCCAGTCTTCGTGAAGCTTTCCTTGTTCGCTTCGATCTCCGGAAGCTCCATTGCGCCAAGAGGCGAGATCACGCCACGCTTTGCCATGTCTTCCTTATGTTTACAGCATTCGATCACGTCCATGTCCGTCGCCTCGATCTGCGCGAAAAGAACGGCCTTCTCCGCATCCGACAGCTCGTCGACATATTTCAGGACCTGCTCCTGCCCGTATTTTGCTACTTTTGCCTTTACCTGTTCGTAAGTCATCGCCATAATGGTTCATCCTCCTAACGTCTCGTATGACGGATCGCAATATTGGCTCGCGATCCCGCAAACCCTAAGATGCATTATAATATAAAAAGAGGCCCGTCGCAAGGCTTTCGGGCCCTGCGCGGGCAATTTTAAGACATTCTTCAGAGTTCTTAATTTTCTTGGTAGATTTCTTTTATGGTTCTCCCGGCAGACTGCTTCTGCAATTCTCTCGGCCTGTCCTTACGCAATTCTCTCGACCTATTTCTTATGCAGTTCTCGCTGATTCCTTCTACAACTCCAGCTCTGCGAAGAAATCATGATCCGCAAAGTGGTCGGCCTGTTTCAACTACAGCTCCAGATCCGCGAAGAAATCATGATCTGCAAAGTGGTCGGCCTGTTTCAACTACAGCTCCAGATCCGCGAAGAAATCATGATCTGCAAAGTGGTCGGCCTGATATTTTAGGAAGAAGGCCTTCATCTCAGGATGCTCCTCCTTCGTCTCCGCAATAATGGACGGCGCGTTCTCCTTGGTAAAGCACCCGATCGTCGCAAAGAGCTCATAGAATTCACGGCGGTCGCCATATTCGTCCCGCACCACTTGCCAAGTCTCCTCCGTCTGACAACCCTTGGTGTGGGCAAGAAGGTAGCTACGAAGCTCGTCCGCCTTTGCGGGGTCTAACCCCATTGGTGCCAGAAGTCTAAGGAGGAGGAGACGTACCTTCTTCTTTCGGCTATTCGTCAGATAAGTTTCAAGGTCGGCGCTTTCATAGTCTTCCTCACCGCAAAGGATCTGCTTCGAATAGCCTTCATCATCCGCGGCGCCAAGGATCGCAAACATTCGCGCGTCCCATTTGGCAAGCCACTCCGCGCTTCCGATCTCACTCGCGTCCAAAAGATAAGAGCTTTCCATCTGCGTCACGGCCGCAGCCGTCAAAGCGCCAATGCCGTCGCAGTACGTGGTATATCCAGCCGACGCCAGGCCAGTGCTCCCGCCGTTGGTCAGTCCTGACGAAGCCAGGCTTCCGCTCCCGCCGTTGGTCAGTCCCGTCGAAGCCAGGCTTCCGCTCCCGCCGCAGAGAAATCCTTGCGAGGAACCCGACTCGTTGTCAGGCATTCCCGGGAATCGCACGCAACGCAAGTTCGGGCACTCCAAGAACACGGACTTTCCAAAAGTAACGTTCCTACCTTCAAACGTGACCTCGCGCAGCGCGTCGCAATAGGCAAACGCCCAGTCTCCCACCTCCGCAACCCCTGCCGGGATTGTCACGGAGCGCAGATACTTTTTACTTAGGAAAGCTTTCTTGCCGATGCCGGCCACGGGCAAGGAATGCACCTCCACGGCTGTCGCGTTATCAGCCATGCTCTCCTGCACCTCCACGGCAACATTCGCCGGGATCTCCACGTGCCCCGCAAGCCCCTGATAGCGCGAAACCTCCAGCCTAGCTCCCTGCCTTATGAAATACAGACTTCCGTCCGCAATCTGAATCTCCAACTCTTTCATAATGAAATTCCTTTCCAATTATTTTTATTTTAGCACATTTCTTTAGTGAATTGTCAAAAAACCTCTTTTGTTGCCGCACATAATCCGTCTGACATTTATTTGCGGTAATTGAAAAACTCGCAGTGCTTTCAACATACCGCATTTTTGTGTTTTCTCACCTCTTTACGGTAGGGAAAACTGATCCAAAAGCTCATGATTACCGAAATCTCAGATTTTGAACGATGATGCGGTAAAAAACAAATCCTTGAATTCCAAAAACCTTACCGCACACAGGAAACACTGGGATCACATGCGGTAGCAAATGAAAACTTATGCATAAAGGCGTACCGCATGTAAGAAATTGACCTTATTCTTGCGGTAGGCAGGCGCCAAAAAGCTGTATCTTGTTTGCGCAAGGCGCCAAAAAGAACCGTCCCCAGTGGCACGCCTGGAGCGCATTGGCAAAGTTGCACAATTTTAAAACGATTTACATAGCAAACATCGACGAAACTGTTTGATATGTCAAAAAAGTGGTTGATTTTTTTGTGCACGCGGTATATATTGGACTTACGAAAACGATTAAGTAATCAAGTAATACGATTAAGTGAATTTAAGTTATCGTTTAAGCAACTCACATAACAAGAATTCCGATCAATCGTTTCAGCAACAAGTAGTTCAGGTAACAGCGGTGTCGCCAGACGTCTCGCGAAAAGGAGCAGGCTCATGGTTTCGATGAAGGACATCTCCAAAGCCTGCGGCGTATCGGTAGCGACCGTCAGCAAGGCATTAAATAACCATAGCGACATTGGCGAAGAAACCAAGCGGATCATCCGTCAGAAGGCAAAGGAAATGGGCTACTCTCCCAACCTTTCAGCCCGGGCGCTCAAGACAAACAAGACCTACGGCATCGGCGTCCTCTTCGTGGATGAGGCCAACAGCGGTTTGACCCATGACTACTTCGCAAGCGTTCTGGACAGTTTCAAACGCATGTCGGAAAAATATGGCTACGACATCACGTTCATTAACGGCAGCAAGAACCGGCGCGACCGGATGACCTATCTTGCGCATAGCCGCTACCGCGGGTTCGACGGCGTCGCCATCGCCTGCATCGACTTTGACGATCCGGAGGTCATCGATCTTCTTCGGAGCGACATCCCGGTCATCACCATCGACCATCCGTTTGAAGGCCGCATCGCCATCAACTCGGACAACGCAAGAGGCATGAGGGAGCTCGTTGAGTACGTGCATCATCAGGGCCACCGCAGGATCGCTTACATCCACGGCGCACCTTCCGACGTAACCACGAAGCGTCTCGAAACCTTTTACCAGACGTCCAAGGAGCTTGGCATCAAGGTTCCGAAGGAATATATCCGCGAAGCCCCGTACCGTAACACGGACATGAGCTATCAGATCACGCAAGAGCTCCTCGGGCTTATGACTCCGCCCACCTGCATCCTTTATCCGGATGATTTCGCCGCGATCGGCGGCATGAATGCCATCCGGGAGATGGGACTTCGGATCCCCGAAGACATTTCGGTGGCAGGGTTCGACGGTATCCCTCTTGCAAAGCACTTACAGCCGCAGCTCACGACGGTCCAGCAGGACACGGAGCAGATCGGCGTGATGGCAGCAAGAGAGCTGATCAGCCTGATCGAAAGACCCAAAGCGACGGCGATCGAATCGATCACGATCCCGGGAAGCCTTGTGGAAGGCAAATCCGTCGCACGCATATAATAGGCATTTGTGTTACCAAAGAGTAACTCAATATAAATGCAAGAAACATTTTAATTCATTAAGGGAGGATTTAAAAAATGAAGAAAAAGGTACTTAGCGCTTTACTTGTTACCGCTCTGATGGCTACCATGGTAGCTGGATGCGGCAGCAACTCTGGCTCCGGCAGCAAGGCAAAGGCTTCTCTGGCCGACGGCGGTAAGGTTCTGAACATCTACTGCTGGAATGAGGAGTTCAAGAGCCGTCTTGAGGATCACTATCCTGGATACACCAAGGTAGACGCTACCACCGGTAAGATTGGTGACGTAACCGTAAAGTTCACCATCGTTCCCAGTGATGACAACGCTTACCAGAACAACCTGGACAGCACCTTAAAGAAGCAGAAGGACGCAGCAGCTGACGACAAGATCGACCTATTCCTGGTTGAGGCTGACTACGCTCTGAAATATGTTGATACCGATTACACCGTAAACCTTGCTGATCTTGGCATCACCAGCTCTGATCTTGCTGATCAGTACAGCTACACCCAGGATATCGTTAAGGATTCCAACGGCAACCTTAAGGGCTCCTCTTGGCAGGCATGCTCCGCAGGTCTGATCTACAACCGTGAGGTTGCTAAGGCCGTTCTTGGCACCGACGATCCTGCAAAGGTTCAGGAAGCAGTTGGCAGCTGGGCAAAGTACAATGAGACCGCAGCTAAGGTTGCAGGCGCTGGTTACGTTATGTGTTCCGTAAATGATACCTACCGCGTATACTCCAACAACGTATCCGGTAAGTGGGTTCAGAACGACAAGATCGTTGTGGACGCTAACATGAAGAATTGGGTTGATGATTCCAAGAAGCTGGTTGACTCCAAGGCTGAGAACACCAACGATCTGTGGAGTGATGACTGGGCAAAGGCTAAGTATCCCGATGGCAAGACCTTCTGCTACTTTGGACCCGCTTGGTTCTTCAACTTCTGCCTTGATTCCGGTGAAGAAGGTTCCATCGCTAATAAGGGCGGTTGGGGCTATTGCGTAGGACCTCAGTCTTATTACTGGGGTGGCACCTGGATCTGCGCTGCAAACAACACCGATAACAAGACTCTTGTTACCGATATCATCAAGACCATGACCACCGACAAGGCAGTTCTGAAGGAGATCGCTCAGAAGGATGCTGACTGCGTAAACAGCAAGACCGTTCTTGCAGAGCTTTCCTCCGACAACTCCGGTAACCTTGCACTCCTTGGCGGCCAGAACCCTTACAAGCAGCTTGCTGACGGCGCTGAGAAGGTTGACCTTTCCAACCTGTCCAAGTATGACCAGGCTTGTAACGAAGAGTTCCAGAAGGCTATGGGCAACTACTTCAAGGGCAACTGCTCTTACGAAGAGGCACTTGAGAGCTTCTACAAGGCAGTTCAGGCAAAGCATCCCGCTCTGACCTACTAATTTGCCCCCTATAAATTTGGTTTCGTTTTCATAATCCCCATATAGAGCCTGCCCGCTATTTTATGGCCGGCAGGCTCTTTTTTCAGCATCGACAGGAGATCCTTGCGTGCGTCCGAAGCATTCATTGCTTTGCTGTCGGTGCTGCAACAGGAAGGAGTTTTTTCATGGCAAAGGAAAAAGAGAAAAATCAAGAGCAAAAAACTGAAACCGTTAAAGTGCAGAACAAGAATAAAAAGGTGGTAAGCTATAATAAATGGGGCATCATCTTCCTGCTCCCGTTCGTTATCGTTTATTTAGTCTTCCAGCTGATCCCCTTGGTCAGCACGATCGTTTACAGCTTCTTCGAATACTATGATGATGGTCTGGATATGGTCGGACCCAATTTCAAGGCGTTTGGCAACTACATTAAACTCTTTGCCAACAAGGATCTGTTTGTCTATGCAGGCAACACCTTGATCATGTGGATCATGGGCTTCATACCCCAGATCATCATCTCCCTTCTCCTCGCGGCTTGGTTCTCAGATCCGAGACTTCGCCTGAAGGCCGCAGGATTTTTCAAAACCGTGATCTATCTTCCGAACCTGATCATGGCATCCGCCTTCGCAATGTTGTTCTTTACGTTGTTCTCCAAGACGGGTCCCGTAAACTCGATCCTGATGGATCTGGGTCTTTTTTCGGAAGAATATGCTTTCCTCGATCATGAGTGGAGCACCAGAGGCCTTGTGGCCTTCATGAACTTCCTGATGTGGTTTGGCAACACGACCATCCTTCTGATGGCCGGCATGATGGGCATTGACCCGGCGCTGTTCGAAGCGGCCGAAGTGGACGGAGCAACCTCGACGCAGGTGTTCTTTAGGATCTCACTCCCGCTCCTTCGCCCCATTTTGGTGTACGTGCTGATCACCTCACTGATCGGTGGTTTGCAGATGTTCGACGTGCCTCAGATCTTGACAAAGGGCACCGGCAATCCTTTGATGGGCAGTAACTTGACGACGATGACGCTGATCATGAACCTGAACAGGCACCTGAGTGTCAGCAAGAACTACGGTATGGCCGGTACGCTTTCGGTTCTGTTGTTCATCATTACGGCAATCTTGAGCTTTATCGTGTTCAAGGTTTCTACCAGGAAAGATTGAGGTGACGGGCATGCGAGAGAATAAAACAAGTAAAGGCTTTGGCATCGGAGCAAGAAGAGTCATCGCATATATCGTTTTGATCTTCCTTACGTTCCTTTGTCTGTTTTGGTTCTACGTGCTGTTCATCAATGCTACGCGAAGCAATGCGAACCTGTCAAAGGGCTTTACCCCCCTGCCCGGCGTAAGCTTTATGGACAACTGGAACAGCATGATCCACGGAACGCTTCCCGTGTTCAACGGAATGTTCAACAGCTTTTTCGTGGCAGCCTGCTCTGCGATCCTGAGCACTTATTTTTCAACCATGACGGCATATGCGATCCACGCATATAATTTCAAATACAAGAATGCGATCTTCACCTTCATCCTCATGATCATGACGATCCCGACGCAGGTGACGGCACTTGGTTTCATCCGCCTTGTTGACAAAATGGGCCTGATGAACAACTTTATCCCGCTGATCGTTCCTTCGATCGCGGCGCCCGTCGTATTCTTCTACATGAAGCAGTACATGGAAAGTACCCTGCCGCTGGCCTTTGTTGAGGCCGCCAGGATTGACGGTTCGAGTGAGTTCCACACCTTCAACTTCATCGTTCTTCCGATGATGAAGCCCGCGATCGCCGTACAGGCCATCTTCACCTTCGTGGGAAGCTGGAACAATTACTTCACTCCGGCACTGATCCTTTCAACGGATGAAAAGAAAAAGACCCTGCCAATCCTCATCGCACAGCTGCGTTCCGCAGACTGGCTGAAGTTTGACATGGGTCAGGTTTACATGATGATCGCCTTCTCGATCTTCCCCGTGATCGTTGTGTACCTCATCCTTTCGAGATTTATCGTTTCGGGCGTTGCACTCGGCGGCGTAAAGGGTTAAAGCCCCAGCTCCGCGATCTGAGCCTTCAGGTCGCTCTGCCGTTCGCTGAGCATGAGCTGCTCGTTGTGAGCCCGGTAGTCTTCGCTTCCAAACGTTGCGATAAACGCTGAGGACGATTTTCCTACCGTAAGCTCCGTGACTAAGATTAACATCTCATTCCCATTAGCCCCCTCCGCGGAAGCAAAACCTTGCTCCGCAAAAAGGAACAGAGCGTGCAGCCTTGCGCTGGTGCGCTCTGTTTCTTGTTTTAAACGCACCGCTTCGGCATTATATTTTTTCTTCACGTGTTCAAACGGATCCTCGCCTTCAAATTCCCGAAGGAAGAGCTCTTTTCTGCGCTCCTCCAAAAAGCGCAGGGTCCTCTTAAACTTCCTCTTGTCCTCGTCAGAAAGCGAACCTGCCGTCTGAAGGCTCACAAGGGCCTTTTTACGGCTTTCCGTCTGCACGTCCAACTTGTTCAGCATCACATCCAAAGGATTGTCTTTTAGGGCCAATAACGGCGCCTTGAGGTCGGTCAGATAGGCTGCCTGCTCCATCACGTCCTTCATCTCCCCCTGTACGGCGTCAAGCAGCATGCCAAGGAGCGAAAGCCGCTCGTCAAAAGAGGCCTGCTTTGCGCGTGCGATCGCCATGGGCGAAGGCGCTCCGTCCAAAATGTCCTCAATGCGATAATCCTTTTTATACTTCTGATACAGGTCATAATATGCCGTAAATTCCTTTACGACCTTAGGATTGCGCAGGTACTGCTCCACCAGGCTCTCCTCAACCTTAAGCTCCTCTTCCTCATAGAGCTTTAAGATCTCCGAAAGATCCTCCCAGCCGCGGGCCGTCACATAGCTCCTGCCCTGGGTCGTCATTTCGGAAACATAGAAATAATCCTTCTTCAGGTCAAGAAAGCTCATCACGGCTCCGTGCACGCCGCGCTCGGTGGCATATTCCTTCCAGATGCGAAGGTCTGGCTCCACGGGAAGGACCTTCAGACGATCCAGCGTCACCACGTCAAATTCGCGGACGGATTTGTTATATTCCGGCGGATTTCCCGCGGTCACGATGACCCAGCCCTCCGGCACCACGTGACGCCCGAAGACCTTATATTGCAGGAACTGCAGCATGGACGGCGCAAGCGTCTCCGACACGCAGTTGATCTCGTCGAGAAACAAGATCCCCTCCTTCATCCCGCTCTCTTCCATTGTATCGTAAATGGACGCGATGATCTCGCTCATGGTATATTCCGAAACGGAATATTCCTTGCCGCCGTAGGTTTTCTTTTCGATGTAAGGGAGTCCCAGCGCGGACTGACGCGTGTGGTGCGTCATGGAATACGCCACCAGAGCGATCCCAAGCTCCTGCGCGATCTGCTCCATGATGGCCGTCTTGCCGATGCCCGGCGCCCCTAAAAGAAAGATCGGACGCTGCCGCACCACCGGCACGCGATACTCCCCAAACTCATCCTTCTTCAGGTACAGACTCACCGAATTCTTGATATATTCCTTCGCTTGCTTAATGTTCATGCTTCTTCCTCCAAAACCACTTTCAACGTGCCACTGGGCATGCCCTTCGGCATGTCCCTCCCTTCGGTCGGGATCATGGAATGCTTCGCATTCCAGGCCATGGACGTGTTCTTTTTTGACTCATTTTCAGCCACTGGCATATCCAGCACAACCTTCAGCGCCCATGGCGGCACGGGTGCGCGGTGCTCGTCCTCCTCCAAAAATGCAAAGATCACGTCATATCCAGGATTCTTTTCCGGGTAGATCCCATAGCCGTCCGTAAAGTAGATCAGCCCTTTCAGGTTCTCAAATTCGCCCTGGTCCTTCAGCTTCTCCACGTACGTGAACACGGGCCGAAAGTCCGTCGCTCCAAATCCCCGCAGCTTTTCGTATTTCATGAATGTCTCAAAATCGTCATCGCTGGTGATCTTCGCGTCGCTCTGCACCTCGGCGTCGCACTGCACGATGTGCACGTTCACCTTGTGAAAGAAATTCTCCGTGCTCTTTAGGATGGAATAGGTCTTGTTCAGAAAGGCCCGCACCACCTCGCCGCGACACGAAGCCGACGTGTCGATGGCGATCACAAACTCCTTCACCTTGTGGACTTCCTTGTATTCGAGCGGTTCCACCAAGGGCATGTTGCCGTAGGTCCGAAGCCCGTAAGTATAGTATATATAATCGAATTCGTCATCGTTCACGAGAATGTCTTCGCCGCTCACGGTGAATCTGCGCAGGATCTCGCCGTAATCATAGCGCTCGCGCGTGGCTTCCTCAAGGTTTTTCTCCAAGGTCTCGGCTCCCGTCCTGCCTTTTGTAAAGGACTTGAGGTCCGCCTTGACGCGCTCGCTGATCTTCTTCCATTGCTCCTGCGTGATGATCAGTTCCTCCGCCGCCTTCCACGCATCATGCGCGTCCCTTCGAAACAGCCGAATGAACTCCTCCCGCTCGCTTTGCGAAGGCGGGTTCAAAAGGAAATAGCGATACAGCTTTTCCGCTGTCAACGCGCCCGCGTCCTCACGCAGCACCCGGAGCTTTCGTTCGCGGTCCTGATCCTCCTCGAGAGCCATGCCCGCAAGCCGCATGTCCTGGATCACGTTCTCAACGGCAATGTCCGTCGCGAGGTCCCAGTTTTCCACGTCCAGCTTATCATACTGAAACTGATGAAAGAACACGCAGTGCAAAAGGGAATGAAGCATGCCTCTGGCCACAAGACGGGGTTCTTTTTGATAGGCACGGAGCACGCCCACGGGGTCATAGAAAAGGTGCGCGCCGTCGGTTTCAAGAAAGGGGGCAGCGCCAGCATGCGCGCCCTCGCGGCCGCCTGCCACAGCGCTGCCTTGCCCTGCTCTCTCCGTCAGCGCAAGCTCCGCCAGGGCCACGTCAAAAAAACGCAGATGAATCAGAAGTTCATCATGCGCAAGACGCATCACCTGCCCTGCCAGTTCCTCCACTTGCCCCTTCATTTTCGCTAAACCTTTCTCACAAAAAGCATCGGCGCTCTTCACTTACGCCGTCTTAACCTCAAACATTTCGAAGTATTCCGCCGTCATCTTGGCCAGCTCGGCTTCATCATCCACGATCGCCTCCTAGCCCTCGAAATTCTCGAGAATAAATCTTCCCTTCTCGGGTGCCGTAACCACGCCCGGCCTCGTGAGGAAATAAGTTGCGAGCGCCTGGTAGGTCGACAGCGAAACCACCTTTTGACGCTCCGGCGAAACCACCAGATTAAAGTACTGGAAGCACCCGATGACGCAGTTCCTGGTCATGCCGACGTGGTACTCCTTCGCATCCTCAAACTCCTCGCCATTTAGCGTCAGGCTCGTCACCCTGCAGCCCTTCTGCCAGCAGTCCGTCCCGTCCGCAACCAGCCGAAAGCCCTTGCTGTATTGGAACGTGCCGTTCATGACGGACCCGTCCGGCTTCAGCGAGAAAAGATAATCAAACGCATCCTTGATCTCCTTCCCCGTCAGCGTCACGATCACGTAACGATCGTCGAAAGGATATAACTCCTTAAAATCCTTCTCGGTCACCTTGGGACCGCACTCCGCCTTGCGAAGGCTCCCCGACTGCAGGATCGCAAAATCCATCGGAAAGATCGATGCGAACGCATCCGCGATGATGTCGCCGAGTTCGGATTCATATAATCTGCTCTTTTGAGTATATGTGTCCGCAAACTCACAGATGAGTGCGTTTTCGCGGGATTTTTTCTTGTGGAACACAACGCGGTCCGCCAGGTCGTCCACGCCGCAGTCAAATTCAGAGGTCTCCTCCGTCAGCGGCACCCTTTGCCAGCTCCACTTGACGAGCTTTTTCTTCTCCGTGTCCACCGTCAGGTCGAACCGGCCAACGTGCGTCGTCCCGTAGGAAGATTGCGCGATGGGGATCCCGCCGACTACCTCCGCCTCATCCATGTTGATGTGGGTGTGGCCGCCGAGGATCAGGTCGACGTGAATGTCCTCAGGCAATTCCTGCGCCAGCGTCCGGTCGCCGTCGATCCCGTAATGACTCATCAGAACCACCAGGTCAATGTGCTCGCTTTCATGCGCCTTGATCTCGCCGCGGATCGCATCATAACTGTCCTTATATTCCAGCGTATTGCGGCAGAATTCATCGGACATGATGGCATTAAAGAAGGCCTTCGGGATGACACCGATGAAGAGGATCCTTACGCCGCCGACTTCGATCACCTTGCTCGGCTGGAATAAATATTGATCCAAGGCCGACACCACAATGTTTGCGCACAGCACTTGCGAACGCAGGCACTGCTTAAAGATCAAAAGGTGCGCGAGACCATAATCCAGTTCATGATTTCCAAGAGAGATGGCGTCAGGCTGAAGATAGTTGATCAGCTCCACAGTGTTCGTCCCCTTGTAATCCGAACCGCCTACGTCCTCCTGCAGCACGTCGCCGCAGATCCCGAAAAACGTAGGCCGCTCCTGCCTTGTCTTTTTGACGTAACCGGAGAGCAAAGAGATGCCTCCCTGGATCATAAATTCCTTGTTGACGCTGAAGTTCAGACGCCCGTGAATGTCATTCGCATGAAGTAACGTGATTTCTTTTTCCATGAACATTCAATCCCTTCGAAACTATAAAGATTTAAGCATCTCCAGCACCTGCTGCCGGTCTTTCAGCGCCGTGCTGGCACCGACGGCCGTCGTGCAGATGGCGCCGCAGGCATTTGCAAAAAGAAGCGCGTCCTTGGGAGCGGCGCCGCGAAGGAGCTCGCAAGTAAGGCCTGCCACAAAATTATCTCCAGCGCCCGTTGCGTCCACCGCCTTGATGGGCATGGGCGGAAGCGCAAAAGCTTCGCTTGCGTTCTTGAAATAACATCCTTTGCTGCCAAGCTTGATGACCACGTTCTTGATCCCGTAGGAAAGGAAGACATCTGCCATCTCAAAAGGCTCCGTCTTACCCGTAAAGTACTTGGCTTCATCCTCGTTGGGGGTGATATAGTCAACGTAAGGCAGGGCTTCCTTCAAGTCGTCAAGACTGAGCACGCGGAAGTTCGGAAGCTTTGTATCCGCAACCACCAAAAGCCCTGCTTCCTTTGCCGCCTTTAGCACCGCAAGAATGATCTGCGGGTCGTCAAAGGGCGCGCGGAATAAGGAGCCCAGGATAATGGCCCTTGCGCTTGTAAAGCGATCTAAATACCGCTCTGGATGAAAATTGTAGCGGTGCGACCCATTCGTAATGGACTTTCTGGTGCCGTCGTCCTTTACAAACATGGTGGTCACGGGCGTCGCATGGTCTTCGCCACGCAGTACAAGCGAGGTGTCTACGCCGCAGCGCGAAAGTGCGGAAAGCACCATATCGCCTGCCGCGTCCTCTCCCAAGGCGCACAGAATGCCTGTCTTCGTGCCAAGCTTTGCCGCCGCCATGGCTTCATTCACGGCCTCGCCGCCAACGCTCAGCGTACTCGATGCGGCCCGATATCCCGAAGCCGAGATCGGCTCCGGGTCAAAGCCCTTGATGATCGAATCCACAAGGGCCATGCCCATGCAGATCAAATCTGGTTGAATTCCCATGTTATCTCTTAGTCCTTCCTGCCAATCTTATCACTCTTCATGTCCTGCTAAAACTGCGCTCTAGCAGCCATGCTCAATTCAGTTCTTGCCAAACCAGCACTAAACCAAAAAGCAATAAATCACGCCAAAATCATTGTTTTTATTGCTTTTTCACCCGTGTTTCATGGTTTCTGCGGGTAATTCGGCAATAAATCTTTCCAAAACCACTGTTTTTATTGCTTTTTCACCCGTGTTTCTTGGTTTCTGCGGACAATTCGGCAATAAATCACGCCAAAATCATTGTTTTTATTGCTTATGCCTTGTTTCCTTCAGGCTTGCCTGCTTCTGCCGCATTCATTTCTTGGGCCTTTGCTTCTTCTACTTTTGCTTCTTCTGCCTTTGCTTCTTCTGCTTTGGCTTCCTCTGCCTTTGCTTCTTCGGCGGCTTTGGCCTCTTCTTCCTTGGCTTCCTTCACGCTTTCGGCAGGCTTTGCGGTGATGATGGCATCCTTGCCGGTTCTTCTGGCGTCGCGCTTCAGGGAATCAAGACGAAGGATCTCAAAGCCTTCTGCCTTACCTTTCAGCTTGATGGTTGCGCCAAGGCTGGTGCACTCTGCACGGTCGCCGAGCTGATCTGCCACGGCGCGAGAGATCAGGATCTGACCTCCGGGCGCATTTGCCTCCAGACGAGCCGAAGTGTTTACCGTATCGCCGATGGCGGTATAGTCCATACGAAGCGGTGCGCCAATGTTACCAACGACTGCAGGACCCCAGTTCACGCCGATACCGAAGGACACGCTTCTGCCAAAGCGCTGCTGCAGCTCTTCTCCAAGTGCGATGGAGCCTTCCACCATGTCCATGGCGGCGCAGCACGCAAGGTATACGGGGTCTTCCTGCGCAAACGGCGCATTCCAGAAGGCCATGGTACAGTCACCTACGAACTTATCCAGAACGCCGTGGTTCTTGATGATACACTCAGTGGTCAAGGTCAGGTAACGGTTAACGATTTCAACGACCGTAGGAGGATCCATATTCTCACTCATGGTAGTGAATCCACGAACGTCGACGAAAAGTACGGCGATGTCATATAATTTGCCGCCAAGTTCCAGTGCGGAGCTGCCTTGATCGAGCAGGGTCTTCATGATCGAAGGATCTACGTAATGTCCGAACGTGTTCTGAACGCGGCGCTTCTCACGACGCGCACGGATGAAGTTCAGTGCCACCGACATGATGAACATGACGGTGATACAAAGCGGGATCCACAGTACGTGCAGGATCACTCCGCAGCGATACGACACAAGGCAAATGATGATCCACAATGCGATCGATGCCACTGCCGCGATCAAGGCCTTGAGCGTATGCCTGTCGTAGAAGAAAAGGAGTGAGCCAAAGCTTACGATAAACAGTAAAATGATCTGCCAAACATCTGATGCATATTGAGGATAGAATCCCTCGCGGAATTGGTCCACAAGGTTTGCCATCCATTCCACGCCATACATGGGCTTTGCATGATCGATCGCAGTAAAGTATAAGTCCTGCAGGCCAACAGTATAGGGTCCGATAAACACAACCTTTCCCCTAAAATTGCTGTGGTCAGCATTCTTATCATCCTCGCCCTGACTGACCAGATCAGCCATGGAAATGCCTTCATAATACCCATCGGGAAGCGCCGTGAAATCTACGAAATAAAACTTATTTACCGTTTCCGGTAAGGGATTTGGCATGATCCCATGGTATTCACAATACATTTCGTAGGCCACGCGGGGCATGGAATAGACATAGCCTTTCCCTGGTACGTCATATCCCAAGATCGCCGACCTTAGAATCCCGTCTTCAGTGGCCATTGCATTGATGTGACCAATATGTGCGCCCTCCTTTAAGTCATCAAAGGGTTCCTTATATATTTTTACATATTGCTCGTCAGGATAGAAATTGTCTCCATCGATCACAATTTCCGTGCCAAAGGTGGCAAAAGATGCCAAAACCACATTTCCGCCCTCTCTGATCGCCTTGGCAAGTGCAGCGTCCTCCTCAGGGTCATCTGGCGAATCAAAAAGCATATCGACACAGATTGCTGCAGGGCGATTTGCGGGGTCTGCATTGAGGTACTCGATTGCCTGCGCCAGGTATCCGCGCCACGGCATAGGTCCAAACTCGTCCACAGCCTTTTGATCCATGCCGACCACTATGACATCACCATCCGTGGGCTTTTGGTGTTGAAACAGTGAATCCCTTGATAAATCATCCAGATAATCAAAAACATGCTCGCCTGCCAGCACGCAGAACAGTATCGAAACCAACACGGCCACGATCAGCCGGATGATCATTTTGCGCTTTTTACTCATGTTCCCGTTCCCCTTTTTCTTTTTTAACAAAACCTCTGCAGCTTCCTTTCGGGATGATACAGAGGTTTTGATCATTCTTTATTCTTTCGTCTCCAGGATGTAAACCCTTCTGGAGAACACGTCGCAGATATATAATGCCTTGTTCTTATAGCACATGCCGACCGGCATCGTGGGATAGGTCGAAAGCTCTTTGCCGGAATACTCCAGAATGGTGTCCACCATGCCGTCCTTGATCCTGCGCACGGTGCCGTTCACGGTATCGCTAACATACAGAACGCCGTTGTCGGAGGCGCACACGCCCTGAGGTGATGCAAAGCTTGCCATGGTTGCAAGCCCGTCCTCGTCGCCCTCTTCGCCCGTTCCGGCGAACACGATCATCGTGCCATCCTTGATCCGCAGGATGCGGTTTTCACCGGTCTCTGCCACGTACAGCGCGCCGTCCGCCCAGCAGATGCCCATGGGTCTGTTCAGGCCTTCCTCAAACACTTCCACGCGTCCCTGCTCGGTGATCACGTAGATCGTGCCGCGTCCGGTATCGGCAACGTAAAGTCTTCCGAGGTCATCTGCAGCAAGGCCTGTGGGCTGGTCAAAGATCACGCCCATGTCGCCCATCTCCAGCACGTCGGAGGAACCATTGATGGTCTCCACGCAATCGCCGCGCACCAGGCGCACTGCATTGTTCTCCGTGTCGGAAACGGCAAATCCGTCCAGGAACGGGATGATCGCCCAAGGCTCCTTGAACAGGCTCTCCTCAAGGCTACCGTCCTTATATCCTCCCAAAGGCTCTCCGGAAGGATCCTTTTCGGTGGTGGCGCCGGCATATACCGACGCTCCGTTTTTGTCTGCCTTCCAGATCTTCTTTCCAAACACGTCCGTCACCAGGAAGGACCCGTCCTCCATAGGTGCAATGCCGTTGGGCCCGCACATGACGTCGAGGCCGCTAAGATAGGTGATGTCCTTTAAGGGCTCAAATTTCTTGTTTTTCTTTACGATGTTCCAGATCAGGATAACGATTGCAACGATCAGGACCACTGCCGCGATCAAAAGCAATATCCAAAGCCATTTCTTTCTTCTCTTGGCCTTACCTTCCTTCGCCACCCAGTCTTCAATTCTTGTTTCTGCGTTATTTGATTCGCTCATTTTCTTCTCCTCCTGGGTTATGCGTTCTCGTCATCTGCTGCTACCGCTGCTGCTTCGTCTGCGGGTTCTTCCGCCGCGCTCGTCTCGTCCGTGCTTCCGGTCTCGTCCGCATCGCCTTGCGGCTCGCCATCCAGATCAGCCAGATCATCCGGCTTTAATGCATCCTCGGGCTTTAATGCGTCCTGCTTGGGCAGGTCTAAGTCCTCAGGCTTTTTGGCGTCCTCCGTGGGAAGATCGCCATCCTTGGAATCGCCGCTTTCCTCTGAATCCTCATTGCCTGCTGCATCAGCGTCATCGCCTGCAACCGCTCCGTCCGTTGCCTTATCAGCATCGCCAGCTTCTTCAAGGCTCTGTGCCTTGTCATCGCCAGCTTCTGTACCATCAGCCTTGTCAGCTTCGTCAGCATCCGTAGCGTCCTGCGCCTTGTCAGTACTTGCATCTTCAGCGCCCTGCTTGTCCGCGTCGTCTGCAGCTTCAGAGCTCTGCTCGTCGTCAGCATCCTTCTTCACTTTCGCATATTCCTCATCGGAAGGGCCAACCTTAACTTCGGTGAAGTGCGGCGGCTCTACCTGCGATGCCCCTTCTTCTCCCGCTTCTTGTCCTTCCAAAGTACCACTGCCAGTGCCAGGTTCTTCAGTTTCGGTACGATCTTCTTGAACATCATTTTCTTCCTCCACGTCTCCGATCACTTCCGGATTTCCAATGTAGGCTCCAAAACCTTCCGTCACTGCCTGCTCGCCGTCCGGCGTCTGGATCGTTCCGTCATTCTCCACCACTCCGCCGTAGGCATTTTCCAGCCCACCCTTGAGCAAGCCGTTTTCCTTGTTCTGTACTTGGCCAATGTTAGTGATCTCACCGGCGTTTTCAATGGTACCATTCACGTTCTCAAAAGTACCCTCGATCAGGATCTTACCACCCTCATAGTTCACGATACGACCAGGATTCTCTTCGTCACCGTTGACCAACATACCGTTCGAGGATACCACGATGGTACCAAAGTTGTGGATTGAATGGTCGCTGACGTTCACGATGGCTGCCTTCGTCTCATCCGACACACCGTCGCCAATGATAAGCGTCACGCCAGGCCATACGATCAAGGTCTTGCCAGACGGGATTGTCATCGTATCGTCTATGGTCACTGTGTTCAGACTCGGATCATCCTCATTAGGCTTCAAGGTCACGACGTCAATTTCATCGTGGTAGAGCAACGACCTGATATAATTCGCAACAGGAATGCCGTCAGGGGTGTCAACGCCAATAACAACATCTCCGTCATCACTGGATTTCGGCATGATGTCTTGCTTGCTGATCACTACATCAATCTTATCAACCGTATTATCCGTTGTCACGGTGCAGTAAAGATCATTAGAACGATCATCGTCAGTCAAAACGTAGGTCGATCCAGTGCCTCGATCCGTTGACCAATAATGCCATGTAATGGTAAGCGTCCCGGCATTCGTTATGACGTCCGTGCTTTCAAAATTAGCCGTCAGCGTCTGTCCTACCTGACGGATACCCGTTACAGTCAAGGTACCGGTAATCTTTGCGGTAAAGTAACCAGCGCCGTTTATGCCGTCAGCGCAAGCATATGTTGCATCCACGTTAGAAGCATCATAAGCCGTGTTCGGGCCAGACAAATTGGTACATCCTGCAAACATGTCGGTGGAATCCGTCACGTTGGTCGTCACAAAGCCAGTCGATGCATAGATCGTGTTCAGGCCCGTACTATTCTTAAACATGCCTGCCATTCTACGCACGTTCGCCGTGTTAAAGCCACTCAGGTCGAGTTCACTGAGTAAGGTAAAGCCGCTAAAGGCATTCGTCATGTCCATGACGTTCTCCGTATGGAGCTTGTCAAGCCCATAGAAATCGCCGTTTTGAGGATTCATGCCGTTGAATGCAAATACCATGTTCCTCGGGTAAATGTCCTCTTCTATGCTGATCCTCTGTATGTCAGTATTGGTTTTGCCGCTAGGGAACGCAAAGTTCTTGTAGTTGATCACGCCATTCTCAAGCTTCGTTCTGCCAGTGCCAGGCGTTGCATAAAGGAGCAGTACACACATGTCTTCCGTGGTTATGGAATAATAGATTGAAGACGTATCTCCATTCACTCCATCCGTAAAGAATCCAGGTGTAGGTGCAGTGCCCGTGCCGTCAATGATGGCGCTTCTCTTATCCAAAGGATATGCGCTCGCCGTGCCGTCAGGGTAGATCGTGCAAGTGCCTGCCTGACCAACAAGCTTGTTACAACCAGAGAACATGTCCGTTCCGCCGTCCGTAAGGTTCGCCACGGTAAAGGTATCGCTTACGTAGATTGTTTCGAGACTACTACATCCGTCAAACATGTTTGCCATCGCGGTCACTTTGCTTGTGTCAAACCCAGTCAGGTTAACCTTTTCCAGCTCAGTGTTACCAGCGAACATTTCTGACATGTCCGTTACCTTTGACGTGTCAAAGGAGGAGAGGTCAAGCTCATTTGTATTGCCCCTGGAAACAAAGCATTCCGCAAAGGCTCTCTTCATACTCGTTACGTTTTCCGTATGAATCTTGTCAATGTTCATAAACATCAAGGGTTCGCTGTTACCATCACGAACGCCGTCAAACGCACTTTCCATGTTCTTCGGATAAATGTCATCGTTGACGATAACTAAAACGATCGAATCCTTAGGTGCGGTGGAAATGCTAGTATCCTTCGTCGGCAGGTAATAATCACTGTTCAGTGCATCATTAAGAAGCGGCATTCTTCCACCGCCGGGATGTGCAAAGAGCTGCAGCGCGTAATCGCCACGATCATCATCAAGAAGCGTGTAGTAAACGCCCGTCGTGGCAAGCATCGTTGCGTCGCTGAAATATCCAGGCGTGCCCTCGCTGTCAATCCTTGCATATGTAGAACTTATGTTGGCATCGTTAAAATAGGTTCTGTTTTCGCCGCAAAGGAGTGGCGTGTTTCCAAACATGGTCATGGCATTAGGCAAGCCCGTCGTCACGAAGCTGGTAGATGCATAGATGGTGCCGAGCAAGCCGTTACTGGACATAGAGAACATGTTTTCCATGTTCGTTACGTTCGCCGTGTTAAAGCTACCCACGTTCAGCGTCGCCATGCTAGTGCAATCGTAGAACATTCCTTTCATGTTCAAGACCTTTGACGTATCGAAATTGGAAAGATCGATCTCCATGAGCGACGAACACTCCGCAAAGGCACCCGTCATGTCACGAACGTTCTCCGTATGGAGCTTGTCCATGCCCTCGAAGCTCTCGACATTTTCAAGACCCATGAAGGCACATGCCATGTTCGTAGGATAGATGTTATCTGCGATCACGACCTTCACGATCTGGTCTTGGGAAACAACACGATTTGCAAATGCATCGCTTCGAATGCTGCCCTTCGGAAGTTCTTCCGTCACGCCCTTGATTGGATCTGCATAGAGCGTGAGCACATACTCTCCCGTGCCAGCTTCAGTAAAGCCGTAGTAGATCGATGCCGCCACGTCGCCCTTCTTGGTGAAGAAGCCCTGAGCAGTGCTGCTGTCAATGCGAGCGTAGGTCTTATCGAGTGTATCGTATGCGGGATTTGATGCATCGTAGTAAGGTCTGGTGCCGTAGCCGCCAACAAGGCTCGTACAACCATCAAACATGTCGGCGTCTGCCGTAACGCTCGTCGTAACAAAGTCATCGGAGACATAGATCGTCTCGAGCTTCGAGCAACCTGCGAAGAGACTGGTCATGTCGGTGAACGCCGCAGTGTTAAAGCTTGTAAGGTCAAGCTCGGTAAGAGCAGAGCATCCATTAAACATGTATGCAAGACTCGCTTCGGTTAAGTTGTCGATATGCAACTTGTCAATATCCGTGATTTCTTTTAAGGACGTACAACCGTCAAATGCATGCTCAACACTAGCCGGACTGATGTTATCCATGATCATGACCTTGGTGATGTTAGCCTTGTCATAGGTTGCCACAGTGGCATTCAGCTGATACTGGTCGCTATTCAGTTCACCGTTAGGCAGCGGCGTACGTCCGCCGCCGCTCTCACTATAGAGACGAAGGATCACGTCATTGCTGTTGGCAACCATATTGTAGTACAGGCCAGCCGTAGGCGTATCCGAAGGATCCGTAAAGTAACCAGGCGCTCCGCCCGTGCCATCAATCTTTGCATAGGTCGAAGTGGATGCCGCATACGTACCATCGTTCGTCGTGCCCTGTCCGCCGACGAGACCAAGGCGATTGGTAAACATGCCGCTATCTTGGATACCAGTTTTCGCCACAAAGGAAGCAGATGCGAGGATCGTCGTCAACTTGTAATCGGCCTGATCCACGCCAAACATGAGGCTCATGTCGGTCACGTTTCCCGTATCAAAACTGCTAAGGTCAAGCTTGGTCAAACTTGTGCATCCCTTGAACATGGAGCGCATTTCAGTCACGTTCGAAGTGTTAAAGCTGGAAAGATCCACGGACGCAAGATTGGTTGCATCCATGAACATGCCACTGATGGTGTTGGCATTTGTAGTGTCAAAGCCTGAAAGATCAAGGCTGGTAAGTCCTTCGCAGTCAGCAAACATATAGCTTAGATCCGTAGCACTTGCGGTGTTAAAGAGACTCGTGTTCACGGAAGTAATTCCGGAGCCTCTGAACATATCCGTGAACGTGGTAACGCTTGCCGTGCTAAAGCTTGTTCCCGTCACGTCAAAGCTCGTCAGCTTCCTACATTCAAAGTACATTCTGCTCATGTCGGTCACGCTTGAAGTGTCAAGTCCAGCCAAGGAAGGCGAGGTCAGTGCGTAACAACTATCAAACAGATTGCTCATGTTCGTCACTTTTGACGTGTTGAAATTCGTAAAGGTCACCGTCTCAAGCTTCGCGCAGTATCTGAACATTTCAAACATGTTTGTCAGATTGTTCGAAGCGCCGCCTATCTTAATGCTCGTAAGCTTGCCGCTGTTATAGAACATGTGAGCCATGCTGGTCACGTTCGAGAGGTTAAGGCCGCTCAGATCCAGCTCTCCCGCCACGCCGATGGCATAGAATGCACTGTCCATGGACTTTACGTGATCCGTATGGAGGTTTTCAAGATTCTCAAAAGCCGTCAGGCCCGTCATTTCCTTGAAGGCACGGTTCATGTCCGTCGGATAAACGTCATCCTCAAATACGATCTTTTTAATAGAATATGGAGTAATCGAAGTTCCGTAGGAATTCACGTAAATGTTGGAATTCATCTTACCGCCTGCAACGCGCCGTCTGCCTTCTTCAGCCGTCTTGTAGAAGGTCAGCGTACCGGTCAGACTATTGTAATCGTAGTAGAGCTCGGATGTGTCCACAATGTCTCTGCTGGTGAAGTAACCAGGCTTGTCGTTCTTACCGTCAGGCCATGCGTAGGTCTTATCCAGAGGATTGTATTCGCTGCTGCCCAGGGAAACTCTCGTGCCAAGGCCGCCCACCAGCGATACGCATCCGGTGAACATGTTGCCTTCGCCAGTTGCGGCATTCATGTCATCAGTCACGCCCGTTACGTCAAAGGTGTCAGAAACATAGATCGTGGTCAGCTTTGCATCCCTTGCAAACATGTTTGCCATCTCTGTTACGTTCGAGGTGTCAAAGCTTGTCAGATCAAGAGTCGTGAGCACGGAACATCCTTCAAAAGCACTTGCCATGGAGGTCACGTTTTCCGTATGGATACGGTCTGCGTTCTCGATCGACTTGAGACTGGAGCAGCCACTGAAGGCATTCTCCATTGAGATCGGGTAAATGTCTTCCATGACAATGACCTTCGTGATTCTATCTGCGTACATGTTGAGACTAGTGTTCATATATTCGGAGCTGTCCAGAGCTTTACTCGTAATCTCCGTTCTGATCGTGCCATTTGCATGGCCATAGAGACGAAGTACCGCGTCTTCAGAGCCTTCCGCCTTCAACGTGTAGTAAAGGCCAGTTGCGCCCAAGGTCTGGTTCTTGTCCGTAAAGTAACCAGGCTCACCATTGGCTCCGTCAATGCGTGCATATTCGGTATCCACATGCTCCGTATCGTAAGTCGTGTCTTGGCCGCCGCAGATCGCGCGACGGTTATAGAACATGTAATCGCCATTCGTAACAGCACTTGTCACAAAGTCGGTCGATACGTAGATGGTCGTCAGCTTGTAATCTGCACTGTCGGACGCGAACATTCCATACATGTCAGTCACGTTTGCAGTCTTAAAGTTGCTCACGTCAATGGTCGTAAGGTTCGTACAATTATTGAACATGTCACGCATTTTTCTAACGTTTGTCGTATCAAAGCTCGACACGTCAATACTGGTAAAGCCGGAGCAGTCATCAAACATCTGCTTCATGTTGGTTACGTTCGCGGTATTAAGTTGGCTTAGGTCAATGCTCGTAAGACCGGAGCAGTTCCTAAACATTCTCTCCATCTCGATCGCAGCCGTGGTGTCAAAGCCAGTGACGTCAAGTGACGTAAGGCTGGTGCAACTCTCGAACATTCCAATGAAGTTTTTCACACTTGACGTATCAAATCCGGAAAGGTCGATGCTGGCCAGTTTTTCGCAATAGCCAAACATCCTCTCCATGTCTGTTACGTTTGCAGTGCTAAAATTCTGACCGAATGTGATGGATGTCAGTGAGCTACAGTCACTGAACATATGACTCATATCGGTTACGGACATCGTGTCAAAGTTCGAAAGATTTAGCGATCTCAGGCCGGAAGCGCTGCTGAACATAAAGCTCATGTCTTCCACATACTGCGTATTGAAGTTGCTCAGGTTAAGCGTCGTAAGGCCAGAGTCTCTGCAGAACATCTTGGACATGTCTGTCGCATACTGCGTATTGAAGTTGCTCAGGTTAAGCGTCGTAAGGCTTTCGCAACCCTGGAACATTCCGGAGAAGTTTGTGGCATTTGACGTATTAAACATGGAAACGTCAAGTCTGGTCAGGCCAGAGCAACCATAGAACATCTCCTCGAAGCTCTCCACCTTCGAGGTGTTAAAACTATCATCCATCTTAATGGAAGTCAGTTTTTGGGCATCTCTGAACATGTCATACATGGAAACGACATTGCTCGTATCGAAGTTGCTAAGATCAAGCGTTCCTTCAATGCCACATTCGAAAAACGCACTGTTCATGTCGGTTACGTTCTCCGTATGGAGATTACCAATGTTTTCGATGGATTCAAGCTCTCCCATGCTGTAGAACGCGTGGGCCATGTTGGTAGGATAGATTTCGTCCACGATCTCTATCTTGGTAATGTCTCTATAGTCTAATGATCCGTCGGAAGAAACATACTTTTCCGAATCAAGCGCAGCTTTGGAAATCACCATGCGGCCATCAGCATTCGTAGCAAAGAGACTCATGATGACGTCATTGCCAGATTGCTCAATCGTGTAATAAAGTGCCTTCGCCGTTGCATTCTTGTCCGTAAAGTAACCAGGCAGATTGTTCTTGCCGTCGATGCGTGCATAGGTCTTGTTCAGAACATTGGGTGCCTCGAAGGCATATGCCTTCGTTCCGTTGCCGCCCTCAAGTACGGAGCAACCGTCGAACATGTTGCCTTCACCCGTGGTTTCATCCACGTCATCCGATACGTTCGTTACGTCAAAGTCATCCGATGCATAGATTGTCGTAAGCTCTTTACAACCCTTGAACATGTTCGCCATCAGCGTCACGTTTGCGGTATTAAACTTCGTAAGGTCAAGCGTTTCAAGCCTTATGCAGCCTGCAAACATATCGTTCATGTTGGTCACGTTTGCAGTGTTAAAGCTCGTAAGGTCAAGCGACTTAAGATTGTCACAGCCTGCAAACATAGCACCCATGTCGGTAACTTTCTCCGTATGGATCAGGTTAAGACCTTCGATGGACTCGATCTCTACGGCGCCCATAAAGGCACTCGTCATTTCGTTCGGATAAATGGCCTCCGCGATGACCAGCTTGGTAACGTCGTTGATGCTGTGGTTCGTTACGGTATCAATATAATTCTCGCTGCTCATTACGCCGTCCACACACGCGGTGCGGCCGGTGCCGTCAAAGGCATAGAAGGTCAGGACAACGTCGTCGGTGCCTTCCTCCGTGTAGGAGTAGTAAACGCTGCCAGTGTCATAAATCCATTTTGCGTAGAATTTCTGATTGCCCGTCGTGGTCGTATCAACTGTCGTGATGGCGGTTGCGCCGTCATCAGGCGTAGCTGAAGTAAACCAACCTGCGAATGCGTAATGATCACGCTTCACGTTGGTCGCAGTCGGCAGGGTTGCGCCGGTGCCAAAGGTATATTCTTCCGCATACGTTCCGGTGATCGTTGCAGTCGTGTCAGTGCCTGCATTCAGATCAAAGGTGATCGTGTAGGTACGAGGAATTGCCCTATAACGAGCCTTGAGCGTAGTCTCCTTCGTGATCGTAGGCATTGCCTCATTGGTGTAATTCGTCTGGTCGCCGTCCACGTTCCAGCCGGTATGAATATACTCATACTGATCCGTCTGCGTCTTTTCAGGCGTCGATCCGGAATAGGTCGGCCTCGAGCCGTATTCAACCTTCTGCGCTGCCTGCAGAACCGTTATGCCGTCCTCGTCCACGAAGGTTACGTCATATTTCGCGGTTTCTCTATTGTAAACGGCAACATATGCTGCTGCTTCGTCCACTGCAGGAAGCGTTGTGTATTCCGTTGCAGTCGCGGCGCCCTTCTTCGTCCACTTTTCTGCGAAGGTATAAACATACTGTCCGTTCGCATCCGTCCTGGTGGGAGTAGGTCCATCATATACGGGCACGTCGCCATAAGCAACGTCCATCGTATGGAGCGGCATGTTCGAAGCATTTCCCGCGAAGAAGGAAATCGTATACTTCTTCTTGGTGCTTGTGAAGCTTGCGGCATAGGTCACGTCGCTGCCATTGATCGCAGGAAGCGTCGCATCCTTGTCATAGCTTTGCGTACCATTCTTCCAGCCGCTGAAGGTATATTCAAACTCAGGACTTGTTACAATGCCGGGCTCGCCATATTGCGCCTGGTTATAAGCAGGCGACGTTCCATAAGGTACCTGCTCGCCGTAAATCGTGTCGCCATTGCCGTCTACCCAGCTTACGTTATACTTTCTGGGAGATGCCTCATAAACCGCCTTAAAGGTCGTATCATCCTCGATATCAGGCAGCTGATCATCCTTCGCATAGAAATCCGTACCATCGTTCCAGCCCGTGAAGGTGAAATCCTGTGAAATGGAAGATGCCTTTGAAGGCTCGGTGGAGCCACCATATACAACAGTGTTGCCAAAGGCAACGTTTTCCTCCTGGTAAAGCTGTGCATTATTGGCATCATCATCGTCCACGAAGGTTACGGTGAAGCCCTTTACGGTTACGTGGACGGTATCCGTGAATTCGCCATCCCTTGTCTTAACGGTCACGTCTGCCTCACCCACGATGCCGGGCTTAATAGGCATGGAAAGACTCGAAGTCTGGAAGGTGGTGAGCATGGCAACATTTGCGTCGGTGCTGGTCCAGGTTACGTAGGTATCACTCGCCTTGCCCTCAGGAAGAACGGTTGCCGTCACTTCTTCAGACTGCTCGGAGCCAAGGATCAGGGTGATGTCATGCTTATCCAGGCTGACACCGGTCACTGCCGTCGTTACGTTCACTGTGCAGGTTGCGGAAGGTACGTTATTGTATTCGTAGTCCACTGCCTTTGCGGTGATGGTCGTGGTACCGTTTCCAACACCCGTAACGGTCACGGAGCCATCCTCATTCTCAGTAAGAGTAGCAATGCTTTCGTCTCCGCTCGTCCACTCCACCTCGCGCATTTGCGCTATTTCCGGATTCAGCATAGCCGTCAAAGTGTCCGTCGCGTTACCGCCGATCACAAGATTAATCGGGTCTTTGTCCAGAGTGATCTGACTTACGTGGGTAATCGGAGTTCCGGTGTATCTTGCAACGAAGACCATGGCCCCATTCACTTCCGGAAGATCATCGGTGCCATATTCCGTAGTGCCAAGGTTCCAGCCTTCAAACGTGTAATAGTAGGTCGTGTCGGTAGCCTTCTTCGGCGTATCCGTCGGCTGTACGATATCGCTTCCGGTCGTGCCATAAGAGTATGCGGTCGCCGCCTTCAGAACGGATCCGTCATCGTTCTGGAAGGTTACGTTATAGCTATTTGTGGTTGTGGTATATTCTGCCGTATAGGTTACGTTGTCCGTCAGGTTAGGCAGGTCTGCCTTAGCGATCGCAGTGCCGCCAGCCGTCTTCCAACCCGTGAAGGCATAGGAATACTGCGCATTTCCGCCCCTCGAGGGATCCGCCGGTGCGTAGGTTGAAGCAGGCGTATCGTAATCGTATGTCACAGAGGCGATCGTCTTACCATCATAATCCACAAAGGTTGCCGTGTACTTATTAACCTTAGACGTATAATATGCCGTGAAGGTCATGTCGCCAGTCACTTCAGGAAGTGCGGTGCCCTTCGCATACTCCGTTCCGTTATACTTCCAGCCTGCGAAGGCGTAAGTATACTGCTGCGTTGCCGCCATGGTAGGCTCTGCCGCGCCCTTGTAGGTCGGCGTTGCGCTCAGAGCAACGTTCGTCTGGCGGTCAAGCTGTGCGCCGCCTTCGTTCAGGAAGAGAACGGTGTAACCGGAAACGGTCACGTCGCAGGTTGCGGTCTTTCCGCCGTCTGCCGTCTCTACGGTAATGGTCGTGGTGCCTGCGCTCACCGGCGTCAGGATTGCGGTACCAGCCTCAGTGCCGGCTGCCACGGTCACGATATTGTCATTGCCGCTCTTCCAGGTCAGTCTCTGGTTGCTTGCGGTAGAAGGCGTTATGGTCGCCTTGAGGGTCTCAGTCGTTCCGAGGATCACGTTTGCGGTCGGCTTGTCAAGCGTCACGCCGGAAACAGCCGTCGTCACGGTTACGGTACAGCTTGCGGTCAAGCCGCCGTCTGCCGTCTTCACGGTAATGTGTGCGGTGCCGTTTGCCACTGCCGTTACGGTTGCGGTCTTGCCGTTGCCAACAACGGTTGCAGCGCTTTCATTGTCGCTCTCCCATGTCACTGCCTGATTCTCTGCGGTTGAAGGCGTAATAGTTGCCAGAAGGCTTGCGGTCGGAGCTGCGCTGCCGTCCACAAGGATCAGATCGATGGTTCCCTTGTCAAGGCTTACGTCGCCAGGGTGTATGATCTCCGTTGCGGAGAAGGTTGCCTTGTAGACCGTGGTGCCCTTTACGGTAGGAAGGTTTCCAGCGGAGTATGTTGTCGTGCCGTCATTCCAACCAACAAATACATAATGGTTGTTCTGGTCATCTACCTTCGTAGGAGCCGCGGGCGCGATGGAATTGCCATCGGTGCCATAAGGCACTTGGCCAGCATCCTTGATCAGAGTGCCGTCCTCGTTGTTGAATACCACGGAGTAATTATTGATCGTGTTCGTGTAGGTTGCGGTGTAAACAATGTCTGCCTCAATGGCAGGAAGCTGTGCTGCCGTCAGCTTGGTGTTGCCGCCGTCGGAGGTCCAACCGGAGAACGTGTAGGTGTACTGTGCATCGGGAGCCTTGGTTGCATCCGCAGGTGCATAGGTCGATGCAGTCGTGCCGTAATCATAAGCCATCTGAGCTTTCCAAACGCTTCCGTCATCGTTCAGGAACGTCACGTTGTACTTATTCTTGATCGGATTGAAGTATGCCGTCGCAGTCACGTCGCCGGTCACGCCGGGAAGTGCAGAGCCCGCCGCGTAATCCACTCCGCCAACGGTCCAGCCGCCGAAGCTGTAGGAGAATTCCTGCGTGGGTGCCTTGGTCGGGAAGGCGCCGTAGGAAGGCGCGGTGCCATATTCCACGGCATTGTCCACGCGGAGCACGTTTCCTTCGTCGTTGAGCCAAGTCACTTTGTAGGAATTGACGTTCGACGTGAACAGTGCAGTATAATCCGCATCGCCCGTCACGGGAACAACGTCAGGAGTCCAGCCAGAGAAGATATAGGAATACTGCGCATCGCCGGCCTTTTTGGGTGCCTCCGTGTAAGCAGGCGTGGTACCGTAGGGAACGTTCTCCAAGGTCTCATGCACGCTACCGTCCTCATTGAGGAATCGGATCGTGTAAGTATTTGTAATCTGAGTAAAGGTTGCAACATAGGTTGCATTACCAGTCACGGTAACGACTGCAGGGCTCCAAGAGGAGAACTTGTAGCTGTACTGCGCGTCGCCGTCCTTTTCGGGCTCTTCGCCTTCATATACGGGCATATCGCCGTAAGGCACGTTCTCGCTGGTTGCGAGCGTATCGCCATCCTCATTCTTCCAAGTGATCGTGTACCTGTTGAGCTGTCCCGTGAATACTGCCTGGTAGGTAACGTCCTTAGTCACTGCAGGCATGGACGCTAAGTCAACATAGGTGTTCTCACCGTCGCTCCAGCCGCTGAACACGTAAGTGTACTGTACGGTTGCATCTCTTGTAGGAGCCGCGCCGTCATACTTCGGGCGCGCACCGCTTGAGAGATTGTCATCCTTTTCAAGCACGGTACCTTCATAGTTTCTCCAGGTCACGGTATAGGTGGTCGGCGCCACGTATGTGCCTTCCTGGTCTTTCTTTGCATAAACTGCAACAAACTTCATGTCGCCCTTTGCTTCAGGCAGCTTGTCGCCTTCTGCATAGGTCTTGTTTCCGTTCTTCCAGCCTGCGAAGAGGTAAGTGTACTTCTCGTCTGCCTTCTTTTCGGGCTTTTCGCCTTTATATTTCGGAACCTCGCCATAACCGATGGTCTGCTGGTTCAGCACGGTCCTCTCATCGTCATCGTAGAATACAACATTCACGTCAACGGTACGGAAGGTTGCATTCACGGTCACGTTCTTTTCGGGCATGGTAAATTCATAGCCATTGCCACTTGCGGCAACGCCTACGGCTTTTCCGTCAGCATCCAGCACGGTCAGGCTCTCAAGCTCATGACCACCCTCAACAAGAACGGTGAGCTTCACGGTGGTGCCTGCTTCTGCTTCCGAAACGCTTGCGCTCACGCTGCCGCCATCCATGTTGGCGATGCTGATCTGATATTTTGTTGCTGTTGCCTGCGCGATCTCATCAAATCTTCCGCCGATGATCACGTCATTGGCAGGCATGATAAAGCTCTGATCTGCAGCAAGGGAGATGGCGCCGCCAACCCTCTTGCTCTGTACGTTATAAGAATTTACGGTGAGGGATCCAAGCTGATAGCCTGCATCCGGGATTGCCTTAAGGGTTACCTTTGCGCCAACCTCAACGCGGGTCGGTGCAACGATGGTACCATGCTCAATGCCTTCGCCAACGACAACGGGGTAACTCTCGACCTTGCTCAGCTCGATCAGGTGATACCTTTCATCCTTGCGGAATACGGAAGCGGCGTCATATTTCTCCATGTCAACGCCCTTACCGAGAAGCGTGTCGGAAATGCCGAGCACGTCCGTGCCAAGCTGCGTCACCTTGAAGTCGCCTTCGTCTGCCTTGATGGAGGCACCGTCAGCCTTCTCGTTTGCGATGGAGCCGCCTGCGAACTGGAAGTTCACCTTCGCGCCGCTTGCAACGCGGATGATGGTGTCAAAACGATCAGAACTGATCATACCGGCGACCATCTTCACGACACCGCCGTTTGCGAGGATCATCTCACTGCCTGCGGAATCCGTGGCATCCTCCACGATACCGGAGTTGATGAACGTTCCGTCGGTGGTCATGCCCTTGAGCAGCACAAGACGTCCGGTTGCGGTAACCTCCAGCGTGCCGTGGTTGATCAAAAGGTCATGCATGTTCAGGGTGTTCGCGCTGTTGACCGTCACGGTGCCGTTGTTGGTCAGCTTTGCGTAAAGGTTCGCGGTTCCGTCCACGGTAAAGCTATTGCCCTTCTCCACGTCCACCTGCACTCCGGGCTGCGTCTCAAGGATCTTTCCCTTGGGCGTGTCGAACGGAATGTCCACCTTCAGGGTGTTGTCCTCCTCCGTGCCCTCGCCGGGAAGAAGAACGACTTTTTTATATTTCTCAGTGTCTAAGTACTCCTGAACGGTCTTTGCCGTCTGAGGCATGATCATGTAAGCCACTGCGGAAGCGGTCTCACCATTTTCAGGCTTCCAAACGGGCTCTTTTTCCACGAAGTTGATCTCATCGGAGGCCTTCTCCTTGATCTCCTTGATCTCCTTCGCATGCCGTTCCTGATCCTGCTTCTTTCGCTGCGTTACATATTCCTGCGTAAGGTCACGAAGGTCGATGCCGGACTCCTTGTAGATCTTATTGATCAGCTCGGTGTCTCCAAGGATCTCCTCAAGGATGAATCCGGGGATGTCCTCCTTGGTGAAGGTCTTCTTCGTCACGCCGCAGGAAGCCTCTTCCCCGTCGATCTCAGACTTCGGGAAAACATAGAATTCAGCATATTCGCCCGGCTTTAACGTGATGGTCTCGGAGCCGCCGTCTAAGGGGTTGACCACCAGACACTCCAGTTCACCGGTAAGCAAATAAACGGTGCTCTTCCAGTCATCACTTACGCCCACCCAGCCACAGGTACCGCGGATACCGGTGACCATAGTAGAGGTTCGGATGTTATATGCTTCCTCCTTCGCAACCGGAACCGTTACGTTGAACCAGATCTGTCCGGTTACCGTGAACACCTCCAGCTTGCCCCATCTCTTCTTGAGATAGGTCTCGGTATTTTCATCCAGCTTGATGGCCTTGCTCTCATCCAGCGTGACCCAGGCATAGCTTTCCGCCTTCGTGACCTGGTGATCACCGTTGTGGAGCTGCATGCCCGTCAGGATCTCACGTTCCTCCTTTGCGCTGTCGACCACGGACACGGTTCCTTCCGTTTTCGCCAACACGAATTTTGTCGCTCTCTTTTTTGCGGCAAAAGCCACCGACGTAACAAGCGTCACTGCCAATACAAGCAGTAAAACGTTCATCACTCCTCTGAGCACGTGCCATCTTTTGAATGTATCTCTCATCATCATGACCTCCATAAAACTGATCATTAGAAATTAACAAATATCCTGTTATATCGTATCATAAAACCATTTACAAATCCACTAAAAACTGTGAATTCTAACCAAAAAATGGCTAAAATAAACAAAGGCGAGGGAAATGTCTATCATTTCTCCCGCCTTTGTGGCATATTTAACGTCTTAATAGGGCTTTTTTATCAATTCGTCAAGGGTCAGAGGCACGTGTTTTAGGATCACTTCGGTGGAATCGACTGCCAACGTGTCATCTCGGTTTAGCTTGTATGATTCATTGCGTTCGGGGAAATAAACATCCACCTCATCATAAAGGATCATAACTTGTTTCCAGGTTTTCGTTTCGACGCCAACACCGTCATTCCCGCTCGCCGTAAAGAGAAGGCGACCCCGCTCCGGATCATCAAAGCAGGTAAGGTGCGGCTCAATATAATCGCTGTCCGGCTCGCCCATCTCGCAAGAGAAAACCTCGTTCCCCGTAGTCACGTCATAGACAAACAATCTTCCGTCCAGGGTATAGACAGCGATCACGTCGTCTTCCATGCCAAAGGTCACGTCTTTGATCACCTGCCCCAGGGGAAGCTCAATCTCGTGCTTAAGAGACTGCGTCAGGATGTCATATACTCGAAGCATTCCATCCTCATCGTAAACCGCAAACACAGGCTTCTTTTTCCCGACGATCACTTTTCCCTCTTCTTGACCCTCGGGGCGCATGTCGGCGAGAGTATATCTGGCGCCATTTGCAGAGTTCACCGCCACAAACTCACTCCTGTACTCCTCCTCACCTTTGCAGGAGCTGACGATCAGGAAGCCATTTGCGCCGCACGCGAGAAGATCTCTTCCATAAACGCCCAAGATGCCGCCCCATATCTCGCCTTCTTCGCAAAGAAGATCCTTTGTCTCATCACCATCGATCCTCCAAAGAAGCCTTCCGCCGCCTTGCCCAAATTCTGCGTCCTTCGGATAGGCGACTGCTGCCTGGAGCACCCTGCCATCCGGGAGTGAAACAGCGTCGGCCTGGATCAAAATGCTACCCTCATTTTCAAAAACAATGTTGCCTGCCTTCGCATCCATGTCGTACTCATAAAGTCTGCCTGCAAATTCAAAGACGAAGTGCTTTTGATCAGGAAAGAAATACGCTTTCTCCATCTGGTAGAAGGAAGAATAACTGGCAAGCGAATCATAATAAGCATCCGCTTGATTAACAATCTTATCCTCGTTCACGTCCACAAAGTATATCCTTGCGAATTCGTCCATATGCTTCGCGACAACAAGCGTATGATCGTCAAGCTTTTTCATGATCATATTACTATTTAACGTTGCATCTAACCCACTTGCCCACTCTGGCGTCACCACGTCAGGATCCTTGGCGCACTTTTGCACATAGATGCGACGGTAATTGTCATCTGACACTATGACCTCCACGAGGTTGTCATCCATGTTGTAACCATATCCACCCTTGCTCGTTGCATAGTCCTTCGTGATGTCCAAAATGGCTATGTGCCTCTTTTCCGAAAAAGGCGTGATGCAATATCCGGAGAAACCAAACCATGAATAGTGATGTCCGTCCCCGGAAAGATCGGAGCGTGAATACTCTGCAGGACAGATCCAACTCCGCTCAAGGATGTTCTCCGCAGAAGACTGATCGGAAGCGACAATGAGTCCGTTATCCATACGGCATATCAGTGTCATGTTCTGGCAGGAGGCTAAAAATGCATTGTTTTCCTCAGTTCCCGGAACAAATGTCGTTGCGTACGGTATTTCTATCTTACCGCGATCCGGAAGCGAGATTGCAACAACCGAAGGCTCCTCCCTCTTCCCCGTGAAATATATCTTCTCAGAGCTGATGCTATTAAGATCCGGTCGATAATGCACAAGGACCACGGACTGGTCCTCTTCGTGACAGAGCATGCCGATCGTGAAAGGATTATCCGTCTCATCTGCGTAATCATATTCCGAGATGATCTTGAACTCATCCGTTTCCAGATTCACGAGGAAAAGATGTCCCGTGAATTTGTTCACACTGTATCTGCCCTTGTAGATCATGCCAACGAAATACTGTCCGTCCGCCGAAAACGTACCCACCATATCGCCATAACCGATCAGATCCCTATCCTGGAGTTCTTCAGGAAGCTCGATCTGTTTTGTTACCTCACCGGTTGCCGTGTCCAAAATGCAAAAAATGTTGTTCGGATTGAAATAATCTCCTTTTCGCATCAAGAGCACAAGCTTTTTTTGATCCTCGGAAAGACAAGCGAAATCCGGGGAGCCGCTATCAGACTTCAAAAATGTCCAGACAAGACTGCCATCTTCAAGAGACAGGGCCGTAATGCGGGATTCGCGGCATATCAGAAGCAAGCCTTGGTCCGTAAGAACCTTTAGTCTGTGCATGATTGTCATGTCGTAATAAAAATCCCGATCAAGCGAATCTCCAAACCAGATAAGCTCATCGGTTTCCGTGGAAAAACACCTCACGAAACCGCGATTTCCAAGCGTGTAAAGGCGAGAGCCGTCGTCCGAAAGGACCATGCATTCCACGTCTTCCTCCTGCTCGATCACGCCAACGGTGCGAATATAGTTTTCGCGTCGTCCGGAGCCCAGCGCGCGATACAAAAGGAATTCCGCCTCAGCTCCAACAACCTCGCGACCTTCCTTCGAAGCAACGGCAAGGCGAGCATTTTGGATTGCGTCCCTAACATTTCCGTTTTCGAAGAGGAGTTCTCCGCCAGTGACCAACGCCTGCGCCTCACTGCGCTTTAGGTCGGCATTCTTGTCCTGGATTTCATCATATTGTTCCTTGATCTCCTCGTTCTGGCTTTGGATCTGGACGTTCTGCTCTTCGATCTGCTCATTTCGCGCAATGATCTCAAGGTTTTTGCGGTAGATGGACGCACAGAAAGCAAGCGCGATGGTCATGACAAGGGCCATGAGCGCAACGAGCTTACGCATCTTCTGACGCTTCTCACGCTGCCACAATGAATCAAACGGGCATCCGAGGAGCGCTGCGTAAAGACGCACTGCCTCCTTGCGAAGCCTGCTCTCTTTGTATCTGTGGTTGACGTCCGTCAGGTTTGCGGCCAGCGGCTCCACCTCGCGAACATTCTCATTTCCTTCCTCATCCAGCTCCACGTGCTGCGTCAGAAGCTGCGGGAACGCCTCATCCGGCGTGCCATCCACAAGGATGCCCACCACGTGATCCCTGCCATGCTTTTCCATGAAATATGCGATCTCACGCTGGCACCAGATGGACTTCGGGAGGTTTGGCGTGCAGATCACGATCAAGAACTTACTGTGATCCAGCGCCGTCTCAATGCTCTGCGTGAGGTTGCTCGATACGGGAAGCTCCTCCTCGTCGCGGAACACCTTACCAAGCTTTTTATTGCCGTCCTTGCGCAGTTCCTTCGGGATGATATAATGCTCCACCATGTAGTGGATCTTCTTTGCAACCTTCTTGTCCAGCTCCGTGTGACGATAGCTGATGAAGGCGACGTATTCCCTCGGCGCATGCTTTCCATGCTCATGACGTGCAATTGGCTTTTCTTCCTTCGTTTTTTCAATCACTTCCGCCGGCACTGCTGCCTGCGTGATCTCTTCTTGATTCTTCTCGCTCATGTGCTGTTCCTCTGAATCCTCGTCTTGATCCCACAAATTGCTTCGTTGCTAGACCATTTTATAGCTTATTTCCATAATATCCTTGGCGATGATGTAAATGTCCTTGGGGTTTTCTTTCCTGGCGGCCAGGAAGTCGCCGGGCTTTCCAAGCATGTAGCTGTCGCTCCAGGGCACGAACACCTTGGTGCGCTTGGTCAGCTGTTTTGCGTGGATCCTCGAGCTCGACTTCGGGATGCAGGTCATTGCATAGTCCTGCAGGTTCTTCGGCCGAACGCCCAGCTCATCCCCGAAATCCATCGGATTCACGGCCAGATGCACCGTGGGCGCGTAGTCTCCGATGATCTGATAACGCTCCTGCACAAGGTCATTGTGGGCGAGGAAATATGCCTCATCGTTTTTATAAACCTCACCCTTGATGCCAATGATGAAATAGGTGTCGTCCTTAACCACAAAGGGAATGTCGCCCTCGAGCATGCGGACGTTCACGTAGGTCCCCGCGGGATACATGTCCGTCGCCTTGACATAGCCCTGGGGCAGGCGCTGCTTCTCGTAAACCGGCTCCTTCGTCAGGTCGGGCACGTCGTCCGTGCCGGCATAGAAGAAGTCCTGATCAGCAAAATACTCCTCGAGGCGATCGGTCAAAATGCGATGGGCGGCCTCCGCCCACTCATTCGCACAGGAGGTGCCAAAACGCTTCTGGTATTCCTTATCCAAGAGTTCCTTCGCGATAAAGCCGCCGGATTTGCGCACGTGGCCACCGCCCGAGCCAATGCCAGCCGTCACAAAAGCGGCGAGCTCATCTGCCCGAGTTTCCTTTTCGCAGCTGCGCACGGAGAGCTTCACGCCATCATCCAGAACGCAATAGGAGATGCAGGTGCCGACGCCCTCCACTTCGATGAGTGCATCGCTGATCACGCCCAGAATATTCGGGTCGCAGCGCTGCGCCATCGCAAGTGCGTAGTGGCCGGATTTATGATAATCAATGCCGGACATGGCCTTGCCGGCGATCTTCAGTTCTTCCTCGGAAAGATTGCTGTTCTGGAGCGTCACGAGGATGCTCACGTTCAGGCGAGTTTCCAGTGCGTCGCGCATGTCCTTGTCCTTGGGATGATGGAGCTCCTGGAGCTTGCCCGTGTCCATGAAAAGGCCGTAATAAAGCGCGGTCGCAAGATTGTCGTTCTCGGCGGCGTCATAGCCCTCCTCAAGGAGCATGTCCCAAATAATGGTCGCGCAGGCGCCATAGGTGCTGCGCACCTCTGCCAGCTCGGGAAGCTTGTCAGCAACGGCCACGTGATGGTCGATCACGGCAATGTTCTTTGCCGCGAACTTCTGCACATTACGCTCGCCATATTGGCAGTCCACCGTGAGCAACAGGTCGGGCTCCTCGTAAAGCGCCTCCGCATGCTCGATGGGAATCTGCAGTTTCTCCACCATCAGCACGAGATTGCTCTTTTGAATGGGTCTGCTGCCGCCATAGATCAGGCGAACCTTCTTGCCCTTCAGGCGGAAATACAGCCAAAGTCCGTACCCGCTCGCGATCGCATCCGCATCCGGATTGTCATGCGCCTGGATCACAACGTTCTTGTAATAAAGCAGATCACTTAATTTCATGTTTTCTCCCCCCATGGCCCTGGTTCTTTTTATGAATCCCTATATATCAAGATGCAAAACATACTCGTTTTGTTCTGCGCACATTATTAATTTATGATTTTTCTGTCGCAATCTCTAATGTTAAATACAGCAAAACCAACTATCCGTGTCTTGTTACGGTATTGCATCCGTGTTCCTGTTGACAACTTCTATCTTGTCACCTTCTTTGATGTTAAAGGCATACCATACCCTTCGGTCAATATCTCTGGGAACCTCAAAGACTTGAAGCAGTTTTTCCCCTTTGTACAGAGAAATCTTTGCTTGCGTGGAATAATGTAATCCGCAAAAAGTTCCCGCTCGACAACCTTCATCAGATACGCTTATTGCAAGATAAATCTTATCTCCGTTAAGTATTTCATCCGCATTCGCAATAAGTATGATCTCGCTTTCCGATCCATCCTTGACGTCCTTAAGCACCCTTATGTCAGGGTATATCAGCCAATTATCGTTTTTCTTTGGTTGTACGCGGGCAACATTTCTGCCATAGCTAATGACGGAGGCGGCTATGTCAAGATCCACACTGCTATATCTCCAATCCAAGACTATTTTGTACACCTCGTCATACTTATACATGACATCTATGTCCCGTTCGACCGTCTGTTTCCCCGTTTTGTCAGGTTCCATACGAACACTGTAATACTCCGGAGCGTATCCGTCCTTTGAAATTTCAAATGTATACTCTCCCTCAAGTATTTCAACATCATAATAACCGTTTGCATCCGAATAAGATTCAATCAAGACGCCATTTTCATCTTTCAGGTATTCACCGGTTTTGTTGCGCAGGCCCTGCCTGATCCGGATCGTAGCTCCGGGAATCCCCTGTCGCAAATGAGAAATCCATCCCTTTAGCTGCATCAGCTGCGGAATTCTCGTTAACTCCATCACACCTAAATCATTTGTTTCCTCGCTTTTTACTTCAATGTTCCAGATCGTATGAGAGGTATACCCATCCTTCTGTATTACCAGTTTGTAGATCCCCTCTGGCACGGAGCAGACAACCGTTCCGTCAGTAGTAGAGGAAAACTCATATGTGTCATTCTCCCTGGGTGTGCTCAAATTATTCTCTGTCAATAAAGCCTTTACTATTCCGCTCTCACTTCCGTCAGACAACCGGATTCTACCAATTACAATACCGTTTTTCTTAGGATTCGTCGTCTGTTCGCCGTTTTTCATCTCCAAAGCGGCCCGGACACACTTTTCGGCATCGGGCATATAGTATTCGACGCCCTTATACTCTACGATATAAGTATAATTATCACGATCACAAACGATTCTTTTAACTTCATCCGCACTCAAGTCTGGATTCGACTGATACATAAGGGCAACAATGCCAGTAACATACGGTGCCGCCATTGAGGTTCCGCTTAGTAACGCATACCCTTTAATTCTTGTACCAGAATATGATTCGGGTACTGTACTGAGAATCTCAAAACCAGGGGCCACGACGTCAACTCTGTCGCCGAGATTCGATGCCGTATCCATGGAAAACTCCGCTAAAGTGTCGTTTTCCTTGGCAGTGTGTAATACAGCTCCAACCACAATAATTTTCTGTTTTAGTCGCGGATCGGTTATGGCATTTAGTACTGAGTTGTATTCCGCCATGACATCGACTTCTATTTTTCCCTCTCGTTCGGTCCGATCAACACTTTTAAATCCTAACGGCTCGTTATCATCTCTAACAAATCTCTTACCATTTGTGTTTCCCGCACTTGTGACAATGTTGAAGTCATAACCCATGGTGTACAGTTTTAACAAAAACTCCTCCATGTAAGACTTAATACGTTCAATGTCATCCAAAGCTATCGCATTCATTCTTGCATCAGTATTCGTCGCTACATACGCCAAGGCAGCGTCCCATGCAATACTATAGTTTATTACGCGCACATGGTTTCCTACCAATGTAGCCAGTGCGATTTTTTGATTCATAAAGCAAAAATTCTCATCCCTATTCGTATTTGTTATTAATTCCGCATTCGTAGAAACCCCCGCTATGCCAACCTTATTATGCTTTGCGGCGATGATTCCCGCAACATGTGTTCCATGGGAACGGTCATCCGAAATGTCTAAATTGTTATACTGCTTTTCAAAGGAAAGATCTTCATGCTCTAATGCGAAGCCCCAATCATAAATCCCGATTCTCACAGGGTTTTCTTGATTTGCTATTTGCCACGCTGCTGGTATATTCAATGCCTTGAGTCCCCAGTTGTCACCCGTCTTGCATGAAAGCGATCCCTCGTTTCTAATCTCTGAATCTTTATTGTACTCTGTAAAACCGCCTTTGTTCCATGCTTTTATTTCATCAGTATACAATTCATCTTCCCATGGCATTTCAGAATCAGCTTCATTATCGATGACATAGTTGAGCGAACAGTTACTGACATAAGGTGATTCGCAAACCATATCAATAAGGGCGTAAATTTCTTCTATGGTTTTATCTTCAATAAACTCCAACTGATAATCATTCGTCAACTCAATGAAGCCAACAATTTTTGCGTTCAACTCTCCCGCCATTGCTTCGATGATTGATTTGTCGATTCCAAGATGTGCGCTGAGCAGCATTTGATTCTTAACAAACCTGATGCCCTTCTCATCATCAATAACTATGTCAGAGGGCTTAACTCTCTTTGAGTAAATCTCCCCCAAAACATCATCAACATGACCTTGTGTGTCATCCGTTAATGATTCGTCCGGATCTTTATCTCCCCCGCTCGTTTCACTACCAGATTCAACACATGTTTCCGTGTTTGTTTCTGTGTTTGTTTCTGTGTTTGTTTCTGTGTTTGTTTCTGTGTTTGTTTCTGTGTTTGTTTCTGTGTTTGTTTCTGGATGCGTTTCGTTGTCGGAAGTCTCTGCTACAGTGGATTTTTCAACATAATCCGTACCGCTAAGGTAAAAATCGGAAAATGCATTCCCACAATCCTCACAACTAAGCACAAAACCAATCGTCTTACATGCATATGGCTCAATGATATAATTGAATCCAGCGTTTTTGACAATATACTGATTGCCTGTATTAGATAAAATCCGCCCATCCCAAATCGTATCCAGATGGCCATTGCACTTAAATTCTAATTGCCAATCCTCGATTGGTTTATCAGAAAGGTTGCTTACTGTCAGGAAACCCTTACATCCGCCGTTCCAGGCATTTTCGACAGTAACCTCAACCTTGCCATTCACATGGACCAACTGCCCGCAAAGCACCTCATAGTCTTGTGGATAGTTTGTGAAAGGTTCCGCACACGCAAACCCAAATGTAATCTCTCCCCCGGCAGGTATGTCCTTGTTCCAACCAGCATTTTTCACAGTTATTCTATTATTCGTAAACGAAACCACTTCGGCATTCCAAATCTGAGTAATTTGGTGCGAATACTCAAACGAAAGAACCCAATTATTAACTGTTTCATTTCCTTTGTTGAAAATGGTTACCGTCATATTGTGTCCAGTTTCCCATGAACCTCCCAATGTCCAATTTACCTGATACTCAGAAGTCTCCAAAGCATAGTCGGTTGCGTTTTTCTCAACATATTCTCCCCGGCCCGCATCAACTTTTACAGTATCGCACATAAAAACCAAGAGCAAGACAACGGCAAATAAAGATGCCATTTTTTCTTTCATTTTTCGCATAGTCCCCCCTAATCATAGATCAATTCGTATGTTACTTCTTCAGTGTTTTCTTCGGTTTCATTCCAGCTTTGTTTTTCAGCATTATATGATTGTCTGCTTGTCATTACTATTCTGTTTGATGTTTCGCTTGACACCTTGTTTTCATATACTATAACTTCAGGCAGGTCGTTCTTTTTCACCTCATATTGAATACTCGTGTCTCGTTTTATGAGATAGAATCCATCTATCTCATGTTTCTCATCACATTTCAATAACACATACTGCCAACAGTCATCCTTTTCAAATAAGTACTCGTTGATTACAAATGATTCTCCTTTCGAATCGTTTCCGTAAACTCTGAAACCCTCTCCTTTCGAATACTCTACCAGATCCTTTCGCAAATCAAACACATAAATCACTTCCGAAGATCCATTAACAATAACCGCATTAAGCCCTAACAGATTGTCTCTGTCATAATAGTAAATCTTTGCATCCTCCGCCACATCAAAAGGCACAGTTTCTTCAACAGGCGTAACGGTTTCCTCAACGGATGATGCGGTTTGTACCGATGTCTGCACAATACCAGTTGATTCTTCACTTGATTTGGTTTCATGCCCTTCGCCAATACATGCATTCAGCAGAGTCAATACTATCATTAACAAAACTACTATTCTGTTGCGCATTCAATTTCCCCTCTCTAATTCGGTACATGCTTAGGCCCGACCTCGGAATTGACTGGCTCTCCCCAACGGTTATTCTCATACACCTGCTTTTCAATTACGATTACTTCCCCTTCAATCCCTTTTTGAGCAGTTAGTTGAGTTCTCGTTAATCCATACACAGAATAAGCAATCGAATGTCCACTCAAACCAAAGCCTGCTGCTTTTCCCTCATCGCCTTGTTTTATCTGGATCCAGAAGAAATGCTGGCTTTCCGCCATGACATGGTAAGAGATGTCGGTAGGATATCCTTTTTCATCAAGCCCGATTACATCTATTTGCGAGTGATTTGCTTCATAACCCCTCCAGATGTCAGTTCTCTGAAAGCAGAACACTAGCATTTGCTCGTTTACATAAATCGCCGACAACCCCAAAATGTTATCTTCGTCATATTCCTGACATGTCATGCTTTCCATGCCTTCAAACGGAAGTTCTTCTTTGCGTAGATCCGCCGAATTTTTGTCAACTTCTGGCGTACTCGATTCGGTAACCGTTTCCGTCGGGTTCTGCTCCGAAGGCTCTTTAGCGGAAAAATTGCAGCCGCAGAGTGCCATGGAAAGAATTATCGAAACTGCTATTTCTTTCAAAACTCTTTTCTTACCATTACCTCTTTTCATATACTCCCCTCTATTCAAATTTGGGATAAGCTGAGGTTGACATATATTCTGATGGTTTCCCAAATATCATAATACCACAAAGAAGATTTTCTGACAACAGTAACGAGGTTTCATCCATTTTGACGCTCGATGCGGTTTTGCTTGTATTTTGCGCGGGGGTGGCGTATAATGGCGGGAGGTAAGTTTGAAAAAGAAAGAAAGGGCCCCTGCTGGGGTGCTTTTGAAAAATGAGAAATGCGCCATTTTGGGCGCTTTCCAAGGAGGTTTCATGGAGTTTTTAAGATTACTTGAGGGGATCCGGACGCCCCTTCTGGACTGGGTTTTCCTTTTCTTTACGCTGGGCGGCGAAGAGATCATGCTGCTCGGCCTCATCTGCATCCTATACTGGTGCGTTGACAAAAAGCTGGCCTATCGGATGACCTTTGCATACCTGCCATCCGCCCTTGCGATCAACATCATCAAGCTGACCTGCCGCGTGGAGCGGCCTTGGGTGCGCGACCCGTCCTTTACGGCCGTGGAGCGGGCGAAAAAGTCAGCGGCGGGATATTCCTTCCCCAGCGGCCACACGCAGAATTCGACGGCGCTTTTCGGAACGCTTGCTTACACCAGAAAGAAGCTCCTTCCAAGAATCTTGTTCCTGCTGATCATTCCGCTGGTAATGCTCTCTCGCATGTACCTTGGCGTGCACACGCCGGCGGACGTTTTCACGAGCCTTGCCATCTCCTGCGTCATTGTGTTTGGCATCAACGTGCTGGCTGACCGTGTGGAATTCACGCACAAGATGCGACTGATCCTCGCCTGCGTGTTCGTGCTGTTGGCCATTGGAACGGCCATTTACACCTATGTGTTATACGCAAGCGGCACGATTGTCTACAAGGATGCAGCCGACAGTTTTAAGGGATGCGGCGGCGGACTTGCCTTTGCGATCTGTTGGGTGCTGGAAACGAGATTTGTGAATTTCGACGTGAAGTGCGACAAGCTTTGGAAGCAGGTGCTCAAGGTCGTGATCGGCATGGGCGTTCTGCTCCTTCTCAAGGAGGGCCTGAAGTTCACCTTCAACTCCTTGTTTGGCCAAAACTTCATCAATGAGATCGTTCGTTACTTCCTGCTCCTTTCCTGGGCCATGCTCGGCATGCCGATGATCATAAAGAAGTTCTTTGCAAAATAAAAAGAGCCCAAAAGGCTCTTTTTTTACCGTTCATTCAAGAACAACTGAACGCGGTTTTGAATTACTTTGCAGGTCTCGTCCAAGGATTTCTGGCCTGCAAAATATGCTTGCGTCTCCTCTTCCACAATTTCACGGATCATTTGATTCTCATAAGTATCCGGCAAAGCATCCTCCCACGCCTTGATAACCCTTTCCTCCTGCTCAGCAGTTATGGAAAAATGACCCTCTCTGAAAGTATCATTCCCCTCATAATAGTTTATAATATGATCGCCAAGTGCCCTCTCCATGTCCAGCCTGCGGATCTTATTTACTGCGAACAGGCTTCCTTGGGCATCATAGTAATTACTTTTTCCGTATTCATTACTGGAATTCTGTATTTCATACCATGGATCAATTAACATGTATTCAAGAAATTCAAAAGCCCCTTCCTTACAGGAAGCTCTTTTCAGCATACAAATGTTTCCCCAGCCGAACAACTGATCTACGGCTTCGCCGTCATCATTAGGAAATCCTTTCTTGACCAGCTTTTCTCCGTACAAATCCTCAGTCCGTGCCAACATTGAAACATCCTGCAGTGACATATACTGAAACAATGCCTGATCAGGTTCCTTTTTCTCTTCGTACGGAAGCTGCGAATTGGCTTCAATGTTACAATTCATTTTTTTCAGCCGTTCCAATAAATTCCGAAATGCGTCCCCTTCAAAACAAACCTTACCTTCCTCCGTGACATAATGATCCATGTTGCCCCGGAGACAATATTCCAACAAGGTCTCGCATGTTACAGGCGCATTGGCGTCCAGATCAGGATGTCTTTCTATCCAGTCGAGGAACTCTTCAACAGTCCATCCCTCTTTGCTCCCAACCTCCGACTCCAGACCATAGAGCGATGAGAACGTGCTGTAACGGCATACCGAATAAAGCCCTTTGTCAAAACCGTATGCCTTGTAAAACTGAGAGGCAATTTCACTGGCTGGCACAATGTCCGATTTTTCAAAATAGGGCTGAAGGTTCTCTAAATACCCATTTTCATAGTATTTTTCCATGTCCGAATCTATCAATAGCAAAACCAGATCAGGGCTGTCCGAATCGGCCAGTCGGGCATTTACGTTCGGTTGCGAAGCATCAATGTGAATGACATAGTTTTCACTCTCTTCGTTGAATCCATCTATGATCGTAGAGCCGATCATGTATTGAGCCATGCCATATGGATCATACAAGGTTATGATCTGCCTGCCCGAAGCATCAATCTTCGCCTCCTGACTTTCTCCCCCCAATTGGGCTACAGAGGCATTCTGCTCCTTTGTCGAAATTGCAACGCATTCCAGATACTTCCATGGATTGGCAGGATCCCAACTCAGGAGTTCGATCCTTCCATTCTCTTCTCGCATGGAACTGATCCGTCTGCTGACAATACCCCTAATGCTTTCGAATTTCAAGATTGGATCGCTTTTCTTACGCTCTGTGTCGATGCGATACATCGAATCGGCATCCATTGTAAAAAGACCGCCATCCATGCTTTCACATATCACTTGACCAACACCTGGAATCTCAAATAATTCCTTCAATTTCCCACTTTGATAATCCAATTCCGCCAGTTGGCACTTCTGTTCCCGATCAATATATGTGATATAAAATGCTCCGCCTGAGGTTAAAATGCCTCCCTGATAATCTCCTTCAGGGCAGTCAATCTGCCATCCGCTTTCGCCTTCACCATTGAAAGCCAGCATTTTCTGCCGTCCTATAGCTACATATTCTCCATTCGGCAACCTCCAATGAGTGAATGCATATAACCGATATGCATCAGGATCCTTCAGAAGGATGTCTTTCATGAGTTTTCCTTCCAGATCATATTCATACATATGCGTTTCATCATCCACAAAGGCAAATAAACTCAATATTTTATTGCCTGACGCGGCATCCGAAACATTGCATGAAAAAAAAGTCCCACCTGCAAAATCAAGAAGCTTTTGAGGTTTGGCTTCAGAATCAATCTTCATTAGGTAAACGGAGTATTCCTCCTCCGTTTGTGAAATGATGCAGCACTGGTCCTCACCCAGCACAAACAGGATGTCTTTCGGGTAATAACTGGCAGCATTCACTAGCGAAACTCTTTCTGCATGATAAGTCGTCGTGGCACCACTTTGTTGTTCCGTCTTCCCATTCTTGATGCAACCACACAGTAGGAGTACAAGTATGATATTTAGAATGAATAATCGTCTTCTCTTAATATTTTTCACGGTTATATGCATATACCTTCCATGATCTGGCCTGCGCAGGCACCTATCTTGCGGCCTAAGGTCATTGTATGCAAATTTGTCTGTTGACATCAACAATCAATTGATGAACTACGCTTTTTTTTGATGAATTACGCTCTTTTTATGTCAGGGCGATTTATACTATTTCAGCTCATAACTCTCAATATTCCATGTCAAATATAACGGTATGCTATAAGTAGTTGTATCCAAACACTTATAATCTCCTATATTCTTGCCTGACAACTTGAATCCCACTTTTGATTGATACTTCTGACAAAAAATCTTGTAGCTCTTAGCCTGTGTATTGTCAGCAGATTTCACCTCAACGGGAACGATGTTTCCGTTGTTTTCAAACATAAAGTCAACTTCCGCAGTATTTCCCGATCTCCAAAAATACGGCTCAATCCCAAGCGCTATAAGCTCGTTCATCACATAATTTTCGGCAAATGCTCCCTTGAATTTCACAAACATATCCGAGTCATTCATTATTGTGCTCGCATCAATCTTTGATTTTGCTCTAAGTAATCCTATATCTGACATATATACTTTGAAATAAGTCTTATCAGCGCATCCGGACAACGGCATTTCAGGTTTTTCGACCATATACAATTGCGAGATAAGCCCTGCATCCGTTAACCACTGCAATGCATTTTCAAGTTCAGCGGAACGCTTTCCCTCTTTCACGTGAGAGAATACGAATTTGTTGTTTTCTTTAGCAAGCTGAACTGGCACGGAATCCCAGATCCATCGGATTTTGGGCACTTCTTCTACTGGAGCATGCTTAGAGAAATCATCTGCATAGTCCTTCAATATTCCGCTTTGAACTTCTTCAATCTCATCGAGGTCATGGGTTTCAATCCAAGTATTAACTACTTCTGGCATTCCTCCGACAATATAGTATTCCTTAAGCAATTGCTTCATTGGCACTGAATAAAGATCCGGGATTTCTCTGTCTGTCGGCCAATTTTCAAAAGTTTCTATTAAGTCCTCTCGTCCATTCGCTATAACAAATTCCTTAAAGCTCATGGGATACAGTTGCATCCTGTTGATCTTTCCAACGGGAAAAGAGATGTTTTTTTGCTTTAGTGCAACTCCCAAAAGAGATCCTGCGCAGACAATATGAAGGTCTCTCTTTTTTTCACAGAAATACTTCAACGACGTTATGGCACGCGGGCACTCTTGAATTTCATCAAAAAAAACAAGTGTTTTACCCGCAATAATCTCTGCTTTTGAATTACGTTCTATTTCAGTTATTATGCGATCAACGTCGAAATCATAATCGAAAACAGAAGCCAGCTTCTCGGATTCCTCAAAGTTAATATAAACATAGTTTTCGAAATTTGCTTTGGCGAATTCTTCGATGATATATGTTTTTCCACATTGTCTGACGCCCGTGATCAATAAGGGCTTTCGGCTAGCTTTATCTTTCCACGCGATCAGTTTTTTCGTAATGTCTCTATACATATCGTCCTCCAATGTCCTATGCTTTTTGTGGCCGTCTCTTCAAAAGTCCTATGACTTTTGCAATAATTATACCAAAAGTCCTATGACTTTTGCAAGCGTTTTGTAAAAAGAAAAGCTCTTTGGCCGGCGGACCAAAGAGCTTTATTTCTTTTACTTATCTTTCAGAGATCTTCTTCAGGAGTTTCTCAGCGAATGCATCCGCATCCACCTTGTAGTTGCCTGCCTGGATCCTTTCCTTGAGGGGGGTCGTGAGCTCCTCTCTTACGTCAGAGCATGCAGCCACAGCTTTCATTGCGGTCTGATAGTCCTTCATCTGGTAACCCTTCTGAACGATTTCAGAAGCAATGGTGCTACCGAGAGTCTTGGGACGGCTGATCGCTGTCGACTTGAAAATCTCCGAATAAGCGTCAATGTTCACTTTGACCTCCTCCTTTCCGATTGCGCATTTGGGGCGTGAAAATATACCCTACGCATCTATTATCGGACGACATAAATACTTTGTTTATAGCAAAACAAAAAATTTTTTAAAAAGATTTAAATCAACCCGACCACTTTTTATTCTACCTACTTTAGGGTCACTTTGTCAAGATGCCAAATTTCGTCAACATACTCCTGGATGGTGCGGTCGGAGGTGAACTTGCCGGAGCAAGCCACGTTGAGGATGGCGCTCTTAGCCCAGCCGGCTTCGTCCATGTAACGCTGCTCGATCTTCTTGTGAGCGGTCGCATATGACTTGAAGTCCTTGAGGATGAAGTAGGTGTCGGCCTTGGCAGTGCTCTGGGTGTTCAGGAGGGAGTTGTACAAAGGACGGAACAACTCGGGATCCTGAGGAGCATAGGTGCCGTTGATCAGCTGCATGAGGACTTTGCGGATGTCAGCATCGTTGTTGAAGATCTCCATGGGGTTGTAGCCGCCAAATTGCTCGTAGCGGATGACTTCGTCGGAGGTCAGTCCGAAGATGACTGCGTTCTCCGCGCCCACTTCTTCCACGATCTCGACGTTCGCGCCATCCATGGTACCTATGGTGATGGCGCCGTTGAGCATAAACTTCATGTTACCGGTACCGGAAGCCTCCTTACTTGCGGTGGAGATCTGCTCGGACACGTCAGCCGCCGCAAAGATCAGCTCTGCGTTGGACACGTTGTAGTTCTCAATGAACACGACCTTCAGCTTGCCTTCGATGGAGGGATCGTTGTTGATCACGTCTGCCACGGAGTTGATCAGCTTGATGGTAAGCTTGGCGTTGCGATATCCTGCCGCCGCCTTTGCGCCGAAGATGAAGGTTCTGGGATAGAACTTCACGTCCAGATGCTCCTTGAGTTCATTGTAAAGGTACATTACGTGCAGGATGTTGAGGAGCTGTCTCTTGTACTCGTGGAGACGCTTTACCTGTACGTCGAAGATGGATCTCGGATCCACTTCAATGTTGTTGTGCTCGAGAATATACTGTGCAAGGCGAACCTTGTTGTGGTACTTGATGTTCATGAATTCCTGCTGTGCCTTGTCGTCGTCTGCATATACTGCGAGGCGCTTGATCTGGGGCAGGTCGGTGATCCATTCGCTTCCCACGTGGTCGGTCACCCACTGCGCCAAAAGGGGATTGCCGTGAAGGAGGAATCTTCTCTGGGTGATGCCGTTGGTCTTATTGTTGAAGCGCTCCGGGAACATCTCGTAGAAGTCCTTGAGCTCCTGATTCTTAAGGATCTCGGTGTGCAGTCTTGCCACGCCGTTGACGGAATAACCCGCAACGATCGCCATGTGAGCCATCTTCACCTGTCCGTCGTAGATGATCGCCATCTTGCGGATCTTTTCCTGCACGTTGACGCCGGGAACGTTGCTGTACTTGTTCTCGATGTCAATGATGAAACGACGGTTGATCTCTTCGACGATCTGATATACACGGGGAAGAAGTCTTGAGAAGAGCTCGATGGGCCATTTCTCAAGTGCCTCGGCCATGATGGTATGGTTGGTGTACGCACAGGTCTTGGTGGTCACTTCCCACGCCTCGTCCCAGGTGAGATAATATTCATCCATGAGAATTCTCATCAGCTCTGCGATGGCAACGGTCGGGTGCGTATCATTGAGCTGGAAGGTCACCTTCTCATAGAATTTCTTGATGTCGTCATGCTTTCTCATGTACTTCTCAATGGCTTCCTGCACGGAGGCGGAAATGAAGAAGTACTGCTGCTTTAAGCGCAGCTCCTTGCCGGCATAGTGGTTGTCGTTGGGGTAGAGCACCTCGACAATGTTTCTTGCAAGGTTTGCCTGCTCCACGGCCTTCTGGTAATCGCCCTTGTCAAAGGAATCCAGGGAGAAGCACTCCACGGGCTCTGCGTCCCAGATGCGCAGGGTGTTCACGATGCCATTGCCATAACCAACGATGGGCAGGTCGTAAGGGATCGCGCGAACGGACTGATAGCCCTCCTGATAGAAGACGTTTCTTCCGTTCTCATCCATGCGAACATTCACGTAGCCGCCAAATTTAACTTCCTTGGCGTACTCGGGACGACGAAGCTCGAAGGGGTTGCCATCCTTCAGCCAATCGTCAGGGACCTCGATCTGATAGCCATCGCGGATCTTCTGCTTGAACATGCCGTAGCGATAACGGATGCCGCAGCCATAGGCAGCATATCCCAGCGTTGCCAGGGAATCCAAAAAGCACGCTGCAAGTCTTCCAAGACCGCCGTTACCGAGCGCTGCGTCAGGCTCCTGATCCTCGATCACGTTGAGGTCCAGGCCAAGCTCCTCAAGCGCCTCCTTCACATCCTCGTAGCCCTTCAGGTTGATCATGTTATTGCCCAAGGCGCGTCCCATCAGGAACTCCATGGACATGTAATATACCATCTTGGGATCTTCCTTCTCGTAAGCCTTCTGGGTCTCCATCCAGCGCTCCACGATCTGATCCTTCACGGCATATGACACCGCCTGGAAGATCTGCTGAGGCGTTGCCTCCTCCAGATCCTTACGGTACAGCGTCTTTACGTTGTAAAGCACGCTCCGCTTGAACAACTCCTTATCGAAACTAAACTTCGGCTTCTTTGTGGATGTCTTTGTAGATGTTGATGAACTTGAACTCTTCATTCAAATCTCCTTTCTTACCCCCATAAACCCACTTACGTATTATACCATATTTTTCTATTTATCAAGAGAATTTTTAAGCTTTCTCCATGGAAATGGTGACCTTTTCTCCGTTCACGTCCCATTCCTTGCTGATCGCGAAGGTCTTCTCATAGGACAGTTCGGTTGCAAGCACCTTACCGCAGATGGACTCGCGGTTCTTCTCAGCCACGTCAGCAAGCACCTGATTTCCAAGGATGGAAAGGCGGATGCGGTCCATCACCTCGAAGTCCGAATCCTTACGCATGTTCTGGATCTTGGAGATGAGCTCGTTTGCGAAGCCCTCCTCGATCAGCTCCTGCGTGAGGTTTGCATCCAGCACGACGGTCATGCCATTGTCTTCCTGAGAAACATAACCTTCCTTCTGGGACATGGTGATGAGCAGGTCATCCTCGGTCAGCTCCACGGAAACATCGCCAACCATAAAGGTCAGCTTTCCGTTTGCCTTCAGCTCATCCATTGCCGCATTGCCGTCCAAGGAAGCAAGCTCCTTCTGGATGCCGCCAAGCTGCTTGCCGTACTTCGGTCCAACGGTACGAAGCTGGGGCTTGAAGGTGTAAGAGGTGAACTCACGAACGTCGTCGGTATATTCCACCTCCTTGACGTTGAGCTCTTCCTTCACGATATCGGTAAAGAAGGCATCCAGCTTCACGCCGGCCTTCACGTACATCTTGCTGATGGGCTGACGATTCTTGATGGACGCGCTCTCTCTGCAGGCACGGCCCATTACGACGATCTTCAAAACTTCATCCATGGACTCCTCAAGCTTCTTGTCGATCATCTTCTCATCCACGGTCGGGAAGTCGCAAAGATGAATGCTTTCAGGCGCGTTAGGATCGATGGAGCAAACCATGTTGCGGTAAATGTCCTCGGTCATGAACGGGATCATGGGTGCTGCCGCCTTGGAGATGGTCACCAGTGCGGTGTACAGAGTCATGTACGCGCTGATCTTATCCTGCTCCATGCCCTTTGCCCAGAAACGCTCACGGCAACGACGCACGTACCAGTTAGAGAGGTCATCCACAAAGCCCTCGAGTGCTCTTGCAGCCTCGGGGATGCGGTAATTTGCAAGGTCGTCGTCCACCTCGCCCACCACGGAGTTCAGCTTGGACAGGATCCACTTGTCCATGACGGTGAGCTTATCATATTCCAATGCATATTTCGTCGCATCGAAGTTGTCAATGTTTGCATAAAGGATGAAGAAAGCATAGGTGTTCCAAAGGGTGCCCATGAACTTTCTCTGGCCTTCCTGAACGGCCTTGCCATGGAAGCGGTTCGGCAGCCAGGGTGCGGAATTGATGTAGAAATACCAACGGATCGCGTCTGCGCCATAGGTCTTGAGCGCATCGAAAGGATCTACCGCGTTGCCCTTGGACTTACTCATCTTCTGGCCATTCTCATCCTGAACGTGACCAAGCACGATCACGTTCTCGTAAGGCGCCTTGTTAAACAGGAGCGTGGACTCAGCAAGCAAAGAATGGAACCAACCACGGGTCTGGTCCACTGCCTCAGAGATGAACTGTGCAGGGAACTGCTGCTCGAACAGGTCCTTATTCTCGAAAGGATAATGATGCTGTGCGAAAGGCATTGCACCGGAGTCAAACCAGCAGTCCAAAACCTCGGGCACACGCTTCATGACGCCGCCGCAGTCCGGACACTTTAAGGTGATCTCATCGATGTAAGGTCTGTGGAATTCCACGGTCTTTGCAGCTTCATTGCCGCTCAACTCGAAGAGTTCCTGTCTGCTGCCTACGCAAACACGCTTGCCGCAAGAGCACTCCCAGATGTTGAGAGGCGTGCCCCAATAACGGTTACGGGAGATCGCCCAGTCCTGAATGTTCTCAAGCCAGTTGCCAAAACGGCCCTTGCCGATGGATTCAGGGATCCAGTTGATCGTGTTATTATTGCGGATCAGGTCGTCCCTGACTGCAGTCTCTTTGATATACCAGGATTCACGCGCATAGTAGATGAGCGGTGTGTCACATCTCCAGCAGAAAGGATAGTCATGCTCGAACTTCGGCGCGTCGAAAAGCTTGCCCTCAGCGTCCAGATCCTTTAAGATCTCGGGGTCTGCCTTCTTCACGAACAGACCTGCGTAAGGAGTCTCCTCAGTCATTTCACCCTTGCCGTTTACGAACTGAACGAAGGGCAGGTCATAGGTGCGGCCAACGCGGGCATCGTCCTCACCAAAGGCGGGCGCGATGTGTACGATGCCGGTACCGTCGCCCATGGTAACGTAATTGTCACAGGTCACGAAATGTGCCTTCTTGTTCTGCTGCTTTGCGGACTCTCCCGCGCAGGCAAACAAAGGCTCATATTCCTTATATTCCAGCTCCTTGCCGACATAAGACTCAAGGATCTCATAGGCAGGCGCATCCTCGGTCGCAAGCTTTCCAAGCACGGTGTCGAGAAGGGCCTTTGCCATGTAGTAGGTTCTGCCGTCTGCAGCCTTGACCTTGCAGTAGGTCTCGTCGGGATTTACGCAGAGTGCAAGGTTTGAGGGCAACGTCCAGGGCGTGGTGGTCCAAGCGAGGAAATATGCATCCTCACCAGTGACTTTAAAGCGCACGATCGCAGAACGCTCCTTCACGTTTTTATATCCCTGCGCCACTTCCTGTGCGGAAAGAGGGGTTCCACAACGAGGGCAGTAAGGCACGATCTTGAAGCCCTTGTAGAGAAGGCCCTTATCCCAGATCGTACGGAGCGCCCACCACTCGGACTCGATGAAATCATCATGATAGGTCACGTAAGGATTGTCCATGTCCGCCCAGAAGCCGACGGTGCCGGAGAAATCCTCCCACATGCCCTTATATTTCCAAACGCTTTCCTTGCACTTCTTGATGAAGGGCTCAAGGCCATAAGCCTCGATCTGATCCTTGCCGTCCAGGCCGAGGAGCTTTTCCACCTCGATCTCAACGGGCAGGCCGTGAGTGTCCCAGCCGGCCTTTCTGGGCACCATATAGCCCTTCATGGTGCGGTATCTGGGGATCATGTCCTTGATGACACGGGTCAGCACGTGGCCGATGTGAGGCTTGCCGTTTGCGGTAGGCGGGCCATCATAAAAGGTGTAGGTCTCGCCCTGCTTGCGCTGTTCCATGCTCTTCTTGAAGATGTCTTCGTCCTTCCAGAACTGCTCCACCGCCTTCTCGCGGTCCACAAAGTTCAGGTTCTTGTCTACTGACTTGTACAACATGTTCATCTCTCCTTTTCGTGGTTTTTAAACAGATGAAGCCCCGTCCATAATAGGACGAGGCCTTTCTCGCTCGTTAACCACCTATTACGACGCACGCTCCTTAAGATAAATGCGCTTCTCCGTAACGTGGAGACGTACGTCCAAGATTACTTGCAAAAATGCTTTCACCCGGCAGCTCGAAAGTGATCTTCCTCCCTCTTTTACTCGCGCCGGATTCGCACCAACACCGGCTCTCTGAGGCTTTCCAAAAAGGAGTACTGTCTTTGTCATCGCCTTTCACTTGTTCAGATATTATAAGTCATTCCCCATTCCTTGTCAAGTTACTGTTGACAATTTCCTTGTATAAGGTATAATGAAACACTGTAACACCGAGAGTTCGAAACCTTCCTCTCGTAAAACAAAACTACAGGAGAAAACAAATGAAACAAAACAAGAAAGTTCTATTCATCACTCAGGCAGCAGCCATTGCTGCTCTTTATGTCGTTCTCACCCTTTTGGCAAATGCCTTGGGGCTGGCGAATTACGCCATTCAGGTCCGCTTCTCGGAAGCACTCACCATCCTTCCCTTTTTCACGCCGGCAGCGATCCCCGGACTCTTTATCGGATGCATCCTGGCGAATTATTTGAGCAACTGCATGTTCTTGGACATTGTGTTTGGCAGCATCGCAACGCTCCTTGGCGCGATCGGAACTTATTTGATCAGCAAGCGTTGCAAGCCCAAGGATCCGAAAAAGACCGTGCCCCACGAGATCTGTTGCACGCTTCCTCCCATCATTGCCAACGTTCTCATCATCCCCTTCGTTCTTGCTTATGTATATAAATTCGAAGGCGGCGTACCGTTCTTCATGTTGACGGTCGGCATCGGCGAAGTGATCTCCTGCGGGATCTTTGGATTCCTTCTTCTGCAAGTGCTGAAGAAATATCGCAGACACCTTTTCCCGGAGAACTAATGAAATAAAAATGTTGAAGGCGGAGACCAAACGGTCTCCGCCTTCTTCATGCATGATTTATTAACTATGGCAGAACTTGTAAAACCAATTCTAGAACAGGTTCTTGATGGTGCCGGCAATGCCGCCAAGCTTATCGATGGAAACCTTTGCCTTTACGCCATCTACAACCTTCTTTACCACGTCATCGGGAAGATCCACGCCCAGTACGGATTCCACGGCCTTCACCGGATCCTTCTTGAACTGGTCCATCAGCTTCTCATCCTTGGTGACCTTATCAACAACCTTAGTGATCTGATCCTTAATGTCAGCAGCCATGACGTTTCTCCTTATTTTGCCTTCTTAGCTTCTTCCTTAACGGTAGGAGCTTCAGCTACGTTCTTCTTAACGGACTCGATGCCGTTTACGCAGCTCTTCTTTGCCTTGTAGCCTTCGCCAACGCCGATGATCGTGCCATTGGTAGCTTTCAGGCGGAAACGATACTCGCCAGCCTTATCAGTATAAATCTCGAACTTGGGGTTCTTAACGGTTGCATAGCCTTCTTCCGTCTGATCCTCAATCCCTGCAACAGGTGCGTTCTTGGTAACACTGGCAATACCCTTCTTACATGCAGCCTCGGTGGTGTAAACCTCAGAAGTTAAAATGGTCTCGCCGTTTCCAGCCTTGAGGTCGAACTTAATGCCCGTCTTGGTTTCCTTGATGACAAACTTGCCCATAACTCATAACCTCCTGTTATTTGATTGATTGTTTTGACATGCATGTGATCATGCATCCTTCCTTTTTAGAATAGAACGTTTCAGCCTAAAAATCAAGGAGAAAACGTGAGAAAACAGTTGTCGTTCTCCTCAAACCACTTGGCCGCATCGCTCATGCCGCGCTTTCCGAGTTTCCCCGTAGAAGGCTGGAAGATCACCACCAGCGACTCGTTATAGCCCGTGATGAGAACGCCCTCTCCCGAGCGCAGGATCGCAAGCACCGGAAGGTCTTTGGAGACATAATATAACATCGCATCCAGGCTCACGCCAACAAGGGAAAGCGCACTTCCCTCCGAAAGGCTGTCCTGAACGATCATCTGCGGCGTCTTTCCTTCTTCCAAAAGCGGTGCTGAGTCAAGCGATACGCCCTTCGTGCGAAGCATCACGTCAAGGCAGACGGCCATGCTTTCCTCGGCCGGAACCTTATCCGGCTCGCTGATCGCCATGATCTGATTACGCGTGCTCCGATCGGACTTTCTCCAGATCAGATTTCCTTCGTGGCCGATGACATAGCCTGAGATCTCATCCGCCTTCTGCACTGCATTGGATGCGCTCACGTAGCTTCCCTCAAGACCAAACGGACTATATACCAGGTAGCGATCCGTGGGCGCCTCGGCCTCCACGACAAAGCTCTCCGCGCCTTCGACGATCACTTCCTTTGGCGTCAGGAGCTGCACCTTGTTTGCATCGATCTTGCCATTCACCTTGATCTGTACGTAGGTCTCGTACACGTCGATGTCCACGGGTGCGACAACGTTCTTTCCGGCGGCCTCCTGCTTTGTCTTGGTCACATGATCCGGCGTTGCATCCACAAAGCTTCCGTCATCCTTTCTCGTCGCGCGCTCTAAGATGATCTGATTCTCCTCCACCGTGCAGCCCGTGACGTAAAGGCCTTCTTGAGAATATTCCTTCTGGAGCGTACCGTCCGCTCGTCCAATACGGAGCTTGTACATGGGGAAGATCTCACGACCCCCGATGGTCTTCGCAATCTCTTCTCTTTTTGCGACGCCAAAGATCACGTCCTGTCCCATGAAACCAAGGAGGCGAAGGACTTCATCCTGCCCGCCCGTAAACTTGCTGCTTGTGTTCGTCGCAAGATTTTGGATCAGAATCTCTCTGGCGGTTCCGTCCGCAAAAGGCTCCTGCCACGTCAGGATCTGGTGATCGGCAGATGCCATCATGCAACCGTCCCCGCGGATCTCCAGGAGTTTTTCATAGGTCTTTTTTTTCAGATCGCACCGATAAACCGCCTGCTCAAGACAAAGGTAGAGGAACTGGTCCTGCCCGTAATAAAGCAGCTGATCCATCTGTGCCTTCAGGACGGAATAGGGCTGATCCCAAGGAATAAAAGCAGTTTCCGAGACCGCGTTGATCTTTGCGTCATAGCGGCAGATCCGGATGCCGTTCTCGCCTTCTCTCTCGCCGCGGCTCTGATATCCGTAAACGGCGAAGGTACAGCTTCCGTCCTTGTCCACGCTCAGGATTTTCACGTCCGCGTCGTCATGCTCCTCGCGGGCATCCTCGCGGCCAACGTCATAAAAGCTAAAGATCTTCACGAGCCTTTGCGTTCCGATCTGGAAGGAAAACAGGCGGTCTGCCTGCTGGAACACGACAACGTTGCCGTCCTCGCTCTCCATCATGTCCACGTTCTCGTCGCCGATGCCAAGAAGGAGCTTATCGCCGCCGTAGAGCGCATTCTCATCCGGGATCTGCGTCATGGCGCGCTCATATGCCAGAAGGTACGTGCGGTCTGCGGAATAACGGATCTTAAAGAATTCCTGCGCCCGATAGTAGGTCGTTTTCTCGTTTCCCTTTGTGGAAACGCCAAAATCCACAAGGATCGAAGCGTCGCGCCCGTGGATCTCCTTTACGGTATATACGGGCTTACGGCTCTCCGTCACTTTCAGGTCGCCCCAGGTGATCTGCTTGAAGCTTGAGTGAATGTTCACATAATGGAAGGAGTCGTTGTCCTGAAGTTTCGGGTTGGACTCTAGGTATTTCACGAGGTTTTTGGCCTCCTCGCGATGGAACAGCGTCTCATGGAAGTTGCTGACAAAGGCAAGTTCTTCACCCACAAGGCTTTCCGGATCCCAGATTGCCCTGGTGTGATACCACGCCTCCTGCCAATCGTCCAAGGTCAGACAGATGGAGATGACATATTCCTCGCCCTTTTCGATGAGGTCTTTGAGCGCGAGCTCAGCCCGGATCTCATCGCCTTTTTTCTGAAATTGCGTGATCTCGATCGTCTCGATCAGGCGCTCGCCGTCGCCGCTTCGCACCTGTGCGTCGATCTTCGTTATGTCCCGGCCGTAGGAACGGATCAAGAATTCGGTGTTTCTGTTTTCCCCAAGAATGGTGATCTGATCCCTCTGAAATGCGGGATCCATGGGCGTGACATACCCATAGAGGGGGTTATATTCCGTCTCACCCCAGAGCATAGTAACCACAGGGAGCGTGGCGTGCGCCATCTCCTGCGTCAGGTTATCGCGGTCTTTATTTAACAGTCGACTTGCCACCACAAGCGTGATCACAAAGGCAAGCACAAAAACCGTGCTTCGGAGCAAGAATTTTTTCATGGTTACGTTCCTTTGGTTCTTTTAAGAGTTCTTTAAGAGCTTTTCCAGCGTCGGACTGATCCCAAGAAAGCTCTCCATCTCGGCAAGGGCCTTCGCATTTCCCGAAGGGCGCATGCCGCCGCGCTTTACGGCACGGATCAGGAGATTTTTGGGGGTATGTTCCATGTCGATAAATTCAAGGATCTGCGTGTCATACCCTTGCTGCGTAAGGAGCTGTGCGCGCACCGCATCGGTCAGGAGCGCCGCCATGCGTTCCTTGATGATGCCATATTGCAGCGCCGGCCGCAGTACGTCATTTTTTATCTGGCGGTTTAGTTCATGCTGGCAACAGGGCACTGCCAATATGACCTTCGCGCCCCATTTTACGGCCTTTTCGAGGGCATAGTCCGTCGCTAAGTCACAGGCGTGGAGCGAGATCACCACGTCGGCCCGAGAGCCTTCATATGCACTAATGTCGCCCTGCAGGAAGTGCAGGCCGTCGTAGTGCAGGTCCCTTGCGATCTCGTTACAATGCCGGATCACGTCCTCCTTCAGGTCAAGCCCCGTCACTTCAAGGTCACGGCCCTGCTTTACGTGCAGGAAGTAATAGGTTGCAAAGGTGAGGTACGACTTGCCACAGCCAAAATCCACAATGTGGATGGTTCCTTCCTTGGGAAGGTCTTCGAGCACGTCCTCAATGAATTCCAAAAAGCGGTTGATCTGGCGGAACTTGTCATAGCGGTTCTTGGTGATGCGCCCGTCCGGCGTCTGCACGCCAAGCCGCATCAGAAAATCCACGGGCTCGCCCTCAGGAAGGACGTAGGTCTTGGAGCGGTTGTGGGCAAGGCGGGACGTATCCAAGGTGGCTGTCTGTGCGTCGGCTGGCGTTGTTGCGGTGTTCGTGCCTGCTTCCGCGCCGTTTGCTCCTTTGTTTGTGCCGCTTGGCGCGGACATTCCTCGCCGCACCTTCACCGTCATCTTGCCCTTTTTGCTCACGAGCACGGTTGCGGTAAGGCCTGCTGTCTTGATCTCTCCCTGGCGGAAGAGCTCCGAAAGCTCCTGCGAGATCCTTTGCGCCATCTCCTGCTTGGAGAAATTCTCATGGAAGACCTTGGTCCCCTGATAGCGCGTCTCCTGGAACTTGAGTTCCTCTCCGATCAGAACGGGGCGGATCTTCGACTTTGAAGCGACCGTATCATCCCTGGTGTTGCTCAGGATGATCTGGCTTAGATTTTCACTTAATGCCTCATCTAAAAGCTTCGCTAATTCTTCCATGCAGTCCCTGCCTTCGGTTCTTTGCGCGCCAACCCGCGCGCTTCCAAACGGTTCTTTCAAAAAAAGTCCATACGCAGTGCATCATTTGTTGTCGTAAGCCAAACAAATGACCACTGCGTATTTTTCGTAAACGTTATTTCAATACTTCGATACGTGCGATCGCACGCTGCAGCGCGGTCTCCGCCATGGCGAGATCGGTCTGCGAGTCGCGGTTTTCGAGTCGCTCCCTTGCCTTTTGGAGGGCGTACTCCGCGCGATCCTTATCAATCTCATCCGGCCATTCAATGATCTCCGCCAGGATCGTGATCTGATCCGGCAGGATCTCCGCAAATCCGGCATGCAGGGCCGCTTCCTTGGTCCCTTCCGCCTCCGTGATGGTCAGAATCCCGGGCGAGACGATGACCGTCATGGGTATATGCCCCGGAAGAACGCCGATCTGCCCCTCCGTCGTATTGAATTCCACCATTTCCACAGGCCCCTCGTAGAACACTCTCTCGGGGGTCACGATGCGGAGCCGGTACTCCTTCTTTTCTTCACTCATGTTGCCACCTTACTTTGCTTTTACCTTTGCAAGGACGTCATCAATGGTGCCCACGTTCAGGAAATAGCTCTCAGGAATGTCGTCATGCTTGCCCTCGAGGATCTCGCGGAAGCCGCGGATCGTCTCATGGATGGGCACGTACTTTCCGTCGAGGCCGGTAAACTGCGTTGCCACGAAGAACGGCTGGGAAAGGAATCTCTGCACCTTACGGGCACGGGATACCACGAGTCTGTCGGACTCGGAAAGCTCGTCCATGCCGAGGATGGCGATGATGTCCTGAAGCTCTTTGTAACGCTGCAGGATCTCCTGCACGCCGCGGGCCGTCTTGTAATGCTCCTCGCCAAGGATTCTGGGATCCAGGATGCGGGAGGTGGATTCGAGAGGATCCACTGCAGGGTAAATACCGAGCTCCACGATGGAACGGGAAAGCACGGTCGTTGCGTCCAAGTGTGCGAACGTGGTTGCGGGAGCAGGGTCCGTCAAGTCATCCGCAGGCACGTAAACGGCCTGTACGGAGGTGATGGAACCATTCTTTGTCGAGGTAATGCGCTCCTGCAGCGCACCCATCTCCGTCTGCAGCGTCGGCTGATAACCAACGGCGGAAGGCATACGGCCAAGAAGTGCGGACACCTCAGAACCTGCCTGCGTGAAACGGAAGATGTTATCGATGAAAAGCAATACGTCCTTACCGCCCTTGTCGCGGAAATATTCCGCCATGGTAAGGCCCGTAAGGCCAACTCTCATTCTTGCTCCGGGGGGCTCGTTCATCTGACCAAAGACCATGGTAGTCTTCTCGATAACGCCCGACTCGCTCATCTCATGATAGAGGTCATTTCCCTCACGGGTACGCTCGCCTACGCCAGTGAATACGGAATAGCCGCCGTGCTCCGTTGCGATGTTACGGATCAGCTCCTGGATAAGCACCGTCTTACCAACGCCGGCACCGCCAAACAGACCGATCTTACCACCCTTCTGATAAGGGCAAAGAAGGTCAACGACCTTGATACCGGTCTCAAGAAGCTCCGTCTCCGTGGACTGCTCCTCGAAGCTCGGTGCCGCCCTGTGGATGGGCTCATAGGTCACTCCGGTGGGTGCGGGCTTGTTGTCGATGGGCTGTCCCAGCACGTTAAAGATTCTTCCAAGCGTGTTCTCTCCAACGGGTACGGAGATCGGTTTACCGGTGTTGATCGCTTCCATGCCACGTGTTAGTCCATCCGTGGGGCCCATGGCGATACAACGCACCGTGTCATCTCCAAGATGCTGTGAAACCTCAACCGTCAGCTCTCCGCCATCCTTTAAGGGGATAACGACCGCATCATTGATCTCAGGCAGCTCCACGTCATCATAGCGAATGTCAAGCACGGCTCCGATGACCTGTGTGATCTTGCCCTTACTAACTCCTTCCATTTTTACCTCTTTCCGATCAGACCTCACGCCTGATCGCTAATATTGTTCTTACTGAATTGCATTTGCACCTGCGATGATCTCCGTCAGCTCCTGCGTGATGGAACCCTGACGCGCACGGTTGTACAGAAGCTCCAGATCGTCGATCAGCTCCTCCGCATTGTTCGTCGCATTGTCCATGGCCTGCATTCTTGCGCCATTTTCGGAAGCAAGTGCCTCCACAAGCGCGCCGTAGATCAGGCTTGCCACGTACTTCGGAATGATCAGGTCCAGCGCTTCCTCGTCCTCAGGCTCGAAATTCATCGGTGCCTCAGCCGCCTTCGCCGCCTTCTCTTCCTCAGTCAGTTCATGCTCCACCGCCTTCTCCACGGGAAGAAGCTTCATCAACGTCGGGATATGACTTACCGTGTTCTTAAACGCCGTGTAAGCCAGGTAGATCTCGCAGATCTCGCCTTCCTCGAAGGACTTTAGAAGCCGCTCCGTCAGGAACATGGCGTCTGCATATGCCGGCGCCTCCATGACCTCAGGAAGGGATTCCTTGATCTCATAGCCCGCACGGGAACAGATCTCGCGACCCTTGTTGCCGATGGCATAGACAAGCACCTCATCGGGTGTCCACGACTCATTTCGCGTGATCAGCTTGGACACGTTGTTATTATATCCGCCCGCCAAGCCACGATTGGAACTGATCAGGATCACGGCCTTTTTGCCCGTTTCACCGGCTTTTAGGTACTTGTGATCCACGGCTCCCACCCTGGCAAGGATGCTGTTCATGGTGTCATACATGCAATGAAAATATGATTTTGATCGTTCCGCACCGGCTCTAGCTCGCTGCAGCTTTACCGTGGACACCAGCTTCATCGCTTTCGTGATCTGCTGCGTGCTCTGGATACTGCTGCGCCGGCGCTTAATGTCGCGCATGGAAGCCATACCGCGTCTCCTTACGTAATCTTTCTACTGCCCAGGCTCGGACCCGAGTTTGCTTACTCTTCTGCTTGTTCCTTAGGCTGCTCCTGCTCTTCAGGCGTCTTCTCTTGTTCCTCAGGAACCTGCTCCTTGGGAGCCTGCTCATCGGACTTAGCGAGGAATACGGTTTTGAACTCCTCGATCGCCTTCTTGAGCTTCGTCTCGGTTGCCTCGGAGATCACCTTCTCCTCCGCAATGTTGTCGGGAACCTCATGATACTTCGTATCCAGGAATTCAAAGAACTCCCGCTCAAATCTTGTGATCTCGCTTACGGGAACGTCCAGCAGGTACTTGTTGGTCACCGCATAAATGATGATGACCTGATATTCCACCGGCATGGGCTGGAACTGAGGCTGCTTCAACACTTCCTTGATGCGTTCGCCCTGTGCCAGCTTTTCCTTGGTGTCGTCATCGAGTTCCGAACCAAACTGCGCAAAGGATGCGAGCTCACGATATTGTGCCAGCTCCACACGGATGGGAGCCGCGATCTTTTTCATAGCCTTGATCTGCGCCGCGCCACCTACACGCGACACGGAAAGTCCTGCGTTTACTGCAGGGCGGAAGCCGGAATTGAACATTTCCGTCTCAAGGTAAATCTGTCCGTCGGTGATGGAGATCACGTTGGTGGGGATGTAAGCAGAAACGTCGCCCGCCTGGGTCTCAATAATGGGAAGCGCGGTCAGGGAACCTCCGCCATATTCCTCACTCATTCTTGCCGCGCGCTCAAGCAGTCTTGAGTGCAGGTAGAATACGTCACCGGGATATGCCTCACGTCCGGGTGGACGATGGAGGAGCAAGGAGAGTGTACGATATGCAGCCGCATGCTTACTTAAGTCATCATAGACTACAAGCACGTCCTCACCATTCTCCATCCACTCCTCGCCGATGGCACAACCGGCGTAGGGCGCGATATATTGCAGGGGAGCAAGGTCACTCGCGGTGGAAACGACAACGGTCGTATATGCCAGCGCGCCAAACTCCTCCAGAGTTTTCACGATGTTTGCCACGGTCGAAGCCTTCTGACCGATGGCCACGTAAATGCACTTAACGTTCTGTCCCTTTTGATTGATGATGGTATCGATCGCAATGGCCGTCTTACCGGTCTGGCGGTCGCCAATGATCAACTCACGCTGGCCCCTTCCGATGGGGATCATGGAGTCGATGGCCTTGATGCCGGTCTGCAGCGGGGTGTCCACGCTCTTACGGGTGATAACGCCGCTTGCCACGCGCTCGATCTTACGATATTTCGTCGTATGAATGGGTCCCTTGCCGTCAATGGGCTGGCCGAGGGAATTCACGACGCGGCCCATCATCGCATCGCCTACGGGAACCTCCACAACGCGTCCGGTCGTCTTTACCACGTCGCCTTCGCCAAGATCCTTGGTGCTGCCAAGAAGAACGACGCCGACATTGTCCTCCTCGAGGTTGAGCACCATGCCGTAAACGCCGCCGGGGAACTCAAGAAGCTCGCCCTGCATGGCATTCTCCAGGCCGTGAACTCGCGCGATGCCGTCCGCCACTTGGATGACCGTGCCCACGTCAGAGACTTCCATCTGGGAGGAATACTTTTTGATCTGCTCCTTGATGATGGAGCTTATTTCTTCCGGTCTCAAATTCATGTATTTCACGCCTTTCCATCAGCCGCGCCTTCGCTCAGCTGAATCTGTAATAATTGCCTCGTCAGATCATTTAATTTCCGCTTGATGGTGCTGTCCACCACGCGGTCGCCAATGCGGATCATCATGCCGCCGATGAGTTCCTCGTCAACGTCATAATGCATCTCCAGGCGCTCATATTGCGTCGTCTCTAAGATCCTTTGTTCGATCTGCCGCTCCTGCTCCTTGTTCAAAGGAACCGCCGTCGTCACGTACACAACGCCGATCTTCAGCCATTCCTTTTTCATCGTGATGAGGTACTCCATGATCTCAGGAAGATCACGATAACGCCCCTTATCCACGAGCAGGTGAAGGAACTCATAAAACTCCGGCGAAATACGTCCCTCGAACACCGCTTTCACAACTTCAAGCTTGTCCGTTTTGGAAATCCCGGGATGTGCGATCAGCTCGCCGAATTTCTTTTCCTTCTCAAGAATGTCCGTCAGCGCGTCAAGCTCGGCAATGAATTCCTCTGCCGCGCCCGGCGTAGCTGCTTCCTTTTCCATGGCGATCTCCCAAAGCGCTTCTCCATAGGTTTTGGAAACTACCTTAGCCATGTGCTCTCACCCATTTCCTTTAAGGTCTCGTCGATCAGCTCGTCCTGCACCTTCGTGTCGATGTTGGCCGCAACCACTTTTCCGGCCATGACGGAAGCCACGTTGATGATCTCCTTCTTCACGTCGTCCGACATCTTTTGCTTTTCGAGCATTGCTTCCACGCGGGCTCTGTCTAAGATCCTGGCAGCCTCTTCCTTCGCTTCGGCAATGATCGACGCCTGATTTGCAAGGCCCTTGCTGCGCGCCTCGGAAAGGATCACTTCCGCTTCCTTGTCGATGACCTTGAGCTTGCCCTCATATTCGTCCTTGAGGGTCTTTGCCTGATCCATGTTGGACTTGGCATCTTCAAGCTCGCCGCGGATCTTTTCCTTACGGTCACTAAGCATCTTGCGCGCCGGGTTGAACAGGAAGTAACTCATGATGGCGAAGAGGGCGAAGACGGCGATCAAGGTCAGAGTGGAATCTGCCAAGAGCTGCCAGTCGAGGCCGAACATTCTTTCATAGCTCTCTCCTGCAGTTAATAACATCATTGTCTAGGCTCCTTTCTAGTTTACTCCCCAAAGCAGAGGCTTTAAGAAGAGCAAAAGGAATGCGATCAAAAGGCCATAAAGACCGGTGGTCTCGGCAACGGCCTGACCAAGAAGCATGGTGGACGTGATGGAAGACTTCGCACCGGGGTTGCGTCCTACGGCTGCTGCCGCATGACCTGCTGCGATACCCTGGCCGACACCAGGTCCGATACCTGCGATCACCGCAAGGCCTGCACCGATGGCTGAGCATCCCAAGATAAACTCTCTGTTAAATTCCATTTTGTTTCCCTCCTAAAATATATGATTGATTCAAGGTTTCCATGTTGTTTAGATTTATTCCTCACCGCCAATGGCGTTGGTGACGTAGGTCATGGTGAGCATACAGAACACGTAGGTCTGGATGGCACCGGAGAACAGATCGAAGTACACGTGGAGCGCCGCAGGCCAAACCGCCGCAAACCACTTCAGAAGTCCGTACACCAGAGCCATCATGATGGTTCCGGAAAGCACGTTTGCGAAAAGACGGAGCGACAGCGAGATCGGCACGGCCAGTTCACTGATCACGTTGATCGGGAACCAGATCGGCAGCCAGGGCGGCAGGGGCGAACACATGTCGGCCCAGATCTCCTTTGGCTTGTGATACTTGAACTGGTTGAACCTGATCAAGGTGAAGGTCACAATGCCCAGCGGAAGCGTCACGCCGTAATCCGCAGTCGGGGGACGAAGCCCCAAAAGTCCCGAAATGTTGCTGAATAATATGAAAATGAAGATCGTACTGATGTAATTGCGATATTTCACCGCGTTCCGACCCATGGTGCCTTCCACCATGCCGTCGAGCTTTTCCACGATGAGCTCCACAATGTTCTGGAAGGTTCCCGGCACCTCGGCGCCCTTACGGATCACGATGCCGCCGATGATCGAAAATGCGATCAGGATCAGCATCACGAAAAAGATGCTGACGTGCGTCGTGGTGATCCACGCCTCATGCCCGAAGAAAGAATACTTAAAGATACCATGCGCCATGACGTCGACTGCACTGTCTGACGCTAATACCATAAACTGCATTTACTCTGTCACCTCCTCTTCCGGAAGCGGATCGGGATCCGTTTCGTGAAAGATTCTATTGCACAACTTGTGCGTCAATGGCTGAAGATATGCCGTAAACTTCAAAGTCATATACCCAAGAAAGATGAGTAAGGGGTTAAGCCACCCCGTCAGGGCCGAGAGCACCAGCACCAATGCGAAAAAAACATATCGCAGGACATAGCCCTTGTAGATCGCCTTTTGCGCGTCGCCCGCATCAAGGTCCAGCGCGCGGTCGAGGGTGTGGTACATGTGCAGCACGGCCACTCCCGCAAGAACGCTTCCAAGGAGCAAGCTCACCGCTCTTTCAAGCCTGCTGCCCGGAAAGAAAACTGATCCCAGCTGAAAGAGGATCCCCAGCGCAATGATGCCGAGCTCCATCTCCAGAACCGTCCTATTCTTCTTTCTTAGCTTCTCCAGGAGCGTGTTTTGATCGTTCATTGTCTCCCAAACCCTTCTTGGCCATGCGCCAAACGTTCTGACCGCCCGCGATGGCACCCACAAAAAACAAAACGATGGTGATCCAGCCTGTTTCAAACTTTTGATCCAGGAAAATCCCGAGCGCCGTCATCAACGCGATCGGTACCAACATGTTGATCCCGAACTGCGTGATCAGCGTCAGCGATCTGAAAACGCTTTTGTCATAAGGCTTTTCATGCTTCACGTTCGGCCTCCCGTCACCTTCGGTTCTCACCATCTGAAGGGTCCCTTCAGACGCGAAAGACAAAAAACACCACATAGCATTATACTTGAATTCTTGTGAAATGTCTAGGAAAAGTATTAGAAATTGAAGAAAAATTTTTAAATAGCCGAAGTCGATTGACGGAGCACAAAAGAGGGGGTAAACTGTAACACATAAAAGACGCGGCGGCTTTGGGGTAACGCCACGCGAATGGGAGGTTGACAGACATGGAATCCTTAAAGCTCTATCGGAAACGCATCATCCCGCAGGAATGCAAGTTCTTAAAGGATGACAAGATTGTTCGCAGGGACGATGAAATGATCGTCACCACCTGGGATACGCTCAATCCCAAGATGGAGTTTTCTCACGGCTGTTCGATCTACTACCTGAAGCAGGGCATCAAGGTAAGTAAGTTCTATCGCCACGACAACTCCTTACTTTACTGGTATTGCGACATCGTAGACTATGATTTCGACGAGGCAAATGAAACCCTTACGGTCACGGACCTTCTCGCCGACGTGATCATCTTCCCCGACGGCCACATGAAGGTCGTGGACCTCGATGAAATGGCAGATGCTCTGGACGAAGGCCTCATCACGCCCGCAATGCTTTCCGAAGCCTTAAGGCGCCTGAATGAACTTCTCACCGTCATCTACCGCGACAAATTTGAAAAATTGCAAAGCCCCCTGGAACAGCTGGGGCTGTAGCATCGTAAGCGCAAATAATAAGCGGCATCCCACGGGATGCCGCTTTTTTGTCTGGAATTAATAGAAAATATGATGTCCGATGCTGATGCCGGTCAGGCCCTTGATGGGGGTGCGGAAGAAAACGCAAACGCCCACGTTGGTCACGCCCTGCATGGCTTCGTCCGCCGCCTGGTAGCAGGCCGCCGTTGCCTTGTCCTTTTCCAGGGCGAGTGCATATCGTCCGCTGGCCACGGGCGAGAACTGGTTCTTTTGGTAGATCACGCCGTACACGGTGTCCGGGAATCGGTTGCTGAGCACGCGGTTGATGACCACGGCACCCACGGCAACCTTGCCTTCATAGGGCTCGCCGCCGGCCTCACAGTAGATGATGTTGGCGAGAAGCTTTCTGTCGCCCTCATCGAATACCACTTCGTCAATGGTTCTCCACTTGCCTTCCGCCGCTTCCCTGGAAATACGAAGTTCTTCTTCGAGTTTCTTTTGCAGCACCTTCAGGTCCGCTTCGCTTTGCTTGAGCTGCGCCTCATAGAGCAGTGCCTGCTTTTCCGCGCTGCTGATCTCGGCGGAATATTCATCGATCTTTGATGAAATCTCCGCGATAAGTGCGGACATTCTGTCCTTCTCTTCCTCCGCCTGTTCGAAGAGGCCGTCCAGCTCCGCCTTTTGTGCCTCAAGCTCCTCTTCGATGCGCACGATGTTTGCGTGTGCGTCTTGATAATCCTGAAGGCGCTCCTTGTCATAGGTCTCCACGCGTTCAAACCAGGTCGCAAGGTTTAATAGCTCACCAAAGCTTCCCGCCTGCAAAAGGCTTGTCACATAGTCCGCGGAGTTGCGCTCGTACATCTTGCGGGCACGGATCTCCATGTCCTCCTGTTGTTGTTGCTCCCTCACGATGGCATCCGCAAGTGCCGCCTGGTTGTCCTCGATCTCCTGCGTCTTATCCTCGATCTGGCCTTGCAGGTCCACGTAGCGCGCGCAGGCTTCCAGCATGCTGTCGTTCAGGTCAGCCATCTCGTCCTGCAGGGAAGTCTTCTCGTTCTTGAGGCCCTTCACCTCGCCCTTTTGCTCATCGAGCTGGTTTTTCAGAAGGTCCTTTTCCTTTTGCTTGTCCCGGATCTGTTCGCGAAGGGACTTTGCCTGGATCTTCTGTACGCCAAGCGGCGAGGGTACAACCCCCGCTAATAGCAGAACGATGCAGATGACTAAAAATATGTTTCGTTTTTTCATAATCCCTTTGTTTCCGTCAAAGGCAATCCTATGAGCTGATTGCCGGTTCGTGGCATTCCAATGCCATGTCATTAAACCTCTATATGTACCTGTCTACCCGTGCGGCTGTAGGGCACGTAGGCCACGCCTGCTGCCGCGAACATGCGCTTTGCGGCCTTGTTCGAAGGGGTTCCTTCGTACTTGTCGCTGTCATATACCACCGTCTTAATACCCGACTGAATGATGGCTTTCGCGCATTCATTGCAGGGGAAGAGGCTCACGTAAAGCTTCGTTCCTTCGAGCGAGCCGCCGCGGTAATTCAAAATGGCGTTGAGCTCCGCATGGGTCACGTAGGGGTACTTGGTGTCAAGCTGTTCGCCTTCGCGGGCCCAGGGGAAGTCCTCGTCCGCGCAGCCACAGGGGAATCCGTTGTAGCCCATGGACAAGATTTTATTGGCGCTGCTGACGATGCAGGCGCCGACCTGGGTGTTGGGGTCTTTGGAGCGCATGCCGGAAAGGTGCGCCACGCCCATAAAATACTCGTCCCAGCTGATATAATCTTCTCGTTTGTTTGACATATTCTACCTCTGCAAGTAATTTTGTTTCATTTGCTAAGGGGCGTGCCTGCGGGAGTAACCCCTCTTGGAACGGCTCGGACTGCACTAAGCTCCCCTGCGGCCCTCATTCAAAGCCTTGTCTGCAATTTCAAATTGCATCCTGCGGCTTTTCGGTCCTGGGCTCGCTAAGTGCTGCCGGCTAATTGTTCCCGGAGGGGTTCTCCGGCAGTCACTTACATTGTTTACGAAACAAGCCAATCATCAAGCGATTCATCTTATTCAGCTTTATTTAGTACCGAAGATCCTATCGCCTGCGTCACCGAGGCCGGGTACTATGTAGCCGTGATCGTTGAGCTTCTCGTCGAGGGCGCCAACGTACAGGTCTACGTCGGGATGGGCCTCCTGCATCTTTTTAATGCCTTCAGGTGCTGCGATGATGCACATAAAATGGATGCTCTTGCAACCCTTGTCCTTCAGCATCTGGATGGCTGCCACGGAAGATCCGCCGGTTGCCAGCATCGGGTCAACCACGAACACCTCTCTCTCTGCACAGTCTGCAGGGAGCTTGCAATAATATTCTACAGGAGCCAGAGTTGCGGGGTCACGATAAAGTCCAATGTGACCAACCTTTGCGGCAGGGATCAGGCTGAGCATGCCGTCCACCATGCCAAGTCCTGCGCGGAGGATGGGAATGATGGCCATCTTCTTGCCCTTTAACTCCTTTACGGTCGTCTTGCAGATGGGCGTTTCGATCTCCACCTCATCAAGCTTTAAGTCTCTGGTGGCTTCATAGCAGATCAGCATTGCAATCTCGCCGATGGTCTGTCTGAAATCCTTGGTACCGGTCTCCATTCTCCTGATAAATCCAATCTTATGCTGGATCAGCGGATGATCCATGATCACAACCTTTGACATGACTGCTTCCTCCTTATATCCTTGCGTTATTTAGTTTTCTTCTTCGACTTGCGCGATCTTGCGGATTCTTCTTGCGTGCTTTTCCTCACCCGAGAAAGGTGTTTCAAGGAACGTGTCCACAATGTCGATTGCCAGGTTCGGACCAAGCATGCCGCCGCCGAGCGCGAGCATGTTCGCATCATTGTGAAGTCTTGTCATCTTTGCGGAAAGGGTGTCCGAGCAGAGTGCGCAGCGGATTCCCTTCACCTTGTTTGCCACCATGCTGATTCCGATGCCCGTGGTGCAGACCACGATGCCGCGTTCACACTCCCCTGACGAAACGGCCCTCGCAGCCGCCGCGCCGAAATCCGGATAATCCACGCTGGACTTGTCAAAACATCCAAAGTCCTTCACTTCATACCCCTTTTCCTGAAGGTGCTTCTGGATCAGTTCCTTCAGGTCAAAACCGCCGTGATCACTTCCGATCGCTATCATAGTTTTATGCCTCCCATTTTGCTCCATATTTTTTCGCTTCGCCAAAAGCGTCGCGCATTTTGCATTATTCCGATGCATCCTAAACTTCAATGACCTGATGGCCCGCGGCCTTAAGAAGCCTGTTCATGATGGCCTGTCCGAGGCCGCCTTTTTCATCGCTCTCTTCTCCAAAGCTTTCCGAGAAGATCTTCCCGACGTTCTCATCGTCAAATTCCCGCAGGATCCCGTAAAGCCTTTTTGCGATCACTTCCTCGTCCCTGCGCTTTCCGATGGTCTTTACCACGTCTGCATCATAAAGCTTCGACGTCTCCTGCGCCGCGATGACGCCAGTCTTTTCTCCCGCGCGCCTCGCTTCACGGAGCTTTTCATTTACAAAAGCCGCAACGCGCTCGCTCTCGCCTCGCACGATCACAAGATCACCCTTGGGCGCATAGTGACGATATTTCATTCCCGGGGCCCTGGGCGCCGTCTTTCCCGACACGGAAAAGAGCGTTGCGTCGTTTTCCACGCGGCCGAGTACCTCGGTGAGCATTTCTTTTGTAATATATCCGGGCCGGAGCACCTGCGGCGGATCCACCGTCAAATCAACGATCGTGGATTCAAGGCCGATGCCCACTTCTCCGTCGTCCAAGATCATGTCGACACGCCCCTGCATGTCTTCGATCACATATTTTGCCAAGGTAGGACTGGGCTTTCCGGAAAGGTTTGCGCTGGGCGCAGCGACAAAGCCGCCCGCATATTCGATCATCTTTCGCGCACCGACGTGCGATGGCAGGCGGACTGCCACCGTGTCAAGCCCTCCCGTGGTTTCCTTTGGCACAAGGTCGCTCTTTGGAAGGATCATGGTAAGAGGCCCCGGCCAGAAAGCCTCCGCCAGCTTCAGTGCCTCCTCCGGCACTTCCTTCGCCACGCGGTAAAGATCCTCCGTCCGATAAAGGTGCACAATCAAAGGATTGTCCGAGGGCCTTCCCTTTGCGGCATAGATCTTTTTGGAGGAGTCGGGGTTTAGGGCATCGCCGCCGAGCCCATAGACCGTCTCCGTCGGAAATGCCACGAGACCGCCGCTTTTTAGGATTTCTCCGGCCTCGCGAAGTGCCGTTTCATCATTATTCCCTTCACTTAATCTGACGATTTTTGTATCCATCTGGTTCCGATCTGCCTTCAAAAATTGCCTATTTTTCCGCATATTCCAAGATATTATAACACAACTGTTAGAATTATGCTACGTCTTTTCCAATGCGAAACTTTCTTAAGTTTTCTGAAAGATGATTGCTTTTCTTAGAAATTTAGCTTATAATTTATCTGAATGTTGTAAATTTATAGGATTACGTTGTGATTTTCATTGTAAAATGCTTACGAGAAGGAGGAAAACAAAAAATGAAACTGTTCAAACGTATTCTTGCAACCACGCTCGCCATTGCCCTGGTGGCTCTTCTGCCTCAGGCAACCATGAAGGTAAAGGCAGCTGGCACGACCTATTCGCTGAAATATGTCCCCTCAATGAGTGAGTGGAGAGCACAGCCCCTTTCCAGTTGGGATCTTTCCAAGGGAACCGGTGATCTGGCTTATCTTTATCAGAACATCAAAGATGGCGACACGCTCGTGATCTTGGGCGAGACCGGAGCTCCGAACCTGACCGATCTGAAGATCAGCGCAAAGCTGGAGAACCTCACGATCTACAACGTAACTACCGGCGTAACGTTTTCTACCACCGCTGAAGTTAAGGACGTATATGTTCTCAAGGGCAGCATTGCATCCCTGAACGGTACCTGCAAAAACGTTTATATCTACGACGACAGCATATGTAACGTAATGAATGACGCTGAGCTCATTTCCATGAACAAGGAATCAAGCATGAAGATGAACGTTGCTGCAGTCGGCAAAGTGGCTCACGTACAGTTCGTTGACAACGGCAGAGTCCTGAGCGACACCTACAACTATGCAGCAAACTCGCTCCGCGTTGAAAACGGCGAGAACAAGACCCCGACGACAAGCTATTCCGCTACGCCTACCGGATCCACTGGAACCGCTACCGGCACCGCAACTTCATCTAGTTCTTCCACCACGACGAGCAGCGGTACTCCCGCATCTCCTAAGACCGGTGAGAACGCTACCATGATCATTCTCTTCGCAGGCGCAGTGCTCTGCTTTGCAGGCTCCGCTTACAGCAAGAAGAAGATCGCAAGATAATACGTAAGGTAAAACAAAGCAGCCCCGCAAGCAATGCTTGCAGGGCTGTCTTTATGTCGGCTAACAAACTCTTCTTGTATGGACGCGGCAGAAGCTGCGTCATCGTTACATCTGCTTGAACGCACTAAGTAGCGTCCACACGTCCTGCGTGCCATAGCCAAGTCTCCAGGCGGCCACGCCTGCCAGGTCATTCGCGCTCATCACGTTCAGCTTCATGCTGATGGAATCCAGATCCTCGAGCCAACACTTGTATGTCTTGGAGCCTTGCGTCCACTCCATGTAATTCTGACCGGCTTCCTCGTCCCAAACCGTCTCAACACCCATTCTGCGAACGAATCCGGGCTCGTTGTTCAAGGTCAGGTACTCATCCGTAACGGTAGATCCTTCAATCTTCCAAAGGATGGTGTAGAACGGAACTGCATTGACAAGTTTCTCGGCAGGAACGCTTTCCAGCGTCTTCGCGATGCCGTCCGTGATAAAGCCAATGCTTGCAACGCTTCCGGGCTTCCCGCTGCCATGCCAGTGCTCATCATAGCCCATCAGGATCACGTAGTCCACGACCTGTCCCTGTACGTCAAGGCGATACTGCTTGTTGCCTTCGTTCGGCATGTAATTGTCCACGGAAAGCTTGATCTTGTTCTTTCGGCATTCCACCGAGAGTTCCTTCAGGAACTGTCCGAAGTATTCCCAGGCATCCGCAGGCAGTTTCTCGAAGTCCAGATTGATGCCGTCGATACCATATCCCACGGTGGTGTCCACCATATTTTTCACGATTCTTCTGCGGGCCGTCGTGGTCGCAAAGACTGCCGTCTCATCCACCTTTTCTCCGGTCTCGGCGCGATAGTTGAAATCATCCCAAGTGCCCCAGACCTCAAGCCCGTATTTATGCGCCCGCTTCACGTAATCACTTTCCGCAAAGCTTCTAAAGTTCCCTTCGCTGTCCTTTAAGCTAAACCAGGTCGGCGCGATCACGTTCATGCCGATGGCGCTTCCCACCACTTCCTCCAGAGTTGCGTTACCGCCAACGCCTCCAATGGCGTGCCAGCCAAGACAAACCTTTTCACTCAAGTGTTCCATGGTATATTCCGGCGCCACGTATCCGGCGCTTCCCGTCTTCTTTTCCGGCGTCACCGTCGTGGTCGCGCCCAGGAATTTGTTCTCCATGTATCCGATCACGCCGTCTTTGTTGCGAACGCGGCACCACTTCTCGAGGTTTTCGAGAACCTCCACCGTTTCGCCCTGGGATACGTCGCACAGGACCTCGCTCTTGATACCTCCGCGGTAACGGATCTTAGTGTCCTTGGTCACCTGCGCGGCTTCATATGGCTCCCACGAGGTGACAAGCTGTAAACGATAATCACTGACTTGATATTCCAAGTCGGAAAGCATCGCCGCGTAAGGCAATGCCACGTAGATCAGGTCATTTAAGACAATGCAGGGCGGATATTCCGAAACGTTCTTTACGTCGTAGAAGGAATACTCCTTCTCGCCCGGGGTCGCCTCAAAGGTGCCCGCGGCGTCCGTATAAAGCAATTTCTTTTCGCTTCTGTCATAGTAGAAGCCGTCATTGATGCGGCTCTTTACGAAGTTCAGGTTGAGGTAACACACCCCGTCCTGGACCGGCGCCTTTTCCGCGATCCGCTCGTTCCCAACGAAAATGACGAGCTTGCCTTCCTCCACTTCAAAATAGGTCCGAAGGTCCATCTCATCTGTCCCGTAGGAATATTTATCCTTCAACCACACGCCGACCGCGCCGCCTCCGATCAGGATCATCAAAAGCAGGGCGATCAGTATCGGGAATATTTTTCTTCTCATGATACAGCCTTTCCATGTGCAGTTTCTTTTATGTTTTCTCATTCGAAGTGCGCAAGAAAGGCTTTGGCCAAACGGACTTTGCCTCCCTTGCGCCGCTTATTTACTAACAGTTTACCACGGAAACGCTTTCGCGTCACTAGGTAATTCAAAACATTTGATGATTTTTACGTAAAAAAGGCATGGACGCTCTCCTTTTTGTGATTTCGGCAAGATCAACGCCCATCCGATCATTCTTTGGCCCGATGCGCAGGCCTCTTATCCAGCCGCCGCGCGGACCACTTCTCGTATCTCCCTCCCTTCCCACGTACAGACCATATTTAAAGCAATCCAAGGCCAAAAGGACTCCGTGATATACCAATTCCCTAAAAAATTGCCTTTTGATCTGTCCTAAAGACTCGCAAACGCTCCTAGCGGTGCTTTCGTTTCGATTTTGAATTATACGCGTGAAAACAAAAGAAGGATTCATGAAACTTGATCACAGACTTGTAAGACTGAAAATACAATTACCCCATAAAATAACCATACCTAGTCCAAATAAATCAAAAAAGTGAAAATTTTGGGCGAAATGCCCGAGAATCTTAATAGGTCTCGTGAATGCCTTTGTCGCTTGCCTCCCTTCCGCACCAAGAGTGCCGGAGGCGCTTGCTAAGAAAGATTATAACCTACGGGCACCCGGAAAGCAAGATGCGCTTTTCTTAAATTTTACTAAACTTAAGGGGGCCAATATTGACGAACTTGGGGCGAAAGTATATGATAAAGGAAAGGAAGGCGATGCATATGAAAATTGAAAAGATCAATGATAATCAGATTCGCTGCACCTTGACAAAAGAAGATCTGGCCAGCCGCCAGCTCAAGCTGAGCGAGCTTGCATATGGCACCGAAAAGGCCAAACGCCTCTTTCGGGAGATGATGCAGCAGGCCAATTTTGAATTTGGTTTCGAGGCGGAAGACATTCCCCTGATGATAGAAGCCATTCCCATGAACGCGGAGTGCGTAGTGCTCCTGATCACGAAGGTGGAGGATCCCGAGGAGCTGGACACGCGGTTTGCGCGGTTCTCGCCAAGCAACGACTCCTACGAGGAAGGGGATGACTTTGAAGGCTATGACGAAGAATTGCAGGATCGCCTGCGTCCCTTCGCCGAGCAATTAAAGGAGGAGCCCGTGCCAGACGATCCGGCGCGCCCCACCCGCATCTTTGTCTTTTCTTCGATTTCCGAAGTTATGGACGCGGCATCCCAGATCGGGAGTGCCTGCCCATGCCCTACCGCACTTTACAAGGACACAAAAAAGGACCAGTATTTGCTCACCATCAGTAAGGGCGAGGCCACGCCGGAGGATTACGGCAGGCTTTGCAACGTGCTCTCCGAGTACGGCAAGGTGGTGCGCGGCGGCATCAGCGAGATCTTCCTCAAGGAGCATTGTGAAACCATCATGGCTTCCAACTGCATACAGAATCTGGCAAACTAAAAAACTCAATAACAAAAGAAAAGCCCTGAATGCTCCGGCATCCAGGGCTTGTTTCTTTTTACTTGTTTTGCGCAGGTCGCCGGAGCAGATCAAAGCTGCTCGATGGCTGCCATCAGCTCGTCAATGTCAATGCCATGCACCAGCGCAGCCTCCTCAATGGATTCGCCCTGTGCGGAAGGACATCCAAGGCAATGCATGCCTGCCTCTAACAAAACGGGAGCCACTTCAGGGCTCTTGCGAAGGATCTCGCCGATCGTCATCTCTTTCGTGATACCTGTCATGATTCTTTACTCCTTTCAAACACGGCCAATGGCCGGAATCTTGCTTTTTTAAGTCGTGAAATATCGTATCATGATTTTTACGTGATTGCAAGTGGGAACGTTCGTGAACATTGTATTTTGTATTTAAAAAAGGACACCCAACCACCTTGACTGTAACCCTTGTTTTCAATATAATGACAGTAGAATTAGAAGCGCAAAATTGTCGATAAAATCTGACAATTTTAACCATTCATTCATTCCAAAAATATTATAAGAGGAGGCATTTCGCAATGAAACCAATTGAAACAGATTTTGTACGTGGCAAGTGGGACAAGGAAGTTAACGTTCGTGACTTCATCCAGAGAAATTATCATCCCTATGACGGTGATGAGTCCTTCCTGGCCGGCCCCACCCAGAACACCAAGGACCTTTGGAACATGGTTCTTGATCTTCAGAAGAAGGAAAGAGAAGCCGGCGGCGTTCTTGACATGGACACCAAGGTTATCTCCACCATCACCTCTCACGGCCCTGGATATCTTGACAAGAGCAAGGAGACCATCGTAGGCTTCCAGACTGACAAGCCCTTCAAGCGTTCCCTTCAGCCTTACGGCGGTATCCGTATGGCAGAGAAGGCTTGCTCTGACAACGGCTATGAAGTAGATCCTGAGATCTCCGAGTTCTTCTCCGTTCACAGAAAGACTCACAACGCAGGTTGCTTCGATGCTTACAACGCAGAGATGAGAGCTTGCCGTTCTTCCCACATCATCACCGGTCTTCCTGATGCATATGGCCGTGGCCGTATCATTGGCGACTACAGAAGAGTTGCTCTTTACGGTATCGACAGACTGATCGAGGACAAGCAGGCGCAGAAGGATTCCACCGGCCGCGTAATGACCGATGACGTGATCCGTCTTCGCGAGGAGATCTCCGAGCAGATCGTTGCTTTGAAGATGATGAAGGAAATGGCTGCATCCTATGGCTGCGACATCTCCAATCCTGCAACCAACGTTCAGGAAGCAATTCAGGCTACTTACTTCGGATATCTGTGCGCAGTTAAGGAGCAGAACGGTGCTGCAATGTCCCTTGGCCGTACCTCTACCTTCCTTGACATCTACGCTGAGCGTGACCTGGCTAACGGCACCTTCACCGAGGAGCAGATCCAGGAGTTCGTTGACCACTTCATCATGAAGCTTCGTTGCATCAAGTTTGCTCGTACTCCTGAGTACAACCAGATCTTCGCAGGCGATCCCGTTTGGGTAACCGAGTCCCTCGGCGGCGTTGGCGTTGACGGCAGACACATGGTAACCAAGATGAGCTTCCGTTACCTGAACACCCTGACCAACCTGGGCGCTTCACCCGAGCCCAACCTGACCGTTCTTTGGTCCACCAGACTTCCTGAAGCTTGGAAGAGATACTGCGCGAAGCTGTCCATCCAGACCTCTTCCATCCAGTACGAGAACGACGACCTGATGAGAGTAACCCATGGTGATGACTACGGCATCGCTTGCTGCGTATCCTCCATGAGAATCGGTAAGGAAATGCAGTTCTTCGGCGCTCGTGCTAACCTGGCTAAGTGCTTACTGTACGCTCTGAACGGTGGTATCGATGAAGTAACCAAGAAGCAGGTAGGTCCTAAGTATCGTCCTGTAACCGGTGACGTTCTTGAGTATCAGGATGTTTACGACAAGTTCATGGATATGATCGAGTGGCAGGCAGACGTTTACGTTAACACCCTGAACATCATCCACTACATGCATGACAAGTACTGCTATGAGAGAGCAGAGATGGCTCTTCATGACAGAGACGTTCGCAGATATTTCGCAACCGGTATCGCTGGTCTTTCCATCGTTGCAGACTCCCTGTCCGCAATCAAGTATGCTAAGGTTGAAGTGATCCGTGACGAGGATGGCATCATCGTTGACTTCAAGACCACTGGTGACTTCCCTAAGTATGGTAATGATGATGACCGTGTTGATGAGATCGCTCAGGACATCGTTCACAAGTTCATGACCGCTATCAGAAGACATCACACCTACAGAGATGGCTTCCCTACCACTTCCATTCTGACCATTACCTCTAACGTTACCTATGGTAAGGCTACCGGTAATACGCCTGACGGACGTCGTAAGGGCCAGCCTTTCGCTCCTGGTGCTAACCCCATGCACGGCCGTGACAGCCACGGTGCAGTTGCATCCCTGTCTTCCGTATCCAAGCTGCCCTTCAATGATGCACAGGATGGTATCTCCAATACCTTCACCATCATCCCTGGCGCTCTTGGTAAAGAGGATAAGGTATTCGCCGGCGACATCGAAGTAGATCTCAACAAATAATAAAACTATATATTGGTCAGGAGGTGAAACCAATGGACGATCAAAAGAAGATTGACGATCTTGTAAAAATGTTGGATGAAGGCTTTGCAAACGGCGTAGGCCACGTGAACGTCGACACTGACGAGGCACAGGCGGATCAATCCAAGACCGTTCAGACCATGGGATGCACGGATTGTTCCAGAACTCCCCTGGCATGCAGTGTTCCGACTCTTCACCAAGGCTTAGACGATTACAAATAATAGAAAATTAGGAGGAAAAAACAATGGCAGCATCTAAAGCACAGGTTGACAACCTGGTTAACTTACTGGATGGCTACGCAACCAAGGGTGGCCACCACCTGAACGTAAACGTTCTTAACAGAGAGACCCTTCTGGACGCTCAGAAGAACCCTGAGAAGTATCCTCAGCTGACGATCCGCGTTTCCGGATACGCTGTAAACTTCATCAAGCTCACTCCCGAGCAGCAGGCAGACGTTATCTCCCGTACCTTCCATGAGTCCATCTAATACTCAAGGAATACCGGCATAACAAACAAGACGGCATGGTCTCTAGGGGCCATGCCGTTTTTGAAAAGTGCGTAAAGAACGCACGGAAATGAGGACAACATGCTTGGAAGAATCCACTCTTTGGAAAGCTTTGGAACCGTAGACGGCCCCGGCACACGCTTTGTCGTGTTCTTTCAGGGCTGCCCCATGCGCTGCGCCTACTGCCACAATCCCGACACCTGGGAAATGAATGCAGGCACGCCCATGGAGGCATCCTATATCATCGAGCAATATGAGCGCAACGCGCCTTTTTATCAAAACGGCGGCGGCATCACGACCACCGGCGGCGAGCCTCTGATGCAGATTGATTTTCTGATCGAGTTATATTCCCTCGCAAAGGCAAAAGGCATCCACACCTGCCTGGATACGTCCGGCATTGCCTTTAACCCGAACAACGCGCCGCTCATGGAAAAGTTTGACAAGCTCATGACCTTGACGGACCTGGTAATGCTCGACATCAAGCATATCGATCCGGAAAAGCACAAAGAGCTTTGCTTACAGCCCAATGAGAACATCCTGAAATTCGCGGCCTATCTCGACGAGAAGGGCGTGGACATGTGGATCCGTCACGTGGTGGTTCCCGGCCTTACCGACGATGAGTTTTACCTGGAAAAGCTGGGGTATTTTATCGGCCAGTTCCACAACTTAAAGGCCCTTGACGTACTGCCCTACCACACCATGGGTGAGAGCAAATATGAAAAGCTCGGCATGGAATACCGCTTAAAGGGCGTTCCCCCCATGGATAAGGACAAGCTTCTCGACAAGAAGGCGGCAATCCTTCGCGGTATCAAAAAGCGTCGTGAAGAGCTTGGGATCACCCACCAGTGATAAAATTTTATCAAATTTTTATTGAAATTGATAACAACTTATAATATTATAATTTATGAACGAGCATTTGCTTGTCGCATGAGTAGAAGGAGGATATGTATTATGGCATTCAAAATTGGTGATAATTGCGTAGCTTGTGGTGCTTGCGAGGCTCAGTGCCCCGTTGGTGCGATCAGCATGGGCGATGGTAAGTTTGAGATCGATCCTGATAAGTGCATCAGCTGCGGCGCATGCGCAGGTCAGTGCCCCGTTGGTACGATCGAAGAGGAATAATTCCGTAACGCGCGCAACACAAAAGGCATTTCGGTTCCGACCGAAATGCCTTCTTTTTTTGCATGTCTTAATCTCTGTTTTCCTTCTGTTGTTGTCTCCTGTCGAGATTTGCGAACTTCGTATATTCCGGAAGCCAAGCCAGATCCACCGTTCCAATGGGGCCGTTTCTTTGCTTGGCAATGATGATCTCCGAGATTCCCTTTCGCTCCGTGTCGGGATGATAATAATCATCACGATAGATGAACATTACCACATCGGCATCCTGCTCGATGGCACCTGAATCACGCAGGTCCGAAAGCATGGGTCTGTGGTCCGGACGACCTTCCACGCCTCGGGAAAGCTGTGACAGTGCAAGCACCGGCACGTTCAGCTCTCTGGCCACGGCCTTAAGGCTCTTCGAGATCTCTGCGATCTCGAGCTGATGCGATTCACTCTTTCCGCTTCCGCTCATCAGCTGCAGGTAGTCGATGATGATCATGGACAGGCCATATTCTGCTTTATATTTCCGACATTTGGAACGAAGCTCCGAAACCGAAATGCTGGGGGTATCGTCGATGATCAGATTGGATTTTCCGATTTCCGCCGCACTGTCGATCAGCCTCTCCCACTCATTGTCCTGTAATTGCCCCGTACGGAGCTTTTGCGCATCCACCTTGGACTCCAGCGAGAACATACGATTTACGAGCTGTTCCTTGCTCATTTCCAGACTGAAAATGGCAACGCACATCTTTTGCCTGAATGCGACGTGCTGTGCGATATTCAGTGCAAATGCGGTCTTTCCCATGGAAGGACGCGCTGCGATCAGCACCAGGTCTGAGGGCTGCATGCCGGCGGTCCGATAATCCAGATCAACGAATCCGGTAGCGATTCCCGTCACGTAACCGCTCATTTTGGACGCCTTGTCGATCTTGTCCATGGCAGAGTTCACGATCTGCCGGATCGGCACAAATTCGCCCGTATTACGCTGCTGCGCGAGCGTGAAGACATTCTTCTCCGCTTCCTCGAAGATGGTGTCCACGCCGTCCTTTTCCGTATAGCAGGAATTTGCGATCTCCTCGCTGATGCGGATCATCTTGCGGAGCACGGACTTGTCATGAACGATCTTCGCATACTGCTTGATATGAACTGGCGTGATGGCATCATCGCGCATGTCGATGAGGAATCCAAGGTTCGAAACCTCCGGAGGAAGGTTCTTTTCCGTCAGCTTCGCCTGGAGTGTCACGGGGTCCACGGGTGCGCCCGCATTGCGGAGTTCCAGCATGGCCTCGAACAAAACGCCATATTGCTTATTATAAAAATCCTCTCCCGTCAGGATGTCCGCTGCCGCCGTAATGGCATTGGCATCCAGGAGCATCGCACCGATCACGCTCTGTTCAGCCGCAAGGTTATTCGGCATTGTTCTTTTGATCACGTTCTCATCTGCCATGACAGAGCTTCCTCCCCAAACCTACATGTTCCAAAATCTGCCCGCCCAAAGTCCCCACGCCGTTCCTCGGCCAACCCTTCCAGACAAGCAATCCGTTATTCGCCTACTCTTCCGTCACCTTCACGGAAAGCTTTGCCGCTACCTGAGGATGGAGCTTGAGTAACACCTCATAAGTGCCAAAGTTCTTTAAGTTCTCAGCAAGCTGGATTTTCTTCTTGTCGATCTCAATCCCGTGCTGCTCTTTCACTGCTGCCGCGATTTCCTTCGTGGAAACGGACCCAAAGACCTTTCCGCCCTCGCCAGCCTTGATCTTTACGACCACCGGCTTGTCCTCTAAATCCTTTGCAAGCGCCTGTGCCTGCTCCAAAAGCTCCTTGGCCTTCTTTTCCTCGTTTGCCTTGTGAAGCTTTAAGTCATTCAGATTCTTGGGCGTCGCTTCCACGCCGATCTTCTTCGGGATGATGTAGTTCTTCGCATAGCCTTCGCTGGCCTCGATGATGTCACCCTTCTTCCCAAGCTTCTTTTCGTCTACTAGTAAAATGATCTTCACGTTTGTTCTTCCTTTCTTGTACTCTCGCCTTAAATCTCGCCGTTGTCAAGCATCTCATCCAGCGTGCCCTTTAAGAACCCGATCGCCTCCACGAGGCCCGTTCCCTCAAGCTGGCAGGCCGCAACGTTCATGTGACCGCCGCCGCCCATGCGCTCCATGATGATCTGCACGTTCACTTCATCAATGGATCTCGCGCTGACATAGATCTTGCCCTGATAATCCGTGAGCACAAAGCTTGCCTTGATGCCCTTGATGTTCAGGAGTTCATTGGCTGCCTGCGCTCCGATCACGGTGGGACTTGGCACGTCCTCAGCCGTACATACGGAAATGGCAAATGCCTGACGGTAGATCTCCGCCTGGCTGACGGCGTCTGCCCTCGCCTTATATTCTTCCGCATCCTCACGAAAGAGCTTGCGCACGCGCGTTACGTCCGCGCCGCTGCGCCTTAGATATGCCGCCGCCTCGAAGGTACGGACGCCGGTCTTGGTCACGAAGTTGTTGGTATCCACCATGATACCGGAATACATGCTGTCTGCTTCCTCGGGACGGATCTTGATGCCGTCGGAGATGTACTGCAGCACTTCCGATACCATCTCACAGGCAGAGGATGCGTAAGGCTCCACGTAAGAGAGCGTTGCATTCTCGATCGTCTCCGTGCCTGCGCGGTGATGGTCAAGCACCACGACGGACTTGCAATACCGAAGAAGCTCAGGGCACTCGGTGATGGACGGCTTGTTCACGTCCACGACCACAAGCACCGTATTGGATTCCGCAAGTTCAAGCGCCTGCGAACCGGTGATGATCATGTCGTCATCATAGTCCGGATTGTTTCTGAACAGATCCACCAAAGGCTGGATCGCACTCGTGGACTCCGTCAGGACAATGTTGGCCTTACGGTCCAGTGCACGCGCGATGCGGTAGATGCCGACCGCCGAACCAAAGCTGTCCACGTCGGGCATGCGGTGTCCCATGACAAGCACGCGGTCCTTTGCGGTAATGATCTCGCGAAGGGCGTGTGCCTTCACTCTTGCCTTCACGCGGGTGTTCTTTTCCACCTGCTGGCTCTTGCCGCCGTAATAAGTGATGCTGTCCGGCGTCTTGATCACGGCCTGGTCGCCGCCGCGGCCCAACGCAAGGTCAATGGCATTGCGGCTGAACTCGTAATTCTGCGCGTAGGAGAGACCATTCAAGCCGATACCAATACTGATCGTAACGGCCATCTCGTTACCGATGTTCACGGTCTTGACTTCCTCAAGGAGGTCAAAGCGCGATTCCTGCAGCTGCGTGATCGCCTTCTTTCGAAGGATGACCAGATACTTATCTTTCTCCAGCTTCTTGCTGATGCCGTCCAGCGAAGCGATATACTTGTTGATCTTTCGGTCGATGAGTGCGGTGAGGAGGGACCTTCTTACCTCTTCTACGCTCTCTAAGGCCTCTTCGTAGTTATCCAGGTAGATCATTCCGGCCGCGAGGCTCTGGTCGTCCAACTCCTGCAACGCGATCCGAAGCGCCGTCTCGTCGAAAAGATATACCGCGATCAGATAACTGTTGTAGCCATCAACGTCAATGATGTCGCTGTGCTCCGCGGTCTCCATCAGAGAGATCTTACGGAACTTTGCGAGGTACTCGCCTTCCTCGTAGGAGAGCTCGTACTGCGCTTCATCCAGGCCGGAATCGTCCGGCAGCTTGTCGCGGGTGATCGTGGGGAACAACGCCGTGATGGACTTATTAAAGCCCTTGGGCTGATGCACGACGCTTTCAAACGCCGCGTTGGTCCAGATCACGCGCCCGTCATCATCAAGCAGTGCGTAAGGAATGTCCAGCTCTCGAAGGAGCTTTCGCTGGATCTGGCCATATTCCGTCGCAAAGCTCACCAGCTCATTCATGATCACTGGCTTGTTGTAGAAATACAAGGCAATGGTCACGCCAAAATAGAAAATGGTAAAGCCAAGGAGAAGCAAGCCTGCGCGCACGTCCATCATAAAGATGGCAAGATCCACTGCGGCAAGGAGCGCCCCCAGATAAAAGCTAAAGCTTGTGAAAAACTTGATGCGACCCTTTAATTTAATGCGTTTCTTCATAGGATTCCTCCCATCGGATCCACTCTCGTCCCCTATCTTTGAGGAGTTCTAGGTTTCACCCACCAGGTGCGGTTCACGCCAATGATCCCTTGGCCCTTGAGCTGCGTAAGAAGCGTGTACCTTGCCTCGTCGCGACCTTCCGGCGTGCACATATAATTCACGTAATTGTCGACTACGGAGAATATGTTGCCTGTTCTTCCCTCGATCTTGAAATTACAAAAGCCCATGGGAACGTACTTCTCCCAAACGTCCTCGGCCGGAATGTAATTGATGTTGTTACGAATGCTGTAGGGCGTGTTGTACTCGCCATATTCGCAGAACCACTCGGGCAGCGGAATGAACTTCCTGCCTGCGGGATCCACGGAGAATTTCCCTTCCTTCGCATCCTTGGGGAGCCTGTCCTTAACGTAATCCGGAAGGCTGTCAAGCACCTGCTTGGGATCCTTGCCGTTCATGACAATGTCGCGGTTTGCAAGCACCACGCGCTGCTGCGCGGAGATATAACGATAATGCTCTGCGCGGCGCGCGCAGTTCGGGCCGCAGCAGGAATTCACCAAAAGTTCAATGCGCTCCTTGTCCTCGATCTGCGCGATGAAATCCATGTCACGGTTCAAGTTCTGATCGAGCACCACAAGATAATAATCCTTCTTCAGCTCCTCGTTGAGCTTATTGATGTCCTTGATCTCCTTGCAGGTCGAGCTGTTGTGCTTATAGCTCGGATACTTCTCGCGGATGTACTTCTCGAGAATGGGCGAAAGGATCATCACCTCATTCATGCCGTTGTCACCCACCTGCATGCAGAAATTACAGTAAGGATCCGCCAGATCCTCCTCGAATATGATCGGGTTGGTGAAGGTGTAGCGTACGGGAATGCCAAGGTCATTAATGCTCTTTACGGCATAACGCACCATGTCCTGCGGGCATTGCACGCCATAGGAAAAACGCCCTCCGTTCCACAGAGAGGTCGGGAACTCGCCAAAGAAGGAACCGATCTCCACGCCCTCGCGGAAAAACTCCGGCTTCTGCTTCAAAAGGTCCACCAACAGCATGTTCAACGGGAAGTTAAAGCTCAGTCCCGGCAAATGAAATTTGATCTTTTTTTCGGCCATGACAATGCTCCTTTGCAAAAAATCTACCACCCTTTACTTTATCACGAAGACCCCTTTTAGTCAAACGCTTCATTCTTTCTCAAACTGCCATTCGGGTTTCTTGAAAAAGTCCACGCGCGGCTCAAGGAATTTCACCTTATGCGACGCAAGGTCCGGAACGTAAGCCGACAGCGGCGCCAGGATCAGATCCCAGTTCCAAAGGCTCTCGTCCAGGTTTAGGTACTCGCGGAACATCTCACATCCGTCCGGTGCGATCGGATGGAACAAAACGGCCATGACTTTGCAGGAATACCAAGTGTCGATGAGGAGCTGACGCTTCATCTCCAAATCTCCCGTCTTGTCTGCTTCACGGCTCACCGCGGCCCAGTTCTTGTTCACCTCGCGGATATAGTCATCGAGAGTATAGGAAATCCTGTGGAAATCATGATTGTACATGTGTCTTTCATAATCCAGCACGTTCTTTTCGGCAAGGGCCTTCATACGCTCCGAAACTTCGCCCACCGGAAGCACGCCGTCAAAGGAAGCCTGGGTGGAATAAAAGCAGGAGCGGATCAGGCGATTGTAAACGTTGGTCAGAAGGTTGCCCTCCTTCACCACGGGGTCCGTGCCCTCACGCTGGTCTTCGGGGAGATATACCTGCGGCTTAAAGCCCGTGCTCTTGTTGGAAAGCCCAAGGCTGATAAAGTGCATGCGCAGCTGGTCCACGGAATAATGCGAAAGGAGCTCTGCCGCCATCGGAGGCTTGATCTCCGAGCTCGAGCTTGCCTTCGTGTCCATGAAGAGAATGTGACGGTTCGGAATGATATGCGGGGGCCTTACGTTGCCGAGGGCATTGAAGATCCCCATCTCAGCGATGGAATAAAAGTAAATGTTGTCCTCGCCGATGAATTGATATACAAACGAATCCTCGTCGTTCCACCACTTCTGCCACTCGTCCTCATCCGCACCTTGTGCGGCAAGATATGCCTTCGTAAAGGAGATCGGCGCCCAGAGAGACTCCGGCCATACCCAGAAGGTCAGGTCCTTTTCGCCCTCTTTTTCAGGCACGGGAACGCCCCATTCCACGTTGCCGGACAGGCGGAAGGGCACAAGCGTCTTGCCCGCGGTGTAATGCACCCCGGCCTCCTCAAGCACCTTTCTCGCAAGGTCTCTGTCGTCCAAAGACTTGAAGATGCAAAGCAGGGACTTGCGCTTTTCCTCGTCCACAAGCTCATGCTCCGGGAACTTTGCAAGAAGCGCGTCCGCGTCCATGCACTCAAGATATTTCTTCGGAACGTGCACGGCGGGCTTGTTCAAAAACTCGTCGATGATCAGCATTTCAAACTTCCTGCGGTTGGTGTTCGCACGAAGGTCGTTAATGCAGCCCTTTAAGTAATCAATGTCATCCTCAAGCTTGTAATACCAGTTCGTCACGTTGACAAAGGTCGGTTTTTTCCCGGAAAGCACGCTGACGGGGTCGATCAGTTCGCTGGGCATGTACTGATGCCCAAGGGAACACTCGTCCGCATATGCCTTCTCACTGGTACAGCCCTCGATGGGACAACGGCCGACCACCTGTCTGCCGTTTAGGAACACGCCAAGCTCCTCATCAAAGAATTGCGGCGTGGAAAGCTTCTCCAACGCGCCCGCCTCATACAGCCTGTTAAAGATCTCCGCGGAGGTCTTGGAATGGATCTTGCCTGCCTCGCCAAGTGCGGAAGCACCAAAGTAATTCAGGCTGATCTTATATGCATTCAGCGTCTCCTTTTGCTTTTCATGGTTGGAGCGCACGTAATTCTCGATCGTGTCCTGATAACCTGCTTCCTTGAGCTTGCGGTAGCTCTCCAACGCCGGAGAACCATAGCAGTCCGTTCCGGACACAAAGATCACATTCTCCTTGCCGATGCGATCGCGCATGAACCTTGCGAACACGTCCGCATGCACAAACATACCGCCCACGTGACCAAAATGCAGCTCCTTATTGCCGTAAGGCATGCCGCCCGTGATCACGCAGCGCTTTGGAAACACAGGCCTTTCGTCAGGTCTTAATCTTTTATCGTACATCTCTTTTCTTCCTTTCAGGTCGACGAAATATAAAACCGTCATTGTAAAAAATTATACATGACGCACATGGCAAATGCAAGGAAAAGAAAACACCTTCTGAAGTTCGTTGCTTCAGAAGGTGCCTTATTCTTGACGTTGTACCTTCGCCGGAAATTAATCCTGAACGTAAGGCATGATTGCCAGGTGACGAGCTCTCTTGATCGCTACGGTCAGAGCTCTCTGGTGCTTAGCGCAGTTGCCGGTGATGCGACGAGGAAGGATCTTACCTCTCTCGGATACGTATCTCTTAAGCTTATTTGCGTCCTTGTAATCAATCACGTTGTCCTTACCACAAAATACACAAACCTTTTTTCTTCTGCGGATCCCGCCCTTTCTTCTCATAGGGGAATCGGACTTCTCTGCGGTCTTAGTAAAAGCCATCGTTAATGCCTCCTTTAAGAAATGATCATCATCAAATGTTAGTTGAACGGCAATTCCTCATCGATCCCGTCGGGGATGTTCATGAAGCCGTCGCCTGCTCCGCTGGGAGCGGCCTGGGTCTTGTTGCCGCCGTAGTTGTTAGAGTTACCATAGTTGCCGCCGTTTGCATAACCATTTTCCCCGGCAGCGGCAGCGTTCTTGCTCTCAGCAAATTCAATCTCATCCACCATGATGCGGGTGCCGTAAACCTGCTGACCTTCTTTGTTGGTGTAATTGTCGTTCTGAACTCTTCCGCTCAAAACAACCTTGGTTCCCTTGTGAAGGTACTTCTCAACGAATTCCCCCTGCTTTCCAAAAGCAGTGCAGTTAAAGAAGTCCGCGTCCGGCTCACCCTCGCGCTTGAACCTTCTGTCCACGGCGATGGAAAACCGTGCTACTGCAGTGGAGGTTGCTCCCTGGGAATATCTCACCTCAGGATCCCTTGTAAGTCTACCCATAAGAATTACTTTATTCATATTCTTCTCGCTTTCTAATTATGCCTCATCGATTCTAACAACTAAGTATCTGATGACGCCATCCATGATGCGAACGCGGCTCTCAAGCTCAGCAGGAGCAGTAGCGGGTGCATCGAATCTGATGAAGTAATAGAAGCCTTCCTTCATCTTCTGGATCTCGTAAGCAAGCTTCTTCTTGCCCCAATCATCCACTTCGGTGATGGTACCGCCAAAACGCTCAACGTAAGCCTTGCACTTGTCAACAACGGCAGTTCTTGCGTCATCTTCGAGCATAGCGTTAACCACAACGCACAATTCGTACTTGTTCATAGTTAGTTACCTCCTTTTGGTCTCTGGCCCACCTCTGGGGTGAGCAAGGAAATTAATATATCACGGAATGACATGATATCATAAAATGAAAAGCAATGCAAGTGTTTCCACACGTTTTTTTCGTACTTTTGGAAGATTTGTCCGCACTGCGCCATTTAGGCGATCCGTTTCGCCTTCCAGCGCTCCACCATGGCAAAGATCTTTTTCGTGGTAAGTCCCTGCACCACGATGGTGAAATACATGGTCACTGCCGTCATGATCAGGACCACATTATAACTCTCCGCCGGCAAAAACTCCTTCGTGCTGATGGCAAGTGCAAGCGAAAGGCCGCCCTTTAAGGCACTCCAGGTCATCAGCGTCGTAAATTCCTTCGTGCTGTAACGGTTCGGGATCTTTTTCTTACCGATGATCAGCGACGAGATCCCCACGCCAAGGAACCTTGCGACCGCGTTGATCACGATGGCCGCAATGACAAGAAGGATGAAGAATCTGTGGTGCGGGAGATTCAGCACCGCAAAGCCGATCAAAACGAAAAGGATGCTGTTAAACAGTGTGTCCGCGATGTGCCAGAAGTCCTCATACCATTCCTTCGGGTCCACAACCTTATGCCAGGCTTCGTGCTTTGCCATCTCGCGGCTGAAGTATATACCGCAGACCACGGAGGCGATGACGCCGGAGCATCCAAGCGTCTCGCAGATCACATAGGCCGCAACGACATCCAAAAGGCTGATCAGAATATGCAGCATGGGGTTGTTCGTCGCGCGCAGAAGCTTGAACATCAGGAAGGAAAGGCCAAGCGCAATGCAGATGGCGCCAAGGAGCTCCTTCGCCATCAAAACGGGGAAGCTTAGGTCTGACACGTCGTTTACGATGTTCTTAATGCAGACAAACACGGCGACGCCGGTGCCATCGTTAAAGAGCGATTCTCCCTCAATGACCGTGGAGACGTTCTTCGAAAGACCTGCTTTCTTCAGGATGCTCGTCGCAGCGATCGGGTCCGTCGGCGAAACAATACACCCAAGAAGGATGCAAAGCCAAATGTCAAAGCCAAGACCGAGCGCGAGATTGACAAGGTAAAAGATGCCGCCGTAGATAAACGAAGACAGCACCGTCGTAAACAGCGCCAAAAGGCCGATCGATTTGATATTCTTGACAAAACGGTTAAAGTTTACGCCGCTCGCGCCGGAAAACAGCATGAAGCACAAAATGCCGTCCATCAAGAATTCCTGGAAGTTCATGGTCTCGATGTTGCCGATCACCGTGCCCTCATAGTTCACAAGGCCCGTCATTTCCATGATTTTCAGCACGCCTGCGAACAGGAAGGTGAAAAGAACCAGCGCGACGTCATTGGAAATCTTGATGGAACGCTCGTTCAGGATGCTGACAAACACCACCACAAACAGAATGAATAACAAGCTCGCCAATACATGTTCCATATGTTAACTCTCCTTCACCCCTTTTGCAAAGATGTCGGAAAGCCTTGCGATACGATGCTCTGCGGATACGACGATCACGCGGTCGCCAGCCTTTACGCAGGAATTCCCGTCAGGCACGATCACTTCCTCGCCGCGCATGATCACGGCAATCAGGACGCCGGACTTGAGCTGGAAGCTCTTCTCTTTAAAAGGAACCTCGAGAAGCGCGAAATCAGCGCCAATCTCAAACTCTGCGGCCTCGATCCTGCCATCGTTTAATGTATATAGCCATTTCATGACATTGTTGTCATTTAAGTTATTTGTCTCGGAAGCTAAAAGTCTGCAGTCCTTGATCACGTCCATCAGCGCCACGTCCTGCGTGGAGAATACGTGATTGATGCCGCTTCGCTTCAGCATGCTTTCGTAATTATAATTGTCGATCACAGCCGCGATCCGATCAAGTCCAAAGGATTTCGCGAACATCGAGATGATCAGATTCTCCTCGTCCTTGCCCGTGCAGGCCACGCAGGCATCGGCATCCTTAAGCTCCTTCTCCATCAAAGCGGAATCCGTTCCGTCGCCCTGGATCACGTTCGCCCTGGGATAGCTTGTCAAAATGTCGCGACAACGGTTCGCATCCATGTCGATCAGCGTCACCGAAACGCCCTGATGCAGCAAAACGCCCACCAGGTAAAAACCAAGCTTACCACCGCCGACCACCACGGCCTTCTTTAGGATCTTCTCCATAATGTTCAAAGCCACCAGGGCCTTGTCCATCTCCTCGCCCACTGCCGCAAAGGTGATCTTGTCGCCCGCCTGAATATCGTGCTGGCCCTTCGGCGTAAAGATTTTGCCGCGGCGGTCGATCGCACAGATCAAAACCTGCGCGCCCAGTCTTTGATGCACCTGCGTCATGCTCACGCCTGCCAGAATGCTCCTTTCGGTGATCTCCACCGTAGCCACGTGCACATTACCGTCACCAAACTTTTCGCGCTCCACGGTCTCCGCATAGCGGATCATCTTGTTGCCCTCATTGGCTGCCGCGCGGTAGGGATTGATGAGCATGTCCACGCCCATCTTGCCGAAAAAGAACTCCTTGTCGGATGCATATTCTGGGCCGCGTACTGCCGCGATCGTTCGCTTTACGCCAAGCTGCTTTGCCACGCTGCAGCAAAGAATGTTCGTCTCGTCATCCTTCGTCACCGCAACAAGAAGCGTTGCGGACGAGATCCCTGCCTTTTTCAGGAGCTCAGGGCTGCTGCCGTTCCCCACAAAGCCGTTGCAGTCAAAGGCATCCGTAATGGCGTCAATGCACTCCGCGTCGCGGTCGATCACCACCAGGTCATACCCTTCCTCACATATATGCTGCGCCAGCGCGTAACCAACCTTGCTGGCACCTACAATGATCACTTTCATGGTTGTTCCTCCAAACATGTCTAGGCGACTAAGGCACCTTCGTCGCGCCCTCATCGTTTCCCATTATAACCCGATGCCCCCGAGTCCGTCAAGGAAGGACTGCGCACGATACTGCACGCATCGTGCAGCGTGTAAAGTGACCATTTCAGAAATATAATGAATCCAAAGAAAACACGGTTTCGGATTGAGGTATCAGCCTTTCTGTGATACGATGAATAAAAGACATTTTGAATTTAGGAGGGGCTATGAGATATCCTGAGTTTATTCACGAAAAGAGCAGACTGGGTTTTATCGCGCCGAGCTTTGGCTGCGGGTCGCTAGAGCCTTATCACACAAGATTTCAGGAAGCGCTTCGCTTCTTTGAGGGTGCAGGGTTTGCTGCTGAAGTCGGTCCTTGCGTTTATCTTGAAGAAGGCATTGGCAAGAGCTCGACACCTGAGCGTTGCGGCGCTGAGATCAATGACTTCCTTGCGGGAGATCGGTGTGATGCCGTGCTCTCCGTCGGTGGCGGCGAGACCATGTGCGAAGATCTGGAATTTGTCGATTTTGAGCGCATCAAGGCTTCTAAGCCCAAATGGTTTATGGGTTATTCAGACAACACCTGCCTGACCTATACGCTGCCCACGATCTGCGACATTGCCGCCATATACGGCCCAAATGCAGGCTCCTTTGGAACAAAGCCTTTGCATCCCTATCTTGAGGATGCCTTGGCCCTCCTTCGCGGCGAAAAACTTAGGTTCACAAATTATGACTCCTGGGAGAAGGAAAGCCTTGCAACGCCTGAAAACCCGACCGCAACGTTAAACTGCACGGAGCCCTTTGCCATGTCTGTATATGTGAACGGCAAGCTTTATACGGGCGATGGACCTGCGCCTTCCGAGGCTGACGGCCAAGCACTTTCTGCTGCTTACGGCCAGGCACTTTCCGTTGGCGATGCCCCTGCGCTTTCCGTCACGGGTCGCATGCTGGGTGGCTGTCTTGATGTGCTCTGCTGCCTTTGCGGGACGAAGTTTGACAAGACCGTGGAATTTACGAAAAAATATGATGCCGACGGAACCATCTTCTTTTTGGAATCCTGCGATCTCAATCCCTTGAGCATTTTGCGTGGCCTTTGGCAACTCAAGAATGCGGGATGGTTCCGAAACACGAAAGCTTTCCTTTTTGGCCGTCCCCTTTTCGGAAAAGAACCTTTCATGGGACTCACCTGCCAGCAGGCCGCACTCCACATGCTTGGTGACATGAACGTTCCAATTCTCTTCGACCTTGACATCGGACATTTGCCGCCGCAGATCTCCATCATATCCGGTGCGATGGCGACCGCAACGGTGCAAGGAAATGCCTTCGAAATCTCCTATGCCTTAAAGTAAGGCTTCATTCACTTATTAAACTCCATATCACCAGATGCGTGCCAATGCAAAAACAGGGCCGACCAGACTTTCATCTGGCCAGCCCCGTTTTTGTTTATGGCTTGTTGTGGTTTATGGCTGTTTGTAATAGTAGAACAAATTCTCGGGGATCGCAGGCTTGGCCGTCGTTCCGGGATTTGTGCTCGTAAACGTGCCAATCGTTCTGTCACTGGTATTCCACGAACCGTCATCGTTTTTAGTCGGATACCAGTTGTCCGGGTGGTTCTGCGGAAGCGTGCAACCGTCTATTGTTTTTGCACTGATCGCAGAAAAGAACGTAACACCTGCCGCCTTCATATCCTTGATCAGGAGCTCGTTTTGAGCTTTGTAGGTTGACGGATCGCCAAATTCATATACGTTTAAAGTAGATTTCACTAAACGCCAGCCAAGTTCAAGACGGTTAATGCGTTTTTGGACGTCAGCGGATTCTCCCGCTGCAATCTTTTTGATTTCATTCCAAAGACCTTCGCAATACCCAATTTCTACATCCGGCATCCGTCCGTCTATCACTTTCTTTCCGCTCCACGAGTGCACGCCTGCATAGACGTCATACAAGGTTCTGTCATACATGTAGACGTCATCCCTGTGACTTACGACCGTATGATGACTCTTCGCCTGCTTTTCCATGCGCTTCATGTACTCACGCACGTAAACCCCAGCCTTGCCATAGAGAGCATCCGTGATGAACGCAAGTTCCTGCTCGTAGTCCCTAGTAGGATCCTGAAGAAGCCTGCCTTCAATGTAGTTACGGATATCGCCAAACTCCGAATTGGACTCCAGATGTCTCGAATTGCTCTGCAGGTAAACGCCTTCCACGCCGAGCTCCTTGTAAAGCTTTAAGTCATGCTGCATTACGTCTATGTTCGCATAGGGTCCCGCCGTCGTCATGAAGTTACTGTTATAATCCCAGATCCACACATGCTTGCAGCATTTCGTCCACTTCACAAGTTCGTTGTAATACTTCGTGTTTGTAATGTGGTCCTTTTCATTAAGATAATGACCATAGCACCTTCTGATCGGCGCCCAGCGTACGATCACGTGGTCGTCACAAACGATGTCTCCGGGTGCCTCAACGGTCCACTCATATGCAAGCATGTCAAGATAAAGGTTCGGGTACTTGCCGCCAGCATGAATATCCTCTGACAGCTTGTTGAGCAGCTGAACATATTCAATGGATTCATACATTCCGCCGCTGTCCCCATGCGCAATCCTGTCCTTCATGCAATAAGAACACATGCAAAGCTTGTCGCCGTCGTTTTTAGAGACGGAAATGATCTGGATCGGCGCATTGGGATCATAGCCGTTCGCGATCTCGTCATAGCAGTGCTGCAATATGATCTTATAGGCATTCTCATCATGCAAAAGCATGTACGGGCAAAGCTGCTCCTTGGTTCTCTTTCTTTCCGAATCTGGCTTTTTCAGCTCTTCTTTATCATTCCATACATATGCGGCAAACCATTCCGGGTGCTTGTCATAATAATCCTGTGCAAGCATGAACTCTGCCGTCAATGTGTGAGCCTGACCAGCTGCGAGGCCCTCGATGGGAGTCTCGGAACCGTACGACCCGCTCTTATTTCCGGTCAGATACCAAGTCTCACGACCTGCTTCCGACTTGGGAAGGCAGTAGGTATCCGCATAGAAACCGTTCAGGCCAAAGGCAAGGGAGAAAAGACGCCCCGTTCTGGGCGGCTCATAGCCGCTGGGCTTGCCCTTACCATAATAGGGATCCGTAAGGTCGCCGTTGGGATTGATGCTTGAGAAGCAGATGTCCATGTCAGTGAACAGGAACGGCCTCTCATAATCAATGCTGATCCCGGAGGTCTCATACTTAAAGTGCTTTTGATTGGTCAGGTAAAGATCATTCCAGGACAGATAATAATATCCGCCAAAGGCCTCGAGGAAGCGCATTGCGCCATGCATCAGGCCTAGCTTGCCAATGCCGGTGATCGAAATGCCGCCATCGTAAGACTTAATGGAATAACTGTCATTTGAGGTATATTTCGCCGTACCGTGAGGTCTCTTCGTGTTTCCGACCGAAATCTCAAAGCCCTGAGAGCCCTTCGTCACGGAATCATCAATGATCTGTGGCTTGTAGCCGTCCTCTGCCTCAATGTACTTCTGAAGCAAGTTTGCGGAATAATTCTCCTCTTCAGTAGGAGTGGCTGGCTTGACGATCACGACCTTCGGCATGTCCAGCGTATATTTGCTGTTCATGTAATCCAAGGTTTCCGTCGTGGTCTGTCCGCCTTGGCCACCGCCCCCAAGCTCCTCAAGACACTCCTCAAAGCCTTCCTTATACCAGTAGATGCTGGTTGCAAGCTGTGCAAGGCTGTCGTTACTGCCATTCTTAAGAGCCAGATATGCATAGGACAGCACGCTGTACTTCAAAGTAAATACCTTGCCCTTTGCCCTTCCAACGAACTCATAGGCATGGTCAATGTCCCACGCGCGGATGTCAGAAATCTCCACGTAAATGAGTCCAAGGGTGTCCGTCTCATGGAAGGTGGCCGGCTGGCCGTCCACGTACATCTCCCCGTCCGTTACGACCTCCGTAAACTGGAAGTAATGGCGGATCGCAAAGGTGTCCGTGAGAACGAGTTCACTGCCCACGCACGTGATACAGCTTGGCAGTTCCCCTCCCTTTTGGGGCGCGTATGCGGAAAGGTCCGCGTTTTCAAGGCTCACGGGGAGCGAGGTGCCGTTGGCGTAATTGCCCGCGCACGTCGCGTAATTGATGAGCGGCCTTGCGATCTTGCCGTTTATGTCATCCATGTCCTTGATCAGTTCAAGGTAATCGCCCACGGAACAGGATATGCTGCCGTTTACTGCCTTCCCGTTTGTAAGGTTCACCTTCGTCGATCCCTTGTAAAGGCTGACGGACAGCTGCTTGAAAACATCCTTTACCATCACGCGGTGGGAAATGCCGTAAGTCCCGTCCGCCTGCTTTGCCCCAAGCTTGTGGGACGTGCCGTCCACCTTCACCGTCATGCTAACTGCGTCCGAATCACTGATCCCGGAAAAATACAGGTTCAGTCCGATGGCGCCTTCCGTGATCAACAGGTTCCACTGCGCGATCTTCGGTCCCGTTGCAGCCTGTGCGCGGATCGGCCCAAATTCCATGGCCATGCCAAGAACCATCACGACGGACAGCACGAACGCGATCACTCGGCTCCAATTTCTTTTCATTTGCTTTTTCATGTTTATCCTTTCCTTAAGATCCATCAAGTGCGCTTTCCACTGTTTCCTAGTTCCCTGTCGCTGCCTTAACTTCTGTCTTGGAAGGATCATAATCAAATATTGTTTTGTCGAAGAAATATTCCTGATGGTCCTTTGTTGTTGCCGCCTTGTAAACGTCAGGCGCCTTCAGAGACGTCCCATCCGTCGGAACAAACACAGGATTCATGATCAACTTAAGCCCACTAAGGCTGATCTTTTTAGGCGCCAAAAGCGGGTAATTGTACACCGTCCTGTAAGGAGTTGAAGTTAGGAATTTATCATCAATGGTATAAGAGCCGGGATTCCCAAAGATGTTTGAGAAAATTCCGATCCCTTCCGTGTAAATCGTATCATTTGTCACATCGCTTGCATCGATCGTAAGTCCACTGATCGTAACGTTTGTCGGCAACTGGCTGTAGTACAGGAACGGCTTTCCGTCAGAATACTTCGTCCCGCTGTCAATGGTGTCATAACCATACTGGTTGTTATACATATAATGCGCAAAGATCAGCCTCGGCCTATAGTTTGTTCCTACGTCCCAAGTACAGTTTTTGATCTCTATGTCGCCATACCACGCGCTGCCGTAATCTCTGCGAAGCGTGATAAAATTGCTTGCATACGATTTTACGTTCTCAACGTGCATCGTGCCATATCCTACCGCCAAAATGCCAAGCCAACCCATGGTTGAATCCTTGACCGTCAGATTGTAGGTTCCCTTATGGGCATCAATCCTGTTGAGCGCACAGCCGTTCTGAACGGTAATGCTCTTGCAGTAGTTCGTTCCGGAAACACCCCAACGAAGGTCATCCAAAATACCCTCTTCGTCATAGGTAGGCGCCACCTTGGGTCCATTCCCCAGTAGTCCATTCACATAATCAATCGAGTAAATGATGGACTTTGCGGACTTGCAATTGTCTAGCGTCAGTCCCACGCAATACTCCGCATAAAAATCATAAGGTGCGGTGGAGGATTCATTGCTCCATTTACCTGTGTCCGGATCTTTTGAGCTAAACACACGATGGTGCGCTGAGAAAACGCAATCCTGAAGCGTAACATATGCACAATGGTTCAGCTGGAAGAATCCCTGATAAGGTGCACCATATCTTGCAAATGCATCATCTCTGGCATAAATTCCGCTGTGTCCGATACTGGAGCTGTCATACTGAGCGTCCTCGCCGTCCAGATAATGACGGATGCCTTTCAAAAGAACGTTGGAACGACAAACCTTAATCCCTCGGTTCATATAAGCATCATCCAAAACCGTGTTCACCTTGGTCGTAAAGATGCCACCCTGCACCGTAAGAGGCGTATCGTCAATATAGGTTTTCTGAACGGATACGATTTCTTTCCAGTCCCACTGAAGCTTCGACAACGGATCGATCGTGCCGTTTGCATCAACAACGATGACTTCTTCCTGCGCTCTCATGCTGGAAGTTGCGGCATTGTTTCCAAAGGCAAGTCTTCCGTATCTTTTGTATGCGTTGGTCTTCAGGGTGTACATGGCCTTACGGTCAAAGGCATCGGCAAGCTTTGTCGTGTCCTTTGTAAAGGTCTTGTTCTGCATGTCATATGCCGTTTGAGGAGCACTGACTTGAGAATCAAAAGATCCGGCCGAGGAATCTACTCCAAGGTAAATCTTCTGATCCCCGTCCTGCTTTGCAGCATCATAAACCCATGTCCACTTTCCGTTTTCTTTTCTCCACCAAACATTGGTGTTGACCCATGACTCCTGATACCGAACACTCGGTTCGATCGTAAAGAGATAGCATTTTCCGTCCCAATCATCTGGATAGGTAACGGACTTTTTCCCTTTACTGTCAAAGATCACGCTTTTCAGTTTCATCTTCGAATCATCGATGATGAACTGTGCATTGCCCCAATAGGTATTCGTCTTGATGATGGCGCCCTTAGGATTGCTCGGATCCATCTTGTCGACGTAATATACTGCGCCTTCATCAGCTTTTACGGCTTTATTGTTTGCATTGGCATATTCATGCGTTGCCACAATCGCAGCATAATCATTGGTCTTGCCGTCACCCTTTGCGCCAAACATTTTGTAGGTGACGAAATCCGTAATGATCTCGCTGGGGTTCTCGCCGGGGTTCTCGCCGGGATTCTCGCCGGGGTCCTCGCCGGGGTTCTCGCCGGGATTCTCGCCAGGGTTCTCGCCGGGGTTCTCGCCAGGGTTCTCGCCAGGGTTCTCGCCAGGGTTCTCGCCAGGGTTCTCGCCAGGGTTCTCGCCAGGGTTCTCGCCAGGGTTCTCGCCAGGGTTCTCGCCTTGGCCGCCGCCCCCAAGCGCCTCAAGACACTGCTGGAAGCCTTCCTTGTACCAGTATATGCTGGTCACGAGCTGGGAAAGCTTGTCGTCTCCGCTGTCATTCTTGAGAGCCAGATATGCATACGACAGTACGCTGTAGGTCAAGGTAAACTCTTTGCCCCTTGCCTTTCCAACGAACACGAAGGCATGGTCAATGTCCCATGCGCGGATGTCCGAAATCACAACGCAGATTTGTCCCGGCTTGTCCGTCAGATGGTAGGTTGCCTCCTTGCCGTCCACGTACATCTCGCCATCGGTAACGACTTCCGAAAACTGGAAATAATGACGGATTGCAAAGGTGTCAGTGAGAACGAGTTCGCTGCCTTCAAAGGTGATGCAGTCTGGAAGATTTCCTCCCGTTTTTGGCGCGTAAGCGGTAAGGTCCGCTATCTCAAGGCTCACGGGCGTCGTGGTGCCGTTCGCGTAATTGTTCGCGCAGGTCGCGTAGTTTAAGAGCGACCTTCCGAGAATGCCGTTTTCATCTTCAAAGTCCTTGATCTGGTCAAGGTATCCGCCCACGGAGCAGGATACGCTGCCGCTTACCGCCGACGTGTTTGCAAGGTCAACTTTTGTCGATCCTTTGTACAGGGTGACGGACAGCTTCTTGAATACATCCTTTATCTGCACGCGGTGGGAAATACCGTAGCTTCCGTCCTCAAGCTTTGCCCCAAACTGGTGGGACGTGCCGTCCACCTTCACCATCATTTTGCCGGCATCCTCGTCACTGATCCCGGAAAAATACAGGTTCAGTCCGATCGCGCCTTCCGAAACCGTAAGGTTCCACTGTGTGATTTTCGGTCCGTCCGATGCGGCTTTTACGGGCATGGTGTCAAACTGCGACACCATGCCCAAGATCATCACGGTGCTGAGCACGAACGCCAGCACCTGGCTCCATATTCTTTTGGTTTGCTTTTTCATGATCTTCCCTTTCCCATGGCAATGCTATTTCTACTTATTTACCACTTTGAAGGTGGAGAAGTCACAATTCAGCTTCGTATTGTGGAACAGATAATCGTTATAAGTTGAATCATTGGGCTTCTGCACGAAAACCTGATCAAAGACCGTTTTGTTCAGAGACGGGTTCTTAAGGATGGTCAAGTTCTTAATGTTAACCTCCTCCGTAGGCTTTAACGGATAAGGGTATTTCGTGCGATCCTTCAGGTATTCGTCATCTACTATGTCGCCTTTGTTCACTTTCAAAACGGATCCGTAGATCGTAAGACCTCTGAATACGATGCCGGCATTTGTATCCGTCATTTCAGTCGTATCGATGGTCAGCCCGTCAATGTCGATCTTTGCAGGGAGCATACTGGAGTAATCTACACCGTTTTCAGTAATGATGTCATAGCCATAAAGGTAAGTCGGATCATACTCTGCAAAGATCAGTCTTGCAGAGTAATTACCCGTTCCAAGACTCCAATAGCAGTTCTTGATGGAAACATTGCCATACCATGCGCTGCCGTAGTCTCTGCGCAGGTTGATGAAGTAATCACCGTAGCTGGTCACGTTCTCGATCACAAGATCGCCAAAGCCGACAACTGCGATGCCACGGAAGCCCATTGTGGAATCCTTCACCGTCATGTTGTAGGTTCCCATGTGTGCATCGATACGATTCAGGCTGCATCCGTTCTGAACAACAATGCTCTTGCAGAAGTTTGTACCCGTGGTTCCCCATCTGGATCTGTCCATGATACCGGTGGGATCTCCAAGGCCAGTCAGGTCATCTGCATCTGCAGCACATACACAGTGATCCAAGGTGATCGCAGCACAATACTCTGCATAATAATCATAAGGTGCAGTGGAATTGGTTTCATCCCCATACATGAATACACGCAAATGATTGAAGAGCACACAATCCTTAAGTGTTACATATGCGCAGTGATTCAGTCTAAAGAAGCCCTGATAAGGAGCGCCCAGTCTGGGATAATACTTACCATTAACCAAACTCTTGTCAGTAAAACATGCATCTTCACCGGCCAGATAATGCTCAACGCCCTGAAGCAGCACGTTGGAACGAGTGATCGCAATACCTCTATTCACATAGGCCTTAGAATTCAGCACATTTACGATCGTCGTAAACTTACCACCCTTTACGACCAGCTGCTTCTCATCCATGGGATACTTCTCGATCCAATGAATATCCTTCCAATCCCACTGAAGCGGTGCAACGTCATCAATGGTGCCGTCCTTGTTCACGATCACGACCTCTGTCTGGGATCTAAGACCGCTTGATGCGGTAGCGGAACCGTTTCTGCCCCATCTCTTCATGGAGTCAGTCTTCAGAACGTAAAGTGCCTTTTCATTAAACTGTCCGGAGAACTTCGTGGTATCCTTAGAAAAGGCCTTGTTGATCATATTCTTCGTCTTGTCAGGAGCGCTGGACGCAGAAGATCCGTCATATTCCGGATATGCGGAAAGATTAGGATCAAGTCCAAGGAAAGCGCCCGAACTTGCGTTTACGTACTTTCTCTCACCGGCCTTCGTGGGCGCGATCGTAAAGAGATAGCAAAGTCCGTCGGGAACACTTCCGTCCACCACGGTCATCTTAGAGTCATCAATGATGAATTCTGCGCCAGTCCAGTCCGTAGGTGTCTTAATCAGAGCGCCCGCAGGATTAGAAGCATCCATGTGGCCCACGTAATAAACTGCGCCCTTGTCTGCCTTAACGGCCTTATTATTCTCATTTGCATATTTGTGTGTTGCGACGATCGCATCATAGTCATCCGTCTTGCCATCGCCCTTCGCGCCAAATGCACGATAGGTCACATACTCAGTCGTGATCTCGCCGGGATCCTCTGTTGTAGTACCAGGATCAGAGCTCTGCATCGCTGCCTTACACTCCTCAAAACCTTCCTTGTACCAGTATATGCTGGTTGCGAGCTGTGCAAGGCTGTCGTTACTGCCATTCTTAAGAGCCAGATATGCATAGGACAGCACGCTGTACTTCAAAGTAAATACCTTGCCCTTTGCCTTTCCAACAAACTCAAAGGCATGGTCAATGTCCCACGCGCTGATATTGGGAATTTCAACGTAAATGAGTCCAAGGGTGTCCGTCTCGTGGAAGGTGGCCGGCTGGCCGTCCACGTACATCTCCCCGTCCGTTACGACCTCCGTAAACTGGAAGTAATGGCGAACCGCGAAGGTGTCCGTGAGAACGAGTTCACTGCCCACGCACGTGATGCAGCTTGGCAGTTCCCCTCCCTTTTGGGGCGCGTATGCGGAAAGGTCCGCGTTTTCAAGGCTCACGGGGAGCGAGGTGCCGTTGGCGTAATTGCCCGCGCACGTCGCGTAATTGATGAGCGGCCTTGCGATCTTGCCGTTTATGTCATCCATGTCCTTGATCAGTTCAAGGTAATCGCCCACGGAACAGGATATGCTGCCGTTTACTGCCTTCCCGTTTGTAAGGTTCACCTTCGTCGATCCCTTGTAAAGGCTGACGGACAGCTGCTTGAAAACATCCTTTACCATCACGCGGTGGGAAATGCCGTAAGTCCCGTCCGCCTGCTTTGCCCCAAGCTTGTGGGACGTGCCGTCCACCTTGACCGTCATGTTGCCGGCATCCTCGTCACTGATCCCGGTAAAATACAGGTTCAGTCCGATCGCGCCTTCCGTAACCGTCAGGTTCCACTGAGCAATTTTCGGTTCCGATGCCGCCTTCGCCCGCACCATGTCAAACTGCAATACCATTCCAAGGATCATTGCAGCGCACAGAACAAATGAAAGCACTTGTTTCCATGTTCTCTTGAGTCCCTTTTTCATAATCTTTTCCCCTCTCCTACAACAAACCATTTTTGTGTCACAATGACTAGTCTTTAAAAGTTACCTAATACCATGATAGCACCCCAAAAATTGTATTGACAATGCATCTTACCCCCCGAAAAATGCATCTTACCGAAGAATTGGTGAACAATTTCATAAATTGTTTGCTTTTGTGCGACAATATGTCGAATTTACGCCCATCTATTTCGTTCACCTCACACAACCCCTTTTATGTAAACGAGGGTTGTTTTTAGTAACTCATTTTTTCCCTAAAACACGCACTTTTTTGAGTGTGCCAGCGGGGATGGTTTCCTTCGACTCATGTGCCAGTGGGGACGGTTCTTTTTGGCACGTTTTTTCTCCCATGAGAAAACGTGCCAAAAAGAACCGTCCCCACTGGCACATAAAAGAACCGTCCCCACTGGCACACTTGAAATCACCCCGCGTAACGTGATACTCTCATAGTGAAGGAAATATACAAAGAAAAGCTCCGAACTCCAGCGCGTGATCGCACATCCGAAAGGAGGACCTATCATGATAAAGAAAACCAAATTGCATCATGGCAACCATCATAAAACCATCGGCCGTTATATTTGCCTGCTTGTCTGTCTCTGCCTCGCGCTTACCAGCACAGGCTGCGCATCTGCTGCAAAATCCCTTCCCGCGCAGAGTGAAGTCACGGACAAGGCCTTAAAGGACGTGTTTGCAGAGCATGGCGTAAAGGTCGGCACCTGCATCTCCTCGCAGGTGATCAACAATCCCCGCATGGCAGGCCTGGTCATGGGACAATACAACAGCTGCACCATGGAAAACGCCATGAAGCCGGACTACATCCTAAACCAGGAACAGAGCATCGCCCAAGGGACCCTGGTCGTGGAATTCGGCTACGAGGCCAAGCTCATCCTCGAATGGGCGAAGAACCACAACTTTGCCATGCGCGGTCACACCCTGATCTGGTACAGCCAGACGCCTGATTGGATCTTCCACCAGGATTTTGACGTGACGAAGGGCTTTGTGGACCGTGAGGAAATGCTCTCCCGCATGGAATCCCTGATCAAGGGCACCTTCGATGAGCTTGAGCGCCTCGGTTACCAAAATCTTTTTTATGCATATGACGTCGTCAACGAGGCATGGAACGAGAACGGCACCATGCGCGACAGCTATTGGCACGAGATCATCGGCGACGACTACCTGTGGCATGCGTTCTACTTTGCGGACAAATATGCTCCCGAATCCATCGATCTTTATTACAATGACTACAACGAGCAATATAAAGCCGACACGATCGCGGCCTTCGTGACCACCCTCGTGGATGAAAAGGGACACTCCTTGATCGACGGCATCGGCCTCCAGGGCCACCTTTTCACCAGCGATGATCTCACGGCATATTTCGAAGCCATCGACATTCTTGCAAAAACTGGCCTCAAGCTGGAGCTGACGGAGATCGACGTGGGTCTTGGCGCCTACCAAAAGCCCTTCTCTCCCACCGACGACAAGCTTCGCCTCCAGGGCCGATACTACTATGAACTCATCGGCGGCTTGTTCGACCGCATCGACGCCGGCACCTTGAAGATGGACGCCATCACCTTCTGGGGCTTTAGCGACGGTATCTCCTGGCGCAAGGAATATGCTCCCCAGCTTTACGATTCCAGCCCAAATCCCAAGTACGCCCTCTACGGCGCAATGCAGATCAAGGACTACGCCGGCTATTAACGTGCCAGTGGGGACGGTTCTTTTTGGCACGTTTTCAACATTTGTGCCACTGGGGACGGTTCTTTTTGGCACATTTCAACCTTTGGTTGAGCGCGCAACAACAAATTGATAATTGATTCCCATGCCTCCTTACGTTATGCTAAAACCACACCGGTGATGCAAACAAAAGGAGGCATTTCTTATGCAAGTGAAAATTGGAGAAAAGATCAAAGAATTGCGAAAACGAGACGGAAGGAAACAAGAAGACCTGGCAGGTGCCCTCGGCGTCACGGCACAGGCGGTTTCCAGATGGGAGTCCGGCGCCTGCTACCCGGACATAAGCCTGATCCCCGCCATTGCGAACTACTTTCACGTAGCCATCGACACGCTCTTTGGCTATAACAACGACCGGGAAGGAAAGATCAACGCTTACGCCCAGGAGGCTCTGCGTCGCCAGCTTAACGGAGAAAACGCTGCGGATTCGATCCAATTCCTTCGAAAATGTCTGGAGGAATTCCCCGGGGAGCCCAAGCTTCTAAAGCACCTGGCAAATTCGCTGCAAGCCAAAGGCTATCAAGAACCCGATCCAAAAAATCCTTATCTTGAAGAGGCTGCCGCCATTTATGAGGAGCTTTCGAAACAGGATCCGGAGGTCATTGATTCCCTGCTGCATGTCTACTCACGGATGGGAGAACTCGAGAAGGCTGAAAACAAAGCAAGCACCCAGCCCCGCGTAGAGCTTTGTAGGGAAGCCCTTCTCGCATCCTTACCGGATCTGGCAAAAGCGAAGCAATACCGGGGAGAAGCAATCCTCTCCCTGCTCCACCCCCTAGAAAGGATTCTGGAGAATGCGGTTTTGCGGACGGATGATCTGAAGGATTCCCGTGAGGGCATCGAGATCATGGAGGCCCTGTACAGTCTGTACGAGAAGGTTTTTGACGGAAAGAGCTACGGAATATTCCACAGTGATCTTTGCATGCTGAGCCTATTTGGCGCAAAGACTTCCGCCGGGATGAAGGAATACGAACAGTCTCTGGCCTTTTTCGAACGCGCCTACGTACATTACGCAGAGTATTGGAAAATCATGAAGCTTTCCATGCAAGGCATCCCTCAGGAACCTCACTTCGAGTCTCCCTTGCTGGCGGAGGCGAAAGGCATTCTCGCCAGCTTCGTGGTCTGCAAGCCCGAATACCTAAAAGACGTCCTGACTGCCTACCCCGCAAAGCTCAAAAAGCAGGTTATGAAGGATCCCAAATACGCGGATCTCTTCGCAGAGTAAAAAGAAAGCCCGCCACCTCTGGATCCATCCCAGAAATGGCGGGCTTTTCTATTCTTTATCGATTTCCATACATCTTTTCATAATAATTCTGGTACTCGCCGGAGATGATGGTCTCCCACCACTCGCGGTTTTCCAGATACCACTTGATGGTCTTCTTGATGCCATCGGCGAACTTGGTCTCAGGAAGCCATCCGAGCTCGTTGTGGATCTTCGTCGGGTCGATCGCATAGCGCATGTCGTGGCCCTTGCGGTCCGTCACGTGCGTGATCAGGCTCTCGGACTTGCCAAGCTCCTTGCAGATCAGCTTCACGATGTCGATGTTCCGCATCTCATTGTGGCCGCCGATGTTATATACTTCGCCGACGCGACCCTTGTGAATGATCAGGTCGATGGCCTTGCAGTGATCCTCAACATACAGCCAGTCACGCACGTTCAGGCCCTCGCCGTAAACGGGAAGAGGCTTGTCATTCAATGCATTTGCGATCATCAGAGGGATCAACTTCTCAGGGAAGTGATAAGGACCATAGTTGTTGGAGCAACGGCTAATGGTCACAGGCAGGCCGTAGGTTCTGTGATATGCCAAAACCAAAAGATCCGCGCCCGCCTTGGACGAGCTGTAGGGGCTGCTGGTGTGGATCGGGGTCTCCTCCGTAAAGAACAGGTCAGGGCGATCCAAAGGAAGGTCACCGTAAACCTCATCCGTGGAAACCTGATGATATCTCGTGATCCCATACTTTCTGCAGGCATCCATCAGCACTGCCGTACCCTTGATGTTCGTGTCCAGGAACACTTCCGGATTCTCGATGGAGCGATCTACGTGGCTCTCTGCCGCGAAGTTGACAACAATGTCAGGATGCTCCTCCTCAAACAGCTTGTAAACTGCCTCACGGTCCGTGATGCTCTCCTTCACAAAGCGGAAGTTCGGATTGTCCATGACAGGTGCCAGTGTGGAAAGATTCCCCGCATAGGTCAGGCAATCCAGACAGATAATGCGATAATCAGGATACTTCTTCAACATGTGGAAAATGAAATTGCTGCCGATAAATCCGGCGCCGCCGGTTACAATAATATTCATATTTTACCTCCTTCGCATGAGCCAAAAAGAACCGTCCCCATTGACTCATTTTGCTTCCATGTCCATAGCATAAAAGGTGCCCTTAGGGCACCTTCAAGCTTTTTTTGAAATATTCATAAAATCTTAAAACTTTCCCACAATAGTTATCGGAAGTAAGTTCCGTTCAAAAGCTGGATCGGGCTAAGCCACCAAAGGCTCGGCGCCAGTTCTCCAAACAAAACCAAAAGGATCATCAAAAAACAGGAAACACCCATGGCCGTGATCACGTCGCCCGACTTTCGGCTGATCAATAAAATGATCAAGCCCACAACACAAGCCGCCGCAACCCTCACCAAAAACCAAAACAATAAAAACACCCAGATAGGCATATAGATGGGGAAATCCCGTAGGAACAAAATCCCTTGCACGGGTGTCTTCAGGTCCGGCAACCCCGTGTCCACCCTCGCAACGCGCCAAAGCTGCACCAGATGCAGCGCGGCACATGAAACCGCAGAAAACAACAAAACCAAAAATGTCTTGATCCCGCTTGTCTCCCTCCGCCCGCGATACGAGGAATGCATAATCTCATTCATATGATTTTGCCTATCGAAGGCAAACACTCCCGCAAGCGACGCCAGCAGCGCCGTGAGGATCAAAAATGACGCTCTCGTCTTTGTCTTTTCGTCGCGATTTAGGAGCAGATCATAATAAAAAGGCGCCACAAGCGAGATCTCATGTCCCGTCTTCTCTTCATATGCCAGCGCCGACCGAAGATCTTCCAGAATCGGCGTCAGTCCCATTTGCTTCCAGCGGGTTGTCTCCAGGCTTTGCTGGATCCCGGCGATCAGGTCCCACTGCGGATTCTCCGCGGCCTCCATCTCAGCAAGCCTTTTCTCAAGCCCCGCCTCCGACATCTTCAGAATCTCCATCGACGTCTCCGCCCGCTCCACGCGCTCCGGCGTAACCTCGCCCGCATACTCGATGTAATACATCCTCTGATAAATGTCGACGGGATAATAATATTCATATTTCGCCGACAAGCCAAGGTGCACGAGAAAGACTGCTGCCAAAACCAAGAGTCCCTTTTGCTTCCACAAAAGCTTGTAGGCTTCCCAGCCAATAAGCGTGTGCTGCATGGCAAATCTCTCGCGAAATCTTGCGACGAGATCAAAAAGTCTTTCCCCAAGATGGCTGGTCATCACATATTTCCTGCCAAGGATGACATAACCAAAAACAAGCGTCAGAGCGAAAAGAATCCCAAACAAAACCAGCGTTGTTGGCAATGCTTCCCTGGCCTTGCCGAATACATTGATGAAAACAGCGTCCTTATAATAATCCTCACAGCGGATCAGCGTAAAAAAGTTGACGTAACGCAACCAGTTCCACGAGGAGACGGTCTGAATAAAAAGCCCCGCCAGAACCTCACCAACGATCAACAAACCGGAGATAACATATGCCAAAATGGAATTCAGGCACCCCACCAATGCATAGAACAAAAGCGCCGCGGTAAAGCACCCTGCCATTTTAAGGAAAAGCGCCCGCACAAGATATCCGCCAATGGTGATCTGATAAGGACATTTCATGAATTCCGGGAGGGATTGAAGGCTTCTTCCAAGGTCATCCACCCCAAATCCACACAAAACGCCACCTAGGTTCGCGCCATAAAAAACCAGCGCGCCGACCACCGTCGCAAAAGCCAAAATGCCAATACGGCACGCAAAAAGGAGCGACCTTCCCCGCGCCGTGCTGCGCACCAGATAGACCAGTCCCTTTTTCCGCTCCGCCTGAAATTCCATGACGATCAGAAACAAAAAGACCAGCAAAAAAAGGTCCGTCAACTGATAATCGACAAGGAGCACAATGCCACGATTATCGCCCGCCTTCACGGTCGTGCCTTCCAGCCCGCGGTAAAGCTCCGTCGTCTTTTTCAGGCTTTCGGAAGCATAGCCCTTTTTATACATGGAGAGCATCCCCATCTTCCGCCCGTTGTCTACGGTGTTTTTCAAAAAGACCGGGTACTGTTGCAGATAGAGGTCAAGCTCTTCGCCGCTCCTTGTGATCGACTTTTCCGGGTCAATGCTAAGCAGGAACAAGATCAGGTTCATCACGCAGAGTACGGCGAGGATCCATATCATTTTTCGATGAAACACTCGTCCCAGTTCCCTCATGCGTTCTCACCTTCCTCAGCATGCACGTTCTCACCTTCCTCAGCATGCTCCGCCTCAACATGCGCTGCCTCGATATCCTCCTTCGCTTCGGCAAGGCCCTTAGTCTCCTCCCTTCCCTCCGCATAAAACAGATAGACGTCCTCCAGCGTCACGTCATCCACCGGCACAAACCCCTCAGGCAACTCTTCCTCGGCCGCACGGAACACAAAACCGGCGCGCCTTCGCATGATCTGCCCCTTTCCGTAAACCTCCTTCCAGTGGCTGACCTCCTCAAACGTGCCCGTAAATTCGCAAACCTTTCCCTGGATCTCCTCCATCAATTCCACGGGCGAACCAAAACGAAGAAGCTCCCCCTTTTTCATCAAAAGAACCTTCTCGGCAATGCATTCGATGTCACTTACCACATGCGTCGCAAGAAGCACCGTGCGGTCCTTCGCCAACTCCGCAATATGATTCCGAAGCCTGATCCGCTCTTCCGGATCGAGCCCCGCCGTCGGTTCATCCAAGATCAAAATCTCGGGATCATCCAAAAGCGCTGCGGCCAAAAGCACTCTTTGCCGCATGCCGCCCGAAAACGAGCCAAGCTTTTTGTGCGCCACGTCCGAAAGCCCCACCAGCGACAGCAATTCCTTCGACTGCTCCTTGCAGCGCCCGTGCTTCATGCCCTTCAGCGAACCAATATACCGCAAAAACTGTCCCGCGCTGAAATCCTCATACATGCCCTGAAGCTGCGGCGTGTAGCCGACCTTCTTTCGAAATGACGCCCCCAGCGTCAGGATTTCCTTGCCGTTATAAAGGATCTCGCCCTCCGTGCGCGGAATGTTGTCCGTAATAAGGTTAAGGAAGGTGGACTTCCCCGCGCCGTTTGCGCCAAGAATCCCAAACACGCCCCTATCCAGCGTCAGATTGATGTCCCGAAGCGCGGTAAAATCACCATATTTCTTCGTCAGATGCCTTATTTCCAGCATGTTGCGCCCCTTTCCGTCATATAACAGCCCTAACGTCAAAGCCTTACTGTATTCCCTGTTCTTCCCGGAGCTTATTTAACTCCTCGATCTCCTCATTTGTGTATCTTCCCTGGACCTCATATGCAAACGTCCACGCACCCTTTCCCTGAAGAATGTCGTCCAGAGGACAGAAAAACACCTTGTAAACCGTGGGTCTCTCCTTCGTAAAGATCAGATAAAGCTTGCCGTCGGAGATCTTATATTCCATGATCATGTCGTGATCATCTTCCGTGATCTCTAATTCCTCTTTCGGGATCATGATCTTGCCCAAGCTCTTACCAGCCTTGTCGTAAAGATAAGCGTACTCTTCATCCGCGATCAAAAACATGCCGTCATAATAGGTTACCGTATATAGCTCCACTCTCGCCTGCCGATATCCCGTCTTTCCCTTGAATGGAATCTCCGTTTCAAAAGCTTCTTCAGGTATTGGCATACAATCCTTCACGTCACTGGCCATGATCGCGATCATCTTCTGCCCGTTCTCATCATCAACGTCATATGAACAGCAAATATTATAAATCCGATCTTCCGTAAACACTGGGGGCGGTGCCGAAAAATGTAAGCCAGCGGCGTTAAGCGAGAGCACCTGCTTTCCGTTCCCCAGATCGCCCATTATCACATAGGCTCCTTCAACCTGCTCCGTCGTCCCCTCCGTTATATGATACCGATACCAACCCGTTTTTTGCCCGCTTCCGTCAGAGCGGAAATAATAAACATAATCACCCGCGCCCACAAGGCCTGCAGGCAGACCCTTTTGCATGTTGTCCTTCTCGTAAAGTTGCTCCGTTTTCCCAGTGGCAAGATCCATTTTCATGAGTCCGCCGCCGCGGATCCCCGCCATGCCGTCGCCAAGCTGCACCAAAAAAGGAATGTAGGCAACACCCTTGTGAATGATAAAACTGTAATCGGACTGATAACTGTATTGCATGCCGAAACCAGTTGTCCGTTTCACTTTTTGGTTCTTCGGGTTTTCCACCTCGATCACGGTTCCGACGCGGTCGATCGAGCTCCCGTCCAACGCCACCTTATAAAGACTTAGGTTCACGGTGCTGCTCTGCCCATTGTCAATCTCGGAATAAACAGGGAGTCCGTCATAACCAAGCACATAGATCGCACCCTCATACATGACGGAATTCACAATGCTAAGCCCCTTGTAGGTCGCCACGCATTGATCGTCAAACTGATGCTGGCACTCCGGTTTGTTGCACACAAGGATCGTGTCTCCCGACTCCTTGTCATAATAACGAAGGGATAAGGAACCCTGACCACTTCCGTGGGTGTACCACCCATATTCCGTCTCCATGATGGCAAAAGTGCCGTGATTCCAAGGCGTGTCAGATGCATGCTCCTGCTTTTTCGTAAACAGGCTCTTTATGCCGCCCTTGTCATTGCTACCTTGTCCCGCATCTTCGCCATCTTTGCTACAGCCCGCAAGCATCGCCAGTAAGGTCACAAACATACATATAAAGATCCATCTACCGCGTATTTTCCCAATATCTCTCATCTGCTGATCCCTCCTGTCTCCATTGTAAGTCAAATTCCCTCCCGTTGCCATTAAGACCGGATTAAGAATCTTTAAGAACGGATTAAGATTGCTTTAGCGTGCCAGTGGGGACGGTTCTTTTTGGCACGTATTAAACCTTCTCCACCTTCACCAGAAGCTGCTTGTCGTAATATACCGGCTGGTCCGAGCCAACGCCAATGAACCCCTTTCCAAACAGATCAAACGCAGTCGTCTTGATCTTAAACTCAGGCAGCCTTCCAAGCACCTTCTCGCCGTCAAAGAGCAGAGAATTCATGATTGACATGGTGAACTCACCCTTCTCATCAAATCCGCTGGAGGTGTAATCTACGGGGATCACGCAGACTCTTCCATCCAAAAGCTCCTTCACCGTCTTCTCACTCCGCTTGATCTGCAGGCTAAGGCCCCCAGGCCCTGGAATGTCAGCGAAGCTGTGATATGCAGGGCCCGTGTGCTCCACGTTATATCTCTTCGCCGTCTTCTTGTCCGCAAATCCCGTCTTAAGCACGCCGTTTTCGACCAACACCAGCTCATCATTTGGCAGTACGTATCCGTCGCCGTCCCAGAAGGGATTGAACCAGCAATCCTGATCTCTCGTCACGTGCGCCAGCGTAAAGTCATCCGCGAAAAGCTTCTCACCGATCTTTCCGGTAAACAAAGAGGTGCCTCGTGCCAGCTCCTCGCCGTTTAAGTGCGCGGAAAAGAAACCTACCATGCCATAGTAAGTAACGTCCAAAATAATTTCCTCGGGAATCTCCAGGACCGTTTCGTAATTTGCAAAATAGTCATCCGCCACCTGACGAAAAACTTTCTCGTCAAAGTTTCGCATGTTAAATGAAAAATACCCGTCATTCACGTTCTTACTGTCCGCGTGCTTAAAACTCGCACTCACGCCGATCGCATAATCCTGGGAACGATAGTCCATCCCGAGGTCATTTTCGGCCCTTCTGTCATATTCCGTTCCCGTAAACTTTAACTTAACACGAAACTTCGGATAGGTCTCGTTTAGATACTTCATGCAGTTTAATGCAGTCTCCTGGAGCTCCTGATCCGACATCACCTTCTCGCGCTTATCGCGGGCCCGCTTTCCCGTCTCCAGCTCAAAAGGGTACGGACGCTCACGCACAAGATTTGCCTCGGCGCGTGCATATCCTTCCGCATCCTCCACTTTGCCCACGTGGTAATGAATCCCAACAATCCCGTCTTTATATACTCTGTGAGAAGATTCAAAATTGCTCTCCTTGCTAAACGAAGCGAGCTTCCCCTCCTCAAAAACAAACGTGCTCTTATTCTGTGACCATGTTTCCTTTGCTTTATGCATGTGTTCTTCCCCCATCCTTAACTGATCGAAAGCTTCTTTACCCGGATGCTCGGCCCGCCGGCGCTCACGCGCACGCCCTGTCCGCTCTTGCCGCATTGATATTGATCAAACAATTCAAAATCGTCGGCCACGGCATCCACGTCATACAAAGTCTGGAATACGCTTCCCGTCAGCATATGCACGCGAATAGGCTCGCAAACCTTTCCGTCTCGGATGCGGTAGCAAAGCGTCGGATTCATGACAAAGGTGGAATTTCCTGTTCCGTTGGAAACGTCCACCACGTAAACCCCATCCTTTATGCCTGCGATCATGTCCTCCAATTTGTCCGTCCCTGCTTCCATGTAGGTGTTGGTCATGCGCACGATGGGCTGGAAATGATAGTCCTGCGCCCTGGAATTTCCCGTTTTCTTCTCTCCCATAATGCTAGCCGACTTTGCGTCGTGAAGCCTTCCCGTCAGGACACCCTCCTTGATCAGGTAGGTCTTACCCGCCTTGGTCCCCTCATCGTCGTAGGGAACGTATCCATGATGCAACAAGCGGCCATCGTCGCAGATCGTGACCTTCTCCGAGCCGACCTTCTTGCCCAGCACCCATTCCTCAGCCAGCGTCTTGTCGGTCAGCATATAGTCCGCCTCGCTCTTGTGCCCAAAGCTTTCGTGCGTGAACATCGCCGTTACGATGGGCGCAAGGATGCATTCATATTCTCCCGCTTCAACATCCTTCGCATTCTTTGCGTAGTCCAGGTACATTGCCTTCTTCTTCAAGATTTCTTTCTCATGTCCAAGGAGCTCCGGCACCGTCATCGTGATCGTGTTAAACCCGCCATAGGAGGTGATACCATCCACGGTAAAGCCAAAATAAACACTTAGGCCACAGCATTGCGCGTCCCACGCCACGTCAGTCCCCTTACTTGTGATCAGTCGTTTTCTCTCATGCTGTCCATTGATGCTCCCGATCCAGAACGTAACCTCGGGATCCTCCGGATCCACACACTTGTCTATATACCCGTCCACGATCTCTTTCCACTGATTCCTCGTCACCTTGCGCAGATCCGATTCCTTGTCATAGGTGAAGATCTCATCGCGGTTCACCTCAAATTCCTTTACGACCTTGTGCTCGTAAATGTCCGGATTCGGCACTGCAACTTTGGCCAGCGCGTCCAGCTGCTGTTGGATCTCCTCAAACGAATTCGTCGTGGCCGTATACCACATGTTTCCGTCAAAGACCCGCACCATTGCCCCCACTTCGGCCGACTCTCCGTCGTTATCCAACTCGCCATTTCGGATCGCCAACCAGATCTCATATCTCTCCTCCATGCGCACCTCCGCATAAAGGTCTTTTGGAAACTCAAAATGATAATCCATGCTATCTACCCCTTCCTTGCTTGAAATACAGGCTTCTTCATAAGTATATAATAAACTCCGCCCCTATAAAAGCGGTTTATTCTGCACGATATAGGTTATATCGTGGTGTGCCAGTGGGGACGGTTCTTTTTGGCACGTTTATGCCAGTGGGGACGGTTCTTTTTGGCACGTTTATGCCAGTGGAGCGTGACCTTCGTCACGTCCCTCCCTTCGGTCGGGATCATGGAATGCTTCGCATTCCAAGCCCTGGACGTGTTCTTTTGGGCATGTTTTGCGCAAATGAGGACGCCTTGCCGAACATCCGAGATTTTGTTATAATAAATTGGGAACTAATTCACTAGCTTTGAACACTTACAAAAAACAGGAGGGGGCTCATGGGAAACACAAACTCAAATGCGGAACTGTCCTCATGGTTTCGCGCGTATGAAAAAGAAGTAAACGGGGTAAAAAATGCAAACGGTAACAAGAAGATCATCCTGCTCATCGTACCAATCTTGCTCATCGGCGGCATGATCGGAATGATGATCAAGAACGGCGCACTGCAGGAGGGACAGCCTAGGGGCGGCATTTACGTGCTCCTTGCGATCGGCGCTTTCATTATCGTCATGATGCTGATCGGCATCAAAAGAGCAAAGACCAGTGACGCGGCAGCGTTCACCAGAAAGGATCTGGACGCGCTTTTGGATTCGCCGGAGACCGCGGAAGAATTTGACCGCCAGATGAAGGCAGCGCCTCTCTTCCAGGTAATGAATCAGAAAAATGACTATGTTTTCGCCACGAAAGACTATCTTGGCATGCAATTTCCGTATCTCGGAGATGCCACCTATCGGTTTATCCGGCTGAGTGACGTAGCCTCCATTCATTCCTACCAGAGCTCTCCGTCCCGTCCGGGCTTTCCCCCGCACTTCGACATGGAATTCTGCGGTCCCAACCGCAAGCCCCTCATGACCTGGGTGGCCGACGGCCAAGAGAAAGTGGACGAAATTTGGGAAAAGCTCACCAATATCAAATCCGACATAAATTCCATCGCGGATTGATTCAAACGGATTTTTGTGCCAAAGAGAACCGTCCCCACTGGCACGTGCCAACGGGGACGGTTCTCTTTGGCATATTTTGTTAGTTCATCCATTTCCATCACAACACGTAATCCGTGATGCAGTCATACCACTGAACATAGGTCACGCCGTCCACGATCAGGCGGTCGTTCTCCGGCAGTTGCTCGCTCCAGGGCTTGCCGCCATAGTGCTCAATATGCCAGTCGTCCCTGTTAAAGCGTCTCCAAAGGATCGTCCGCCCGTTCTGGTCCAAAAACTGTTCCGACACCACACCGTTGTTGTAGGTAGAGATGTCAAGCACGCACACGGTATCATAGGTCTTCCCCGCGATCGTCACGTCGTATCGTCCCACCACGTCCAGCACGAAATCCTTGCCCGGCGTGGTCACAATGTTACCCTCGCGGCGGATGATCCCCTTCGGTGCAAGGTCCGTCTCATTTCCGACATTGTCCTCGCCATATCCCCAGCACTCCATGAATTCTTCCCCGTCCAGGAATGTGATGAAATTTCTGACGCCATTGTCATTTCTGATCGTCGCCAGGTATCTGCAATGCGTGTCCGTCAGCTGCGCCACAAAGGTTCTGTTGATCACTTCCTTCTTATTTGAGTACGAAGCCTCCCTCGCGGTCAGCTCCACGCCCTCGATGCCGTGCACCTTTGCGCGCCCGATCACCTCCATGTCATAAACGTGATCACATTTCCCCGAAGGCTGATCATACATCCCCCATGATATCCTTTCGCCGATCTTCGGTACCAAAAACCATCCCATCAGCTCTTCCCACTTTACTGCAAACGGCTCCTTGTCCGTCTTTTCGATCTTATATTCCGGCATATATTCCGGTAATCTTTTCATATTCATCCATCCTTTCTCTGATTCAGTACGACGGTCCGTACCATTCCCTGCAATGCCTCTGTTTCCCGCCTTCCTGCTCGCCTCATATTGCTCACGGAATCTCTCCTTCGCAGTATAAAGTCTGCTCTTGACGGTGCCCAGCGGGATCCCAAGGCGTGATGCGATCTCTGCCTGCGGAAGCTCCTTCCAAAAATAGAGGATCAAGATCTCCTTATCCTTGTCCTGCAAGGCCTCCACATTCTCGCGCACAAAGGCGAAATCGCACTTTCCCTGCCGCCCCTCTTCCTCGCGAAGCTCCGTCAGATCCTCCATCGAGATCTCCAGGCATGCCGCCTTCGCGCGGAAATAGTCATTGCACTTGTTCCTTGCAATGCTTAGGATCCAGGCCTTAAAGCTGTCCGGGTTCTTTAATTGTGCAAACTTCTGATAGGCTGCCAAATATACTTCCTGCAGCACGTCCTCCGCATCCGCCCTGTCCGCGATCTTATATCGCACAAAGCGTTCCACGGAAATCCGAACCTGCCCCAAAAGCTTCTCAAATTCCGACACCCAAACCTCCTTTCCGCAAGCACTGCGCATCATGCCTGCTGCTCCTTTGCATTGCTTGGCAACCAACGCCTTTCAACCGGTCTCACTTATAAAGACGGTCGCCAAAAGAGAAAGGTTCATTTTTCAGTTTATTTCCTCGCCACAAAGATTCCTGCGTCCTTTGTGACATAAAAACCCTTGCGGAGTTTGCTTTCCACGAACTGGCGGAAAGCCTTGTAATCATTGACGATATAACGGTTTTGATTACCGTGGCAGGAGATAATATAGTCGACGAGGTCCTCCGCGTCGGTCACGAGCAGGTGATCCTCATATTGTCGCCACTCCACCTTTTCAAAATAGGGGCGTAATATCTCTCCGCCGTTTTCCTTCCCGAAGATCTCATAGAGATCTTGCGCCGCAAGGACGATGCGATCGTCGAACTGTGCCGCCAGCGCACTGATCTCTTTCATATGCGCCGTACCGTAAGTACTGCACACAAGCCGTCCGCCAGGCTTCAGAACACGCCTGATCTCGCCCAAAACCTTTGAAAAATCCTTCGCGTAAAACAGCACATGATTGGCTATCACAAGGTCAAAACTCGCATCTTCCACGGGAATCTCATGAAAGTCGATCACCTTGAAGTCAAATTGGGAATTCTTTCCGCGCAAAGCCTTCTTTGCCTCACGCAGCATCCCCTCGGATTGGTCGGACAGCGTAACCTTCACGCCAGCCGGGATCCTCTCCCAATTCTCCAGCCAAAAACTCCCGTTGCCACAGCCGAGTTCCAGCACCCTAAAGACGCCTTGCGATCCCTTCGCGGCCCCTCGCGACGCTCCATTGGCGGCTTTCTCAGACGCATCTGCCTCCTCATCAAACCCGCACTGCTCAAAGATCCACGGGAACCATCCCTGCTTGTTCACCGCATATTTCGCATGAAGGCTGATCCTCGCGCCAATGTTTGCACTGCTCAGATACTGCTGCTTTAAGCTCTGCTCTAGGCCACTCACGCTGGTCGCCTCCATGAGCTTCCCCCAGTCCACGGCCTTTCCTTTTTGCAAAAGCTCCGTCGTCTGCTGAAGGCTTTCCCAGACCAGCTTCATCTGCTCCATGCGCTCCTCCAAAAGCTCCGTCTGAAGCTTCAGCGCCGGGATCAGCGACTCGTCCCTGGCCTCCTTCATGGTCATCTCCTTGATATCCTCCAAGGAAAAACCCAGGTATTTAAGCATCTGGATCTGTTGCATCTTCTGAAAGTCCTGCTCGGTGTAAAACCTCGCGCCGTTCTCATTTACAAAGGATGGCTTCAGGAACCCATGCTCATCATAATATCTTAGCGTCTTCTTTGTCACGTGTGCCTTCGCGGCAAAGCTCCCGCTCGAGTAATATCCTTCTTTTTTCATTGTCGTCGCCTCGACCCATTGAGAATCCCATGTTCAAACCAGATTGCGCTTCTTATTCCATCTCGCTCCACGCAATCTTCCCGTCGCAGATCGTCGCCTTCACCCTGCCCTTCAGCTTCCACCCCGTAAACGGCGTGTTGCTCGCCTTGGACGCATAATTTCCGGGGATCACCTCAGCGTCCTTGTCGATCAGAACAAGATCCGCCGGACCGCCTTCGGCGATATATCCCGCATCCAAATGATATATCCTCGCCGGCCCGGTGCTCATCCTTTCAAGGAGCTCACACATAGTCAGATAGCCCTTATCCACCAGCTCCGTGATGCCCAGCGAAAGCGCCGTCTCAAGGCCTATGATCCCGCTCGGCGCCGCCGTGATCGCGCGCGCCTTCTCCTCTGCGGAATGCGGCGCATGGTCCGTCGCGATCATCTCGATCGTCCCATCCTTCAAGCCTTCTATGATCGCCAGCCGGTCCGCCTCCTCGCGAAGTGGCGGATTCATCTTCGCATTTGTGCCGTATTTGATCGCCGCCTCTTCCGTCAGCGTAAAGTGGTGGGGCGTCGCCTCCGCATGCACGTTGAGAAACCCAGCCTGTCTTGCTTTTCGCACCAGCTCCACGGCCTCCTTCGTGCTGATATGTTGAACGTCAATGTCCGCGCCAGTCTCCTTTGCGAGCTCAATGTCCCTTGCGGAAAGCGTGTACTCCGCTTCTCTCGGAGACCCTCCGATCCCATAATATGCACTCGCCTTCCCGCGGTTGATCCCGTTATTTTCAATGTATTTCGGGTCTTCCTCGTGGAAGCTGATGGGCTTATCCAGTTTGTGTGCAAGTTCCATGGCCTCGCGCACGAGCGCCTCATTTAGGATGGGCACGCCATCGTCCGTAAAGCCCGCCGCGCCTTTTGCCGAAAGCTCCGCGAGCGGTGCCAGTTCCTGCCCTTTCATTCCCTTGGTCACGTTCACGCAGGAAAGCACGCGGATGCCCGTCTGCCTGCCCTTTTCCAGAACCTCTTCCAAGGTCTCCTCGTTGTCGATGCTAGGCTTCGTGTTTGCCATCATGACCACGGTCGTAAAACCGCCCTTTGCGGCAGCCCTTGCGCCCGTCTGAATGTCCTCCTTATAGGTAAAACCAGGCTCTCTAAAATGCACGTGCACGTCAATCAGCCCCGGCGCCACGATGAGACCCGCAGCATCAATGACCTGCGCATCAGCACCACAGCCGTCCATGCCAGCGCCACCCTGCGCACTTTCGCCGCAGCCATCCTGGCTAGCGCCACCCTGCGCGCCGCCTTCGCCCGACGTGCCACCCGCTGCGTCCACACTCTCCTCCATCCTTACGATCTTCCCGTCCTCGATCCACAGATCCCTTTTCCCTTCAAAACCCGACTTCGGATCGATCACATAACCATTCTTGATCAATAACATTTTCCAAATCCAACCTTTCCCAGCCTTTGCTTGCCATGCCCTTGCGCAAACATACTGTGCCCTAAGGGCACCTTTCGAATTCATATTATCACACATTTCCTCTTGCCGCAACACACTCATATTCGCATTTTTCTCTCAAATACCCTTCCATTTTTACTTTTACTATACATTTTCGAAGGCATGTGTTATACTTGCAAGGAAAGCAATAAGAGGGGTGCTTACAAATGTTACGATTTATCATCATCATATTCTACGTCGTGACGTTCCTGATCATTTTCATTCCCATACTTCTCGTGGAATGGATCATCGGACTGATCAACAAAGACGCCAAGGGACGCCTGAGCCTGTTCCTGGTAAGGAACGGCTTTCGCCTTTGCCTTTGGACAGCCGGCGCAAAGGTGATCGTTGTCGGCGAGGCGAATGTTCCAAAGGACCGTTCGGTAGTATATATTGCCAATCACCGAAGCTACTTCGACATCCTTTTGACCTATGTGCGCGTTCCAGGGCCCACGGGCTATATCGCCAAAAAGGAAATGCTCAAATGGCTCCTGCTCCGCCGTTGGATGGCCAACATGCACTGCCTGTTCCTGGACCGCGAAAACGTAAAGGAAGGCATCAAGACGATCCTCACGGCCATCGACAAGGCAAAACGCGGCATCTCGATCTTCATCTTCCCGGAAGGCACAAGGAACAAAGTCAATGACACCTTCCTTCCCTTCCACGACGGCAGCTTTAAGATCGCGGAAAAGAGCGGCGCTCCCGTGATCCCCGTCACCATCGTAAACTCCGCGGCCCTGTTTGAAGACCATCTTCCCAAAGTTCGCCCCGCAACGGTCATCCTGGATTATGGCGAACCGATCTACTTAAAAGACCTGGACAAAGAAACCAAGAAAAACATCGGCGCCTACTTCCAGAACTTGATCTCCGAACGCTACTTCGCACTTAAAGAAGACTTTGCGGCAAAGCTCGCGCCTAAGAAATAAAAATGTGCCAGTGGGGACGGTTCTTTCTGACTCATGTGCCAGTGGGGACGGTTCTTTTTGGCACGTTTTGTCCTTGAAGACAAAACGTGCCAAAAAGAACCGTCCCCAGTGGCACATAAAAGAACCGTCTCCACTGGCACATTCATACTTCACATATACTACTTCTGATCTTTCTTCAACCCTCTTGCGATGAGGCGGAGCATGATGTTTGCCACCATGTCGCGGTCCACCACGAGGTTGCATCCGTACGGATCGATCACAAAGCCCTGCGCGGGGCCTCTCTCGCCGCTTGGCATCTCCTGCATCATCAGGTCCACGTACTCCAAAAACGTCATGCCAAACCCATAAACGAAATCGCGGATCGCACGCTGGCTCATCCACTTATCCATCTCCTCCTGGGACGTGAACGCCATCAGGAGCGGTTTGCCAGTCTTGTCCTTGATCATCTTCTGCTGCACTTCGCAGTCATCCTTCAAGTACGGCTGTCCGTCTTCGCCTTCCAGCGGAGGCTCTGAAACCGTTGCCGGACAAAGGAAGGTTGCCTTCAAAATCTCCTCCAGCACCGCTTCCTTCTTTTCCGGATTCTCATCCGCTCTCATCACTTCGATCGCCCCGATCAGCATGGGGTTTTCAATCTTTGCATTAAACAGCATATGCTTATCCTTTCCCAAAACGCCGCATCAAGCTAAATAAAGAAACCAACACGGCGCCCGCTTAAGACTTATACGCGATTATAATTGATCAGGCATCCCTTAAGGATGATCTGGCGCTCCTCGTCGGTCAGCTCGCCAAGACGCAGGTCAAATGCCTCGCCAAGCGCACAGCCTGCCGCGTCGACCTTATATGCCTTGATCACTTCTGCCTTCTCCTCCACGGCCCTCTTGATGCCGGGGATGAAGAGGTAATCCAGATTCTTGAAGGGAAGCTCGCCCTCTTTGATCAGGAAAGGCAGCATGCCCCAGTTGATCAGGTTGGAACGATATCTCTTCGTAGCATATTCATTCGCAATGTTTGCCCAGCCGCCAAGCACCTTCTGGCAGGAAGCAGCCTGCTCTCTTGCTGAACCGTCGCCAGGCTTTACGGCGAAGATCGTGGAACCAAATCCGGTGTTGTCCTTATTTGCATCCGCAAACTGTGTCTTTACGGCATCCATCACGGGCTTCACGTCCGGATGTGCCTGACAAGGATGCTCGCCGGCCATTCTAGCCTTCTCTGCCTTCTGGATGTCCTTTGCAAGACCAACGTAAGCGGGATCCTTACGGCTCAAGGTGAACTCAGCCAGTCCCAAAGGATTGGAACGATAGGAAGAGGTCTCACCGGAAGGGATCAGCTCGTCGGTGGTCGTCACGGGATCATGGATCTCGCTGACTACGCGAAGCACAAGGTTCTCAGGCAGTGCGCCCATTGCAGGCCAGTCCTTGATGTTCGGACCAAAGTGGATCTCCGCGTTCGGATCAGCCACGCCCTTGGAGTCAAACACGCGGTTTGCGTAAATCTTGGAATCGAAATGATACTTATACTTTCCAAACTCACCGTCAAAATCGGTCGCAGGCGTCAGCACGCCCTTGTTCGCAGCCGTTGCCGCGATGGACCTTGCATCCATGAGGGCCACGGAAGAAATCTGACCGTTCTGGAGCTTGCTTCCCTCTCTGTTCGGGAAGTTTCTGGTGGAGTGACGGATGGAGAATGCATTGTTTGCAGGCGTGTCGCCGGCGCCAAAGCAAGGTCCGCAGAACGCCGTCTTCATCACGGCACCCGTCTCAAGGATCGTTGCCGCGCAGCCATTCCTTATCAGCTCCATGTAAACAGGCATGGAAGCGGGATATACGCTCAAAGTGAACTCATCTGCGCCAATGTACTGGCCCTTCAAGATGTCTGCTGCCGCGCAGATATTCTCGAATCCGCCGCCCGCACAGCCTGCGATGATACCCTGATCCACGATAAACTTGCCGTTCTTCACCTTGTCCTTCAGGTGATAATCCACGGCGCCGTCCAGGCTCACCAGAGCCCTCTTTTCGGTCTCGTCCAGGATGTCCATGAGGTTTGCGTTCAGCTCCTCAATGGTGTAAGTATTGCTGGGATGGAACGGCATTGCAATCATGGGACGGATCGTGGAAAGATCAATGCAGATCATGCCGTCGTAATATGCCACCTCTCCAGGATTCAGTTCCTTGTAATCCTCGCTGCGGCCGTGAATGTCATAAAATTCCTTGATCTGATCATCCGTCTTCCAGATGGAGGACAGGCAGGTCGTCTCGGTCGTCATGACGTCGATGCCGATACGGAAATCTGCGGAAAGGCTTGCAACGCCAGGTCCCACAAATTCCATCACCTTATTCTTCACGTAACCGTTCTTGAACACCGCGCCGATGATCGCGAGTGCCACGTCCTGAGGACCAACGCCCTTTACGGGTGCGCCGGTAAGATACACGCCGACAACGCCGGGCATGTTAATGTCATAGGTCTGATTTAAAAGCTGCTTTACCAACTCGGGACCGCCCTCGCCCATGGCCATGGTGCCAAGTGCGCCGTAACGGGTGTGGGAATCACTTCCCAGGATCATCCTTCCGCCGCCGGCAAGCATTTCTCTTGCAAACTGATGAATGACTGCCTGATGAGGGGGCACGTAAACTCCGCCATATTTCTTCGCGCAGGAAAGACCAAACATGTGGTCATCCTCATTGATGGTACCGCCCACCGCGCAAAGGGAATTGTGGCAGTTGGTCAGCACGTAAGGCATGGGGAACTTCTGAAGTCCTGAAGCCCTCGCCGTCTGGATGATGCCGACAAACGTAATGTCATGGCTGGTCAGCTTGTCAAAACGGATCTTAAGCTTCTCCATGTTGCCGGAAGTATTGTGGTCCCTAAGGATCCCGTAAGCGATGGTCTCCTTTGCAGCCTCAGCCTTGGTCACTTCCTTGCCGGTCTTCGCCTTGATGGCTGCAACGGCTTCCGCGTCGTCCTTAACGATCTCGGTGCCGTTTACAAGATATGCACCGCCTTGCAGTAATTCGATCATGATCGTCCTCCTAGTTATTCATTCAATCTGTGGAATCCTACCGTCCACAAGTCCAATTTTTGATTATAAAGGATTCACCTTGGATATGCAAGGGAAAAATCTGCCGTAATCTTCCCCTTAGCGAACACTATCTTTTGATCCTTCTGTTTTGCTTATCCGCATAGAGCTTCTCATCCGCACGCATCATACATTCCTGCATGGTATCTTTTTCATCCCGGAGTTCATCATAGCCGATACTGGCTTCCAGCGCATAAGGCAATTGATTCTCCTCCTTCTTTTTCGCCAAGTTATCGCGGATCACGTCCATAAGCTGCTCAGGATGATTTTTCTCCTCCGGATTTTGAAGGATGATCGTAAATTCATCTCCACCATATCTTCCAAGAAAAATCGGCGTTCTGAATCTTTCACAGGTGCGTTTCAACGCTTCTGCCGCCAGGACCAGTGCCCGGTCTCCTTCCGCATGTCCATAGGTATCGTTGATCTGCTTAAAGTGATCGAGGTCCATCAGCATGACATAAACCTTCACGTTGTCCTGGAACCTTAACTGGTCCACGTACCGGTTGATCTGCCCGCGATTATTAAGGCGTGTCAACGCATCCACGGAAATCCTGGTCTGCATGCTCTGAATATAGAAAAATAACAGCATCACCGTAACGCCAAAGCAGAAAGCCGGGGCGTTCAGGGCCACGATCTGAAGTACGCCAAAAAGGAGAACGGCAATGGGATAGATCCCGATCAGCCGGAATATCTTCTTATCCTCTCTGGTCTCCGCCTTGCTTGCATTCCTCATGGACAGTCCCAATGCGACAAAAAGATAAATTGCCGGAGCCGCAACTTGCATTGGACTATACAGAGCATTTACCTCCCCTGCCTCATTGATCCAAAAATAGGGTTTGATAAGATAAGCAATGACAATCGCAAGAGTGGATATGGTCATGGGCAGAAGGCAGAGGATTTTGTTCCTTTTGTTTTTCCAGAACGTCATCCCTTCCGCCACGGCCATGTACATAAACCACGCATACGCCATATAGCTCATAAGCACATAGTTTGCGAGATTCAAAAATATGATCAAAAAGCGGATCTTCGGGATCTGACCTCCAAGTATTCCAGACCAGAAAATATCCGTCGTAAAATACAAAATATGCGCGATAATGGTCCGGTTGAACCAGATCTGCTTCTCTTGCTTGGTATTATTCACCCAGTCATTGGCAAGAATGATCAGCAAGATCATGATACAAACGAAGTTTCCTTCCGCATAGTAAAAAAAATAATCTTTTCCCATATACGTTATCGCCCCCTTAGGCACGCTCTCGCTGTGGATTGGATACAATAAAATTTTAGCCCATTATACGTTGAAACACAAGTTTTTTTTATGTAAAAAGGCGTGGCCAAAGCCACGCCTAAAAAATCAATATTGAAACACTTCGAGATCAGATCCTTACGATCTTCTCACTGCTGCGGATCGTGGCGAACATATAGCCCCCGTAAAGAACCACCATCACGATACAAGTCACCAGGATGCCATAGCCTGCCTCAATCGAAAGCAAGGAACTCAGGGAATATTTCGCATAGCTTACGCCAAACACGGAATGGATCCCCGCGATCAGCATGGGAAGCAGGAAAAAGACACCGATCTGCGCATACAGCGCATGCCGCAGCATTTTTCCGCCACACCCCAGCTTTTTCAGGATGTCATATCGCCCTTGTGAATCGATGGATTCCGACAGTGCCTTCAGGGACAGGATCGCCGCGCTGGCAAGCAGGAACACGACGCCAACGTAGGTCACAAGGAAGGTCACCATCATTGCCAGACCATTGTTAGATTCACGGATGGAGATCTTCGTGCCTGCGATCATGTGCTGATCCCCAGGATTCATGGCATAGTTCATCTTATCGCCGCCGACGGTGATCTGATTGATCAGATCATCCGCTTCCCTTTTCTCACTCCTCGAAGTCGCCTTGAAATCACCTGCCGCGATATAGTTTTGAGCGACCAGGATCCCTTCCTCCACGGCCTTTGCCGCAACTTCGTCCGGAATGATGATGGTACCCGTGTCCAGGCTAATGCCTGACATCATAAGGTATTCATCCCAACACGACGTGTACTCGGGCTTCAGCACGGCATCGCCCACCGGGATCTCCAGACCACTCTGCAGCGCCTGATCGCGTGATGCACGGAATATGTCGAAGGTACAGGCCACGGCATATCTGTCCTCCAAAAGCGTGATCTCACGCTGTCCGTAAACCCGCATCAAACTGTTGAAATCCGAAAGCGCCATGACCTCTGCGGGATATCCCCAAAAGATCGCACGCGGGAACTGCTCCTTTAAGCCCGCGATAAAACCGCCCACCGTCTGCTCGAAAGCAAGGCCCTGATGTGCATAGACCGGTACCTCCACATACCCATTCTTGGCCCATTCATCAAAGGAATGACCCACCTGAGCAAAATAATCCGTCACCTTCACACCGTCGTTGCGCTGGATTGAAAAATCCACCGGCGTCTTCTCCCTTGCGCTTCCCTGGAATTGATTTGCCATGGAGAATCCGATCACAAACGAAAGGATCGTGGCAAAAAGCATCAGACAAATGATCCCCATCGTAATGGAGGAGGTCCGAAGCCCTGCGCAAAACTGACGGAGCACAAAGGCATTCAGTTTCCTGTGATAGAATCCCTTTAAGCTTCTTACGGCCTCCATCAAAAACCCTGCCAGCGACCGGAACAGCACCATGTTTGCCACAATACCGATCAAGATCAGGCGGATCATCTCTTTCATGTAGATCTCATTTCCGCGAAATCCAACGCGATAATAGGCATATCCAAGCGCTACCGCAGAAAGAACGAACAGGATCAGATTGACCCAGGAACCACTCACGATGTTAGTCTCCGGCTTTTTCCTGGCCGAAAGAAGGTCAACGAGCTGATATTTCGTGATCGTTGCGGCGTGAAACAAAAGAACCACAAGGTTCATGACCACAAAGGAGATCACGGTCTTTATCGTTGCCATCAGCGAAAAACGAAATTGATATTGGCTTAAGTCCGCGTCAAAAAAGTTCCCAACCAGGAAGGACAAAAACTGCGAACCGAGAATCCCGACGGCCAGACCGACGCCCAGCGAGATCAGACCTGCGATCAACGTCTCGCAAAACAGGATCCTCGACACCTGCTTTTTCCCCATGCCAAGGAGCAGATAGATTCCAAACTCCTTCTTTCTTCTGCGGATCAGGAAATTGTTCGCGTAAATGATGAGAAACCCAAGCACTAAGGCAACGCCGATGGATGCGCCCGTAAGGAGCGAGATCATTGTCTGGACGATCTCATATCCCGATTCCGACAGGTCATTTATCAGCGCCTGATCACCGATCGCATTGAAAATGTAAAAGATCGCTACGCCAAAGATCAAAGTGATGAAATATACCACGTAATCGCTGACGCTTTTTTTCATGTTCGTAAAAGCTAATTTCCAGGTATTCATTCCGCAAGCTCCTCCGCGTCTCCGCCAAGCAGGGACTGAACCTGAACGATGCGGCCGTAAAACGCCTTGCGCTCCTCTCCCTCCTCACGGCGAAGCTCCGTGAAAAGCTTGCCGTCCTTGATGAAAAGGATACGAGAAGCATAGCTTGCACTCAGCGCGTCATGAGTCACCATCATGATCGTGGAGCCAAGCCCAGTGTTCAGAGTCATCAGGCTCTCAAGAAGCATGCGGGAACTCTTGGAATCCAGTGCTCCTGTCGGCTCATCCGCAAGGATCAGCTTCGGATCCGTCACCACAGCTCTTGCACAGGCAACGCGCTGCTTCTGACCGCCGGACATCTGATAAGGGTACTTGTCAAGCACCTCCGTGATCCCCAGCTTTGCAGCCACCTGCTCCACCTTCTCCTTGATCGTCGGCGCCGGGACCTTTTGAATGGACAGCGCCAAGGCGATATTTTCGAAGGCCGTCATAGTGTCAAGCAGGTTGAACTCCTGGAAGATAAAGCCCAGCTCATCCCTACGGAAATCATTCAAGGCTTCGCCGCGAAGATTCGTGATGTTCTTCCCGTCCAGCAAGATTTTCCCCGTGCTCACCACGTCGATCGTTGAAACGCAGTTAAGGAGCGTCGTCTTTCCGCTTCCACTGGCGCCCATGATCCCGACAAATTCACCGCTTTCCACGGAAAAACTCACGTCGTCCAGCGCCTTCGTAAGATTCCCCTTAGAACCATAATATTTCTGCAGATTAAATACTTCCAATACCTTTGTCATGTTCAGACTTCCTCTCTGATGAATTAAGTTTATGACTTGATTCTACCGCCGCTGCGAGGAATCTGCCATTTTTCTTCCTTACTGCAACCTTACGTTTTCGTAAGGTTATGAACGCATCACGCCCGTTTATTTTATGTCCTCCATCATGCTCGATTTCGGGAAGACAAAGGTCACCTCCGTGCCCTCTCCTTCTTTAGAAGTCAAAGTGATCCCGTGCTCAAGCTTGTCACAAAGCTTCTTGCACAAATACAGCCCAATGCCCGTGGACTTTGCGCCGCTTCGGCCGTTCTGCCCCGTAAAGCCCTTGTCAAACACGCGGTCCACTTCGCTTGCCTTGATCCCGATGCCATTGTCCTTCACGTGAAGCAAAGTTGCGTTTGACGCTTCGGTTGCATATACTTCCAAAACAAGCCCACATCCGTCCTCATCCTTGCCCTTCGCATACTTGATGCTGTTGTCCAAAACCTGCCCAAGCATGAACTGCAGCCACTTGCCGTCGCTGTAAACATCCTTCTCAAGGTCATGGAGATTCAGCCTTGCGTTGATCTCACGCAGCTGCCTTTTGCGCGCCAGCACCGTCTGCTCCACCGTCTTTTGCAGACTGACCTCACTCACCAGGTAATCCTTCGAAACGGCGGAACTCCTTGCGTAGAAAAGCGCCTGCTCCACATATTTCTCCATGCGATCCACTTCGCTCGAGATCCCGTTATCGGCCTCCTTATGATTCGCGAGGATCATCCTGATCACCGCGATGGGAACCTTGATCTCATGCACCCAGGTCTCGACGAAATCGCGGTAATCCTCCGAATTCTTTTTTAGGCTCTCAAGCTCGGAAAGCGTCCCCGTCTCCACTTCATAAAAGAGCCCCTTGACCGCCTTTTCTTCCTGCGTGTCCTGCCGCTCGATCATCTCATAAAACAGGTATTTTTCCTTCAGCAGGGCCATGGTCGCCTCGATCTCTGCAAAATATCCCTTCGTTCGGCGATACTCCACATAAGTCCCCGCAAAAAAGCAGCCCGTCAAAGCCACGAAAACATAACCCATGAGGAAACTGCTCCCTGCCAAGGTCACAAGAAACAGCTCAATGGTGACGAGTGCGAAAAAAAATACCCCCGTCCAAATCCCATGTTCTTTTAGCCAAGTGAAATAAGTCATTTTTGTCACCCTCGCCGCGCAGCGTGCCATATCACACGTTGCGAACTCCTTCCCTACAGAAGTTGGTACCCCATGCCGCGTTTGGTCACGATTGCGCCCGTGATCCCGATGTCCTCAAGCTTGCCCTTAAGGCGCGTCATGTTCACGGTCAGCGTGTTATCATCCACAAACATGCAATTGTCCCAAAGCTCATTCATAATGTCATCGCGCGACACTATGTTCCCCTGATTCTTTGCCAGGATCTTCAGGATCTGCAACTCATTCTTCGAAAGCTCGACCACACCGCCGGGCGCCGCACCATGACCTGCTTCCCCCTTCGATGCGCCGCCTGCAACAACACGCCCCTTCGAAAGCTCCAGCACAAACTCCTGCCTGCGAAGCGAGCCCTCAACTTCAATCTCCTGCACGACGTGCAACTCATCCGAATTGCCGGCGGCTTTATATACCCGCTTTAACACCGATTCCATGTGTGCGATCAAAATCTGCGGATTGAAAGGCTTCGCGACGAAATCATCAGCGCCGTTGTTGATCGCCATCAGCTCCGTCAGATCATCATTCTTACTCGTGATCATGATCACGGGACAATCCGACGCATTGCGAAATTCCTTGCAGACATGCAAGCCATTCACGCCCGGAAGCCCAATGTCCAAAAGGAGCAAGTGTAGGTTCTCACCCAAAAGAAGCTTTACCAGCTCCTCCGGCTTTTTTCCGGCATATTCCGCAGGCTCGATCCAGCGTGCCTCGTACCCATTCGACTCCAAGTAATACTGGAGCTCCTTTCCCATCGCTTCATCATCTTCCAAAATCCCAATCTTCTTCATGATCTAACCCCTCTCTATCAAACTTCATTACCTTGTAAGCTCCGCTTTACGGATTCTCTGGTGCTTTTTCCTGAATCCGTTCCTGTGCCTTCTTCTTACGCGACAACAGGAACAGGAATCCGAAACACAAAAGGATCTGCGCCACCGTGGAACAAGGCGTTGCAAGCCCGATGTGGAACAGCGTCACCGGCTCCCACTTGCTCATCAAAAAGCATACCGGGATCCTCACCGCAAAGGCACCAATGATCCCTTGCACCATGACAAAACTCGTGTTGCCACAGCCATTGTAAAACCCGATAAAACAAAATAAGAAACACGTGAACAGGCAATCGATCGCATATGATTTCAAATATTCCGCACCCGCAAGGATGACCGACTGATCCTTTGCAAACAGCCCCGTAAGAAGCGACCCCTTAAAGAATCCCACTGCAAACATCGAAATGCCGAACACAAAGGACACCATGATCGCCCCGCGAAGCGCCTTGTATGCACGATCCATTTTCCCCGCGCCCACGTTCTGCGCCACAAAAGCCGAGATCGACTGCATGAAGGCCGTCGGCACCAGCATGATAAAGCCGCAGACCTTTTCGGCAACGCCGACGCCTGCCGAAGCCGTAACGCCAAGCGTGTTCACGATCGCCTGGATCACCAGGAACGAAATGCCCACAAGGAAATCCTGCAGCGCGATCGGAATGCCAAGCCGCAGCACGTGCCCAATGATCTCTTTGTTGAATCGGATCATGCTGCGACGAAACTCAAACCCAAGCTTTCGTCTCGAAACGATCAAAACAGAGCACAGTACGCTGATCACCTGCGCGCCCACCGTCGCGATCGCCGCACCGGATGCTCCAAGCCCGAACCCTGCGATCAAAACCAAGTCCCCGACAATGTTCGCGACACATGCGATCCCGACTGCCATCAAGGGCGTCTTGGAATCTCCCATGCCACGGAAGATCGCACCGATCAGGTTATATGCTACGATGGCGATCATGCCACCGCCGCAGATCCTGCAATAGGCAACCGTCTTGTCAAATGCGTCCGCCGGCGCCTGCATTATGCTTGCGATCCCCGTCGAAAAGATTGGGATCAGGATGGACATCACAAGGCCCAACGTTGCAAATAATGCGATGCTCGCGCCGATGATCTCGCCGCCCTTTTTCGTCTTTCCCATGCCGATCTGCTGGCCGAAATAGATCGTTGTTCCCATGGCCATGCTTGTCATGATGTTCGCGAGCGTCATCATGATCATGGATCCCGTCGAAACCGCCGACACGTCTTCCGGCGTCGCAAACTTTCCGACCACAAACAGGTCCACGGCGCCATACATCGCCTGTAAAAACATCGCAAACATCACGGGGAGTGCAAACCGCATCAGCGTCAGCAAAATCCTCCCTTGTGTAAAATTCGTTTTATCATTCATGATATCCTGTAAATCTTCTTTCCGTTCTCTTCGACTCAGCCGTCAGCGCGCTCGCTTCGGCCGCAGTCCTTTCCCGTCAATTCGCGCTCGCTTCGGCCGCAGTCCTTTCCCGTCAATTCACGCTCGCTTCGGCTGCAATCAATTCCAGATCAATCCTTCCCTCTCCAAATAATCCAAAAACGCCGTGCAGCCTTCCACCACGTCGCGGTAGGTCTCATCAAACCGATCCGTATACCACGGATCCGCGATCGACCTCCCTGGCCGATCCGTGAAATCCAAAAGGAGCTTGATCTTGTCCTGATGATCCGCCCCAGTGATCCAAGTCGTATTGCGAATGTTTGCCGAATCCGCGCAGAGCAGATAATCATAATGCTCATAATCCGCGCGCGTCACCTGCCGCGCCCTCTTATTGCTAAAGTTCGTGTAAGCCGTCTTTCCGATCCCGTGCTCCCTCAGCACCGCCTGTGCGGGCGGATATACCGGATTTCCTCTTCCGCCCCAGATCTCCTCCGTGCTCGTCGCCGCGGACGCAATCTCAAACTGATCCAGAATGCCCCGCTTCTCCACCATATCCTTTAGGACGAACTCCGAGATCGGCGACCTGCATATATTGCCATGGCAAATAAATAGCACTTTTATCATTCTTCTTCGTAATGTCGCAAAGGCTCGCATATGTTGATTTTACAGGGTTTTCCGCAATTCTGCATTTCTTCTTCCACAACTGTTTACATCGCAAATGAACGCATATTTTAGCATATTCCTGACGGCAATGGGGGTACAAATGGGGGTATAATACCCCTTCCAGACCCCGTTGATTTTACTGGCTTACATGGCATTTAAGCGCCTGATTTCGTCCACCGCATCATCAAATTTTACATGCGTATAAGTGTTCAAAGTGACACTAATGTCAGAATGTCCCATCAGATACTGCAGCGTCTTAGGATTCATTCCTGACTTTGCCATGTTGGAACAATAGGTATGCCTGCAAACATGCGGCGTAACCAAAGGCATCTGAACCCTGTAAATGCCGTTATACTTCTGCCGAATATGCTTGAAGTAGTGCTCCCAGTGCAGGGAATACATAATGCTTCCATCCTTGTCAAAATACAAAAATCCCGTCTTTCCGTCCACCATCGGCTCTCTCTTGGGAGCCTTTCTGTTCTTGATGATGATCCGAAAACACTCTTCCACATCCGGAGTCATGGGGATTACCCTCTTTCCCGCTTCAGTCTTGGTTTCGGTTACATAGTAGCCATGGCTGCCACGTTTCTGTAACTGATGATCAATGTTGATCGTATGCTTCACAAAATCGATGTCAGAAATCGTCAGTCCGCAAAATTCTGAAATCCTCATACCAGTCTTGAAAAGAATATAAATCCCTTCATAGTATCTGCGAAAATGCTCGTCTTCCTGCACAAACTTCAGAAACTTTCTCTCCTCATCCCTGGTAAGCGCTTCGCGTCTTACACTGTCATTCACGATCACTTCCATCGTCTGAAAGCTGAACGGATTCTTCCTGATCAGGTCATCATCCACCGCCAGCTGAAATGCCGGCCGCAAAACGCCCCTGATGGAATGAATTGAACTATAACTCTTACCATCAATCTTCTGTAGCTTGATCAGCCAGCACTTAGCGTCTGAGATCCGCACGGTATCAATCCGCATGTTTCCAAAAGGATCTTTCCTCAGCAAGTTAAGCACGGTTCCATATCCAGCATAGGTATTCGGACGAACCCCCGTCTTGGTCGAGATATATTTCTCCGCCAACTCCAATACGGTAAGATTGCCACCTCTGGGTACGATGTGATCGAACATGTCAGCCTGTACCTGTTTTTCGAGTTCTCGTAATGAAAGAGTGTAACTCTTTCCCTCCGGTGCCCTGTCGTTTTTGTCCAGCCTCCAGCTATACAGATATCTGTCTTTTCCCAAACAGTCATAATACTTAAAGCGATATCTTCCATTTGCCTGCTGTGTTTCTCCGGTGTGTAATAGTCTGCCTTTGCTATCTCTCCTTCTCTCTTCCATTCTTTCTCCTTTCTGAATAACAGAAAGGACTTTCCGATGCGACAATTGTAGCACAGAAAAGTCCTTTCGTCACGACAAACTTCAATTTCCCTATTGCAGATTTACACGCAACTTGCCTGATCAAGAAACCGTCCAAACAACTCTCTCTTAATCTTTACGTGAGATCCGACCTCCAAAATAAAATTAGCTCCCTGGTGTTGTTCAATTACCTGATACAATCTTTTTTCACCAATACCAAAATACTTTGCAGCTTCCGGTATGCTGAGCGCATACTTTTTCCATACGGGGATTCCGTCCGAAAACGTCTCACCCTTTGTTTCGTCTTTCATTCCAATCATTCTTTGTCCTCCCAATTTAACCTTTAACTGTATGTTGTTCCATCAATAAACTGTTTAGGCCGGCAACCAGACATGGCAACCAGCCTCGAAAAAAATTTTTTATTTTATCTCACTTCCGTTCTCGATCGGCATACCTCCCTTATTCCTTGGGCTTCTCCGGAGGAATGTCCTTCGGATCGATTTCTACAAAATCATTTTCAAACCCTTGGTTGTCGGAGTTGGTTGCCACCCTCTCCCATCCCTTCTGCCTCCGGTAATTCTTGAAGCGGCGAGGATTTTGAAACCTGCTCCATCCCGGAATCCTGCTCATGATCTCCATGATCTGCGAGGTTTCAATTTTGTTTGGCATGCCGTACATGTCCAACGCTTCCCGATAGAGCATCTGGCAGCAAACTGCATCTCCCTCAAAATCTTCCAGAAAGCTTTTGATCAGATCTGCCCATGTATCCTCCTGCATGAACGGTGCCTGATGCCTGGCAAGACTTACCTCCAATTCCTTCGGAAGACGCAATGTGAAATCCCCGGACTTGTAAATGACCATTGCTTCCGCCCAGAGCTGCTTCAAGTATTCCCGAGACATTGCCTCATCCTCCAAAACGTGAATCTTTGCTTTCGCGGCGTCACACATGATCGGCAGAAACCTTCGATTTCCACTCCTGTCATTCGGAAGAAAATGCACGATGTTGGAAGTTCCGGCAAAAACACACTGTCTCGGTTTGTCCTCTGCCCGAATTCCGTAAGGCGTTCTGTAATTGTCATACTGTCTCGAAAGGAACGCCTTGGTAGCCTCGTTACATTTTACGTTGTTTAAGGCAAGCATTTCCGCAATCTCCATGATCCAGTGACCAGTTAGACGTTCGTAAACTTTCTCATCATCCATCCTCTTTATGTCATCGCCAAACCACTCATCGCTCCCAGCCAGCAATCTTATGAACGAAGATTTTCCTGCCCCCTGTCCGCCTACGAGACAAAGCATGTATTCAAACTTGCATCCTGGTCGAAACACCCTGCTGATCGCTCCAAGCAAAAACAGCTTCATGCATTCGTAGGTGTAATCGTCAATGGCTGCTCCAAGGAAATGACGAAGCACATACCTGATGCGCTCCCTTCCGTCCCAGACGAGTGAATTCAGGAATTCCCTGACTGGGTGATACGCATTCTCGGACGCAACGATCCACATTCCCTCCCTGACCTTTTTGTCATTTGACATCTGATAATTCTTTTCCATGTAATGTCGCAAACGCACGTCATCCATGTCCGTCACTTCCCTGGAATTTCTGACCCATGGCAGTTCTCCCAAAATCTCAATCCGGTCACGGAAGGAGTTTTGCCGAAGCTTCCCGGCAAACAGCGGATCCTCCCTGAACACGATCGCCGCATTCTCGATCGTGGCATACGGCCTGCCGCTCTTTCCGCAGTCAAGAAGCCCTTTCACTTCTTCCACGGATTTCGTCAAATTCCCTGACACTCTCACTCAGCCTCCTTTCGATTTCTCCAATGTTTTCCTTAAGATCTGCCTCCGGTGCATCAAGCAGATAATCATAATAGTCCTCCACCTGATCAAGCCGCCCAATGACCCATGAGTATGCCTCATTTTTCTCCATCGCCTTCATTGCTTCCGACTCAGTCTGATACTTTACTTTCCTCAAATCAGAAAGATGCGCCAAAAGATTTTTGCACAATTCCCTCTTGCGGATTCCGTGTGTCAGCCTCTCCCTTTGCAATCTTTGGGCTTCCGTTTCTTCTGATTCAAACGAATTCTCTCTTGGAACGGAAAGGCCAAAGTCGTCAGCTATTCTCTTCGCGGCATCATAGTTACTGCTCCCAAACAACCTGGCCACAAGCGTAATCACGTCACCCCCTTCCTGACAACCAAAGCAATGAAATCCTCCGCCATTTTTTGCATCTAGCTTCATGCTCGGATGGCGGTCATTGTGAAAAGGGCAGCATGCCATCCCGTTCCTGTTTACCCTTAGGCCATAAAAATGTGCCGCCTGAAGAGGCGACACATTCTCCTTTACCATCTGAAATAAATCTGTTTTCATTAGTTTTTTTCCTTTCTTCGTTTTTCCCTTCTGGGAGCCTTTCACAAATTCGCAAGCAGTGTCTCGGTATATACCGATACGAAAATGGCACGCCATTTGCTTGTTGGGAATGCCTCCCAAACCCTCTGAACAGTCTCCTCTTTGAAGACTGAGCTACGCGTCATAGAGCGACGCTGAATACTTGAAAATTTCGTCGGATATCCTGTTAACTCTCTCCAAGTCAGCATTCAATTTCGCCAAAATCTTCAAAATCTTTTTTTGTCCATCCTTTATTTCTTGGATGTCTTCAGGATAGATTCTTCCCGTCGCGTTAGCCCGCTTTGTGAATTCATTTACGTGATCCGCAAGAACTTTTAATATGTCAATAACTGCACAAAGCTCGGACAAATCCAGCAGAATGATCGGACCGTTTAACATCATTTTTCGAATGTACGCCGACATGTTCGACACTCCCAATTCCCGCATTCTGTCTCGGATCATTTCTTTATGTTTTGGCCTTATCCGGAAAATAAGTGTCTCCGTATACTCTCGCATTTTCGCACCTCCTTTCGCATTTGATTTTTCAATCCCCTCTCAAATTCCCAGGAACGCAAAAAGGCACCCGGCCGTGAAGGGAGCGACCAAGTGCCTTTCGGATTTCTGGAAAATTAGCAAATAAAAAAGGAACAACAACTTTGGAATTCTCCGCATTCATTGTTCCTTAATCATTTCATAGTATTCTCTTTTTCCATTCTAATAATATCACGTTTTGTTTTGTTAGAAAAGTGAAACGATAGGTAATTCGTAGGTAATTTGTAGGTAATTCATAGGTAATTTGTGAGCCTTTGTACACACTTTGTGAGCCTCTGTACTCCCTCCACTATAATCATAACAATGTCTTTTCCTTACATTCGCTTTGCACATTTTAAGAATATCACATTCAAAAAAACAACTCAATACACGCATGGTATCTTTATGGTAAGCGCATGGTAACTTTATGATCAAGAAAAGGAACAACCACTCGGAATTCTCCGCATGCGTTGTTCCCTCACCAGTTACTAAAAAGTAAAAATGTTATTTCCTATTCTTAATCATATCACAGCGCTACAAAAAAGAAAATAGACAGTCCGTGACATTTCGTGACATTTCGTGACATTTCGTGACAATCCGTGACTTTTTGTGACAAGTTGTGACCTTACAAAACTTCTTCATCAGCTTCTATCGAACCGATTCCAAAGAACCTCTCAAAGTACGCCAGCAATCGGTCAATGAGTTTTTTCTTCTTTTCTGCGCGATTGCCAGCACCGAAGCGAGATATTGGCGGCATCAGAATGTCTATGTCCGTTCCGGTGGTCTTCATGCCTCCAACTCTGAAGGAATAGTCCACAAACTGCCGTGTCTCTTTCTCTTTAAGGTGCTCTTCTTCTATGATCTTCCGCAATTCCTCTTCCTTCTGCTTAGCGACATACTCATGCCATGCATCCATGATGTCATCAACATCATTTATACCAGCTATGAATGTTTCAATAAGTGCCTTTTTGCTTCTCAGCTCAGGTGAGGCATCAATGGCCTTCTTGATTGTCACTAGTACTTCCTTGTCCTGGCAGTGCGTATCGTGATATTTCTTCACCAAAAGAAGAATGTAGTCAATGTTAATCTCAATCTGCTTAATCAGTTCGATTTCGAATACAACATCATCCGTGATGTCAACCTTATCTCCTGAAGGCTTTCTGTTCTGCCATTCATCACGAAGGTCTTGGTATCTGCCGAGATAATCCTGCAGATCGCGCTCAGAAAATAATTCCAATTCTTCAAATTCGTCAAAGGAACATAAGATATTTCTGAGCCGGAGGATTGCTCCAAAAAGTGATATAAAATCCTTTTGGTTTTGCTCTCCCGTGATCCGCGGTTCTCCAAGCGGGAACCGGACCTTAAGGTCATTTACGAGGTCTACATAACCCGGTTTGGACTTTCCTTCCATGTCGACATATCCATAGTAATAATCCCTAAAACTCTGCATCAGAACGATGCCAGACGCATCCTTATCGCCAAACAGCGATATTGCGCTATCGACGCGTTTCTGCAGATTTCTGAAGCAAACGATATTGCCAAATGTCTTTATGGAATTCAATATGCGGTTTGTTCTTGAAAATGCCTGGATCAGACCGTGCATCTTTAGGTTCTTGTCGACCCACAGAGTATTCAGCGTCGTCGCGTCGAAACCGGTAAGGAACATGTTTACGACGATCAGAAGATCCAGTTCCTTGTTCTTCATGCGAAGCGAAACGTCCTTGTAATAGTTCTGGAATCTATCACTGGATGTATCGTAATTTGTATGGAAGGTCTCATTATAGTCCTTAATCACCTTTTCAAGAAAATCTCGTGAATTTGTATCAAGAGCGGATGTATCCTCAGAATTCTCCTCGTCAAGGATCCCGTCTGCCTCTTCTTCATTGGCACCATAACTGTATATCGTAGCAATTCTTAACGCCTTCGACGGATCCGCCTGCATCTGCTTCCTGAACTCGTCATAATAAAGCTTTGCCATATCCACGGATGCCACCGCAAAAATGGAATTGAAACCGGAAATCCGCTGCTTACGCTTGATTTCTTCCACCTTGCCGCGTTCAGCCTTTGCCACCTCAGAAATGTTTGTCAGCGCATTGAACGTATAGGTTCTGTTACCCCTATATGTCTTCTGATCAAAATGATCCAAAATATACTTTGTTACGAGAGAGATTCTCTCCTGAGCCATATAGGTTCTTTCACGATCAATGTCCCAAACCTGTTCATCCGTGATGTCCTCTTCCATGTCCATGGTCTTAATGTAATCAACGCGGAATGGAAGCACATTTTTATCATTAATAGCATCAACAATAGTATATGTGTGAAGCTGATCACCGAAGGATTGCGCCGTGGTGAAAAACTGTGGATTCTTTCTTGCGCCTGCATTGACTGCAAAAATAGGGGTACCCGTAAACCCAAAAAGATGGTATTTCTTGAAGTTTTTTACGATCGCTGCATGCATGTCACCAAATTGACTTCTGTGGCATTCGTCAAATATAATCACAACATGTTTCGTAAATGCCTCATGCCCAGGATTCTTACTGACAAACGTCGATAATTTCTGAATAGTCGTGATAATGATCTTGCAATTGTCATTCTCCAGCTGTTTCTTCAGGATTGCAGTAGAAGTATTGCTATTGGCCGCTCCTTTTTCAAAACGGTCATATTCCTTCATGGTCTGGTAGTCCAGGTCTTTTCTGTCTACCACAAAAAGTACCTTGTCTATGTAAGGCAATGAGGATGCCAGCCTTGCGGTTTTGAATGAAGTAAGGGTCTTCCCGGATCCCGTCGTATGCCAAATATATCCGCCACCTGCAACGGATCCATATTTCTTATAGTTATTTGCTATTTCAATACGGTTGAGGATACGCTCGGTCGCAGCGATCTGATAGGGGCGCATGACCATAAGCATGTTCTCCGAAGTGAACACGCAATACTTGGTCAGTATGTTTAGAATTGTATGTTTCGAGAAGAATGTCCTGGTAAAATCAATGATGTCAGGGATGACACGATTATTACCGTCTGCCCAAAATGACGTGAATTCGAAAGAGTTGCTGGTCTTCTCCTTCTTGGCGGACTGAGCGGCCTTCGCATCCTTAATATGGTTAAATCTCGTGCTGTTAGAGTAATACTTGGTGTTCGTTCCATTGGAAATCACAAATATCTGCACATATTCATACAGGCCAGATCCAGCCCAAAAACTGTCACGCTGATAGCGATTGATCTGGTTAAAAGCCTCCCTGATAGCCACTCCGCGGCGTTTCAGCTCAACATGAACTAACGGAAGACCGTTTACAAGGATTGTCACGTCATAACGGTTATCATGCTTTGCGCCCGCTTCCATGCCAATAATATATTGGTTGATCACCTGAACGGAGTTGTTGTGAACGTTACCCTTATCAATCAGCTTGATGTTCTTGCTCTCGCCGTTATCACGCTTTAATACCTGTACATAATCCTCCTGGATCTTTCTGGTCTTTTCGGCAATGCCTTCGTTGGCATTTGCTATAGAATCCGAGAAAAAGCGTTTCCACTCATCATCAGTAAAGGAATAGCCGTTCAGCTTTTCAAGCTGCTTCCTAAGGTTTAAGACAAGGTCAGCCTCTGCATGGATATTCAAATACTCATATCCCTGCTCCCCAAGCATTCTGATGAATTCCTTTTCAAGTGCCGCTTCGCTCTGGTAACTCTCGGAACGAACCGGTACCGGCGTGTATTCCGTAACAACAGTATTTTCATTCGTCTCAGCAACTATATTGAAATAGGGCATGGCACGAACCTCCCTTCATCATTCAGAATCTTTACTGTTTTTTTGCTTATGTTTTCTTATAAACAAAACAATAACTACTCCTATTGCAGATAGAATAACACATCCAAAAACAATTGCCGCATAGAACGGGTTTTTATACAACCAAATAAACACACGAATTATCACCCATAACGCAATAAATATTATGAATCGGAAAGTCCAATGTAATACTTTTCTTTCGCGTGAATCCATCCCAAATCTACCAGCCAAGCGATATGCCAGCAAAAAAGCAATTCCTCCAACAATCGCTAGAAGGATATACTCTTGTACGGGGTTTATCGGCAGTCCAAAAGGGGATACTAGCAAGTCAAAAATAAATTTCATGTTTTCCTCTTTTCTTTGAAAGATAACAGTTTATCGCGATAATACTCATATTGTTTCTGGCGGGCTTCTATCTCTGCAGGAATACCCTCCGACATACTCTCATTCAGAGAGTCAAATTTGTCCAGTACTGCAACTATCTCGTTCTGTTTAACTTTACTTGGTAAAGAAATCTCGATATCAAGCAATTTGTCCGGTGTAACCTCTATAACCTTTGTTCCATGAGCAAGTTTCTTCTTTTGAGCAAAGAAATGGTCTGTATGAAAATAATAGCTTAGATACTTTGCATTCTGATCATGGTGAATAATAGCAGTATGACCGCTTACGGCAATATCGTCTTCACCCAACCATGCCGTGCAAGCGCACACATCTTCGACATTCTCGCTTGTCACAGCCATAACGATATCATTCTTTACAGCATGTTTCGATTTCTTATATTCATCCTCACCTATATATTTGATAACCTCGTCGGCATAAATACCGAAATGCGTATACATCTGACCATAGTGAATACAAGGGAATCCTTCTTCTACGAAGTCTTTCTTTTGAAAATTTCCACCGCGTGTTACCGTGGCAATATCGCGCAGCTGAACATTCGCATAACCAAAAACATACTGAATGAGCCTAATTATGCTCTGTCTGTCTGTCTAGGGATTATCTTTCCAGACTCTGCAAATGTCAAGAGGGCATCGCGATAATATTCATATTGTTTTTGACGAGCCTCCATCTCTGCTGGTAGACCGATATTAAGGTCGTTGCATATAGCGTCAAAATTCTCAAGGACTTGAACCACTCTTTTTTGAACATCGATCGAAGGCATCGGTAATTCAACTTTTCCTAGCAATTCACCACTAACATGGGGAACTCCTGCTCCGCGCTTCATACCATTTAGCTCTGTTTCTTTATTCTTCAATGCGTAATATAAGTATTTGGGAATGGCATGTTCTTTTTTTGCCTCGTATCCAAAACCATCTGTTACAAATATCGGTTGATTCCAATATGACACAAAACCTGCCGACGCACCGCTTCGAGCTATTACAATGATTTCGCCTTCGTGATTCGCCTTGTCAATATAATAAGCTGGCTCCTGTCCTCCCAAGATAACCGGGATATCGCCAGTTTTAGTCCCTTTCTGGGTAATGTATTCCCCTCTAAATACATTTGCAACATCGGAGAGGCACATTTTCTTAATATCCGTCTTAAATGTCAATAATTCATTTCTATAGTATTCATACTGCTTCTTGCGAGCTTGAAGCTCCGCTGAAAGCTCCGCTGAAAGGAACGTGAAATTGTCCAGCACGCGGACGATTTCGCGTTGTACCTCCAGCGGAGGTACAGGGACTTTCACTCCGTTCAATTTATCTGGCGTCACCTCAATTACTTTCGTCCCATGAGCCAGCTTGACTTTCTGTGAAAAAAAATGCGAAGAGTGAAAATAATATGTGAGGTACTTTGCATCCTGATTATGATGAACTATGGCAGTATGACCGCTTACCGCTACATTAGAAGTTCCTAGCCAAGCAACGCATTTACATACATCTTCAACATTTTCACTCGTAACTGCCATAATAATATCGCCCGGTACAGCTTTTTTCTGTTTTTCGGCAACTTCCGTATCAATAAATGAAATTGCTTGATCTGTAAAAAGGCCAAACTTCGTATATATCTGCCCATAGTGAATGCAAGGAAAGCCCTCCTCACGAAAGTCTTTTTTCTGAAGATTCCCACCTCTCGATATTGTTGCAATATCTCCAAGCGTTTTGTATTCCACCCCATCTGGGCATAATTCCGCAATTAAATCATCTATCTTACTCATGCGTTCTGACCTCCCATATCATTGGAGTCGCTATCAGACGCATCTGACAGTTCCGCCTCAATTTCTTCAATCGTGGGAAGAGAGGACTTATAATCTTCCGGAAGGAAAGTATTGATGTCATACGCTGAAATACCCATGGGCTGACTGCTTGCTTCCAGGGCATACTGAGCCTTTACGTTATCCTTCGACTTGCAGATGATTAGTCCCAGTGTCGGTCCATCTCCTTCACCCTTCAAATGATGGTTTACTGTCACCATATAGGTTCCAAGCTGTCCCATATCACGAGCATTGAATTCCTCAACCTTCACTTCTACAACCACATAGCAGTGCAGCTTGATATTGTAAAAAAGCATGTCGATGAATTCTTCAGTCTCACCGATCTGCAATCTAACCTCTCTTCCGACGAACGCAAATCCATTTCCAAGTTCCAAAAGAAACTTGCCTATATTGTCCATCAGGGCATCTTTTAGTTCTTTCTCATCATACTTTTCGCGGATTGCGAGAAAATCAAAGTTATACGGATCCTTTGTGATTGCCTGGGCAAGGTCACTTCTTGTATCCGGAAGCGTAAGAGCAAAATTAGAAACAGCCTTCCCCTGTCTTTCATATAAATCCGTTCCAATGAAATTCAAAAGGACGGCACGTGACCAATAATTATCCAAGGTTTTCTTCACATAGAACAAAGCCTTGTCCCTGTCATCTTTACATTTATCAAGAATTACCTTTATGTGGCCCCACGGAATACAAAAAACAATCCCTTCACCCATTTGCGCATCAACCTGGTGCGCAATTTCATTTTTTTCATTTTGCGCATCAGTCTGGTGCGTAAAATCGGATGTTTCTAAATGCGAAACAGCTTGTTTCGCATTTGAAGCGTTAGGAAATAACCTAAAAAACTGGTTCATGTATTGAAGATTTCTCGGTGAGAATGATTTCACTTCCGGGAGTGCATCAATCAAGTCCTTACTAACTCTGGAGTAAAATTTGCTTCCCCACGCATAAGCGCCCTTTTTCTCTTCCATATCTTTTCCGAGTGTCCAAAAGAATCTGAGCATCTCTTCATTAACTTTTATAGCCGCCTTAACCTGACATTGGCAGAATCTTTTTGATACTTCTGAAATCCATTTAGAATACTCTTTATCGATTTTTACAATATCACTCACTAATTCTGCCCTCCCTCGATGTCCGCGATGATCTTGTCAATCTCATCACGAAGGAACTGCTCACGAGCTACTATTTCTTTGATTTCTGCGTTGAGTTTCACGATGTCAACTTGCTCCCTGGTATCTTCTGCTTCAACATATGTCGAAACAGACAAATTATAGTCATTCCCGGATACCTCGTCATAAGAAGCCAAATGCGCGTAATGCGCCTTCTCCTCACGGGACGTAAACTGGCCTACAATGTTTTCAATGTTTGTTCCCGTCAGCTTATTGTTATTTGTCACCTTAATGCATTCTTTGGTGGCATCTATAAACAAAATATTGTTATCCGTCTTAGCCTTCTTCAGCACCATAATGCAGGTAGCAATGGACGTGCCAAAGAACAGATTACCCGGAAGCTGAATAACGCAGTCTACATAGTTGTTATCTATGAGGTATTTCCTGATCTTCTGCTCCGCGCCACCTCTGTACATAATCCCGGGGAAACATACGATGGCTGCCGTTCCGTTGGTTGCAAGCCAAGACAGAGAATGCATGATAAATGCAAGGTCAGCCTTTGACTTCGGCGCAAGAACGCCCGCCGGAGCAAATCGGGGGTCATTTATGAGCAAGGGATTCTCATCCCCTTCCCATTTGATGGAATACGGTGGATTTGAAACGATAACCTCGAACGGCTCATCATCCCAGTGCTGAGGAGAAACAAGCGTGTCCTCACATGCAATGCTAAACTTATCAAAACCGATATCATGCAGGAACATGTTAATACGGCAAAGGTTATACGTCGTAATATTTACTTCCTGCCCAAAGAAGCCCTGGCGCACGTTTTCCTTCCCAAGGATCTTTGCTGCTTTCAGGAGCAGCGATCCAGATCCGCATGCTGGATCATATATTTTGTTAATCTCCTTCTTGCCTACAATTGCAAGCTTTGTCAAAAGCTCCGATACCTCCTGCGGAGTATAATACTCACCGCCGCTCTTTCCGGCATTCGAAGCATACATACCCATTAGGAACTCATACGCATCACCAAACGCATCAATGGTATTATCCTGATAATTGCCCAGTTTCATGTCTCCAATGCCGTTCAGGAGCTTCACAAGCTTCTCGTTACGCTTTGCAACGGTCGCGCCCAGCTTATTGCTGTTAACGTCAATGTCGTCGAACAAACCAGCGAAGTCCGACTCACTGTCGGATCCCTTCGCGGAATCCTCGATATGATTAAAAATTCTTTCCAGGGTTTCGTTCAGGTTTTCGTCCTTATCAGCCCTTTTGCGAACATTGCAAAACAGCTCGGAAGGCAGAATGAAGAATCCCTTTTCCTCAACGAGTCCTTCTCTGGCCCCTTCAGCCTCATCGTCGCTCATGGTTGTATAATCAAATGCTGCATTTCCGGCCGCATGTTCGCCTTCGTCTATGTAATTGGTCAGATTCTCCGATACATAACGGTAAAACATGATTCCAAGAACATATTGTTTGAAATCCCATCCATCTACCGCACCGCGCAGGTCATCAGCAATACTCCATATAGCCTTATGGAGCTCATCGCGCTCCTGCTCTTTCTTTATGTCTGCCATGGCCACCTCCAGTATTTTTCTCTAAATCCTTAATGTCATAGCTTTTGAATCATTCTCCGTCATCACTAAGCATCCAAATTCGTTTGAGAGGGATTTCGGCGCGGATTTCGGAACTTAATTTCTCATAATTATCAAATATCTCTCTGATAACATCCCCTGAATCCCATAAGCGAATTCTAAAGAACTGATTTCCTCTTTCCTGCTCAACGCTGCTCTTGAAACCACTCCATGAAACGAGGAGTCCGTATTCCGCATTTACCTTGGCCATCACGCCCGCGAGCTGATCCAGCGTAGGTCTGTCCACTGGCGCATCATGAGACTTCACCTGAACACAGATTTTGGGCGAACCAAAGCCCATCTCCCCACCGGACGCCAACAAATCTTTTCCTCCGTCAGATCCCTGTTTGCTGTGATAAACGGTAAATCCCTTCGCTTTTAATATTTCCGCGATAAGCTGCTCCATTTTGTATCCTTTGAATTTACGTAAAATAAACCTAGAAATGGAATCTTTTGCCGCTTCTTCGATATCCGTTAGTGACTGCGTTTCAACATCGTCAGCGTCAGCAAACGCCTTCGTCTGAATCTGCTTTGCCTGCCATCCGTTTTCCGCCATCTGCTTAATGCGTTTTTCAGCATCATTCCTGGTAATCTTACATACCGTCATAAATGCGCCAAAAGAATATAACAAATCCTGATCAAAGTTATTCCGCGGAATGTCCGTTGCAAACCACTCCACAGTTCTGTAATGATAATATGGATTCTCCGCCGCCTTATCAAAAACATAATCCCCTACTACTTTTCCGAAATGAATCGTGTTAGACAGTTTGCTTGGCAAAACAATCCAGTCGCCCTTTTCAATACGATGTGCAATGGGATATATCTGCGAGGCCCAATTCTTTATCGTATTGGCCTTTTCCCCGTTATACATGTCCTGAAGTTTCTGAAGGATCTTGTTGCGATCCTTATACTCAGACAAGTCAACATTAAGATTGTCCCATGTCAAATAGATTCGCTTATCCTTTAGGAACTTGTTCTCGAATTCGCCATTCTTTCCAGCTCGAAATAACCAAATGCTCATAAGTCTCTCCTTTCGATTTGTATTTACCGAACAGCCTCAGCATCAACAATATAACTCATAAAGAGCCATTAAAGCCGAATAGTATAAATCTTCCATATACTTTGCATCAGAAATCTGCGGAATCGAAAAATCATTCCGTATCCTTTTTTCCTTTTTAATTTCCCTTGGAATTATCATACACGCACTATATATAAAAACACACATCCAATATGTCAAATCCTCCTCTGGGCAGCTCAATAATCCAAGATTATCAATCATCCAATCAAAAGGCGGTTGGCCCACTGTTTTCATAGCTTCCTCGTTTCCCTGATAATACAAGTATTCGTCAATATAATTCAATAAATCTCCATAAGGACTAGTGAAAAGCGCCGCCATGCATTTTGTATGCACCACCGGAAATATCCTCGTGTTGTACTCATCAATTTCAATTTCCGCATATCTTTTGGCTCGATGAAAATACTTCCCTCCATCATATAGCAAATCTTTTTCCGTCACTAATTCTAATCTCTTGATATCATCCCTAAACATATCAAGATACTTGTATTCCCATCCCTCTTCAAATTGAAGCATCGGTATATTACACAACGACATGATTTCCCTTTGCACTTCTTCGCTTTGCCGTAAATATTCCGTATACATTGGTCGAACGTGCTTATGAAGAGGATCAATATACTTTGCCATTTGACATAGAATAATTAAATCTCTCTGCTCTTCAAAATCAATGCAAAAATTCCGTGCCAATTTTAATGTTTCAGAATCTACACTGTCTTCAACAATTTGTTTTGTTGGGACATCTGATTCTTCCTTAATCACTTTAGCTATTTGCTTTTCTGTTTTTCTATCCAGTATATCATCCATGTATTCCCTGAACATGCTGCACATTTTCTGGGTAAGCATTGAAAAATCCACTTCTATTTTATGTCTTTTTAATTCATCGATAAGATTCTGTTGAATGTAATCCGGCCGGCTCTCTATCAAAGACATAAAAGCCTCTTCATCAAAATGACTCTTTACATAAATGGCGTCCTTTTTTGACAGTTCCCTCTCGCCATAAAACACTTTTTTTGCTTTACTTTTATCCGAAATCTTCTGAAAAGGACATGTTTCATTTAGAGCATCCCCTTCGTCACAAGCCGTGATCTCCGCAAAGAAAGCACTCATAAAATCATGTACTGACATATCATCCATCAGATACGCCTTACATATTTTCAAAAACTCAAAAAATCTCATAGTTTCCTCGCTTATCCCCAAAAGCTTTTTGTCCACATTCGTCCCCTTTTGTGTACGGGGCAAAAATCATCTTCTGATACGATTTTACCATAGAAAGCCCAATCTCACAATTAGTTTAAGGAGGAAACATAACATGAAAAAAACCATTATTACCAATCCCCGTATCAGTTGTAAAGACCTTTGGAATGCTTTCATGCTGGAGAGAGCTCAATACAGCCCTAACGACATTCCATATTGTAAAACCACTGCGCTTTATGCGCCCAGACACCTGATTTCCTACAAAAATGCAAAGACACTTTATCTAAAAGAACTGCGAAACGGAAACAAAAGCTTTCACTGCAATTCCGTCATCCATTTTTACATAGATGATCAGTTCTTTGACGGCGCCCGCAACAGCATATGGACGAATCCGGAAGAATTACTCAAAATCTCCGCTCATTTTGACGGAATAATTACGCCGGATTTTTCTACATATTTAGATTTCCCTGAGCCGCTAAAGATTTGGAACACTTTTCGCATGCGTACCCTAGGAGTCTGGCTAGGCGACAACGGCCAATCCGTCATTAATAATGTGCGTTGGGGTCCGCCCGATACATGGTCATATTGTTTTGACGGTCTTCCCAAGGAAAGCATTTATGCGATAGGAACCGTAGCAAGTAATCTAAGGAATCCCTTTTACAGAGACATCTTCGTAGCCGGTCTACAGCACATGATGGACCTGTTAAATCCTCGTTCGCTGATAATCTATGGGTCGCGTAACCTAAGCATCTTCGATGATTTAGAATCTAACGGAATTCAGATCATCCATTTTCCAAGCGATACTAATTCTTATTTTGAGGAGGTGAAGTCAAATGAGCAAAGCATCCAGCGGACTATATTGGGGAACTAAAGGGTCAAAATCGTTGCGTTTAGTTCCCGGTGCAGCCGGAATTGTCACCGGCGGGAGCTCTCAAAAACTGGGAAAAAACATGCTACAAGCGATGGGATTGAGCAGAAAGACAAAATGGACAGGCTATCAGGCACAACATATAATCCCCGTAGCATTAAGGGCTCATCCAGTCCTTAAGAAAATGGGCTTTGATCTAGATGATGTTTCAAATGGAATATTTCTGCGTGAGCCAAATTCAGCCGTCAGCGCTATTTCCAGGCACAAAGGCTTTCACTCTACATACAACAGTTTTGTAAAGAAAAAACTGGACGAAATCAATTCAAATTCAAGTATCAATTCTTTGCAAAATGATGTAAAATATTTACAAACAAATTTAAGAAAAATGTTGCAAAGCGGTATAGTAATCTATCCGGATCAGGGAGCTTCAATTGATTTACTGGAAAGAACCTATAATCGAATAACCCAAAAGAGAGGATACTGATATGAACAAAGAGACTATCGCACAACACCTATACAATGACAATGTTTCCCAAGCAATCAACTATGTACAAAATATAAGTGATGAAGAAACCCTTTTTGTATATGCGTACAATTACAACTGGGATGACGGATTTGAAATCCCAAAAGCGATAATGGCAAATAAGTATTGTACTCTAAGCGTGGCACTACTTCTGTTCCGTGTTGCTGATGGTTTGACCTTCCTTCAAGACCAATCGTCTGCGGACTCTCTGCCAGAATGGAAGAACTTTATCACCATGTTATATGAGCAAATCATCAATGGGAAGTTTGGTCCCGGCAAAGCCAGTTACGACCCTGAACTATCAAAGGTTCAGGAATACAAGCTTAAGAAGGTATTGTCTTCGAACGAAATCATATTCATCACAAAGATCGATGGCGAGGATTATGACATTTCTATCTAGTGTTTAATTGTCCATTCGAATTCTAGGAGGTAAGCAAATGCATTACACAGACGAAGATACTATCGCTTTAATCGTCAAGAACCCTGGTAACATGGCCAAATGTATATCCATTCTCAGGAAATATAACAACGCTTCAATCGCGGAAATAAAAACCGCCATCAACTCTGGTCATTATGTTTTCGGCTGTGAATATACAAGCACTCCCGGCATCCGCAAAGTAAGACGCTGCTATGATGAACTTGTCAAAAGTGGCGCGACCGTAGAAATTTATGAAGATGGCGAACTGACATCTCGAAACTATATATCTAATCTAACTGAAAGCTATCAAGAAATTGAACAGGAAACACAAGATATGATAGACGCTGAAGTCGAAGCCGATAGTGAGGAAAACTAAGTTTTGATAGAATGATGCCTATAGAGAGAAACCAAAAATGTCACTCTTCAATATTTTGGGGATGAAATTGCGCGGTTTCTTCAATGTTTTCCCAAACAACACGAATCCCACCGCAATGAAGAAGAGCCTTCGCAGCCGCGAACGCTCTTCTTTTTCTTCTCGGAAAGTCCTTTCAAATTCGACAAACAAACATAGGGGTATCATGGGGGCACAACGGGGGTACGCGACCTCTCCGAAGCACCTAAATCCCTTTATTTTACTGCATTCTTAATCTTGTGTTCGTATCTTGCCGTGGCAGATGAAAAGTACCTTTATCATTTTTCGTATCCTTTACACTTCAGAATTTTTTTCAATCGTAGTTTTGCTCATATATTTCATATCTCATCAATATTCGTAGGATTGATTTACTTTCCTAAGTGCAGCCACATAATCGCAACCTTTTTCTTTCACGTCTTCCGGATTTATCGGATAATGGACATTGTAAAGAACCCCTTTATCTCCAAACATATCCTCCATATAATCCTTCTCTATATGCCCGCCTACGACTTCAAGGCAGATCATAACATGATCATCACCCGGTACAATTTCTTTCTCCCACAAATACCTA
>JAEEGI010000325.1_pt1 | contig 189795 bp, 129 predicted proteins | sample 8958751 | NCBI WGS metagenome assembly JAEEGI01 (sample SAMN16246545, study PRJNA631951) | gut metagenome | biome: gut microbiome; feature: rumen; material: KS-attached | host: Bos | place: Iran: Karaj | collected 2018-10 | reverse complement strand
TTAAAGAAATGTTTCATAATTTCGACAGGTTGATTTCTTAAAGATGACATTAATTTGGGTAGTATTACCCCAACTAAGATGAGAACATAGATAGCCACGCAAGTGCTAAGCAGATTTGTTAAACAATTAAGTCTATTTAAGCCTAATTAACGTTGCAAATATATAAATTATAGTTGAATTTGCAAATTAATATTTACACAACTTTAGAATTTAGGCTTTTTTTGTGGTGTATTAAGGTAAAAGTCGAAAATAAATAATAATGATGATTAGTTCTGTTGATGGAAACAATGAAAGATACGTCTCTTTTCGGATTTAATGTTTGGGAAAAGGCAAAACAAAGACTTGAAGAATATAGATATACTTCTTTATAAAAGATGATACTCATCTTCTTTTGCGAAGATGTGGATGCCAAAGAAGATAATTAGGATTTCTGTCTTCTTGATCCGGCCAATTATCCACTTGAGCCCATAATGCTCCTTCTGTGTCCACGAGGCTTCAGTTCATGATTGATAACGACACTGACGTAGCTGTAAAAAAACTCAATTCGTGAAATATTTCACCGAAAGGTGTGTTTTTTCAGATTTTGTGATTATCTTTGCCATGCCGATGATGATTTTGCTTATTTTGTTTGGCAGCACTAAGATAAATGAAATTATGACATGGCATATTCCTGAGCAACATTTTGTGGCTAAGGAATTTATTAAAAATGTTTAACTAAATTGCTCCAGAATTTTAGATGAAAGCTGCTGGATTAAAAGTTGACAAAAAATTACTTTTGTCCTAGTAGGGATATAGGATTCTTATAAGACAATTACAAAACTTAACTAATTCTTAATCATTATTATGGGTAATATAGCTACACTTGAGCGTCTTATAAAAGATATTATAGCAATCAAAGATAAAATGATAGTTGAAGGCTATAATGAGCATTCTTCAGATTTTGATCGTTTATCTTTTTATAGTTGTCAATTACCTGATTCAACCAAAGAATCGTACATTGAGTGGAAGGCTTCTGTTCAACGTTTTATTTATCAAATAGGTGATTGGATATCTCTACACTCTATAAGGGATTCCATCGCCAAACTTGATGGTTTTTTCAATGGAATTAATATGAATGGAGATCATCCTGACGTTTTTTCCTCTTTTGATTATATTATTAATAGTCTAAATAATCTCAAGATTATTTGTGAAGAGAACTTTTCTAATAAGGTATTTATTGTTCATGGGCATAGCGAATTGCTTATTGCTCAAACAAAGAATTTTGTAATGGAACTTGGTTTTGTACCCGTTGTTTTGCGAGATCAAGCTAGCCAAGGGAAAACTATTATTGAGAAATTGGAAAGCAATACAGATGTTACTTTTGCAATTGTATTATATACAGCTTGTGATCGTGGTAGTATTAATGATAAAAAAGCTCCATTAAAACCTCGTGCTCGTCAAAATGTAGTTTTTGAGCATGGTTACCTCAATTCCAAGCTAGGTCGTAATAGAGTCTGTGCACTTGTTGAAGAGGGTGTGGAAAGCCCAGGCGACTTAGCAGGAGTCGTGTATATTCCTATTGATAAAGGTGGAGTGTGGAAAGTAATTGTTGCAAAAGAAATGAAAGCCGCAGGATTAGATGTAGACTTTAATAAAGTAGTTATTTGATTTACTCAACTTTAGCATTTAGGATAATTTTCTTTATTTCAAGCGTTTATATAAGTAATACAAGTGTTGCAAAACAATATAAACAGGAGATTTTCTTGCATGTAAATCATATTTCTTGATTCGAAGATGCAAATAACTCATATAACATATTGATTTACTGTAATTATCCAAATGCTAAAGTTGAGTGATTTATAAAGAGACCTTTCATTAATCAATTAAAACAAGGTTGTTAAGGTGAATAAATACCAATAATAGATGGCACGACATATAAAAACAGATAATACTCCGATTAATACGTTAATCAAGAACATAAAGAACATTGAAAACATAGACATTGTAATCTTTCAGAAGTCTCTATCAGAACTAAAAAAAAGATTTGAATTTTTAGATATAGAGGATCAAAGGAAAATCATTCAGGTTCTTCCTGAATTTGGAAAGACAAATACCTCTATAGCCACCTTGATAAAGAACTTTTCTAATAAACGAAGTAGGAAAGTCCGTGAATCACGTGCAGAACTTTTAAAAAGATACAATTATCTGGAAAAGAGTGACCAGAAGAAAGTGATAAGAGCATTCCTTTTATCTGGATCAAGAGATAGGCAGTGGGCATATGATGAATTGCTCGTTAATTGGGACGATTCCTTTGAATCGTTAGTCGAAGAGATTTGGGTACAATATCATGAAATAATTTGTTCTTGGGTGATTATTAACCATTTCCCTATAGATTATATTATCAAAAATATCGATTCATTTAAGGGGAAACGTGACTATTTTTTCATCTGTAAAAGGTTGGCAATTGATGAAAATTTTATAGTCGATAGAACCAGATTGTCAAATATTGATTATCTCGCATTATTGTATCATACTGGAAGAACGTTGGACTTGATTGAAGCACGTGATTTGTTGTATACTATCGTCCATGATATCTGTTTAGAACCAATTAGAAGTATTTATCTGGATAAGTATGCTTTTCGACACAATATATTAAATGAGCCATCTAAGGGTGAAATTGTTTGTCCTAATCAATTCCAAGTAGTAAGCATGGCCCTATATTATCTGAAAAAGTTAAACTTAGATGAGATAGTTGATGAATTCAATATTTGGAACCAAACAGTTAAAAGAATGATTCTTGATAGTTTTGAACTAAAAAACATAAATCAAAAGATCTTGCAATTGACAGATTTTCAATATGAGACTCAGATAATGCTAATAGCAAGGAAGTATACATACATTGCTCTTGCAGATAATTATAAAGTATTAGATAGGCCCATAAAAAAGCAAAAAATTAATGATGAGATACAAACACAGCCGATTGTGCCTCCTGAAGATTTTATGTTTTTTGAAAATAATAATGAGGATGAATGTCCATTTTAAGAAGTTAAATATAAATCTCCTACGTACAATTCACAATGTCACGAGGTGCCTTGGTGATATTACCCTTCTTGAGAATCTTCCTGTTTTCCGCAAGATTTTGTCCTTAAAAAGTTATCTACTTGTAAGTGAGATAGTTACAATCCCTTAAGGTAGCGTTTTGGGTCACCTCGTTTCGTTATGGAAGCTGTTTTTGGGAGGTAATTCACCAAGATATTCCACCTCGATAGAGGCCATGTATAGAAAATCTGCTATCTTTGTGTCATGTTTGTTGAGAAGAAGCTGAACAAATCGGGTAGTACCTCTGTGCGCATCATGCAGAAAGTGCACGGAAAGAGGAAGTGTGTGAAAGTGATAGGCTGCAGTAGTGATGCAGAGGAGATCGGGGTGCTCATCAAGCGGGGAAGCAGGTGGATAGAAGAACATCAGGCAGGTGTGCCTCTTATCGAGCCTAAAAGTGATGCTTTAGTGTTACTTATTTTGCGCCAAAAGACGCTAAAATGCATATAAAAACGAAGTGTGAAAGTAATTACTATTTTCACACTTCGTTGATTTTCAATGATTTAGAAGAAAAATTAGAGCCTAATGTTCGTCCTCGTTGAATTTAACATTCATATCTGATTTTCAACACGTTAACAGTTAATGAGTGGTTATTGTGTTGGTTATTTTACGAAGAAAAGAACTAAATATCATATCGAAGCAAACCGTCTTCGTCATGTTGTGTAAATGATAATGCCAAATTATACCAAATAATAATTCGTAAAGAACCTGTTTGAAAAATACCAAAAGGAAAGTTGTTCATTATACAATGTTGATTCACAGCTATATTAAGAATGTGGCTCCCATGTAGAACAAATATTTAGTGGTATATTTATTGATTATTAGATGGTATACTTTTCTATTATTATTTACACTTCTTCATGTTGACTATGAAAGCATAATAATATCTCAAAGCAATTTGAATATTGCTTTAATGTGAAATTATCTTCGCAAACGCAGGAAAACTGTGTACAGACGACACCAAAATCGCATTAAAAAACTATAAAACTCAGAAAAAAACTGACGAGAGCAACCTATGATGGTATACTCTCGCCAACTGATATCTAATTCTTTGAATTAAACGACAATCCCTATTTAAGTACTGAAAGTAGATTCACCATATTGGTTATTATTCCTGTCTTTTGTTGAAAATATTCTCAATTCGATTAAGGTTTATTTCTTCTAATGATCGGATAACAATCTGAACATTTCCATAAAATTTCTTATCAGACAATGAAAAATCGAAATAATCTATGATGTAGTGAAGGATTCGTTCTGGATTCCTATCAAGGCGAGTAAAGCCAGCTCCAATTACTGGCATATAAATGGTTTTGTTATCTTGAATCGATTCAAGATGATTAAATAGACCATATAGAACAATTGAAAGATCCTTTCGAGAAAGAACAAGATTATCATTTTCATCATATTCGGTAGACACGACCCAAACATAATGGTTACCATCTTCAACTACATCTACACACGTGCCAAGAGGATATTTTATGTATTTTCCATTCTTTGGAATATCAACCTTCTCACCTTTTATGTCTTGTTCATTCAAATATTGAGCAATTTTATTATCAAGGTTACGAACATTATCTTGATAATGACTAAATATACTGTCCAGGGACTGATTCTTGTTTTATGATATTATTACCAACATGTGTGTCAAAATAATTATTGATAGGAATAACAATAATCCCGTGTTGTTTATAAAGATCACCTTCTTTTATCGTCAAGCTAAAATGTTGCGTTATTGGGATAATAATCTTTTTTTTTCTATAGACCTGAGTGTATGCATAAAAAAAACATACCAACATTATTGTTATGATAAAAAACCATGTCCAACAAGGGTAATTCGTCCATACAATATTAAAGAAAAAAGAAATCATAGTTAAAACAGATGCACAAGCACCTATTGCTACAAAGAAGTGATTAAAGAAATGTTTCATAATTTCGACAGGTTGATTTCTTAAAGATGACATTAATTTGGGTAGTATTACCCCAACTAAGATGAGAACATAGATAGCCACGCAAGTGCTAAGCAGATTTGTTAAACAATCAAGTCTATTTAAGCCTAATTAACGTTGCAAATATATAAATTATAGTTGAATTTGCAAATTAATATTTTCTCAACTTTAGTATTTAGGTCTTATTTTTGTGATGCATTAAGGTAAAAGTCGAAAAAAATAATAATGATGATTAGTTCCGTTAATGGTAACAATGAAAGATACGTCTCTTTTCGGATTTATGCTTAGGAATTGGTAAAACTAAATCAGGAAGAATCAAGATGTACTTCTTCTATAAAGATGATACCCATCTTCTTTTGCAAAGATAATTTCACATTAAAGCAATAGTCAAATGGCTTGGAGGTATTATGATTCTTTCATAGTAAACTTGACGAAGACGGTTTGCTTCGATAAGACATATGGCTCATTTCTTCGTCAAATAACCAACACAATAGCCACTCACTAATTGCTAACTTATTGAAAATTAGATGTGAATGTCCAATTCAACGAGGATGAATATTAAACGGTAGAATTTCTACCATGCAGTTAAACATCAGCGAGACAAACAATGATCATTTGTTTGTCTCGCTGATGTTTTATGGCTTGTAATATTCTGATTTGTTTGTCCCAATTACAGCAAATAGCTTATTATGTAGGCTATTATTGAGTAATAGGTAGTCAATTAAGAGGTAATTCCTCATATAGAGGTTCGTCCTTCAAGAATTTCAATGCCTTCTCTTGCCACGTCTTGCTGATGAAATAAGGCGAATGAGCCATTTTTATGTGGAGATTGCGTATGTTGATGTTGTAAGGATAGGCCAGCATGCAACAACGCTCATGAATGTTCACTACCATGTAGTCGCGGTCTAAGTCATAAAACACGTTGCCGATGACTTTCGCACGCTTGGTATATTTCATCGCAATGGGACAATTGTCCAAAATATAGTAGTAATCATCCCGTCGGTGCCCGAAGAAGTCAACACCAGCAATAAACGTTGCACCGCCATAGTCCTTGCCGTTACACATTCGAGCGCGGGTTCTGCCGCCTTCGGAAATCATGTCTGCCTCCATAAGTGCGGTGGCTTTTACTACGTCACCTGTAAAAATCTTCTGCCCTTTGTCGTCTTGATAGCCTGTATAGACACTAGCAAATATAACGGGAAAGATTTTGATGTCGCCAAAGATTTCCAGAATCTCCAGCGAGCCTTCAAGTTCAAAATCGTTTAGTGTAAGGTGTTCCTTTTGCGTCTTCCGTTGTGACCAGTAATACATGCGGTCGTGATAGAAGAACAGGTCGCAGACGTAAGTGTAGCCGAAACTCCCATCGTCGTTGATAAACCTGACTTCCACGTCCTCGCCGAAATGCCGAATATCATAGTCGCTGCCCGATATGCATACCTCCAAGAACTGCTCGCACATCTGCTTCAGTTCTTCCAGACTCACAACTTTTGCTTTCATAACTCATTACCTTTATTTGTTTGATGATGCAAAGGTAATGAGCCATGTGGCAAAAACGTTGCACAGTCAGGAGAGAAATTAGTTGTTATTTAAAGAACAGACTTCTCTTCCCAACTTGTTCTTATAGCGAGTCTCTATAGCTACAGCCTCATCTATACTGATATTTAGAGGTAGAATCTCCAAGATAGCCCAAGAAAAGTTATTGCCGTATAATGGGTCTTCGTCACAAAGCTTCTTGAGTGTAATATCATTCCCATGTCCGCCCGTATCGGCATATATCTTCCAACGCCCCCAAATACCATCTTGGTTATAGGTAGAACCGACATACAAAGATTTTGATTTCCTGTCAGAGATAACATAAATACAATTAACTGCGCTCAACATCTTCTTCCATTCTGGATACTCTTTCTTGATGATGTTTTGTAAATCACCTAATCTAAGCAGCACCTTCTCATATCCAGGAAATACGTTATCAAATCCCGGAGTAATTTCAATGACTTCTTTATCTTTGTCTTTGGTTAGCCATTGGTTCCAAGACAAAGCACCTTTTCCCCAATCAATGATGATTCGCTCTTCTAATGCTTCAAACCCGGCCAACTGCGTCATTTTATAGTAATAGCAAGGTGAGCCATCAGGGAACGACTTCATTTCCAAACCATCAATATGGTACACACCGACAAACCTTGCTGTAGTGCCCTGCTCCCCAATGAATGAAACAATGTAGTCAACATCTTTGAATACGTCCCTGCCTTGCTCGCACTGATACCCTATAAACAGTTTTCTGCTGTAACGATACCAGTCGTATGGATTTCCTTGTTCAAGTTTTCCGTTGATAACGACTTCTTTGCGTGCATCTTTGTGACGCACAACCTTTATTCGTTTGTTTACGTCAAGCCCTCTAAGGCTTAATAATTCTCTTATAGAGATGATTCTGCTCATGATTTCTATAGTACATTTTCTTTATGTTTGCAAAATTACAATTTTTCTCGCGTAAGAGCAAACTACCCTTCCTCTATTTTTATTTTCTGTTGTTCACGTTTAGTTTTCTTCTTTTCATTCGCTTTTGCTCCAATTCTTTATAATAAGACATCAAGGCCGTGTTACATAATGCAACCATAACTTGAAGCAGTATACCATCTCTTCCTGTTTTCATCTTGTGTTCTCTTATGAACGCACCAGCAAGTCGGCATACTATTCTTTCTTCCTCTTGTTCATCTATCGGTTCGCAATTCATGTATTCTTTCGTTTTTGAAAATAAAACTATTTGATTTCTTATCTCTTTTGTATCGTAAGTGTCCAACAATATACAAAGTTTATATACAATATTTTTAACGTCATGAGGTGAATAGTTGCCTTTAATCGTATCTATTCTCCAATATCCATTTAAATAGTAATATGCTACAGGGATGCCCCTTTGTGTAAATGATATTTTGAATGCTTTTGTTCCAATTTTGAATCTTAAACATTCACAGCCCTCCCAAGGATCATCTATCCAAAAGATATCTGTTACTCCGTCTATAGAGCGAACGACCTCTTCCAACTCTCTTTTCATTTCTTCTGTGTAAACCATAATCTATAGAATTTTTATTTGGTTATTCTTTTACAAAGGAACGAAAAGAAGTGGCAAAAACGTTGCACAGTCTCGAAGAATTTACTATTTTTGCATCAAAACAGTTGAAGTCTATGGCAAAATACTTGTTAGCACGTTATATCTGGGAGGTTAGCACCATCTATCGCGCCCGCCGCATCACGCTGAAAGAGCTGAACGAGAAGTGGTGCGACTCACCTTATTATGACGGAAAAGACATTCCGCGGCGCACGTTCGACTATCACCGCAAGGAAATAGAAATGCTGTTTCAGGTGAACATCGTCTGCGACAAGCACGATAACACTTACCGCATAGAGGACGATTCGGCCTTTCGCACTGGTGAAGTGCGCCGCTGGCTCCTCAACAACTTTTCGATGACCAACGCCATCCGTGAAGCCAGAGACCTCGAGGAGTGCATTTCAATAGAGCCGATACCGTCGGCAGAGCCATATCTGTCTGTAGTCTTGCAGGCTCTGCGCGAGCATAAGGTGCTCCGTATGATCTACCAGAGTTTTGAGCGCGACACGCCCACTGATTATGAATTGATGCCATACGCCGTGAAGCTGTTTCATCTGCGGTGGTATGTCATAGGTAAGACCACGGAAAGGGATGGCGTACTCATCTTTTCCATGGACCGTATTCAGTCGCTGACCTTTACGGAGCAGAAGTACAAATATCCCAAGTCGTTCAATGTACATGATTATTATCGCGACTCTTTCGGCATTATCATCGAAAACGGGATTCAGTGTGAACGGGTGCGGTTGAAGGTGATGAACAATCAAGCCAAGTATTTCCGCTCGCTCCCTCTGCACACTTCGCAGAAAGAAATAGAGACCACCCCCAGTTACTCGGTTTTTGAATATCGCTTGAAGCCTACATACGACTTTGAGCAAGAGATATTATCGCATCGGGAAGATGTTGAAGTATTGGAGCCTCTGGCACTTCGAAACAACATCATGCAGAGCATCAGGAAGATGATAGAATTATATCACAACAAGGACTAAAAAATAGAAGTGTGTACTTTTTTAAACTTGTAAAGAGCAGATACAGTTGTTTATGTGAGTTCTCATATGATAAGAATCAGTTTGTTTGTCTAACTAACCTTATAATCGCCCCACATCGCCTCTGATGGTGCGGTTTGTTTGGATAAAAATAGTTAATTATGGCGCAAGCAGTTGATAATCAACACGAAATAGTCTAAAATAAAGTTTTCAACGAGGATGAATATTAGAGGGTAATTTTTCTTTTAAATCATTAAAAATCAACGAAGTGTGAAAATGGCAATTACTTTCACACTTCGTTTTTATATGCTTTTTAGCGTCTTTTTTTAAAAAAGATGATACTCTTCTTGAAGATAAATTCACATCAAAGCAATGGTCGGTTGAGTTAAGCAACATTTCAACCGACCATTATTTATATCTGTTTGTAAACGCTCCTACATGTCTTCTAATGACAATGAACCAAGATGGATTGTCATCTTACGGAGTTCGGGAGTCTGCTCCAAAACCTTATCGACCTTTTCACGGAACTCATTCTCATTGTATCTAAAACCCTGCTTCTTCAACTCATAGATCCATGCCTCTTTCTGGATAATGTCAACGACTATCAGATCTATCTCATTCTCACCTTTCCTGTCCCACCATTTTCCAACGACATAGCGTCCTTCCTCTTGGAACTTCTTCATGAAGTACCGCTCCATCATCAGACCAGACACGGCGCTGTAGTCTCTCTTGATTATATCACCAAGGGCTTTCAGAGCCTTGTTCTCCACTAATGCCTGATACTTATAGAAAAAGCGAAACCAGAATATCAGAAAACAGTCGTTAAGCACATATCGTACTTTTTTGCTGTTCTCCTTGGCAAAGATTGGTAGCGACTTGGTGATGACCTTGTAGTAATCCTCCAGTTTCACCAGATATGAGCCAATGTTGTTGTTCTGTAGTTCGTTCTCTATCTCTGCCCGTGTCTTCATGCCGCTGGCTATGCAGGTGAGAATGGAGAAATAGGTCACGTAATCAGTGCCAAACTCTTCTATCAGAATATTTTTACCCTCATTGATGAATTGCGAGTTCTCCTCTGTCAGTGATGCCAGCATCCTGTTCTTGTTGGTCTTGCCTTTATCGAGCAGTAGTGTGACATACCAGGGCACTCCGCCCGTTATACTATACAGTGCCAGAAGGTCTTCTGGTGTGTAGTTAGGATTGAAATCTGCCAGAATCTGTTTGAGTACATCTGAAGTAAACGGTTCGAGTGTCATTTTCTCATCGGCACGTCCGAACAGTGGTTCCTCCTTGTCTTCGAATATCTTGGTCATTAGGGTGAATACCGAACCGCTTATGATGAGGTTCAGGTGACTGCTGCGCTTATGTAAATCCCAGTCGCGCTGAATGTCGCTGAAGATGGCAGGATTTATCTTCAGGAAATTCTGAAATTCGTCGATGACTAATGTGAAAGGGCGGCTTTCAGACAACTGAAGCACAAACCTGAATACTTCGGAAAATGTACTTGGTGTACCAAGTATGGGTGCATCCAACTTCTCACGTATCTCACGCACATAGTCCTGACACAGCAGGGGTTCTACTTTCTTTCCCACAAAGAAATAAAGTATGGTATCGTCACCACATCGTTGTGAGAGTTCGGTCTTTCCGATACGTCTGCGCCCCATCAGCACAGTCATCCGTGCTTCGCGTCGGCTCTGCTGGAGCACTTCGCCAAGCACCTGTTGCTCATTTTCTCTATCGTAGAACTTCATGTCTTTAAATAGTATTCATTATTACTGTAATGGCTATTACTTTTTGCAAAGGTAAACATATTATTCATACCAACAAGCAAAATAAGATAAAAACTTTCATTTTTACTTCATGTTTGCACACTTTTGAGATTTTTAGTTAGAAAACACTTTTCCACTCATATTTGCTTTTACTGATGCTTTCCTTTGCTTTTTGTGACGTTCTCTTTTGATGGAATTGAATCATTTCTTTGATTATACTGAAATGGCGAGCCCTCAACGTTGACATGGCGAAGGTTCGGCATCGCAACGCCGAAGGCTCGCCAAGTCGATGGCGAACCTTCGGGCAACTAGTTGAAGCAAAGGGGCGGTTAAGTATCTTTCCACATGCGATTCTAACAATCTGCTATAACTCTTCAGACAATCCCCTAATGCGGTGCAGCAAAAACAATGGTCTAAAAATGGCTTTGTTCTTGTTTATGAAGGAAGGCCGATTTGACGGACACGGTCTTCGAAATGTTCGCGGTCTGCCAATGCGCCATTCTTGATACGTGCGCGATAATTATAGATGGTGTTAACTGAGTAATGGAGGAATTCGGCAATCTTCCCGCTGTCTTCAATACCTAAACGAATGAGGGCAAAAATACGCAGGCTGGTATTCATGCGTTCGTCTTTCTGTAACATAATGCGCTCCTCTGGTACGAGCAATTCATTGAACTGTTCCACAAAATCGGGGAAAAGGTGGAGAAATGCTGCATCAAAACTTTCATACAGTTCCTCCAACTCCTTGTCCTTGAATTCCTGCGTGCGTGTCTGATTATACAGTTCCTCATAGTCGCGATTCTTCACCATCTTATGAATTCGTTTCCTGAACTGGTCCATCTTATCGATATACAACGAACACAAACGCATGAAGCGTCCCACATATTCCTCTTTCACTCGTCCTGCTTCAGCAATACGTTGATTGAGCACGAGAAGTTGTGCGTTTTTATCCGTCAGTTGGGTGTTGGCGGTTGATAATTGTGAGTTCAGGGTAGAAAGCTGGGAATTGAGTGTTGATAGTTGTGCATTGGAAGTCGATAACTGGTCGTTCTTTAAGTGCAATTCATCTCGTGCAGAAACGATACGCTTCCGTTGTCGGTTTACATAGAAAAGAGATGCTATCAAACTTAATGCAAGTACACTGATGGCACCGAGCAACATCCGCAACTGACTCTTGGCGCGTTCGTTCTGGTCATGGTATGCCCTATCGATGGAAAGCAGCAAGGGCTGAATCTGCCAGTTCCTGACGCGTGAGCCGAAACGTCCTGCACAATCACTGGCAAATGCGATATAGCGTGAGGCGCGTTTGATGTCGCCCTGCATCATGAGCTGGTTACAGACCTCCCACATGGAGCCTTGGTTCATCACAGCATTGCGAATATCAGCCAATGCTGATTCCAACACAAATCGCATCATTTGCAAGCTGTCACCCACAGCCTTATATTCCAGATAGCGATAAAGCGCCGTGAGAGCATACGGATGTGAGCCTTTCTCAACAGCGGCAAGCCATTGGTCATTGATTGCCATCGACTCCTTCAGTTTCCCTTCATTCATCAAGTCTTGCTCACGCAGACAGAGTACGGCGTCGTTATCAGGAGGCAGCGTGGCAAACATGAGTTGCTTAAAATGCTCTGCCTTTTGTGTGTAGAACTCTTTTTGCCCTGGGACACGACTATAATATGCCAATTCGCCAAAGACATGACGACAGGCTTCATAGTATTTCCCCAGAGCAATAGAGTCGAGTCCTTCAGTGTTCACCTCTTGAAGTATCACCTGCGCCTCATCAAACATTCCCGTGTTGCTACATTGCAATGCCAACAAAGAACGACATTCATCCGCTTGCGACCGATTACCCATCTGTTCACTCAGACGAATACACTCTTGTAAATAGACAATAGCCGAATCGTTGACGAAAGGCATGTATTCCTGGTAAAGTGACCGAGCAAGATGATAGTGCTCAGACAACTCACGGGCATGAAGTACCTTTTTTTTCAAGTCGTCGATGCGCTTTTCCTTTTCTGCGATATAATTCGGCGTATTGTCGATGGCTATATCAAGGCAGTGGAAAAGGGAGTCTAAATTCTGAGCATGCAGGATACAGACGTTCACACATAACAAGAGCAATGCGTAGAGTCGGGGTGGTAATTTCATAGGTGTCTCTTTTATAATACCTTGCAAAAATACAGATTAAAAATGATAACGGCAAAAGAAACGACAGAAGAAACCTACCTTAACTTGAATTTTACTTTCGACGTCAGATGATCACTTGACGTTCCGATGAGCGCCACGAAATCGCCAGGTTCAGCCACCCAATTCTGCTTCGAATCGTCGTAGAAACTCAACGCATCGACATCGATGGTGAGCGTTACATTCTGAGTCTCTCCTGGTTGTAGGAACACTTTTTTGAAGGCTTTCAATTCCTTGAGCGGACGTGGTAGCGAGGATTTCACATCGCTTACATAGAGTTGCACCACCTCCGAACCGGCACAAGAACCGGTGTTTGTGACACTCAGCGTAAACGAAATCTTGTCTTCACGTGTCATTTCTGATTTGTCGGCGATGGCTTTGCCCAGCGAAAACGAGGTGTAGCTCAAACCATGACCAAACGCAAAGAGCGGTTTAGTCTTAAACTTATCCACTCCACGATAACCGACGAAAAGCCCTTCCTTGTATTCTTCATCGATGATGTCGTGTTGCGTGCGCCAAATTCCTGGATAGGCATTCAACCGATGTGCGGGTACATCGTTGAGTGCAGCATGCCATGTGAACGGCAGTTTTCCAGAAGGATTCACTATGCCCAGAAGAACGTTCGCCAATGCTTCTCCCGTTTCAGAACCCAAGAACCATCCTTGAACGATTGCTGGTACACGACTCATCCATGGCATAGCCACGGCATTTCCTGATATGTTGACAAAAACAAGTTTCTTGTTAACTGTCAGCAATGCTTCCACCAATTCGTCTTGTCCATAAGGCAATCCGTATTGCTTGCGGTCGTGTCCTTCGCAATCCTGAAAATCGCTTTTGTTCAGACCTCCAAAGAATATCACGTAGTCAGCTCCCTTTGCTTTCTCAACCGCCTCATTGCGCAACACATCAGCCGTCCGTGTCTCATAAAGACTCCTGCCTACCGTAACACCGTTGTAGCTTTGCACGGTGTCGCCCACATATCCTCGAGCATAATCGATTTCCACTTTGTTGCCTATCGCCTTTCTCAATCCATCGAGAGGCAGTATCTCAAATTGAGCCTTTAACGACGAACTTCCACCACCAACTGTCATCATCTTGATGGCATTTTCTCCCACAACGAGGATGCGCTTTGCATCATCGAGACGCAATGGGAGTAACGACATGGCAGCTCCATTCTTTTTCGTTTTGACTTTGTCATTTTTTAGCAACACAATTCCCTCTTCGGCAATACTTCTTGCCACCTCGTAATGGCTTTCGGAGCAAAGGAATCCATAGCCCTTATGCTTGTTCATCGTGGTGCGGAAGAAAAGACGCAGTACGCGCCGCACTTTGTCGTTCAATTCGCGTTCCGTATATTTTCCTTCACGAATGAGTCGCTTGTAGGCATCAGCCAAATAATAGTTGTCGTAAGCATTGGTCTTTCCCATGGTCAGTCCATCGGTCCATGTACCAAATTCCAGGTCTAATCCGTTTTTGATAGCCTCCTCAGTGTTGTGAGTGCCACCCCAGTCGGATACAACCACGCCATCGAACTGCCAATCGCGTTTCAGAATCTGATTGAGCAAGATTTCATTGTGGCAGTTGTGCTGATTGCGATAGAGGTTGTAAGCTCCCATAATACCCCATGCATGACCCTCGGTAACAGCCGCACGGAAAGCAGGAAGATAGATTTCATGGAGCGTACGGTCGTCAACTATCACGTTCACTTGATGTCGAAAATCCTCATCATTGTTCAGTGCATAATGCTTGACGCAAGCTGCAACACCTTTCGATTGCAAGCCTTGAACGTAGGGCACTACCATGCGGGAAGCCAACCAAGGGTCTTCTCCCATATATTCAAAGTTGCGACCATTGAGCGGTGTGCGATAGATATTGACACCAGGGCCCAGAATCATGGCCTTGTTGCGATAAAGAGCTTCTTCCCCAAGGCTTTCACCATAGAGCCGTGCCATCTGAGGATTCCATGTTGCAGCAAGGCACGACAGGGCAGGGAAAGCTGCACAGGAGTCGTTGGTCTGTCCTGCTTGCTCCCACTCGTCCCAAAGCACGTCGGGACGCACACCGTGCGGTCCATCGTCAGTCCAGAAATCGGGGAAGCCTAAACGCTTGATGCCAGCGCTAGAGAACTTGGATTGTGCATGAATCACGGCAATCTTCTCGTCGAGTGTCATGCGGTTCAATGCATCTTCAATTCTTTCCTCAATGTTCTTCGATTCATCGAGGTATATGGGCTGCTGAGCGAACACAGTCTGTGCGGCAACAGTCAGCACGATTGTTGCTATTAGATGTTTCATCATAACCTGTTGATTAAGAAAAAGCCCCAACCCCTTCCTGCTCCCTTCTCCTTTGGGGAGTTGGAGGGTCGGAAAGGGGTTGGGGTGAGACTCTTATTTTTTCTGGAATACGCGCAGGTAATCCACTTCCATCGTAACTGGGAGAGCGCTCTCATCCACTCCATGCATGCCTCCCCAACTGCCTCCCCATGCGAGGTTGAGAATAGGGTAGAAAGCGTAGTGGAACGGCCACTGGTTGTGGTTCGAACCTATCACAGATTTCTTCACCGACAGCTGAACCTTGCCATCCACGTATGTCGTAATTTCATCGGCGGTCCAAAGGAGAGCGTATGTGTGGAATTCTCCTTCTGCCTTGTCGATAGTCATGGCATGTGTCTTCTGTGTATTCTTGGTGTGGTTGTAGTCCTGAGTGTGAATCGACGAAGACACTTCGTTAGGAACGCATCCCACTTCTTCCATGATGTCGATTTCGCCGCACATTGGCCAAGGATTCGTGCTCCAGTCGTTACCCACAGGCATCATCCAGAAAGCGGGCCATGTGCCTTTGCCAACAGGCAACTTGATTCTTGCTTCAAAATAGCCATAGAGCCATCCTTGATTCACCTTTGCATACACGCGTCCCGAATAGATTTTTCCATTCTCTTTCAGGCAATGAATACGCAAGGCACCGTTCTTCAGCTCTGTCACAAGGCTGCCACCAGGGGTTTTGTGATTCACATAGTTCTGAAGCTCGTTGTTCACCCAGCCACTGTTCTGCACTTCGTGTGTCCAGTGGTCGGCATTCAGTTCCAAGCCATTGTCGAACTCATCGCTCCATACGAGCGAATATCCTTCGGGTGCATTATAGGCGGATTTCTCCGCAGCTGCCTGATTAACTGCGATGCTCTTGCGAGCAGTTCCCGACATCAATACCACAGCACCAGAACGAGCGTTCACATTGGGATTTGCCGATACTTTCACGCTCACGCTTCCCGACGATGCAATGGTGTTCTTCGTCGTGACGGCTATGAAGTCACCGTCAGCGTATGCACCCCATTCCTTACCAGTGGTTGTGATGTCGATGGTGTATGTGCCACCTTCGGCTGGAACACTGATGGCATCTTGCGAAGCGGTAATCGTGATGGCGGCAGGTGTCAGCTCGTCGTCATCTCCCCCACCGCAGCCTATGAAGGCTACGGCGAGAGAAAGTAAGCATGTTAGAATCATGTATCGTTTCATTGGTTACTTGACTTCCTTAAAGATAATTTTGCTGATTCTGACATGTGTGTCAGCAGGAGAACCACCGAAGTCGAAGAACAGGCGGAGAACATCTGCATCCTTTCCTTCTTTCAGAGTGGCGTTCTTGAGTGTGTAAATGTAAGGTTCATCGCCAGCGATGTCGTGACGGCCTTCGCAGAAGAAGTTGGTGTCACCGCCATCAGTCAGTTTGATGGTCACGCCTGGGCAATCCTGATCGGCTTCCATCATCAGCTGGAAATGGTATTGCTTATCACCACTGGCTTTCAGCTTCGTGTCGATGTGGAATTGTCCTTGCCACTGGCTTCCGCCCATGCCCTCAGGAATGGTGATTTCGTAGAAGTTGTCCTCGTGATAGGCAACTGGCTGAGTAGGGAGTGCGGTCCAACTGTTGTCGGCAAACCAATAGCCGAAGGAATCGAATGCAGAACCGTCGTCAACGGCTTTCCACAGGTTGTCGGCATCGTTGTAGTTCAAACTCAGCACCTCTTCGAAGTAGATCTTGCTAATCTTCACATGAGTGCCTGCTGGAGAACCGCCGAAGTCGAAGAACAAGCGGATAGCATTTGCATCCTTATTTTCTTTCAGCGTGACTCCCTCTCTCTTCAAGATAAACGCTTCGTCGGCCTTCAGGTCGTTGCGCTCCTCGATGAAGTAGTTGGTGTCGCCCTCGTCGGTCAGTTTGAAGGTCACGCCTGGACAATCTTGGTCTGCTTCCATCACGAGGCAGAAGTTGTAGGTCTTCTCGGCACTTGCTGTCAACTTCGTGTCAATGTGGAATTGTCCTTGCCACTGGCTTCCGCCCATGCCCTCTGGCAATGTAATCTCGTAGAGGTCGTCCTGGTGGGTAGCCTCAGGCTGAGTAGGGAGTGCGGACCAACCGTTGTCGGCAAACCAATAGCCAAAGGCATCAAACAAGGTACCGTTGTCAACGTTCTTCCAGAGGTTGGCACTGCTGTCGTAGTCCCAGTCCATGACTGGCTCATCAGGAATCACAGGATCCACTTCTGGCAGTACGGTGCCATCGTCGTTGGCATGGTCTTTCAATACGATGTTGGAAACATTCACAACCGTATTCTCCTGGCATCCGCCGAAGTCGAGTACGAGCATCACCTTACTCATGTCGATACCTGGCATGTTGCTCTTCCAGAAAATGTAGTCCTCGCCTGCCTTCAGGTCGATTCTGTCGGTGAAGTAGAACACACCGTCGTCGCCGTCGAGCACGAGTTTCACGGTCGCACCGTTCAGGTCCTTGTCGCTGTTGAAGATGGCTGAGAAGTCGTAGTTGCTGGAAGCTGAGGTCGTGAGGTCGGTGTGGAACTTCACTTGTGCCTGCCATTGGTCGGTCGTTGCCTGTGGCAGCTCAATCGTGTAGTCGTTGCCTGCATCCACGAAACCTGGATCATCAATCTGTGTCCATCCTGGAGCATACCAGAACTCCATGCTTGGTGTAATGCCCTTCCACATGTTGTAGTCGCTGTTTGCATCGAAGCCTGCAAATTCCTTCTCGCCTTCCTTGCTGGTGAAGATGAAGCGCCAAGCGATGCTGTGGTCTTTCTTTTCATACACGAGCACCATCTTGCTGGCAGTCAGTTGCTCCACGCGGAAGAGTGGATTCTCGTACTGCTCATTCGAACTCATGTAAGGGAAGAGCGTTTTTTCACCCAGTCTGATATAGCGCTGCTTGCTCACTTTCCCTTCCTTGTCGGTCCAGTCGAGTTCTTCGAAATCCCATATAGAGGTCTGGTTACCGAGTTCCACATCCAAGTCATCCTTTGCACCGTTCGCCCATTGTGTTTCCTTGTTCACGTAGGTCAAGCCGTCGGCACCTGCATTGTAGGTATAGGTACCGCCCTTGCGAGTGTCAGCGGTGAAGGTGATGCGGTCGTCATACACACCGAAAGCCTTCTTTTCGTCAGCCGCTGCAGCCCACCAGTTGGAGCCGTCGGTTCCTCCCTCTCCACAACCCATGTGGGCTGCTTCCTTGTTGTCGATGCGCCATTCCTTGCCAGTGATACGGCGGAAATCGGCTGTGTAGTCAATCTTGGTCTCGTTGAAGGTGTATTCCTTCTTGATGCCCGTCACACTGAAACCATTGCGGTTTCCGAGTCTCAGTTCAATGGTGTGAGTACCTGCCTCGTCGTTCTTATAGCCCACTTCGTTGAGGGTAGAGTAGGCTGCACCGTCGAGAATCCACACAGGGTAAGTGCCTGGAGCAGGAGTATAGTGGGCAACCATTTGGTTGGTCTCCTGGTCAACGCTTATTTGGAAGTCAACGTTCTCCATCGTCGGAATACCATTGGGATTGGCACCATCGAACTCGTCTGGTGAGCAGGATGCACCGAGCAGACAGAGGGCACTGAGTATGCTGTATAATATATTCTTGGTTTTCATAATCTTCAATATTCAATGTTTAACAATCCATTGTTTAGTATTTGTTCTGCACCAATGTTGGGTCGGCATCGAGCTCCGACTGAGACAGAGGAATGTGCTTCTTGCTGGCAGTCCATGAGTTGGTGCGATAGCCGTAAGTATCTGGTATGAGCACTGTCGTTGCCTTCTGCGTAGCTCCAGGAATACCCTCAGCACGTACGAGGTCGAAGTAGCGCTTGCCCTCGCCGCAGAACTCCAGGTGGCGTTCCGTCAGGATGTCGTCGATGCTCACGCTTGTCAGTGGTTCCACTCCGGCACGAATGCGCACCTGGTTCACGTATCCTGTAGCTTCCGATACGCTGCCACCCGTTTGCAAGATGAGTTCGGCTGCGTTGAGCAGTGTTTCGGCATAGCGATAGACGCGCTTGTTGTTATTGTAGTTGAGGTTGTGCGAAGGTCCTGCATCAACACAGTTGGCGAGTGTAGGACGATACTTCTTCAGCCACATGTGGGTGTCCTGATAGCGCTCTGTGTATGTATAGCCGCGCACATCCCAGCAGGTAGCATCGCGACGAAGGTCACCCTCATCATACATGTTGTAGGTCTCCAGTCGCATAGGCAGGAAGCCCCAGCCGTCCATACCGCTCCATACATCATCAGAGAAGCCGTTTGGCGAAATCAGTGTGGGCAATACCGAACCGCCTGCGTTCAGGGCTGCATCGCCCCAGTCGCGCTGTGCTTGGTCATCGTTGTAGTTGATTTCGAAGATGCTTTCCTCGCACCACTCTCCGTCCTCTTCCCAGATGTTGGCGAAGTTCGGATTGAGCGAGTAGTCTGGGTCGGCAATAATCTTCTTCATGAATCCCAGTGCCTGTGGATAGCGTGCGCTGTCGTTCTGGTACATCACCATCTCGGCATAGAGCATCATGGCGAATGCCTGGCTCACTCGGCCCGACTCGCTTGCGTCCCAGCGCATAGGCAGTACCTCTGATGCGATGATGGTCTCCAGTTCAGGCATCAGACGGTTGTAGATTTCGTCGGCGCTCATTTGTGGAGCCGTGTAAGGCAATGAGAGGTTTTCCAGATAGAAAGGCACGTTGCCATAGTAGTGCCACAAGATATTATAATAGTACACGCGAAGCAGACGCGCCTGCATTTCCATCGACTTGCGGAACTGTGTGCTTGCCTTGCTTTCCCATCCTGAATACTTGATGGCGTCGTTGCAACGCTTGATGCCACTGTAGAAGTCGCCCCAAAGGGTCGCGAGTGTGTTGTTGCCGTCGGCTTCGAAGTTGAACAGGCGATGCCAGTGCTGGTTGTCGGTGTTGTCCGAACCGCCTACCCAGAAGTCGTCACCCATAATCTCGGCATCCACCGTGAGGTCGTTGTATGCCTTGTTGTCCCAGTCTGGCCAGTGCAGGGGAGCGTAAGCCGAGGTGAGTGCCTCGTTGAGTGCCTTCTCGGTGGTGTAGTATTCCTCTAAGGGTTCACCGTCGGGTTTAACCACCTCAAGGAAGTCATCGCTGCACGCTGTGAATGATGTCGCCAAACCACAGCTGATGATTGCAGCGGAGAATATTTTATATATCTTGGTATTCATAATTATCTTCTTTTTTTAGGTGAATGATATCGAATATGGTGTATTATAACGAAACGTTGAATCCGATGGTAAAGGTACGCGATTGTGGATAAACACCATAGTCGATACCCGTGTGCTCTGTGTTGTGCTTCTGGGAGTTGTTGTCGAAGTTAGCACCGATTTCTGGGTCGAATCCCCAATACTTCGTCCAAGTGATGAGGTTTTCGGCGCGTGCATAGATGCGGAAGCGGCTGATGCCCACCTTGCTCGTCCATGCTTGAGGGAGCGTGTAGCCCAAAGTGAGGTTCTTCAGGCGAAGGTAACTGCCGTCGCGGATATACATGTCGCTGCACACCCAGTTCTTCGAGTCGCCCAGTCGTGGCACTGTGTTGCTTGTGCCTTCGCCTGTCCAGCGCTGGAGCACCCAAGTAGGATAGTTGCCCGATGCAATGTCCTGGCGATAGGTGGCGTCGAAAATGTCAACACCGCTCACACCCTGGAAGAAGACGCTGAGGTCGAAGCCCTTCCACTGTGCGTCGAAGGTGAAGCCGAAGGTCCAGTCAGGAATACCGTTACCGATGTTCGTACGGTCGTCCGAAGTAATCTTGTTGTTGTCGTCGGTATCCACGAAACGGAAGTCGCCAGGTTGAGAGTTTGTGCCGTACTTAGCATTATAGTCGTTGGCCTCTGCCTGGTTCTGCAGGATGCCGTCGGTCTTGTAGCCATAGAAGAATGGGAATGGCTTTCCGTTCTCGGCACGCACGCCACCGTCGCTGAACTGGCTGATGATGTTGTAGTTCAGGAAACCTGTGTCGTTACCCAGGTTCTTCATCTTGTTCTTCAGGTAGGCTGCATTGCCCTTCACGGCGAAGCGAGCGTCTTGGATGTTCCACTTGTAGCCCAGTTCGAATTCCCATCCACTGTTCTCCATGTCACCCACGTTGGCGAGCGGACGACGCTCTCCCACGTAGCTTGGGATAGGCAGGTCGATAATCATGCCGTTTGTCTTCTTCACGAAGTAGTCAACGGTGAATGTCAGTTTGTTGTTCCAGAATCCGAAGTCCAAACCGAAGTTCGTCTGTTCGCTTTCCTCCCATTTCAGGTCCTCGTTGGCAAGGCGGTTTGCCTTCGAACCGTAGTTCATAGAGGCAGTCTTTCCGTAGTAGTAGTTGCTGCTGCCGCCGAGTTCCGTCAGTGTCGTATAGGCGAAGTTACCGATATTATCGTTACCGTTCTTACCCCAGCTGGCACGCAACTTCAGGTTCGAGAGCCAGTCGCGGGTGTTCTCCATGAATGCCTCGTTCATCAGGTTCCAACCCACCGAGAAGGATGGGAACGTACCGTATTTGTGGTTTGGACCGAAGCGGCTCGAACCGTCGCGGCGGATGGTTCCTTGGAACATATATCGTTCGTCGTAGTTGTAGCTCACACGGGCGAAGAGTGAAGCCAGTCGGTGCTCTGTGTAAGGACCGCCCCAAACACCAATGAGGCTCTTTGCACCTGTCACCTTTCCGTTGTCATCCGTGGCAAGTTCCAGGTCGCCGCCTGTCGTGTAGTTGATGTATGGCTTCTCAGGATTCACCAGATTCCAGTGCGAACCACCGAGCTCGTCGCCCTTGAACTTCAAGGCACTCTGTCCCAACACCACGCCGATGGAGTGCTTGCCGAAGGTCTTGTCGTAGGTCAGCGTGTTCTCTATCTGCCAAGTCGAGTTGTTGCCCTTGTAGGCAGTGGCCTGTGTGTGGTCGCTGTTGTTGTTTCCTGAGAGGTAGTATTTCTGCAGGGTGGCACCTTGATAGCCCCAGAATGACAGTTCGGCACCGTAGGTGAAGTGATATTTCAGTTCGTCCCACAACTGCAGGTCGAGCGAGAATTTAGGTCTCACCTTGTGGCTCCAGTTTCGGTTTGGATTGCCCTGCATGATGGCAATTGGGTTGTTCTGCTCGTTGTAGCTACCGATGAAGTTAGGGATGGTGTAAGGATTGCCGTTCTCGTCCAAGTAGAGTTCGTTAGCCGAGTAGCGGTCAATCATTTGCTGACCGATGAGCGGAGCGTTGTAGTTAGGTGTGCCGTCGGCATTCAGCTCATAGCCTTTCTTCAGAGTCACAGGCAGGGTAGGAGCGAGGTAGAGGGCGGAACCTAATGGAGAGCCCCAAGTGGAGTTCGCGTCAGTCTCAGTATTATGTACGCGCATGTACGACACGTTTGCACCCAGGTCGAGCTTGTTCAGGAACGAGCGCTCCTTTGAAGCATCGAACAGGTTGAACTGGTTGCTCGAGTTGATGGTCAGACGGTCGTAGTTCGAGTGGCCGTAGTTGCCGCCCACGATACCTTCCTGTGTGAAGTAGCCCAAGGAGAGGTAGTAGTTCACCTTTTCCGTTGCACCGCTCACACTCACGTCGTGCTGGGTAATAGGAGCGTTGTCGTTGAAAATCAGGTCTTGCCAGTTCGTACCGAAGCCCGTGATGACATCGCCGTTCGCATCCTTCATGTTGTAAGGGTCCATGTAGAGTGGCGAGAGTCCGTTCTGCACGCGGCGCTCGTTCTGCAGGATGGCGTAGTCGGTGGCACCCGTCACGTCGCGCTTGCGCCATGCACTCTGCCAACCCGTCGAGAAGTTGTAGCTGACTTGTGGCTTGCCAATCTTACCTTTCTTGGTAGTGACGAGTACCACACCGTTGGCAGCACGTGCACCATAGATGGCACCCGAAGCAGCGTCCTTCAGCACTTCGATACTCTCAATGTCGCTTGGGTTCACGCTCTCCATACCGTTCTGGTCGGTAGGCATTCCGTCGATAATATAAAGAGGTTCGGAATTGTTGATGGTTCCGATACCACGGATACGAATCATCGACTTCGAACCAGGCTGTCCGGAGGACGATGTCACGCTTACGCCCGCAGCCATACCTTTCAGTGCGTCGTCTGCGCGTAGGCGGGTTTTGCCGTCGAGATCCTCAGCGCTCACTTTGGCGATAGAGGCTGTCACGACGCTCTTCTTCTGCACGCCGTAACCGATGACAACTACATCCGACAGTGTCTTGGTGTCCTCTTTCAGTACGATGGACATGTTTGGTGTTGCTCGCTGTTCACGTGTCACATAACCCATGAACGAAACGACCAGCACCGCACCAGGTTCACCGTTGATCGAGAAACGACCGTCAAGATCCGTGACGACACCTTCCGATGTTCCTTTCTTAATGACTGAAGCGCCAGTGATAGGTTCTCCAGCTTCATCTACCACCTTACCAGAGTAATTCTGTTTTTGGGCAGACATCGTTACCGACACCAATAGGGTCAATAACATGAATAGATACCTTGCTCTTTTCATCTTTGATTTTTTAGATTGTTAGTTTAGTTTTTCGTTTGGTGATCTCTGCCGCAAAGATAGAGAGAAAAAAGCTTAGTTGTTCACCAATATATGTAAAAGGTGGATTTGATACAATTTTAAAAATTGACAAACGTCTGTTTATCAGTATTTTATATTTTTATGTAACAACAAAAAGAGTGGATTGAATACAAAAGCAATGTGGGGAGTAGGCAACTCCAAAATATATAAAAAAGGCGGAACAGAAGGGATTTTTATGGAAAATCCCTTCTGCTCCGAAAGAAATAGGAATAGCCTCACCCCCAACCCCTCTCCAAAGGCGAGGGGAGATTTACCATCCGGATGGTTTCCTCCCCCTCGGGGGAGTTAGAGGGGGGCTTTTTTGCATCTTTCCGTGTAGAACTGACGGACGTCGGACCACCGATAATATGGAAAACTGTCGGTGGATACGGGCAGAATTGCTTCTTTCTCGTTGAGCAGACACTTCACGAGGATGTCGTTCGTACCACCCTTGCCGCGATAGAACACCAACTGGATGTTGGATGCCTTGCAGGTCTCCCAGTTCTGATAGCAGTCCTTCACCTCGTATGGGTCCTCGGGGTCGCGGTCGGCTCCGTTGATGCCCATCAGCACGGTGAGGGGACCGAGGCAGGTGTCGTGCCCGAAGCGAAGGTCGGCGATGTGGTCGCTGCTGCCTTGGATGACTGCATCAGCCTTGCGGATGATGTCCTCAAGGATAGGTATCATCTCGTATTGAGGACCGAACACCCATGAATAGGAACCGAGGTTGGAGCCTTCCCATTGCTTGGCTATCTCCTCGTCGGTGATGATGTTGCCCATCATGCCTTCATGCCCAATGTTGGGAAGAGAAGTGTAGAGGTTGATGAGGTTGCTTCCAATATGGTTGCGATTCCCAGGCAGTCCCTCAGTGCTGGTGAATACGCGTGCCACAATCCTCTCCCTCAGCGTATGGTCGTCGTCGCGGAACTGTGCCCTGTTCTTCTCGTAGCGTGGCTTCACGTCCTTCGGATAGTTGTGCTTCACGGGGTTTTGCCTGTCGGTGGGAACCACGCCGTCGAGGGTGAAGCGTGAGGACTGCTCACGGACTTCAATGTTCGGATTGCATTGCACGAGTTCCTGGCAGAAGGCGGACATGCTGAGTACGCAGCGCCCCGTGAGTGAGGAGATGGCGAGTACATTGCCACCTTTCTTGAATACCTGTGGAAAATTATGGTACATGCGTCGTGCGATGCTTTGGTGCTGCTCCCATCCCAGTTGTGTCAGTTCGCTCACACCCGTGGTGAGTTCCTGCTTGGCTGCCATGAACTTGGTATAGAAGGCTTCGCCCTCGGCGGTGAGAAGTTGCTTGCTGTGGGCAGTAGTCAGGAGGCTGTCGAGTTCGGCGTAGAGGGCAGGACTCCAGTAGTAGCGAGAGCCATGGCGGGCGTAGTGGCTGATGTAGAAAGGTTTATAACCCTTAGGTGCCTTGGTCAGTGTGGCATTCGCTGGAGCTTGGTAAGGGTAGTCGTTGCCATAGGCTTTGCGTGGGTCCTCCTTGAGTTGAGTCATTGCCGACTTGGTTTGTGCCCATGTCGTCATGGTCAGGAGAAAGAGGAACAGGATGGAGAGGATTCTTTTCATGGTGTAGCGTTTCTTTATATATATATGTAACAATTCAGGACAAAATTACTGAATTTTTCTATATGGCAGATAGTTTTTGAGCTTTTTTTGATGCAAAGATGAAAAACACTGGTTCCAAAACTGAAATGGGGAAGCTTTCTCCATGCAAAAAAGAGTGCGCGTGCGACAAAAATAAGGGTGTGTACCTCGTTTTGTCGACGAACTCTCAGGCTGGTACACACAACTAAAGGCGTATAATGATTTGTGCGAACGTCAACAGCCTGTTGCTTCACTGGCAAACAACAGCTCCATCAAGGTCTATGACAAGCACAGCAACTTCTTCCTCACCAGGACCCTCAAGATGCTTGAGAAGGTTTGGTAGCTTAGGCATTGGCATTGGCTTTCCCATCTGAATGGTAGCTAAAGCCAAAATCATTAGCTTTCCCATCCGGATGGCTCCCTCCCCCTCGGGGGAGCCGGAGGGGGCTTTAGGGAAGCTGGAGAAGGGCTTTGGATTGTTAGAAGGGCTCCTGTAGATTCTCTAAACCTCTCCTTCGCTTCAACTAGTAGCCCGAAGGTTCGCCATCGACTTGGCGAGCCTTCGGCGTTGCGATGCCGAACCTTCGCCATGTCTCTGCCGAAGGCTCGGCAATTTAGTTGAATCGAAGGAGCGCGTCAGTACAATCGAAGGAGCGCGTCAGTACAATCGAAGGGGAGCATCAGTACAATCGAAGGAGAATGCCAGTACAATCGAAGGAGCGTGCTATCAAAAGTAAACTTCCTCCATAGCCTTAGCAGAGAGGAAGTTAGTCAATGAAAAACACTACAAATGCGAAAAAGATGCTGAACCCTTAACCGTCAATCGTTTTTTTTTGTGTATCTTTGCGGCAATAAGATATTTAGCGATATGATTACAGGCGAAATAAAAAACCGAATTGACAGCATTTGGGACACCTTCTGGACAGGTGGCATTACCAATTCCCTCACCATCTTGGAGCAGATGACTTATCTGTTCTTCATGAAGATGCTCGACGATGCACAACGCACGAAAGAGGCAAATGCGAATGCCTTTGGCGTGGCAGTGAAAGACCCTACCTTCAAGCAAGGGCTGTGGCACAACCCCGAAACCGACAGGGACGTGGATTACAACGACCTGCGTTGGAGCGTGTTCAAGAACAAGGAACCCGAGACCATGTTCCGTACCGTCAGCAAGGACGCTTTCATCTTCATCAAGACGCTCAACGAGGGGAAGGAGTCGGCATACAGTCGTTTCATGGAGAATGCCACGTTCCTCATTCAAAGCCCGCGCACGCTCACCAAGATTGTGGAGGGTATCGACCACCTCGACATGAACAACCGAGACACGATGGGCGACACCTACGAGTATATCCTTGGCAAGATGGCTGCATCGGGCAACAACGGTCAGTTCCGCACCCCAAGGCACATCATCCGCATGATGGTGGAAATCATGCAACCTACCTTGAAGGACACCATCTGTGACCCAGCGATGGGAAGTGCTGGCTTCATCGTGGAGAGTGCAAAGTACATAAAGGAGCACTATCAGTCGGAACTCTTGAAGCGAGAGAATGCCGACCACTATAAGAACGGCATGTTCCACGGTTTCGACACCGACTTCACCATGCTTCGCATTGGTGCGATGAACCTCATGCTGCATGGTGCCGACAATCCCGACATACAGTATCGTGACAGTCTTTCGACGGACAACACCGATACAGACCGATATACCCTCTGTTTGGCAAATCCTCCTTTCACGGGGAGCCTCGACTATGAGTCAGTGAGCAAGTCGTTGCTTGCTATCACCAAGACGAAGAAGACGGAACTTCTGTTTGTCAGCCTGTTTATTCGTATGTTGCAGATGGGTGGTCGCTGTGCAAGCATCGTTCCCGATGGCGTGCTGTTCGGCAACAGTACGGCACATAAGGCCTTGCGAAAAGAGTTAATCGACAACCAGCGACTGCAAGCCGTCATCTCCATGCCGTCGGGTGTGTTCCAACCTTACTCGGGTGTTTCAACCGCGGTGCTTGTTTTCACCAAGACCAATGCAGGAGGAACGGACAAGGTGTGGTTCTACGATATGAAAGCCGATGGCTATACCCTCGACCAAAAGCGGACGGAATGCCAGGAGAACGACATTCCTGACGTCATTGCGCGTTTCAAGAATCTGGAAGCAGAGGAAAGCAGGACACGCAAGGAGCAGTCGTTCCTCGTTCCTGTGGATGAAATCCGCAACAACGACTACGACCTCTCCATCAACAAATACAAGGAGGTGGAGCGTGTAAAAGTGGAATACGATGCTCCCGATGTCATCTTTAGCAGAATTGCTTCGCTCCAAGAAGAAATCAACCAAGCAATAGATGAATTTAAGGAGAAGTATCTATGAGAGAAGGATGGAAATATAGTAAACTTGGCGAAGTATCTTTTTTTAGTAGAGGACTAACTTTTTCAAAGGATGATGTGGCAGTAGAATCTTCAAAAAAGGTTCTTCGTTCAAATAATATTGATTTAGCTACGCATTCATTGAATTTTGATGATGTTGCTTGTTTGAAAGAAGAATTTGTAATTCCTTCAGATAAGAAACTACATCAAAATGACATTTTTATTTGTATGTCCAATGGGAGTACACAACATCTTGGAAAGGTGGCATTTATTGAAAAAGATTTAGACTATGCTTTTGGAGGTTTTATGGGTGCCATACACCCCCAACCGAGTGCTATTTATCCCAAATTTGCTTTTTATTATTGCATGTCATCAGAATACCGCAGATCTCTTGCTTCAGTGTTAAATGGTATAAACATCAATAATCTTAAATGGAGTGATTTGTCAAAATTCCCAATCCCCGTTCCTCCTCTTTCCGAGCAGCAGCGTATCGTTTCAGAGCTTGACCTTCTTTCGAGTATCATCGAGAAGAAAAAGGCACAACTGAAAGAATATGACCAACTCGCCCAATCCATCTTCTATGATATGTTCGGAGACCCAGTTGCGAATGAAAAAGGATGGGAGGTTGTAAAACTGGGGGAATTAACAGAAGTTGGAACAGGAAGTACACCAGACAGAAAAAACGAATCATATTATTTAGGGAATAATCCTTGGATAAAATCTACAGAAGTTTGTAATTGTGCTATTTATGATGTACAAGAACATATCAGTGACGATGCTTTGAAAGACACAAATTGCACTTTGTATCCAGAAAATACAATTTTAATTGCTATGTATGGACAAGGTAAGACACGTGGCCAAGTGGCAATTATGAAACTTGAAGCATGCACAAATCAGGCAGTAGCTGCTATTTTACCTTCAAGTAAAATTGAGCCAATGTTCCTTTATCAACATCTTCACTTGATGTATGAACACATCAGATCTTTGGCGAGAGGTGGAAATCAATCGAATCTTAATTTATTTTTAGTGAAATCCATCAAGATTATGGTTCCTCCATTACATTTACAGCAATCCTTTGCTTCAAAGATAGAAGCCATAGAGCGTCAAAAGGCTCTTATTCAGCAATCCATCGCTGAGGTGCAAATGCTGTTTGATAGCCGTATGGATGATTGGTTTGCGTGATGCCAGCGGCAAAGCCGCAGTGTTCAGAGAAAAATAAAGCCGATGTCGAAATCAAAAACGAAACAAAGATGACTGACGAGCAACGGAATGCGCAAAAGAAATACGCCGGAGAGAAAAAGGCTTCGATGAAACGCCGTGATAGCCATCACGACTATCGGGAGCGGCGTATGTATATGATTACGCTGGAAGTGGAAGGAAGGCGTCCGCTCTTCGGTCGTGTTGTGGGGAATGCCTATGCAGAACAGGGCAGTCGTGACGAGCCGCGCATCGAACTGACGGAACTGGGGAAGGCGGTGCAGAGCGAGTGGATGAGCATTCATGGGTTTTATCCGCAGATAGAGGTGATGGCTGTGCAGATGATGCCCGACCACATGCATGGCATCCTCTTCGTGACGGATACGCTGCCTGTGCATCTTGGGCAGGTGATTTCAGGATTCAAGGCTGGGTGCCGAAAGGCACAAAGGGCTCTGATTGCTACGGAGGAGGAGAGGACAGCAGAGAGGGCAGCGGCGGAACCGCTGCTTACGGAGAAAGCAAGACAGGGGAAGGCGGCAGAGAGGGCAGCGGGGGAGAAGGCGGCAGAGAGGAGAGCAGAGAGGGCAGGAGAGAGGGCAGGAGAGAGGGCAGCGGCAGAACCGCTGCTTACGGAGAAAGCAAGACAGGAGAAGGCAGAGCCGCTGCTTGCGGAGAAAACAGGACAGGGGAAGGCGGAAGGGAAGACGGCAGGGAAGGCAGCGGCAGAACCGCTGCTTGCGGAGAAAACAGGACAGGGGAAGACGGCAGGGAAGGCAGCGGCAGAACCGCTGCTTACGGAGAAAGCAAGACAGGAGAAGGCAGAACCGCTGCTTACGGAGAAAGCAAAAGAGGAGCAGGAGCAGGAGGGGAAGGAGCCGTTGGTTTCTCAGTATGCGACGGCTTTGCCGTTGCCAGAAGAGGCTGGGGCTAACTGCGCTCTCTTTGCAAAGGGCTACAACGACTTGATTCTTCGTTCCTTCGACGAGCTGCCTGTGTGGCAGAATTATCTCCGCGACAATCCTCGCCGCTTGTTGCTGAAACGCGCTCGTCCTGAATGGCTTCGGCCTTTCTTTGGACTGCAAATAGGCTCTCACACTTACAATGGCATAGGGAATCGCCTTTTGCTTACGGCATGCAAACGAAAGACAGTGCTTGTGTCAAGGCGATTGACCGATAGCATGATTGAGGAGGAAACCGCTCGTTATCTGGAACTGGCAAAACAAGGCACCGTTCTTGTCTCTGCTGCGATTTCCCCAGGTGAAAAGCGCGTGATGCGAGCGGTCTTTGATGCTGGTTATCCCACCATCGTCATCATGCAGAACGGTTTTACACCCATGTCAAAACCTCATGGCAGGCAGTTTGATGCCTGTGCAAGTGGTGCTCTGCTGATGCTTTCGCCATGGGAGCACCATAATGAGAAACAAAAGATTACAGCAGTGCAATGTCGTCAGATGAACCTGATGGCGTTGGAAATATGTGAAAACTAATGATGTATCACTCCTTATGAGAAACTTCGACTATCTACAAGACTTAGGTCTGACAGAATTGCATCAATTCTGTTCAGCAGCAGAGGAATTGCAAGTCAGCAATCCCGACCTCAGTGCCATCAGCGCAAGAAAGGCATTGGAGTATTTGGTAAGGTCGCTCTATGTGATGAAGAACATCGAGTTGCCCGAAAGGGCATCGCTGTTCGAATTGGTAGATGGTGAAGTCTTCCGTAGTTTCATAGGTGATGAACGAGTGATGATGGCAGTTCACTATGTGCGTAAGGTGGGCAACAACGGTGCGCATGGCGTTCCTGTCAGCAAGAGAGAGGCTTTCTTCTGCCTCCTTAATATATATAATGTAGTTGGAGCTATCTTGCTTAAGCTTACCCTCGTCCAAGAAGTAAAACCTTTCGACCAAAGCTTGCTCCCTAAGGTACCGAAGTCGCCAAGTCTGACACCTGCCAAGGTGACGGTGACACCACAGTCAACCATCGTTCAGGCTGCGAGCAAGGAGGCTGTGGAAGACAAGACGCCAGTTGTTGAGATGCCAACAAACATCTCCGAGGCAGAGACTCGCAAACTATATATCGACCTGATGCTGAAGGAAGCAGGGTGGGACGTGCTGGACGATGAAGGCGCCATACAACCTTCGAAGGCTTGCATCGAAGTGGAGGTGCAAGGGATGCCGAACAATGAGGGTAAAGGCTTTTGCGACTATGTGCTCTTTGGCAGCAACGGTCTGCCCCTGGCAGTTATCGAAGCCAAGAGAACAAGCGTTTCCCCCATCAAGGGCAAGCACCAAGCGGAACTGTATGCCGATTGCTTGGAAAAGCGGTATGGCACAAGGCCTGTCATCTACTACACCAATGGTTTTGAGACCAACATCATTGATGGTTTGGGCTATCCACCTCGCAGACTGTATGCCTTCCATACCGAAAGCGATTTGGAGTTGCTAATACAGAAAAGGCAACGAGGCAATATCAATGACTTCAGCGTGAAGGACAGTATCACCGACCGCCACTATCAGAAAATGGCTATCAAGTCCGTGTGTGAGCATTTCAACGGCAAGCACCGCAGAGGTTTGTTGGTGATGGCAACAGGCACAGGAAAAACACGTGTCGCTATCTCGTTGGTGGATGTGCTTACCCGTAACGGATGGGTGAAGAACGTGCTGTTCCTTGCTGATAGAATACCTTTGGTCAGTCAAGCACACAAGAACTTTGTGAAGTTGCTGCCACACATGACCACTTCGATACTGAGTGAGGACAAGGACCCCGACACCACGGCACGTATCACCTTCTCCACTTATCAGACGATGATTAACTATATCGACACCGACGAAAAAGCGTTTTCCGTTGGACGTTTCGACTTGATTATCATCGATGAGGCTCATCGCAGTATCTTCGGCAAATACTCAGCCATCTTCAACTATTTCGACAGCCTGCTTGTGGGATTGACCGCCACACCAAGAGACGAGGTGGACCGCAGCACCTACGAAACATTCCAGATGGAACAGGGCGTTCCGAACTATGCCTATGAATTGGAAGATGCAGTTGCGGAAGGCTACCTCGTCAACTACAAGGGCTTCAAACGTGGTTCGCTGATACTGAAAGAGGGCATTAAGTATAATAACCTCAGTGCAGAGGAAAAGGAACAACTCGAAAAGGTTTGGGAGTACGAGCAGACCAAAAAAGCCATTGAGCCTGACCTCGGTGCAGATGAGCCGATGCCAACGGTCAAACATGGGTATGAATTGCATGGAAGTGAATCCTTCTCGGGAATGGCGGCGGAGGATAAATCTTCTGCTTACGGGAAAGGCTATCACAGAGATATTGAGAACAGGGAAATATTCAGTTATATCTTCAACATAGGCACTATCGACCAAGTGCTGCAAGACTTGATGGAGAACGGATTGAAGGTGCAGAGTGGTGAGAGAATCGGAAAGACCATTATCTTTGCCTACAACCACCGTCATGCTGAAATGATAGTGGAAAGGTTCAATGTGCTGTATCCTGAATATGGCGCTGAGTTCTGTGCGCTGATTGACAACTATGTGACCTACTCAAAGGACCTCATCGACAGGTTTGAGATACGTGACGGTAATCCTCAGATTGCTGTGTCGGTGGATATGCTCGACACGGGAATTGACGTGCCCGATGTGCTGAACCTCGTTTTCTTCAAGGCTGTAAAGAGCAAAATCAAGTATATGCAGATGATTGGACGAGGAACACGTCTGTCGAAGAATATATTTGGCGAAGGAAAGGACAAGGAGTTTTTCTACATCTTCGACTGGTGCAGGAACTTCGAGTATTTCGACCAGAACCCCGACGGTCAGAAAGCCGTCGTTGTGCAGTCTCTGACTGAGAAGATTTTCACACTCAGAACGAAGATAGCCTTCCATCTGCAACATCAGAATTATCAAGAAGACGACTATGCGAAGGGACTTCACGATGAATTGAAGACCTTGTTAATGGGACAGGTGTCGATGTTGTCAGACAGTCATATCAGTGTTCGCGAGAAATGGGAGGCTGTGAGTCATTTCAAGAATCAAGAGGCGTGGGTGTATCTTTCAGAAGTGGATGTGACCTCTCTCAGCAATGACATTGCTCCACTCCTGCCCAAGAGCACCTTGGATGAAAACGCCAAGAAATTCGATTTGTTGGTGTTGCTGATAGAACTGTCGCTGCTCGATGGAGAAACAAACCCTAACAAGGCAGTTCACTCCGTCCAAATCATTGCAGAGAAATTACAAGGAAAAGCCACATTGCCGCAGGTACAGGCGAAGATGGGCACTATCAAAGAGGTGCTTTCGGATGTGGCTTGGCAGAATGTCTCAATGCGTTGGCTCGAAAAGGTGAGAAACGACCTCAGGGACTTGCTGAAATTCCTTGCGGGACAAGATAACCAATGGTTCAAGGTCGATATTGAGGACAGTATTACAGACGACGGAACGGTGGAGGGTATCACTCCACGTGTGTCATACAAGCAAAGCGTATTGGAATTTCTGTCGAACAATAGAAACTTCCCTGTTTTGAAAAAGATATATGACATGGAGCAACTAACAGGGGCAGACATTGTGGAACTGGAACGGATATTATGGAAAGAACTTGGTAGCAAAGAGGATTATGACCGATATACGAAAGGAATGGCGTGTGGCAGTAATGTGGCAGTCTTCATACGCTCAATGGTAGGCGTTGACAGAAAGAACGCGGTGAGACGTTTCTCTGAATTTATTTCGGGACATGAGTTGAACGCAGAGCAAGAGGATTTCCTGATGACGATTATTGCCTATGTCTGTGAGAACGGCGACATTACAAAGGATATAGTAGTGAACGAAGCGCCATTTGACGAGAGGCTGTCCGTCTTCGCTGCCTATATGATACCGCTTGCGAAATACATAGACACCATCCATGCGGTGGTTTCTCCACAGACGGCATGAGGATTGGCTTCGGCAGAACCGAAGCTTACGGAAAAACGAAAAAAAGACCCTAAATATCTAAGATAATTATGAGAATTAAAAACATAATGATGACGATTGTCATTTCTTCAGCGTTGACTTCCGCTGTAAGTAGTTGCCAAAAGGCACAACGCGAAAACCCTTTGTTACAGGAAAGCTCGCTGCCCTACGGAGCACCTGATTTCAGTAAGATTCAAACCTCTGACTACCTGCCTGCCTTCGAGCAAGCCATTCAGAAGTGCCGCGACGAGATTGCCAAAATCGTTGATTGTCCCGATTCTGCCACCTTCGAGAACACCATCGTTGCCTACGAGGAGAGTGGACGCCTGCTCGACCGTGTGAGCCGCGTGTTCTTTGCTCTGACCGAAGCTGACAAGACTCCAGAACTGGGCGAGATTGAGAAGAAGGTGATGCCGATGCTGACTGAGTTGGAAAATGAAATCTCTTTCAATATGCCGCTCTTCGAACGCATCCGACAGGTGTATGACCGAGAGCATGACTCGCTCCAGGGCGAGGACCAGAAACTCCTGGAGGAGACTTACAAGGAGTTTGTGCGCAAGGGTGCTTTGTTGCCCGACGATAAGAAAGAGCGCATGAAGGCTATCAACCTGCGCATCACCGACCTGCAACAGCAGTGGGGCGACTTGCTGCCCGAAGCTACTAACAAAGCCGTGGTGTGGGTGGATAGCAAGGAGAAACTCGCGGGACTGAGTGCTGCCGACATGGAGCAGTGCAAGAAGGATGCCGAGAGTCTTGGCGGTAAGGCTCCTTACGCCATCGTCATCGTCAATACCACGCAGCAGCCTCTGCTTACCAGTCTCGAGAACCGCGACTTGCGCCGACAGGTGTATGAGGCTTCCATCCACCGTACCGATGGCACTCGTGAGTTCAACACCTACGCCATTGTGAGCGAGATTGCCAAGTTGCGTGCCGAGCAGGCAGAACTCATGGGTTATCCTAACTATGCTGCCTATTCGTTGGAGAAGACGATGGCAAAGACCCCTGAAAATGTCTATGCTTTTCTGAAAAGCCTCATTGCACAATATAAGCCGAAGGCAGATGCGGAGACTCAGGCAATCGAAAATTTCGCTCGTCAGACGGAAGGTCAGGACTTCGAGCTGGAGCCTTACGACCGTTTCTACTATTCGGCAAAGATGAAGAACCAGTTGCTCAATATCAGCGACGACGAGGTGAAATCGTACTTCAACATCGACAGTGTCCTCATCAACGGCGTGTTCTATGCAGCCAACCGCGCATACGGACTCAGCTTCAAGGAGCGCACCGACATTCCTACTTATCATCCCGACATGAAGGTGTTCGAGGTGTTCGACAAGGACGGCAAGCAGAAGGCACTCTTCTATACCGACTATTATCGTCGTCCAACAAAGCGCGGCGGTGCGTGGATGGATGGCTTTGCCAAGCAGAGTCACCGCTACAACCAAATGCCTATCATCTTCAACGTGTGCAACAATGCGAAAGCACCTGAAGGCAAACCTTCTTTGCTCACGTGGGATGAGGTGACGACGCTCTTCCATGAGTTCGGTCATGCCCTCCACGGCATCCTCTCTGACTGCTACTACAACAGTCTGAGCGGTACTTCCGTGGCTCGCGACTTCGTTGAGATGCCTTCGCAGTTCAACGAGTCGTTTGCTTCCATTCCTGAGGTCTTCGACCACTACGCTCTGCATTGTGAGACGGGTGAGCCTATGCCTGCCGAACTGAAGGAGCGCATGCTGAAGAGTATCAACTTCCAGACAGCCTATGCGCTGGGCGAGAATTTGGCTGCCACATGCCTCGACATGGCTTGGCACATGCTGCCTTCCGACAAGGTCCCTACAGCTGAGCAGGCTGCCGACTTCGAGACAGAAGCACTTCAGCAGGTGGGTTTGCTCAACAAGCAGATTCCTCCTCGCTACCGCACCAGCTATTTCAACCACGTTTGGGGCGGAGGTTATGCAGCAGGCTATTACAGCTATCTCTGGACCGAGGTGCTGGCTGTCAATATCGCCGATGTCTTTGCTAAGCGTGGCGCTCTCGACCCTGCCACGGGCAGTGATTTCTGTCAGAAGGTGCTGAGTCGTGGCAACACGGGCGACCTCATGCAGATGTTCACCGACTTCACGGGCATGGCTCAACCAGATGCTTCAGGACTCCTGAAAGCACGTGGACTTGGCGATTAAGGAAGACTCGATAATAACTACTTGAAAACCACAGATTGAACGGATGGACGTAGATTCTCATTTGAATCCGATAAAACCGTTCAATCTGTGGTTTTTAATTTTATACTATGAAAGCAGGTGTTGTTTAGAAGGAGAATAGTAGTGGTTATTGAAGGGAAGAAATCCCTAATACGAGATTGACAAGGGAAACTACGTCGGAAATGTTAACGGACTGGTTGGAATTGAGGTCACCAAATTTGTCAATATACAATGGGGAGCCGATGCCGAGGACATAGTTTTCAAGGACAACTACATCGGAGATATCTACTACGCCATCGAAATTCACATCGCCTTTCTGTCGGTTGATAGAAAGGAAATCTATTTCGTTGAACCTATACTCCTTGGCATCTTGATTCGTTGTATTCAGAGTGATACCTTCGTCAGAAAACGTGATGTGCACAGCCGACTCCAAAGGAGTGACGGTAGCTTGTGGATTATACACCGTGTAGGTGTAGAGCACGGGTGGATCGTCGGGGCGGTTTGTAGCCTTTAAGTTTAGTATTCCTGCGAAGAAAATGAGGCAGAGAATGAGCTTACAGTTAAATAGTTTCATACGAGAGTGTTAGAATCGTTAATTTGTTGGCTGCAAAGGTAAAGAAAAAAGTGAGAATGAGAAAATAAAGGAAATAGAAATTAAGGGCGGGTTTAGAAATGATGGATTGTGGATGGCTTCGGCGGAACCGAAGCTTACGGAGAAAGAAGAATGGCCGCTACGCTCTGCATACGAGAGGAAAGCAGCCATTCTTTATTTGAGAGGGAAGCGGTTGTTCTTCATTTAACCACCTTCCTCACCTTCACACTTCCATCCTCATAGATGTTGCGGAGGATGAATGGGTGATATGTTTGCGGTGCTTCTTGCAGGCGCAAACCTGTGAGCGTGTAATACTCTTGGCTGAGGAGGCGAGAAGAACTGGTTGCTGATAACTCATCAATGGACAGTTCAATCTCTTTTGCAGCTTTGCGGAAAGCGGAACGAACGGCATACCATGCTGGTTTGCGGTTCACGTTGCTATCGTAAAGCAGTGGTGCGCCTGGCTGACGCCACGATGCATTGTCCGTGATGCCCCAAACCATAAGAATTGGGCAGTTGTCGTTCATCAGCATCGCCTTGCAAATGTTCTTGTAGTCCTTGGCTTGTTGTGCAAAAGCCTCGTCGGTCTTGGCTGAGCTGATGGCAATATCCAGTTCGGTGATGCTGCAACTGAGTCCGATGTCCTGATAACGACGGATATTCTCACTGAGTTGCTTGGCATCTACTTGACCCACATCGAAGTGGCACTGAAGTCCCACACCGTCGATAGGAATCCCGCTGTTTTTGAGTCGCTTGGCAAGGTTGAAGAGGGCTTCTGACTTGGCATTACCCTTAAATTCCACACCGTAGTCATTGAGGATGAGGCGTGCATTTGGGTCAGCACGATGTGCATAGACAAAGGCTGAGTCGATGAAATCCTCACCAATCACTTTCATCCACACCGATTCCTTGCGCAAGTCGTAAGCATTCGGATTGTTGCGGATGGTGGTTTGGTTATCATCCAAACATTCGTTCACCACGTCCCATTCTAAGATTTTGCCCTTGAAATGCGACACCACGGTGGTGATATGCTTTTCGAGTATTTGTAGGAGTTGGGCGCGTGTCCAGTTCTTGTCGTTTTTCTTACCGTCGCTCGAAACCCAAGGAGCCACTTGGGAATGCCAAGCAAGTGTGTGTCCGCGCATCGCGAGTTTGTGACGCTGGGCGAAACTCAGTAATTGGTCTGGCTTGCCGAAATTGAATGAACCTTGCGAAGGTTGGATAGATTCGAACTTCATGCAGTTCTCTGCCACAACAACTTGGAAGTCGTTTGCTACGGCTTGGAGTGTGCTTTGGTTATCGTTCGTCATGTCGATGTTCCAAGCAGGAACGGCAATGCCAATACGCTTGCCACACAGATTGGCGTAGTAGGCCAAGGAGTGGTGGTCGGTGGATTCGTCTATGCCTTCTTCATCGTCATCATCGCCGAATGGGTCAACAGGGTCAGGTTTGTCAGGGTCGTCGTCACCAGGTTGAGGCGTGTCGAGCGAAACCACTTTTACAGCCAACACGTAGCGTCCGCTTTCGTCTGTGCCTTCCTCAGTCTCCCACGTGTAGCGTTCAGGCATTTTCAGACGTAAAGACCATTCGCGCCCATCCGTGCTGTTTTTCTTGGCTGCGGTGAGAAGAACGAAACGGTCGTACAGGTTCACATCGCAGTCCTCGGTGAGTTGGAGGACGAGTGTTGGTAGTTCGTCGCTGGTGGCGAAGTCCTCGCCAATAGGATTGAGGATAAGGTCGTTGTTCACATAGACGGAGTCGTGCAGCTGTGTCGATTGAATCTGCATTTCGAGTTTGGCAGTTGGACGAAGAACCAAGGAGACAGGTGTGGATGCAGCGAAATTCTTCAACAGAAGCGTGCCGATGCCATCATCGCCTGGCTGAAGTGTGCCATAGAGGTTCACCGAACCAGCCACGTTGCCCGTTCCTCCGAAGATACCTTCCGAGAACACCTGCGCCACCATGTCGGCACTGTTGTGCATGGCTCCTGTGCCTCCCGACAGGCGTGAGCGTTCTGCTGCGGCAGCATCGTTATTGACCAACACGCGTCCAGCCTTCACACGGATGGCACCCGTAATGCGGTTTTCATTGCCCGTGATGCGATAAGTGCCAGTTCCCTCCTTGATGATTCCCACGGCTTGCGCTGTGTGAGGAGCCCCATTGTTGTCAACAGGAGCAATGCGTCCTGCCAAAGTAGCATCGGTGTTCAATGCTCCCACCATGTAATAGGACTGATGCGTGTTTGCCTTGTAGTAACCCAAAAGACGACTGCCTTTCTCCAGTTGTAATTCACCGATTCGGAAACCACGAGTACCCGACTCGGCAGCGAGTGTGGCACCATCGTGGATAATCAAACGCTTGTCGGCAAAGAGAGGATTGGTCTTCTCTGGGTCAGCTTCGTCAGCGCCAAACACCTTTCCTTTGTGTGGCAAAACGAGTCCATAGAAGCCAGCATTGCTTACTACCTTATTATATGGATAGATGTGTGTCTCTCCCGAGAAGAGCGACCAGTCAGGCCATCCACTGTTTTTGTCGGCAGAGATGAAAGTGCGTTCGCCTCCGCCGTAGATGTTCAGTGTGCCTTCACCCGCAAATGGAGCGGTGATGTAGGTGTAGCGAGCGGTGCGCATGTCGAGCGAGGTTCCAGCAGGAATAAACGTTGGTGTACTATAGGTGTAGTAGTCGCTCGATGTGTTTGCCCGAGCAAAATCCACCAATCCACTTTCCACGGTGGTGAAATCATCGTAGAGTCCCACCAACTGAATGTCGTCGAGGTAGTAATCCACATTGTCGGAGTTGATACCGATGTGGAGTAGGGTGGAGTTGTTGCTTGCAGCGGGAGCCGTCAACTGATATTCGCGTTGCAACCATGTGCCTTTATCGCCCTGATGTGGCCAACCGTCATCCTCGTACAATGCCTCCGACCCCAAGAAGATAGCCATGTGCTTATAGTCGCCCTCGTCAGCATTGGCACGCTGCATGCGGAAACGAATTTTGGTGTATTCTTTTCCGATGTTAGCCGCTTTGATATCTTGAGGAAGTGCAAACTCTGCGTAAGTATTCCACTCCTTCACCACAAGGTGCAGCACTTTGTTCTTGGCATTGGCAGGGTCGGCAACAATAGTACCTTTCACCGACGAAGTGCCTCCGTAAAAATTCCAAAGATTCACTTGCTCGCCTATGGCATAGTTTTCAAAATCACATACCACTCGTGGGGATGCGAACACGGTTTGTACGGCGAGTATGGCACAAACGAATAAACTAATTCTTCTTTTCATCATGAGTTAAATGCGCTTAGTTTTTGAGGATCATTTGGAGTGCTTTCCAAATTCATTGGCAAAGATACGCATTATTCATGGAACAGAAAATTTTTCTTTCCCCAAAATTTTCTAACGATTTCTTTGCTTTCTCTTTTGTTATACATTTTTTTTTCATCGCGAACTTTTCGTCACGAACTCTTCGTCACGAAAAGTTCGCGATGAATAATTACTTGATAGGCTTCGAACGTGCTGATGCTCCCCTTTGCTTTTGCTGATGCACTCTTTCGATTGAACTGAGTCAATCCTTTGATTTTACTGAAAAACCGAGCCCTCAACGTTTACACGGCGAGGGCTCGTTATCGCAACGCCGAGCGCTCGCCGTTTCGATAACGAGCCCTCGGCAACTAGTTGAATTCAAAGGAACGGTTCAGTCAATCCCCAAATGCGGTTCTGGAAATCCCCAAATGTGGTTCAGTCAATCCCCATGTGCGTTTCTGAAAAATCTATAAGCGCTGGAGACAAACATTTCACTTATGGGCATAAAAAAAGGCTCGACGCTTCGAGCCAATCTTGTTAACCTTAAATCTAATACTATGAAAAACACGATGCAAAGGTAGCGCTTTTTTTCATACTTCCTAAATTTTAAGTGACTTTTTTGCACTTAATCCGTCATTTCTTGACGAGTGTCAACAAATGGGACGTAATAAGCAGTTTTTTGATATTATTTTTGTATCTTTGCAGTCAAATTGTTTTTTCGCTAAGGATTTAGGATTGAAAAGGACTTTGATTATTTACGACCAACATAGACAAATCGTTGAGAATCAGAAAGACAAGGTTGCTACCATAGGTTTTTTTGATGGTGTGCATCGTGGGCATTGCTGTCTCATTCATCAGGTGATTGAGGAAGCGAAAAAACGTGGACTGAAGTCGGTGTTGCTCACCTTCCCCGAGCATCCTGCCAAGGTGCTGCGCCCCGACGTTGAGATGAAATTACTCACCATTCAAGAGGAAAAGGAGGAACTTCTTGCCACATCGGGTGCGGACTTCGTAGCTTTCCTTCCTTTCACCCGTGAACTCGCACAACTTTCAGCACATGACTTCATGCAACAGGTGCTGAAAGAGCAATTGCAGGTGAAGGTGCTGGTCATTGGATATGACCATCGTTTCGGACATAACCGCGATGAAGGGTTCGAGGATTATGTGCGCTATGGCAAGGAATTGGGCATTGAAGTGGTGCAAGCGAAGGAATTGGATTGTGGCAAGCACGTCAGTTCGTCCACCATTCGTAAGGCTTTGGCGCAAGGGGATGTGGCTGTTGCTCAGGACTATTTGGGCTATCCCTATTTCTTGGAGGGAGAAGTGGTGGAGGCGTTCCACATCGGTCGGAAGATTGGTTTCCCCACAGCAAACATCCATGTCAGCCATGATAAGTTGATTCCTCAGAACGGAGTCTATGCCGTGTCAGTCCGATTAGAAGATGGCACCGAAGCCTACGGAATGCTCAACATCGGCAGTCGCCCCACATTGGACAATGGTTCGCACGTGAGCATCGAAGTCCATATCTTCCATTTCCACGAAAACATCTATGGCAAGCATCTCCGCATCTCTTTCCTTAAATATATTAGGAAAGAACAGAAGTTCGACAGTTTGGAAAAACTCCAAGCACAATTGGAGCGTGACAAGGAAGAATGTGAGAAATTAAGAATGAAGAATGTAGAATGAAGAATAGTCGCTTCGCTCCGAATGAAGAATTCATTTTAGGTTTTTCTAATTTTCATTCTACATTCTTAATTCTTCATTCTTCATTTCATCACATCGTAGGTTCGTTCCTCACGAGCATGGATGATGTTTTCCTATTCTGTGACAAATCATGAGAAATTGGATGATGGATGAGTGGGTTTTCAGGGATTTTCTATAACTTTGCGTGCAAAACTAATTGTATAGAAAGACTATGAGAATCAGATTTAAACATGGTTTGACGGACCTCTCCAAATCTCTTGTGAGGGGAGAGAAGGCGTTGGCTTTGGCATTGGCATTGGCTGGAATGCTTGTGGCTAACGCTCAAGAAAGAACCGACAAGGGTGGAGTGCAGAATGAGATTGTGCCTGATTGGGAGAATCCTCAGATGATTGGCAAGAACAAATTGCCGTATCACTCAACGCTGCAATTGCCTTCGCGAGAAGGAGAGTGCAAGGAGATTCGTTCTCTCGATGGGCGATGGCGTTTCCATTGGGCAAAAGACCCACAGTCGCGACCAGCCGATTTCTATCGTACCGACTACGACGTGAGTGGTTGGGATTTCATCACTGTGCCTGGAAACTGGCAGATGCAGGGCTATGGAAAGCCTATTTATACCAATATTCCTTTTCCTTTCAAGAGTGACCAACCACGTGTGACCAGTGAGCCACCTCGTGACTGGTATGCTTACGACCATCGCAATCCTGTGGGTTCGTATGTCACTGATTTTACCGTCTCCGAAGATGAACTCAAGCAGAATATCATCCTTCATTTTGGAGGTGTGAAGTCGGCAATGTATGTGTGGGTGAATGGAAAGGAGGTGGGTTATAGCCAGAATCCGATGTCGCCAGCCGAGTTCGATGTGACTCGTTTTCTCCATGCAGGAAGCAACCGCTTGGCAGTGGAGGTGTATCGTTGGAGCGATGGCAGTTACCTGGAGGACCAAGACATGTGGCGACTGAGTGGCATCTATCGTCCCGTTCAGTTGTGGATTCGTCCCTTGCAACACATGGCTGATTACACGATTACGGCAGTGCCTTCAGCCGATTTCAGTCGTGCCGATGTGAAAGGTAAAGTGATGCTTTGTAATTTAGGAATAAAAGCTGTGAAGGGCATGACGCTTCGGATGAAATTCGGCAATTTGAGTATGGAACGTCGTGTGGATTTGCTGAAAGCGAAAGATACGATAGCTGTGGAACTGGCGAAAACCTTAGAGCGCCCACGTTTGTGGTCGTCTGAGAAGCCCAACCTTTATGATGTATCTGTCGAGTTGATGGATGCTCAGGGAAAGGTGTTAGAGCATTTCGACACGCATTTCGGCGTGAGAAAAGTGGAAGTGCGTGGCGAGGTGATGAAGGTGAATGGACGAAATGTGAAACTGCGAGGCGTGAACCGTCACGACCACCATCCACGAACAGGACGTTATGTGGATGCTGCTACCTTGGAAAAGGACGTGCGACTGATGAAACAGGCGAATATCAATTTCCTGCGTACTTCGCACTATCCCGACATGCCTTTTCTTTATGAATTATGCGACCGCTATGGCATCTACGTGATGGATGAGGCATGTCAGGAAAGTCACGGTTATGGCATTGGCAACAAGATTATCGGTGATAATCCTCAGTGGGTGAAGGCACACGTGGACCGTGCACGTTCCTTGGTGGAAAGGGACAAGAATCATCCGAGTATCATTATTTGGTCGTTGGGCAACGAGGGTGGTGCAGGTCAATGCATGAAGGCGATGTACGACACCGTCTGCGCTCTCGACTCAACTCGCCTGCCGTTCAGCGACAGCGACCGCCGCTATTCAGCCATCTATGACGATAGCTATTTGCCACCTGACAAACTGGAACAAGAGGCAAAGCGAATCAGCGACCGCCCGTTTATCATGCGTGAGTACGGTCATGCTATGGGCAATTCGATGGGCAATTTGAAGGAGTATTGGGATGTGATAAATGCCGACTCCAGCATCGTGGGTGCTGCCATTTGGGACTGGGTGGACCAAGGCATCGCCAAGCCTATCGATGGCAGTGCGCTCCGTCCATCGTCGTCGCTTCAGTTGCAATCCGACGAGTTTTGGGCATACGGAGGTGACTTCGGTGACAAGCCTAACGACGGAAACTTCGTGCTGAATGGACTGATTGGACCCGACCGCACGCCGCATCCGCATTATTACGAAGTGCAGTATTTCTATCAGCCTATCGACTTCAAACGGGTGGAAGATAAGGTCCATCTCATCAACCGCGACCAGTTCACAACACTCGATGAATACGACTACACCTACGAATGGGTGGCAGACGGCAAGGTGGTGGCAGAGGGGAAGGCAATGCTTTCGGGTGAGGAATTGAGCATCAGTCCATGCCATGCTGAAGGTGAGCTGTTCTTGAACATCTATGCTCGTCTGAAACAAAAGACGCTTTGGGCAGATGCAGGTTTTGCAGTGGCACATCAGCAGTTCCACTGGAGTGGTTCGTTCAAAAAGGCTGAGTTGACACCATCCAAAAGGATACCTAAGATGAAGAAAACCGCCGACGGTATTTGGGTGACTACCAGGCGTGGACAGATTCTGATTGACAATAGCGGTGCATTGGCAGAATGGATGATCGATGGTAAACAAATGCTGAAAGCACCCCTTGAACCCTATTTTTGGAAACCTGTCAACGACAATCAAAGTGCGAATGGTTTTGCCCAGCGACTTGGTGCGTGGCGCGATGCAGCAGAGAAGCGTGAACTGAAGGAAATGAGTGTGAAGCGGAAAGGTGTTGTCGTTGTGAAGGCTGAAATGAAACTGCCTGTTGGTGCCGACTACACGCTGACTTACACCATCAATGCTGAAGGGGAGGTAAAAGTGGATGCTGACTACAAACCTACGGCTGACAATATACCGCTGATGCCGAAGTTTGGTATGCGCTTGCGACTGCCGATTGACTTTCAACAGGTGGATTGGTACGGAAGAGGTCCGCAAGAGAACTATCCTGACCGCAAGTCCAGTCAGAACATCGGTTGCTACTCGCTGCCTGTTCGGGAGATGATGACCGAATACATTAAACCTCAGGACAATGGCAATCGCACTGATACTCGTTGGTTTGCCATTTCTTCTGATGAGCACTCGTTGCGAGTGGAAGGCGAACAGCCGCTTTGTTTCCACGTTTGGGACTACGGAGAGGAGAATTTGGGTGTGGGGCATGGATATGAATTGCAACGAGGCAATTTCATCAACGTGAACATCGATCAGGATATTCACGGCGTGGGTGGAATCAATTCCTTCGGTGCTCGAACTCTCGACCGCTATACGCTTTCGGGCAATCAGCCACGTCACTTCAGTTTTATCCTTCGTTTCGATTCAAAGTAATCATAAAAAATAAAAAACACAATGAAAAGACGCTTATCAAGTTTGCTGTTGGGAGCGATGGTTACGCTCTCGGCTTCTGCCCAGAACCCTTATTTGCCGCTGTGGGAGTATATTCCCGATGGAGAACCTTACGTGTTTGAAGACCCCGACTGTCCAGGGAAACAGCGAGTGTATATCTATGGTTCGCACGACAATCTAATTACGGAGTATTGCGGACGCGACCAAGTGGTGTGGTCGGCACCCGTTGAGGACTTGCTTCATTGGCGTTACGATGGTATCATCTTCAAATCAGCGACTGATCGCGACGGAAAACTGCTCTATCCTAACGGACAAGGCGATGTGCTCTATGCACCTGACGTGACGATGAGATATGTGCAACGCAAGATGTCTGACGGAACGATTATGACAAAGCCTGAGTATTACCTTTATCCAAACAATCAGGCGGGAGGACGCAACGGACAGATTGCCCGAAGTGACCGTCCCGACGGTCCGTTTGTGGTGACGAATTGGAGTAAGGATAATCCAGCCATTACGGATGGAGTGCTTCGCTTCGACCCTGCTGTGTTTGTGGACGACGATGGACGCGTGTATGGTTATTGGGGCTTTGAGAACTCCTACGCTGCAGAACTCGATCCCGTAACGATGGCAACGGTGAAGTCTGGCACGGAGATTGTGACCGACATGGTGTCAGGACGCAATCAGAAAGGTGTGTTCCGCTTTTTTGAAGCGTCGAGTATGAGGAAAATCGAAGACAAGTATGTGTTTGTTTATTCTCGTTTCACAGAGGATGGGGAATTTGGTTTGCCTACTTCGAACTACACTTTGGCATACGCTTATGGTGATTCTCCACTGGGTCCATTCAAGTATGGCGGCACGATTATCGATGGACGAGCACGTGACAAAGACGATAACGGCAAGACGATTCCGACTGCCTATCCATACGGCAACACGCATGGCAGCATCCTGCAAGTGAATGGACAATGGTGGGTGTTTTATCATCGACAGACAGGAACCGATGAATATAGTCGTCAGGCAATGGTGGCTCCCATCAACGTGAAAGTGGAGCGTGGAAAAGGTGGAAAGGTGACAATTAGCGAGGGTGAATATACTTCGGAAGGATTCAAGACCGAAGGACTGAATCCGCTTGATAAGTCGGCTGCGGGTTGGGCTTGCTATCTGACCAGTCCAAAGGGCATTCGACAGGAATATCCTAACATGTTTTTCACGGGAAGTTACATCAAACCTACGCGCCGCGACAGCACATCCTATGAGGGTCCATACAATCAAAAGCAGCCATATTGCCCTGTGGTGAACAACACCAACGGTAGTGTGGTGGGCTACAAATACTTCAATTTTACAGCTACTGCAAAAGCCGAACAGTTGTTGCTCACAGCGCATGTGAAACCAGAAGGCATAGACGGCACTATCGATGTGATGATTGATGCGCCAAAGGCAAGTCGTGGTGGAAAGGTGATTGCTTCGTTCCACATCAAGGCAAGCGATGCACAGCGCATCAGCGAAATTACCACGAAGGTCAATGGATTAAAAGGCGTGAAGGGCAAGCATCCGCTCTTCTTCGTCTTCCGTTCCACAACTGAGGACCGCTCCATCTGTGAACTGCACGACTTCCAATTCTCATTGCTCAAATAGTATTTTTTTCCCTACAGAGATACAGAGTAATTGATAGACCATAAAAAACTCCGCCATTGGAAAGTTCACTGATGAAATTCCAATGGCGGAGTTTTTATATAACCTCTCCTCGTGGAGGATAGGAAATGGCTTTTATTTGGCAATCACCAAGAAATACTTCTTCTTGCCTTGCTGCACGAGAAGATATTTGTCATCGAGGAGGTCGACAGTGGTGAGAACCTGGTTAGGGTCAGCGAGCTTTTCCTTGTTGATGCTCACGCCACCACCCTGAGTGAGTTTGCGCATCTCGCCCTTGGAAGGGAAGATAGGAGCATTGTCGGTGGTGAGTTCGATTGCCTTCACACCAGCCTCGAAGAGTGACTTGTCAACTTCGTAGTGAGGCACACCATCAAATACGTCGAGAAGTGTCTGTTCGTCGAGCTTGAGAAGGGCTTCCTTAGTTGCCTTTCCGAAGAGGATGTTCGATGCCTCCACAGCAGTCTCGTAGTCTTCTTCGCTATGTACCATGATGGTTACTTCCTTGGCAAGACGCTTTTGCAGCACGCGCTGACCTGGGTCTTGGTCGTGCTCAGCGATGAGTGCGTCGATTTCGTCCTTTGGCAGCGATGTGAAAATCTTGATGAAACGTTTGGCGTCTTCGTCAGCCACATTGAGCCAGAACTGATAGAATGCGTATGGAGTGGTGCGGTTGCGGTCGAGCCAGATATTTCCCTTTTCAGTCTTACCAAACTTGCGACCGTCTGCCTTGGTGACGAGTGGGCAAGTGAGTGCAAAACACTCCTTTCCGCTCATGCGGCGAATGAGTTCCGAACCTGTTGTGATGTTTCCCCACTGGTCTGCACCACCGAGTTGAAGGCGGCAGTTATGGTGCTCACAAAGATAGTAGAAATCGTAGCCCTGAAGCAACTGATAGGTGAATTCTGTAAATGACAAACCGTCGCGTGCTTCACCGTTGAGACGCTTCTGCACGGATTCCTTTGCCATCATGTAGTTCACGGTGATGTGCTTGCCTACGTCTCGAGCAAAGGCAAGGAAGGTGAAGTCCTTCATCCAGTCGTAGTTGTTCACGAGTTCTGCACGGTTTGGCTCATCGCTGTCGAAGTCGAGGAACTTAGAGAGTTGAGCCTTGATGCACTTCACGTTGTGAGCCAAAGTCTCCTCGTCGAGCAGGTTGCGCTCCTGACTTTTGCCTGAAGGGTCGCCAATCATACCTGTAGCACCACCAATCAAAGCGAGAGGCTTGCCACCGCAACGCTGATAGTGACGAAGCATCATCACACCGCAGAGGTGTCCGATATGGAGTGAGTCGGCTGTTGGGTCGATACCGAGGTAAGCCGCTACGTTCTTTTCTTTCTCAAGGAGTTCTTCTGTGCCTGGCATCATCTGGTGAATCATGCCACGCCATTCCAGTTCTTTTACAAAATTCATTATCTAAGTTTTTGAGTTTTTAAGTTTTTGAGTTGATGAGTTTTCGCGGAGAAGTGTATCTTCGTTAAACGTTAAACTTTAAACGTTCAACGTTATTCGATTCGGCTGCAAAGTTACGACTTTTTTTTCATCCGAAGAACACGTAGGCAATGAAAATGGCTGCAATCACGCCGCAGAGGTCGGTCAGCAGACCTGCTTGCACGGCATGGCGCGTGTTCTTGATGCCTACACTGCCAAAATAAACGGCGAGGATGTAGAAGGTGGTGTCAGTGGAACCTTGGAAGATACAGCTCAGTCTGCCTGCAAAGCTATCCGCACCGTGGGCAGTCATTGTATCGACCATCATGCCACGTGCTCCGCTTCCGCTGAGTGGCTTCATGAGCGCAGTTGGCAATGCATCGACAAAGTCGGTGTTGCAGCCCATGAGTTCGAAGAGGCGGTTGATGCCCTGAATGAGCAAGTCCATGCCACCCGATGCACGGAAAACTCCGATAGCAACGAGGATGGCCACGAGGTATGGAATGATGCGAACAGCCGTGGTGAATCCTTCTTTGGCTCCATCAATGAAAGATTCATACACGTTCACTTTCTTCCGCATACCGGCGATAATGAACGCGATGATGATGCCGAAGAGGATGACGTTGGCAATGAGTGTGCTCACCGTGTCCATCGTTTCCTTATCGAGTTTGCTGAAGCCCCAGATGATGGCAGCCACCAAGGCGCACATACCACCGAGTGTGGCAAGCAGCACAGGCTGAAACAGATTGATTTTCTGATACAGGCTCGTGATGATGATGCCCGAGAGGGTGCTGAAGAACGTGGCAATGAGGATAGGCACGAAGATGTCCGTTGGGTTGGCTGCACCGAGCTGAGCACGATAAACCATGATGCTCACGGGAATGATGGTGAGTCCCGACGTATTGAGCACCAAGAACATAATCATGGGGTTCGAAGCCACGGTGGCATTCTGCGGATTCTTCTTCACGTTGATTTCCTGCAGTCCCTCCATCGCTTTCAGTCCGAGTGGAGTGGCAGCGTTGTCGAGTCCGAGCATGTTGGCAGCAATGTTCATGAAGATGTTGCCAAACACAGGGTGTCCCTTTGGAATATCAGGGAACAGTTTGTTGAACACAGGGCTGAGTATGCGTGCCAGTGCATTCACCACGCCACCCATTTCGCCAATCTTCATGATACCCATCCAGAGCGACAGCACGCCGGTAAGTCCCAAACTGATTTCGAATGCAGTCTTCGAGGAGTCGAAGGTGGAATTGATAATATCTGTCAGCACTGTGGTGTTTCCGTAGAAAATCACCTGAATCAGTGCGCATACAGCAGCCAATAGGAAAAAGGCTATCCAAATGTAATTGAGAACCACAAACTATAGAATTAAAAATTATAAATTAAAAAGTAAAATTTATTCCTCATTCTTCATTTTCTATCTCTTGCAGCAAAGATGTTGGCAATGATGGTGCCGCTGATGGAGTGCCAAGCACAACTGATGGCGCAAGGCACCACAGCCATTGGGTTGGAGGCAACGAAGAAAGTCATGGCGAGATTGGTGCCAAGTCCTGCGTTCTGCATACCCACCTCGATGGAGATGGTGCGCTTCTTGGCTGTGGAGAAATGGCAGAGTTTGCCCACTGAATAGCCAAGAATATAGCCAGTGGTGTTGTGGCAGAAGACCATGACAAAAGTAAGGATGAAGAGTAACAAACCGTTCTCCACGAGTGGGTCGTGGACCGTTGTCACCACGCCACCTACGATGCAAGCGAGGCAAAGCACAGAGAGTCCAGGCATGCACCCTTGAATCTTTCGAAACACCTCCTTGTGTCCTAACCATACGTTCAGACCGAATCCGATTGCAATAGGGATGATGGTGACGATGAGAATCTGTTTGAACATGCCGATGGCATCCACATCCACTTTGGCACCTGCCAGCCACAGCACCAACAGCGGAGTGAGGACTGGAGCAAGGAGGGTGGAGGCACAAGTCATGCCGACGGAATAAGCCACATCGCCTTTGCAAAGGAACGACATGATATTGCTCGACACACCGCCTGGGCAGCAACCCACGAGGATGATGCCGATAGCCATTGCCGTACTGTAAGGAGCAAAGGCGGGTACTTGGCTAAACAACCAAGAAAGCGTGAATGCCACGAGAGGCATGATGGTGAACTGAGCCACAGCACCAATGAAGATATCAAAAGGACGCTTTGCCAACAGACGGAAATCGTTTGGGGTGAGAGTCAGTCCCATCGTGAGCATGATGATGCCGAGAATGATGGTTTGCGTATTCCCTTTCACCCAAGCAAAGAGGTCGGGATAGAAGAAAGTGACGATGGCAGTCAAGATGATAAAGATGCTCGCCTTGCCGCTCAAGGTGTCACTCAAAGTCTTCAGAATTTGAAACATGATGGTCTGTTTTTTTCTGATTTGCCGAATGATTTTCGGCATTCTCCTAAAAAGAGGAAATCTTATTGAGGGTGCAAAAGTACGAAAAAAAACGGAGAAACAGCGTGAGTTTCTCCGTTTTTTGCCTTGAAAGGGTTGAAGACGGCTAAGATACCTTAAAAATGATAGAGCCCTTAGCAATCTTAGAGTTTTATAAATCTTTGGGTTTCAGTTTTATTTCACTGTCAGTGCCTTACCGTTATATTTCACGCTTTGCTCCTTGCCGCCAATGACTTTCACGTTGAATGTGCGAGTACTGAGCATTCCTTCGAACGAGCCTTGGCGCTTGCCAATGGTGAGGCTCTTTGCCTTGTCGTTCCATGTCAGCTCAATCGTGGAGTAAGCGCCTTTTTCATAATTGTAGTTGTCGCCTTCGTCCTCGTAGAGTGTGAACTTCGCATTTGCGCCAGGATAAACGACAATGTCGAGCTTGTCGAATTTGTTTTCGTTGGCATACTGCACCTCAGGACTCATTGGCATGATAGAACCAGCCTTGATGTAGAGAGGAGAGTGGGCAAGGGTCGTAGTCACATTAAGTGTCTGTCCGCCCTCGATTTTCTTGTTGGTCCAGTAGTCGTACCACTGTGCACCTGCAGGCAGATAAACCTTGTAGCTCTTCGTCTGAGTCCAATCCACTTTGGCATATTCGCCTTCTTTCAGGTCTTTTCTGTCCCATCCTGACATTGGGTCGGTGCGGACAATCTTCTCGGTGGTGTATTGAGGGTCAACCACAGGACAAACCAACACGTTATGACCGAAAAGGAATTCGCGGTTGTTGTTCCAAGTCTGCTTGTCTTCCTTGAAGTCCATGAAAAGCGCACGCATGAAGGAGTCGTCGTTCTTCGTCACCTGCCACGACTGACTATAAATATAAGGAAGGAAGCGATAACGCAGTTTCACGGCGTCCACCAAAGCGTCATACACTGGTTCACCTGCCTTGCCGAAGTAGTAAAGTTCGCGATAGATGTCGGCTCCGTGGCTGCGCATCATAGGAGTGAAGGCTCCGAATTGCATCCAGCGTACATAGAGTTCCTGGAACTGAGGATTGCGAGTGGCTGAGTTGAAGCCATGTGTGCTGTACGAACCTGCAAAGAAACCACCGATGTCAGCATTCACGTTAGGATTGGCAGTCAGGGTGTAGTTGAGGCAGATAGGTATTTGTTTGCGAAGTGTTTCCCAAGAAGAGCCCGTGTCGCCACTCCATGTATTGGCACCATAACGCTGCTGACCTGCGAAGTAGGAGCGGGTGAGGATAAACACGCGCTTGCTGTTGTCAACGGCACGCTGGCTGTCATACACGCCGCCCACCGTCATGAGAGGGAATGCATTGCGCACACTGCGGTAAGAACCCATTGCTGTTGGTTGGTCACGTTGTTCCTCTGTCAAGTCCATCTGGTCGGGGTCGGTAGAGTCCATCCACCATGCATCAATGCCCATCTTGTGAAGGCGAGAGAGATTCTTCCAATAGATGTCGCGTGCCTCTTTACTATATACGTCGTAGCAGCGCACACCGCTTGGATAGTCCCTGCGTGGAGGCCACTGAGGCAGTCCGCTCTGAGGCCATGTGTCGAAGTCGAGCATCAATCCTTTTGGCTTGAGCTCTTTGAAAGCCTTGGTCTCAGGACCGAACGATGCCCATATACTGATGCTGATATGTGCGTTCTGCTTGTGCACCTCGTCAATCATGTCCTGCGCACGGTCGAAGTCAGGGTTGAGGAACTCCATGGCATTCCAGTTGTAGTTGCTGCCCCAGTACTGCCAGTCTTGAATGATGCCGTCGAATGGAATCTTCAATTCACGATACTTGTGGACCACTTCAAGCAGTTCTCTCTGTGACTTGTAACGCTCTCGGCACTGGTGGAAACCATAGGTCCACAAAGGGAGCATTGGCACCTTGCCCGACAAGTGGCGCATCTCGGCTATCACACCGTCTGCATCGCCTCCATAGATGAAGTAGTAGTCCACCATCTTGCCCACTTCCGACTCCAGTTCCACTTCGCCTGCCTGTCCTTCGGCTGGAGTGACGAGGCGAGTAGGGGAGTAGTTGTCCCAATAGATGCCGTAGCCCTTGATGCTCTGGAAGAAATGTGCATAGTCCTCCAGGTTGTTCTGTTCCATGCGTCGGTTCTCGCCTCGCTGGCTCATCTTGCCGTTCTGCAAGAGACCTACACCGTAAATGGCTTCGTCGGACTCGATGTTCCATGTCTGCTTAACTTTGCTGGAACCTTTGTCTGGTCCGTTTGCAATAGGGTTGAAGCCCCAATTGCCTTCAGATGTGAGCAAGTTGCCCTTGTTGTCGGCGAAGCTCACCTTTCCGTCTTGCACAGTCACGGTGAGGGCAGACGATTTGTAGATGGTTGCTGAGCCGCTTTTGCTCTGCTTCACACTCACTTTCTCTGGGTTAGCAATGACCACGAGCGATTTCTTCTCAGCCTTTGCGTTCTGAGTACTTTCTTTTACTACTCTCACCGTGTTTGGTGTGTAGAATGTGATGTCTTGCGCCTGCATCGTTGCGGCACAAAGCGGAAGTCCGCAAGTGAAGATGAATCGGAATAGTTTCATAGATGATATTTATTTAAGTGAAAAGATTTTTGATGTTGCAAAGTTAGTGTGTTTCTTCGTGGCTCTTTCAATTGATTTGTTGATTTTTCAGAGTACAGATGTTGATTTTTGATAAAAAAAGGCGAATCCATCGGGAAAAAGCTTCCACACGAAATAAAAATGTTGTGGGTAAGATTTCTTCCTGTTCTTCAAGCTTCCTCATCCGTTTCTGCACTCTTTCTCTTCCTCGTCCTCACTCCTTCTCATCCTTTTCTTCACGTTTTCTCACCCTCTTTTTCGATTCTTGTGATACGCATGTGTGGTTGTACTGAACCGCTCGTTCGCTTTTAACTAGTTGGCGAGCGCTCGCTGATGTCCTAACGAGGGCTCGCTATTGCTCTGGCGAGCCCTCGTTAGTATTTTGTCGAGCGCTCGCGCATTCACTTGAATCAAACAAATCCTTCAGTATATGCGAAGATGAATTTCAGAAGAACTGAATGAGAACATTAGTAAATTAGCGGATTCAGAGAGGAACACACAAATCATAAACACAAAAAAACCGACATCCACTGCTGAGAGTGAATGTCGGTCTTGACAAATTAAACTGATATGTTATTTGAGCTTGATTATATTACTTCCACCTTGCGGCCGATCTTTGGTGTTGGCTTCTGCTCAATCTTTGGAATGTCAACAGTGAGCACGCCGTGTTCAACCTTGGCGCTGATTTTCTCCTTGTCCACGTCCTCTGGGAGAATCAGAGTCTGCTCAAACTTCGTGTAAGAGAACTCGCGACGGAGGTAGTGAGTGTTCTTGTCCTCGTCCTTCTTTTCCTGTTTGTTCTCCAACTTGATGTGGAGGTCACCATTTTCATTGATTTGCACGTCGAAATCTTCCTTCTTCATGCCTGGAGCAGCAAGCTCTACCTTGTATTCCTTCTCGGATTCAATCACGTTGATAGCAGGCGAAGTGTTGCTGACGCGTGGAGTGAAATCGTTGAAAAACAAATCGTTGAATACGTCTGGTAACCAAGTGTTAGTTCTGTGAATTGGTAACATAGTTTTAATCTCCTATTCTTTAAATTGTTAATAATTCAGTTTGTTTTTGAACTTGCTTTTGTTTTTCAAGTTCACCCCTATTTAGGCAATCTCCGTGCCAAGTTGAAAAGAAGGGAAATAGCGAGAGAAATGCAGACAATTTGTCAATGTTTCAAGACAATTTGTCAAAAACGGGCGCTTTTCGCAGGAAATTCACCTTTAGTTGATGAAAAGAAAGGTAATGATAATGCTTAGGAATGAGGTTATAGATTGAAAGCGATTGCTCTTTTGTTCATATCATAATTAGGCGAAAAAATGCAATATATTTGCATATCAATTGAATTTCCGCTAACTTTGCAAGCGTAATATAAATATATAAGGTAAAAAAATGGTTGAAAGAAAGGTAAGAGTGCGTTTTGCACCTAGCCCAACAGGACCTCTGCACATTGGTGGGGTTCGCACAGCTCTCTACAATTACTTGTTCGCAAAACAACATGGTGGTGACTTGATTTTCCGTATCGAAGACACCGATTCCAATCGTTTTGTTCCTGGAGCTGAAGAGTATATCATTGAGTCGTTCAATTGGTTAGGAATCAAATTCGATGAAGGTGTTTCCTTTGGTGGCAACTATGGCCCTTATCGCCAAAGCGAGCGCCGTGACATCTATAAGAAATATGTGCAGGTGTTGTTGGACAATGGCAAGGCTTATCTTGCTTTCGACACCCCCGAGGAACTTGATGCCAAGCGTCAGGAAATAGAGAATTTCCAATACGATGCCAAAACGCGCATGATGATGCGTAATTCGCTCACTCTCAGTAAGGAAGAGGTGGATGCGCTGATTGCTGATGGTAAACAGTACGTGGTTCGTTTTAAGATTGAGCCTGGACGTGATGTGCATGTGGACGACTTGATTCGTGGCGATGTGAGTATTAACAGCAGTATCCTCGACGACAAGGTGCTCTACAAGAGTGCTGATGAATTGCCTACTTACCACTTGGCAAACATCGTGGATGACCATTTGATGGAGGTCTCCCACGTGATTCGTGGTGAGGAATGGTTGCCTTCGGCTCCGCTCCATGTGCTTCTGTATGAGGCATTTGGCTGGCAGGACACAATGCCTCGCTTTGCTCATCTTCCTTTGCTCCTCAAGCCAGTGGGCAACGGAAAACTTTCGAAGCGCGATGGCGATAAACTGGGATTCCCAGTGTTCCCACTCGAATGGCACGACCCTAAGTCGGGCGAAGTGAGCTCGGGTTACCGCGAAAAGGGTTATCTTCCTGAGGCACTGGTGAATTTCTTGGCGCTCCTCGGTTGGAACCCAGGAAACGACCAGGAGTTGATGTCGATGGATGAACTTATCAAGTTGTTCGACCTCAGCAAATGCTCGAAGAGTGGTGCTCGCTTCGACTATGTGAAAGCTATTTGGTTCAATCATCAATATCTGCTTCAGAAACCTGCTGAGGAGTGGGTTCCTGAATTTGACAAGATTCTCCGTGAGAACGGTATTGAATCCACGCCTGAGAAGGAGGCGCAAGTTGTGGAGATGATGAAACAGAAGGTGATTGAGTATGTTGATAACGACGGCAACAAGAAGAAGAGGAATGTGAGCTTCATCAGTGACCTTTGGCCGCTGACCAAGTTCTTCTTCGTGGCTCCTGAGACATACGACAAGGAAGACAAGTTTGTCCGCAAGAACTGGAAGGAAACCACTGCGATGGAGATGGACGAGTTGATAGGCGTACTTCAGTCGCTCGACGATTTCTCTGTGGAAAGTCAGAAGGAGATGATTGAAGCATGGACAGAGGCTCGTGGCTTCAAGCCTTGGAACGCTTGGCGCGTTTGCTTGGTGGGTACAGGACAGGGACCTGACATGTATGAGCTGGCAGCTTTTCTTGGTAAGGAAGAAACCATCAAGCGCATGGAAAATGCCATTGCGCAGCTGAAATAATGTTTTGAGTTTTAGTTATTTGAATTCAAAGGATTTCCAAGACCTCGTGTCTCTGAGAAATTGATGAACGCTGAGCTCATTTCTCTGTGAGCATTCAGAAACTGAGAAACTCAAAAACTTAAGAAAGGAAGGATGTTTCTATATAACATAGGATTAAATGCCTACGCAACACTCGGAAATATGGCAGTGTTTTTTAGTAAAAAAATAAAGAAAATGGTGGATGGTCAGAGGGAAACTCCCGACATCCTGCGCAAGGGCATCTCGGCGAACGACCGTGTGGTGTGGTTCCATGCTGCTTCGCTTGGTGAATTCGAACAAGGCAGACCCATCATGGAGCGTTTGCGCAAAAACCATCCTGAATACAAGATTCTGCTGACGTTTTTCTCACCTTCGGGTTATGAGGTGAGGAAAAATTATGAGGGTGCCGACGTGATTTGTTATCTGCCTTTCGACACGCATCATAATGCCAAGAAGTTCTTGGAGTTGGCACATCCTGAAATTGCTATTTTCATCAAGTATGAGTTTTGGGCGAACTATCTCACGCAATTGCATCAGAGTGGGGTGAAAACCTACAGCGTGAGCAGTATTTTCCGACCAGGGCAGCGTTTCTTCAAAAAATGGAATCCGTATTCCAAGCAGGTTCTCTATCAATTCGACCATTTCTTTGTGCAGAATGAAACCTCCAAAAAATTATTGGCAGATATAGGCATCGACTGTGTGACGGTGAGCGGAGACACACGTTTCGACCGTGTCCTCGACATTCGTAATGCCAGTAAGGATTTGCCTGTCGTTGAGGCTTTCACACAAGGTCAAAAGACCTTCATTGCTGGTAGTAGTTGGGAACCTGACGAGGAAATTTATATTCCTTACTTTGCTAACCACAATGATTGGAAACTGATTATTGCTCCTCATGTCATAGACGAGACTCATTTGACCAAAATTGAAAAAATGCTCGAATCCAACGGCATTTCTTCCGTTCGTTACACCGACTTGGAGGCACATCAAGGTGGAGATGATGGCAAGGATGTTCGTTGTTTGATAGTGAATTGCTTTGGTAAGCTTTCTTCCATCTATCGCTACGGAAAGATAGCTCTTGTGGGTGGAGGATTCGGAGCCGGCATCCACAATGTACCTGAAGCTGCAGTGTATGGGATTCCTGTGCTCTTCGGACCGAATAATCAGAAATTCCGTGAGGCACAGCTCTTGAAGAAAATAGGTGCTGGTTTTGAATTCACTGATGCTGACACTTTCAAAACACAAATGGATCGTTTCCTTGCTGATGAAAACTATTTGAAGGAAACGGGCAATAAGTCAGCTGAATATATCCGAAACAATGCTGGAGCAGCGGATATATGTTACAAAGGTATATTTGAATGATTTGTTCTTCTATTCATGCAGGTTTAAGCCATAGAAGAACAAATCATCTTATAATTTAAAGGAGTCTATTCTGGGTCGGGAAGGTCTTTTGCATCGCGATACCAATCAGCATACATGATGTAGTGCTGAGCAATGCCTTTGTTGAGTTCTCGCGCTTGTTCTGGGTCCACCTTTTTGATGAATTTGGCAGGAACTCCACCCCACATTTCTCCATCACCAACAATTGTTTTGCTAAGCACCAGTGCTCCTGCTGCGATGATGGCACCTTCGCCAATCACAGCATGGTCAAGAACGGTAGCACCCATGCCGATGAGCGCACTGTTCTTCACGGTGCACCCGTGGAGTGTGACGTTGTGACCTATGGTCACATCATCGCCTATCTCGATGGCTGCCTTTTGATAGAGAGTGTGGAGGCATGAACCATCTTGAATATTCACACGATTACCTATTTTAATATAATTGACATCCCCACGTACTACCGCATTGAACCAAACGGTACATTGGTCGCCCATGGTGACATCGCCTACGATGGTGGCATTCTCGGAGAAGTAGCAGTCTTTTCCAAACTTTGGCGTAAGACCACAAACGGATTTGATTAAAGCCATATAGAGATTTACGGATTTAATGATTGACGATTGATATATTTGAGTTAGATGGAAAGGGGGAGAGGGTGAGACCTTTCCTTTATTTTAGATAGGTCTTGTCACCTCGAAGAGCCAGTTGCGATGCGCTTCGTCGAGATGTGGACTTAACTTGTCATAGACCATCTGTTGGTAGTCATTGAACCACTCCTTTTCTTCAGGTTGAAGCATGGAAACTTCGATGGCTGAAGTGAGGATAGGGCAGAGAGTGAGTTGTTCGAATTCGTAGTAAGGTCCAAAGGTCAAACCTTCGTTGGATTCGGTCTTTTTTGACGTTGAAGGAAGGGTTCTGAGCTTCGCTTCCACTACCAGCATAGTATTCTCATGGCGCACTCCATGAGCGCCTGTGATATAGATGCCTGGTTCGTCGGTAATTGTCATGCCAGGGAGCAGAGGAGTAGGCATGTAGTTCATGCGGAACTGGTGAGGACCTTCATGCACATTGAGGTAAGAACCGACGCCATGACCTGTGCCATGCAAATAGTTGATACCATATTTCCACATGGGTTCTCGTGCCAAAGCATCGAGTTGCGTGCCATAGGTGCCACGTGGGAACACGGCACGTGCCAAGTTGATCCATCCACGCAGCACAAGTGTATAGTCGCGACGCTCTTCTTCTGTCAGTTCACCCAATGGAATCGTTCGAGTGATGTCGGTTGTTCCATCTTGGTACTGTCCACCAGAGTCAATCAGCAACAATCCCTTTGGCAGAACAGGAATGTCCGTTTCAGGTGTTGGCTCGTAGTGAACAATCGCTCCATGAGCAGCATATCCCATGATGCTTTCGAAACTCACACCGCGGAAAAGAGGTTGTTCAGCACGGAAGCCTAAGAGCTTTTCAGTCAAGGAGAGTTCTGTCTGTCCGCCTGCCTGCACAGCTGGAATCACCCATTTCATCCATTTCACCATGGCAATGCCGTCTTTCAGCATGGCAGAGTGATAACCAGCGATTTCAGTCTCGTTCTTCATGATTTTCATGAGTGAAACAGGGCAATCTGCATAGACAGGATGCTGCAAACTTGCACCAATGGCATAGTTTGTCTTATCTGCTTGAATCAGAACAGGTGCATCGATTGCTTTTAAGTCTGTGATGATTTCTCCATAGCCTTTGATTCTCACTCCTTCGGAAGAGAGATAGTCTTCCACTTTGTCAGAGATTTTCTCTTTGTTGACATAAAGCGTTGCCTCCGTTTGTGAGATGACAAGATAGCTCACAAAGACAGGATTACACTCCACATCAGTACCTCTAAGATTCAATGTCCAAGCCACTTCGTCAAGCATAGAAATAACGATGGATTCGGCTTTTTTTGAAGAAATCGCTTCTCTGATTCGCTGAATTTTGCTCTGTGCCGTCTCGCCTGCAAATTGCAGTGGTTGGATTTCTACAGGATTCGATGGAATCTGTGGACGGTCTGTCCAAATATCCTCATAGGGGTCTCCCACAGACAAAGTTTTGATGCCGAAAGCAGACAGAGACTGAGAAAGAGTTTGGAATTCAGAAACCGTGTAGCATGAACCATCCACTCCCACTTTATCTGTTTGAAGAAGCTCATGCGCCAACCACTCTTGAATGCTTGGAGTGCCCTCCAAACCGATTTTCATCAGTTCAAATTCAGTTCCTTTGATTTGCTCAGCAGCTTGCAGAAAATAGCGGTTGTCCGTCCAAAGTGCTGCCTTGTCGATTGTAACAACAGCTGTTCCTGCACTGCCCGTAAAACCAGAAATGAATTCACGACTTTTCCAGCGTTCTGGCACGTATTCACCGGAATGAGGGTCAGTGCTTGGCGTGATAAAAGCATGGATGTTGTTTCTGTCCATCCACTTTCGAAGTGTCGATAAGCGTAATTGAGTTTGAGTGTTCATAATGGTGTAGATGATTGTTTGATGTGTATTTTGTGCGCGAAGTTAGCAATTATTCGGAATAAGTACAAAAAATCATTGGAACAATTCCGTTTCATCGTGTTTTCAACTGCATGTTGATTATTCTTCCCGCGATGTAGTTTGCATTTGTTTTGTTTTTTTACAATCTCACCCCATCTTTTTTAATAAATGTGTGAGACCTCATTTATATTTTGTGTAAATTTGCAGCTGTATTTGTAAAATCCAAATCTAATTAGTTTTTTATGAGGCGATTTCGTTACTCCTTGGCATTGGTTGCGCTTTTGATTTGTTCGATAGCCAATGCACAAATGAAGCCTGTGAAATTTACCCAGCAATTCAAGAAAGTTTCGGAAGAAGCTGCTGAAATCATCTTTTCATGTACGATTGACCCAGGTTGGCATGTCTATTCCGTGGAGGAAATGGACGGACCAATTCAGGCAAGTTTTAATGTCGATAAGATAGAAGGTGCCGAGTTGGACGGAAGTCTGAAACCTGTGGGCAATGTTGTGAAGAAGTTTGAGGAGATGTTTGGCTCCGAGGTTTATTATTTTGAGAATAAAGGTCAGTTTGTTCAGAAACTGAAGTTGAAAGGCGGAAAGTTCAACGTTGAAGGCTATTTGCAGTATGGTGCTTGCAACGACCAAAACTGCTTGCCACCTCAAAGTGTGGAATTTTCCCAGTCGGGCGAAGCTAAAGGTCCCACGAAGGCAGAAGAAAAGCCCGTAGAAGAGGAAAAGCCAGTAGAAAAGGCTCAAGAGGAAACGGTGGAAGAAGTAAAAGCTGAAGAACTGGTTGTTGCTGACAGCATTCCTACTGATTCCGTCACTACGGATAGTGCTGTTTCTGCAATCGTAGGAGGCGACCTTTGGGCACCTGTGATTGACCAGTTGAAAGCTTACGACGAAGGAGGCGATGCCAATGCAGCCAATAGTCCGTTGTGGAAGATTTTTCTGCTGGGATTCTTGGGCGGTTTGATTGCGCTCGTCACCCCTTGCGTTTGGCCTATCATTCCTATGACAGTTTCTTTCTTCTTGAAGCGCAGTGGTGACAAGAAACAGGGTATTTGCGATGCTTGGATTTATGGTGCGAGCATCGTTGTCATCTATGTGACTTTAGGTTTGTTGGTGACTGCCATATTTGGTGCCAGTGCCTTGAATTCTTTGGCAACCAACGCCGTATTCAACATCTTTTTCTTCCTGCTTTTGGTGGTGTTTGCTGCCTCGTTCTTTGGTGCGTTTGAATTGACTCTTCCTTCCTCCTGGAGTAACGCTGTGGATTCCAAAGCAGAGAAAACGGGTGGTTTGCTCGGTATCTTCTTGATGGCGTTCACCCTCACGTTGGTGAGTTTCTCCTGCACGGGTCCTATCATCGGTTTCTTGTTGGTGGAAGTGGCTACAGGTGATGGCGGTTGGTTGGCACCTACCATTGGCATGCTCGGTTTTGCCATCGCTTTGGCTTTGCCGTTCACCTTGTTCGCCATGTTCCCAAGTTGGCTCAAGTCCATGCCAAAGTCGGGCGGTTGGATGAATACCGTGAAGGTAGTGCTGGGTTTCATCGAATTGGCTTTTGCGCTGAAGTTCCTCTCCGTTGCTGACTTGGCTTATGGCTGGCACATATTGGACCGCGAAACCTTCCTTGCCCTTTGGATTGTGCTGTTTGCTTTGTTGGGTATGTATCTGTTAGGCAAACTCAAATTCCCTCATGATGACGACGACGATGGCAAGACAGGTGTGGGACGTTTCTTCTTGGCAATGATTTCATTTGCATTTGCAGTATATATGTTGCCTGGTCTGTGGGGTGCACCGCTGAAGGCAGTGAGTGCTTTTGCTCCACCAATGAAGACGCAGGACTTCAATCTTGCCGAGGAGATGGAGGTGAAGCCGATGTTCCTCGACTATGATGAAGGTATGGCATACGCCAAGGAACACAAAAAACCTGTGATGATTGACTTCACGGGTTATGGTTGTGTGAACTGTCGAAAGATGGAAGCAGCTGTTTTTGTGGATGAGCGTGTGGCTTCGAAGATGACCAACGACTACGTGCTGATTCAGCTCTACGTGGATGAAAAGACGCCGCTGCCAGAACCATTCATCGTCAATGACAATGGCGAGGAACGCAAACTCCGTACTGTGGGCGATAAGTGGAGTTATTTGCAGAGTTCTAAGTTCGGAGCCAATGCCCAGCCTTTCTATGTGTTGCTTGACAACGAAGGAAATCCGCTCACCAAGAGTGTTTCCTACGATGAGAACATCGATAAATACCTTGAGTTCCTTGATGCTGGTTTGGCTAAATACAAAATGAGGTAACTATGGATAAGCAAGAGCGAGAGCGAATTATCCGCTTGGTGAAAAGTCAAGTGGTTCCTGCAGTGGGGTGTACAGAACCTGTTGCAGTCGCTCTCTGTGTGGCGAAAGCATCGGAAACCTTAGGCGTGTTGCCCGAGCAAATCGATGTGAAACTGAGTGCGAATATCCTGAAGAATGCGATGGGTGTGGGTATTCCCGGTACAGGAATGATAGGTTTGCCCATAGCCATTGCTTTGGGTGCAAGCATCGGCAAGAGCGAGTATCAGCTTGAAGTACTGAAAGACGTGAATCCCGACGCTGTGGAAGCAGGGAAACGTTACATTGCTGAAAATCGCATCAAGATTGGTTTGAAGGCAGGGGAGTGCGACAAACTCTACGTGGAAGTGTTGGTGAAAGCTGGCACGGACATGGCAAGAGCCATCATTTCGGGTGGACACACTCGTTTTTCCTTGGTGGAGAAAAATGGTCAAGTTCTTTTTGAGAAGAGTGCTTCAGCAGAAGGCGGACAGCAGGAATGCCGTTGCGAAGAGCTTGATTTCCACATGGTTTATGAATTTGCCACCACCGCTCCGCTCGAGGAGATAGAGTTTATCATCGAGGCGAGAGTCCTCAACGAAAACGCCGCTGCTCAGGCTCTCAAAGGGTGCTATGGGCATGAGTTGGGGAAAACACTGAGTCGTCCGCTTGGCAAGGGAATTATGGGCGAGAGCATCTTTTCCCATATCATCAGTACCACCGCATCGGCTTGCGATGCACGTATGGCGGGTGCTGCGATTCCTGTGATGAGCAATTCGGGCAGTGGCAACCAAGGCATTTGTGCCACTCTGCCAGTCGTGGTGTTTGGAAAAGAAAACCATAACACAGAGGAAGAACTCACTCGCGCTTTGATGCTCAGTCATCTCACCGCCATTTACATGAAACAAAGTTTGGGTGTGCTGTCTGCCTTGTGTGGTTGCGTCGTGGCTTCTACGGGCAGTAGTGTGGGTATCACCTATCTGATGGGAGGCGATTATGAGCAGTTGTGTGCTTCTGTGAAAAACATGGTGGCAAACTTGACTGGTATGATTTGCGATGGTGCCAAACCATCGTGTGCATTGAAACTTGCCAGTGGCGTATCTACCGCTGTGCTTTCTTCTTTGCTCGCTATTCAGAAGAAGTGTGTGACAAATGTGGAGGGAATCATTGACGAGGATGTGGATAAAAGTATTCACAACCTCACTCGAATTGGGCACGACGCTATGGATGAAACCGACCGTTGTGTTCTTGAAATTATGACCAATAAATGAGAAAAGCTGTTATCGTACATGAAATAAAGGACTATCTGATTATCACTTTCGGATTGTTCCTCTACGCCTTTGGTTGGGTGGCATTCCTCTTGCCTTATGGCATTGCTTGTGGAGGACTGACGGGTATCTCCGCCATTGTCTATTATCTCACGAATCTGGAAATGCAGGTCACTTATTTCACCGTGAATTTTGTGCTGGTTCTTTTTGCCATACGCATTCTTGGATTGAAGTTCTGCATCAAGACGATTTTTGGATTCTCCGTCCTTTCCGTCATCTTGTGGGCATTGCAAATCCTGTTCAAGATGGACAATGGCGAACTCCCCATGATTATCGGTGAAGGACAGGGCTTCATGGCTTGTGTATTGGGCGGCACTTTTTGTGGTGTGGGATTGGGCATTGTCTTTATGCATCAGGGTTCGACGGGAGGAACCGACATCATTGCTGCCATCGTGAACAAGTACAAGTCGATGTCGATGGGGCGTGTGATTCTCTATTGCGACATCGTCATTATCCTTTCGCTTTATTTCTTTTTCCACGACTGGAAACGAGTGGTATTTGGTTTCACCACCATGTTTTTCATGTCGTTCTTCATCGATTATATCATGAACTATTTCCATCAGTCGGTGCAGTTCTTGATTATCTCGAAGAAGGACGAACTCTTGAAACGTGCGTTGTTGAAAGAGCTCAACCGTGGTGTCACGGTCGTACCCGTGCAGGGAGGCTATAGCGGTACACCTATGAATATGCTGTTGTTGGTCTGCATGCAGCGAGAAGCCGTGAAGGTGTTCCGACTCATCCAACTGATTGATCCATCTGCTTTTATTTCGCAAACGAAGGCATCGGGTGTGTTTGGCGAAGGTTTCGACATCATCAAGGAGAAAGCCTATAAAATGCCAAAGGATGCCGCCAAGCCTGAAAACGAGGAACAAACCAACTTGTATGTTCCTCTGGAAAAGTAATCGCTATTGATTTTTATAGTTTTTCGATGAAACGATTGAGCCTGTTCAATGCTTCTACCAACACTGCATTTGGACAGGCAAGGTTGATGCGCATAAAGCCTTCGCCTGCTGCTCCATACATCGTTCCTGCATTCAGATAGACCTTCGCCTTTTCCATGAGCGTTTCTTCCAAAATGGCCGAATTCATCGAGAGTTTTTGGCAAATGCTGGAGCAATTCACCCATGCCAAATAAGTGCCTTCGAGCGGAGTGATTGGCAATGAAATCATTTGTTTCAAAGTCTCGAAATTCTTCCAAATATAAGGATTCAGTTCTTCAATCCAATCTTCGCTTTCGTTATAGGCAGCAATGGTTGCCACCACACCAAACGGATTCACATCGCACACCTCATTGATATTGATGGCGCGGTCGATGCGCCGACTCATCGCTTCATCTGAGCAAATGATATTGGCTATTTGCAGTCCTGCCAAATTGAACGATTTGCTTGGACTTACGCAAGTGATGCTGCACTGCTGGTTTGCTTCGCTGATAGAAGCAAATGGAAGGTATTGATAGCCAGGCATCACGATTTCGTTGTGAATCTCGTCGGAAATCACCCAAACGTGGTGCTTTCTACAAATCTCACCTATCTTTTCCAATTCCTCACGAGTCCACACCCTTCCGCATGGGTTGTGCGGGTTGCAAAGCAAGAAGGCAACCACCTTCGAATCAGCACATTTCTGTTCAAAGTCATCAAAATCTATCTCGTAGCGCAAATCATCCCTCTGTCGGAGCGGACTTTCCACGATTTCGCATCCATTGTTCTTGATGGACGAGAAGAAACAGTTATAGACAGGAGTGGAAACCAGCACTTTGTCGCCTGGCATACTGATAGCCTTGATGATACACGAGATGGCAGGTACTACTCCGATGGTGTATTGTATCCAGTCGCGCTTGATTTGCCATTGGTGCCGACGACTGAACCACTGAATGATGGCGTCATAGTAGGCATCGGGTACTTTTGTATAGCCGAACACGCCATGCTCCACTCGTCGTGCCAAGGCTTCACGAATGGCTGGTGCTGCCTTGAAATCCATGTCTGCCACCCACAACGGCAATACGTCCTCCTGTTCTGCGGCATCCCACTTGATGGAATTGCTCCCTCGCCTTACAACGATTTCATCGAAATTGTATTTCATGGTTCTTCTGAATTTATTTTGTAATCGTTAAAAGAACTTAGTTCGATTTAATTAAGGAAAGAAATTAGAATAATTAGAATAATTTTATCAGAAATGATATGATTTTTTTGAAATACAACACCAAATTTTTGGAGTAATTATTCTAATTATTATAATTTCTTTCCTAAAAAACTCGTGTCATTTATCCCAACTTATGATTCTTAATTGCTTATCTTATCTGAATGATGCAGTCGGCTGGTGCCTTGATATTCTCGTCGATGGTGATGCTACCGATTTCGTCCGCCACGATGAGTCCCGAAGTAGGATTCTTGATGTTCGTCACCTTTCCCTTGATGTCAGCTTTCAGCGTGGAGTACTCAAACATGCGGTCGCAGTCCTCGCCGAAAGTGCAGTTCTCGATGATGAGGTCGTGTGCATAGCAGAGCACCTGTTCGCCCGTGATGTGGCAGTTTACCAATCGTAGGTTCTTCGAATGCCAACCGAGGTATTCGCCATTCAATTCTGAGTCGTATATCGTCACGTTTTCCACCTCCCAAAAGGCATCCTTTGTGTCGATTTTCGCATTGCGTATTTCTACGTTCTTCACGTATTGGAACACGTATTTTGAATCGCTCTTCAGTCCGTCAATCTTGATATTCTCGCAGAACAAGAACGGATAAGTGCCGTCGTGGATTTCCAAGTTCTTGATATTGATATTCTTACAACGCCAGAAGATTTCGTCGGCATCATTGATTTTCACGTTCTCAATATCAATATCGCTCATCTCGCGAAACATCTTCGGACCGTCAATCACCGTGTTGGTCATCTTCAGATGGTCGGAATACCACAAGGCAGAGCGTGCGCCCACAGCGAAATGACAATTGTTGATGCGGAAGCCATGCACATGCCAGAAAGGGTAGTGACCCTCGAAAAAACAATCTTCAGCCTCTATGTCGCTACATTCCTTGATGGCGGACTCACCCTCATGAATGCTGACATTCTCCAATCGCAAACCATGAGACTCAAACAAGGGGCGTTCACCCCCAAACTCTTGATTCTTAATTAATTTCATATTGTTTTATTATTATAGTTTCATTGGTAACTGTTCAGTGAATAATAATAAGGAGTGTCACTTCGTGACAGAAATCTCACAAATCTTTTCAAATCTTTCAATAATCTTCAAAATATAATTTGTATGATTTGTAAAGATTTGAAAGATTTGGCTACGCCGAGCTAAAGGTTCTCGCCGCAGGCGACTCAAAAAGATGATTTGCAGAATTGTTAATTTCATTCTTCATTCTTCATTCTTCATTTTTCATTCTTCATTCTCAATTCCTTAGGAATCCACTTGCCCGACTTCAGTCGGATGAGGAACATGATGCCTCGCAGACACAGCTCGATGCACATGGCAAGCCACACACCGTTGAGTCCCATTTTCGGAGCGAGAACGACAGCCAAAGTGATGCGGAACGCCCAAATGGAAATGAGGTTCATGCTGCTTGGAATGAGCGTGTCGCCTGCTCCGACGAATACGCCATAGCAGACGATGGAAGCGGCAAACATCGGTTCGGCAAAGGCTTCAATGCGCAGAGCCTCCACACCGAGGTCCACGATTTCCTGCACAGGAGTCATGATGCCCATCATCAAAGGTGCCCCCACGTACATCACCGCACCCATGAATGCCATCACCGCAATGCCCATCGTCACACAAATGCGGGCAAAGCGCTTTGCCATGTTCGGACGTTTGGCACCGATGCTCTGTCCCACCAGCGTGGTAGCTGCATCGCCAATACCGTAGCCTGGCATGTAACAAAGACTTTCGGCGTTGACACCGAAGGAGTTGGCAGCAATGGCGAACATGCCCAATGGTGCCACAATCATTGTGGTGCATATCTGTGCACCCGTCATGATGACGCGCTCGCACCCAATCGGCAGACCGATTCGGAAGGCTTTCTTCAGTACGCGCTCCGTAGGACGAAACATGCTCCATGTGGATTCTTCCAGTTTCCGTTTGCCAAGGATGCGCAGGTGCATACTCCGATAACAAAGGAAATAGAAGAGCAAACTACCCGTGACGAGTTCGGCGAAGGTAGTGCCCAAGGCAGCACCCACGATGCCCAATCCCGCACCGTAGATGGTGATGTGGGAGCCAAGCAACGTCACTTCTCTCGTTGGGAAAATCAACAGGAAATTGAAAAGCACGTCGAGGAAGCACATCAGCACATTCAAAAAACTCGGAATCTTGATGTTGCCACTGCATCGCAGCATCGAACTCATCAGATAGGTGAGGATGAAGAAAGGAATGGTGATGGCAAAGATGAAGAAATACTTGGTGGCTCCCACGGCAATCGTCTCGTTGCCTCCCAACCAATAGGGGAGGGGACGGCTGATGGCAACGCCAATGAGACTGATGATGAGTCCCATCGAGATGCACACCACGAATGCCTGACGGAGCACGTTCCTTGCGCCCGCAGCATCACTTGCGCCAATGCGATGCGCAACCTGTACGGAGAAACCTGTTGCCACAGCACCCGTCACGCCCCAAAACAGCCAAGTGGTGGTGGCTACCAATCCAATCGAGGCACTATCGATGGCGCCCAATCGTCCCACCATCGAAGCATCTATATATTCCATGAGAATATGTGCCATCTGTGCCAGGATGGCAGGCAACGACAATCGTGCCGTCAGTTCAATCTGTTCCCGCCACGTCATCTCCCTACCGCCAGTGCGTACTTGCTCCAGCAGTAGGTCGGTCTTGCTCAAACGCTGCTTTTTCTTCTGATTCATAACTTTCTACAGTACAAAGGTAAGCATTTTAGTTCGCCCACCCATAAACTTAATCCTTAAAAAAAGTTGCTTCTGTAAAAGTGGTAGCAAAATCCGTAAAATAGATTACGACAAAGATTTCCCTTTTTCCTTTCTATTTCAAAAAAATGTAGTAACTTTGCATTGAAAATCGTTTTAACGTTGGACGTTTATCGTTTCAAATATAACGAGGTCACTCAGCGAAAACTCAAAAACGTATAAAAGAACAAAGGACAAAGGACAAGGAACAAAGTAGTAAATGAAAATCCCTAAAAATCCTTTAAATCCCTGATTAGAAACTCAAAAACTTAAAAACAACTTATATGGCAAACGATTCAAAACAGCAGTTGCAGGTTGAGGTAAAACCTGAGGTATCAAAGGGCGCATATTCAAATCTCGCCCTCATCGCACATTCTCCAAGTGAAGTAGTGATTGACTTTGCTGCCATGCTTCCAGGCATGCAGAAGGCAGAAGTAGTTTCTCGCGTCATCATGGCTCCAGAGCACGCAAAACGTCTCCTCCTCGCCCTGAACGACAACATTCAGAAGTACGAGAAGAACTTCGGCGAAATCAATCTTCAGCGCAATGCAGCTCCACGTCAGGGAAGCACCATCGCCCCATTCAACATGAATCCAGGCGAGGCATAATCCTCCTTATCTGCTGGTCTTTAACAATGAAAGGCATGTCAGCGACGACTCATCTCGTCCCGACATGCCTTTCCTTTTTTGCAAATACCACAGATTATTTTCAACAATGATTATCCTGATTAAACTGATTAATCCATCACAATCAATCCCCACATTTGCTTCAGTAAACCCTCAGGCCCCCTCCCACTCCCCCGAGGGGGGGAGAAGCCATCCGGATGGTAGTAAGTTTCAAGTTTGGCTTCGCCGAGCTAAAGGTTCAGAAATCCTTTAAATCCCTGATTCTTTACTTCACCCATACCTTTCTGCCGTTCCTGAAGTAGATGCCTGGGGTGGTAGGTGTTCCGTTTAGGCGCGTACCTTGCAGGCTGTACCAGTGACTGTCGCCCTGAGGCATCTCGTCTTTCACGAGGTCGATGCCAGTGGATTCATCCAGGAACTTCATGGTGAGCCTCTTTACTCCCTGGATAGTTGCTGGCGGCGCGAGGTAAACACTGTTAGCAGGGATGGTGGTAGGAGCATCTACGCGAACGAATGCATCGCCTTTCAATATGTAGCCATCTATCAGAGATGTTTCTGTGAGATTGCCAACGAGAAAGTTGGGATAGTAGATGGAGCTCTGGTTAGATACTGAAGGATAAAATGTCTTAGTTCCACCTTTAATCAGAACGCCAGTTCCAGCGGGAACAACAGTCACAGGCATCATGAGAACCTCGTTTGTTTCCAGGTTGAAACCACAAGCAGTGTACACATTCAGATTCTGACAGCCGCTGAAGTCGAGATTCTCTGAATAGATGAAAAGCTGTAAGTCGTCAGATAACTTCATGGTACGGTATTCCGTTTCTGCCTCAATGATGTTGAGGAAAGACTTCCAGTACCATGTCGATTTGTATTTCTCCATTGTTCCCTTTGGAACTATGAGCAGGGCAGTGCTTTTTACATTGTCAGGGAAGCAGTGGCTTCTGATGCCTAAGGGGTTCTCTATTCGTGAAGTCACCTCTTTCAATGCGGTGCACCCATCAAAGGCGTAATCATACATTTCCTGTACCGACTTGCCTATAGTCACGCTGGTCAGGCCTGTGCAGCCCTTGAAAGCATAATAATCTATACTGGTGACATTGTCTGGAATCGTCATAGAGGTCAGGCCTGTGCAGCCTTCGAAAGCATACCGAACTATACAGGTGACACCATCTGGAATAGTTATGGAAGTCAGACTGGTACAACCGCTGAATGTACTGGCATAGATCATGGATACACCCGACGGAATTGTAACGGAAGTAAGACGACGGCAATTAGAGAATGCCCCTTGTCCGATGGTGGTAACCGTTTTTGGAATCTCCACGGAGGTCAGATCATAACACATGCTAAAAGCATTATCTTCTATCCCAACCACCTGAAACTCGACAGAGTTGCAGCTGACTTTCTCGGGAATCCTGACAACGCCTGAATAGCAGGAAGGACCACCTATATTTGACACCCTGCAGGTCCTTTCCTGGGTGCTGAGGATGCTGTAATAGATAATCACGTCGTCCTCATTCAGCGCGAAGAAGACGTAGGCACCACGTGCCGTGCTGGCGGAGAGAAGTACCACCACGGACAGTACGAGCCTTATCAAATAAGATTTCATATTTTCAGATTGATGATTGAATTACACATCTTTTGAATAGCAAATTTGTCCTTTTTGAATCTCTATCCATCCTTATTTCACCATCACTTTCCTGCCATTCCTAATGTAGATGCCAGGGGTGGTAGGTACATCATTCAAGCGAGCGCCCTGCAGGGTGTACCAGTGGCGATTGCCTCCTGCCAAGTCTGTCACGACTGCGTCAATGTCGTCGGTGACTCCATTCTTCAGCCGCAGGACGAGTGTCTGGGCACCTTGAACCGAGGCTGGCAGAACGAGGTAGGCGCTATTAGCAGCAACCGTGGTCGGAGTGCTCACCTGCTCGAAGCGGTCGCCACGCAGCACATAGCCATCCGAAATGGTGGTCTGCGAGAGAGTGCCCTTGAGAAGGTTGAAATAGACGAACGAAGTCTTTTCGACAAGAATGTCATAGCTACTGCCAGCCGTTCCTTGCAGGATGACGCCTGTGCCGGCAGGGACCTTCTCCACCGACATCATCATGACCTCGCCATTGGAGGAGTCGATGCCGCCAGCGATGTATGCCTTCAAGCCAGACACGCTGCTGAAGTCCAGCGGCTCGTCATGGCAGAACGCAAGGAAGTTTTCTCCACTTGGCATCGTCAGGTGGAAATACAAACCGTCTTCTTCCACATTCACGAAATCCGACCAGCCTTCTGTTGTACGATAGACTGCCTTCCTGCCCTTGGGAACATGCAGAACAGCGACTGTCTTCACCAGCGTTGGAAATACATTCTCGTTGATTTTAAAGGGATTCTCTATCTTGGTGTCCACCTTTACCAATGCGTTGCAGGAAGCAAAGGCAAGCTCACCTATGCTCTCAATGGAGCTACCCAGGGTCACGGAGGTCATTTTCCTGCATCGCTCGAAGGCTGACTTTCCAATCGAGGTGACGGAATTGGGAATGTCGATGGAAGTCAGTTTATCGCAACTCCTGAAGGCAGATTGTCCAATCGAGGTGACGGACTCCGGTATCTTGACAGAGATAAGTGCAAAACATGCATCGAAAGCATTCTGACCGATGGAAGTGACAGAATTGGGAATCTCTATTGATGTCAGGCTCTTGCAGCCCATAAACAAAGCATCGCTGATACTGGTGATAGCATTGGGCAGTTTCACGGAGGTCAGATATTCACAATAACTGAAGGCGTAGTTTTGAATGGTGGTGACAGAGTTCGGTATCTCAATAGAAGTGAAATCATTTTTAAAGAAAGCATACTCTCCGATGCTGGTAACAGAATTGGGAATCTCCACGGATTTCAGTTTTACACAATTATAGAATGCTCTGTTCCCGATAGATTTCACTGAGGATGGAATCGAGATGGAAATCAAGTATGTGCATTCCTCAAACACGGACTCTTCTATGCTCGTGAGGAAATCGGGCAGTTTAGCCCATTGCAGACTAGTGCTACCCTTGAAAGCAGAGGGAGCTATACTGGTGACGGAGTTAGGTATTACCACATTGTACATACCACGAGAGCTTGCAGATGCAATCCTGGTAACGGTATAGGTCTGAGAGGCGTATTCTACCTTTTCGGGAATTATCAATTCAGCACCACCCACAAAAATTGCAATATTGTGACCAACCACCTCGCAGGTCTTGTCGCTTGCACTCAGAATATTATATCTAATGGTCACACCATCCTCGTTCACGGCGCTGAAGTCATAGGCATGAACGGCTGTGGCAAGCAGCAGGGCTACCGCCGACAAGAAGATTTTTCTAAGAATGGTTTTCATAATTAGAGTCTTATTATATAAAAATAGGTTGGTAGATGGTTGTTTACTTAAAATAAAGAATCGTGTGCATTCCACTGCGGCGATGTACTGGTCGGAAACGGAAGCGTCGGAACTTGTCGCGGAAAAGAACACAGTCTTCTGACTATTTGTCCCAAGAGGACAAATTTACGGAGTTGATACAGAAAAAACAAGAAAAAATTAAATTAATAATACACATTTTTGAAAAAAGTGTAAAAAAACAGCTATTGGGCTTGTCCATCGAGTGTGTGCAGGTTCTTCGCGAGTTGCATCGCGCTCCTCTTGCCGAACAGTTTCTGGTTCGTACCTGCCTTGATGTTGGTGGTGCACTGGATGGAAGCGCGGAGAGTGCCAGTACATTCGAAGCATTCCATTTGTTATTTCAAATTATATTATAACATTATTTAGTATTGAAAAACAATTTTTTCAAAATAATATCGTTATTAAAATATATTAAGGATAATAGTCGAACGATGTAACGAGACGACAATCTGTGTTTAATTTTTCTCGAAGAATATGAAAAGTGATATTATCATCTTAATGTCAACATATAATGGGGCTCATTATCTGAATGAACAATTACAATCCATATACTCGCAAAAGAATGTTCATTTGGATTTATTGGTCCGTGATGATGGCTCAAAGGATGAAACACTATCGATATTGCAAAACGAACAAAAAAAAGGTAGGTTAACTTATTATACGGGTAGCAACCTGGGACCTGCAAATAGTTTTCTTGATTTGTTGTTCTCTGCTCCCCAACATAAATATTATGCATTCTCTGACCAAGATGATGTGTGGCTGGATGATAAATTATATAGTGCCATCCAACAAATAGAAAAGTATGATGATGTTCCAGCCTTGTATTTCTGTCAGACTCAACTGGTTGACAAAAATCTTAACAGGTTGGAGAATGTGACTATACATCCCTATCTCACTTACGGTGAATCGCTTGTGTATCAATTCATTGGTGGTTGCACCATGGTTTTCAATGATGCGCTCCGTAAGATATTGGTTAGCTACCATCCTGACTTTTTGATGATGCATGACATTTGGATTTATTCCATTGCTCTTGCTGTGGATGCGAAGATTGTCTTTGACCCTGAAGCTCACATCCTTTATCGTCAACATGGCAATAATGCTGTGGGACAGTCTAAATCCAGCGTGTTTGAATGGAAAAACAGAATTCGTCGTCTGATAGACAATAAGCATATTCGTTCCAGAATAGCAAAGGAACTCGAAAAGGGTTTTTTACAACAAATGAGCGATGAAAATCAAAAGCTGACCGTTTGGGCTGCCAACTACAGAAATGACATTCAATCGAAATATCACTTGTTGTTTTCAAGTAAATATAAGTGTGCTAATACAACTACTTTTATCCTAAGTAAATTGAGCATCTTTTTAAATCTATTTTAAAATATGAAAACATCTTTACCTACAATTTCTATCATAACGGTCTGTTACAATAGTGTTCTGACTATAGAGGAAACGATTCAAAGCGTCCTTCAGCAGAACTATCCCATGTTGGATTACGTGATTATTGACGGTGGTTCTACTGATGGTACCTTAGATATTATAGAAAAATACAGAAACCAAATTAGCTACTTCTGTTCTGAGAAGGATAATGGAATTAGCGATGCTTTCAATAAGGGTATCAGACATAGTAAGGGTGAAATCATCGGCATTGTGAATAGTGATGATGTACTTCTCCCTCATGCCTTGGAGCATATTGCAGGGAAGTATGATGAGAAGATTGATGTGTATAGGGGAAATATACTCATCGCTAACAAGGAGACAGGGAAATCCAACAGGGAAGTTCCTTCCATGAAATTTCCTCTGATTCCGTTTGTGCTTCATGTTACCCATCCTGGAACATTTATCACAAAAAAGGCATACGAAAAATGGGGGGTCTATTCCACAGAATTGAAATATAACATGGACCACGATATTCTTAGAAGAATGTATCGGGGAAAGGCTCAATTCTTATATGTAGATGCCGACCTTGTTGAATTTAGGCTGGGAGGAGCCACAAGCAGCAGTATCAAGAAGAAAAAGCATGATTTAGAGTATGTTGTCAGAGAAAATGGTGGCAATTTGTTTCAAGCGAAAATATATTATTACTACATGTATTTTGTTGACCTGATTAAGCGAATCATCATCAACACGGTTGGCATAGATTTCTTAAAAAAACTCCATTACACCTTCAGAAAATGAAAATAATCAAATTATCTCCCTATCTCTTTTTCTTTTTGTTCGTCTTGTTATCATCATGTGAAAAAGAGGATTACATTACTGATATTGTTAACTATAAAAATAGTTACAATGCAGAATTGGTTGACTCCAATCTGCTATACTTTGTTGCGGAACAGTGCGTGAATAGCAGCAACAGGAACAAGTCTGTTGCCATTTTTGGCGGTTCGTTATCTGTAAAAGGAGAAAGTGAGGCTGCTAAGTACTTATGGCATCGTTATTTGAATATGAAGATAACTGACTATGGACGTTATGGATTTGGCTTTTCCTCACAACAAGGTTCCATACAAGACTTAGTCGATAAAGCAAGAAAGCATGATATATATATATTATGGGCTTCAACAAATGACTATTCATCCAATCGCCCTGCTGGTGACTTTAGTGATTATACCATCACGGACAATTACGACAATTCGAAAAGAATAACACAATGTGGTGGTATCAACTATTGCATCAAGACTTTGAGAGAGAAATATCCAGATTCCAAAATCTATCTATTTGGAAGTCTCAAATATTTTCTCCATGATGATGGCTACAAAGTTGATAGCAAAAGAGTAAACGAAACTGGATTTAATTATTATCACTACATTCAACTGCAGAAACAATGTGCTAAGAACCAGAACATAAAGTTTTTCGATCAATTCAACATACCTGTCCTCAAGATGGAATATGCAAAACGCTTCTATTTGGAAGACTTTGTTCACATGTCTGAAGACGGATATGCCAATATCGGTTTATATCAACTCTATTTTTTGGCTACAGAAAAAGAGCTACAATGAACAAAGAACGGGTTTAAACATTTTTTCCTTGCATCACACATGAATATTCATAACATCATTTCCGAAAGAATTCGGATTTTTATTTACACACAATTCACTACTTTTTTTAGAAATACAAATCGTAAGAATTATGCAAAGTGTGGTAAAAACACAGATTTATATGGTCCACTTAATCTTGATCCTCGATTTGTGGAGCTTGATGATTATGTCCGACTTCAGCCTAACATCCGAATGATTTCACATGGAGGAAAACTCATAGTGAAAAAATACACTGCCATAGGTGCAGGAACTGTCATCATCCCTGGTAGTCATATACCAACAGTGGGGTTACCACAGTTCCTAAGTCAAACACATATTAATGACGTTGCAACAGACATTATTGTGGGTGAAGATTGTTGGATTGGTTCTGGTTCGTATTTACTTTCTCATGCAAAAATTGGTAGAGGATGCGTAGTTGCAGCAGGCAGCATCGTAACGAAAGAAATTCCACCATACGCAGTTGTAGCAGGTTCTCCCGCTAAAATTATTGCAAGTAGGTTTTCCATTCCTCAAATCATAAAACACGAAGCAATTCTTTATTCTCCTGAAGAAAGAATGAAAAAAGAAACTCTCGAGGAGCTGTTTGATAAATATTATAAAGACAAACGTTTTCTCGGAACTGATGATATATCTGAAACAGACTTGGAAAGGCTAAAGAAAGTGAAACAGGATTATCAAATGAGAAATTTTGATGAAAGTTAGATTTCTTCTTGGGATGTCCTCTGTATTTGTTCCATGTAAGAATATGCAGAAAGAACCATCAACATGCCTGTTGATGAAATAAGCAAAGGATTAGTTCCTGCAATGAATAAATATGCAATGTAAGTACCCATTATACCAAAAGTATAATTGTTTCTTCTTTGTTTCCAGAAAACACGAATGGGCAATAAGATAACACAAAGCATTGGAATACAAAAAACGCCATAGTTTCTTATCATTTCCAAATAAGTCCATTCTGTTACTGTTGTATATCGTCCAAAACCTATGGAATAAAACGAAGTACCAGGCCCTTGACCAAATAAAAGATAAAGAGGATGTTCTGTAAACAAATTGGCATAAGAAGTTAGGTGAGCATATTTAATGACATTTGATGACTCTGTTTTCTCCATGGCTAAAATCGCTATAAAAAGAAGGAAAAGCACACAAAAAAAACAAAGAATGGGATAGACATAGTATTTAGCCTGGCGTAAACGAGAAATAGAACTATAGGATACAAAACCAATCATAAAGAACGGAAGGAGCATAGAACTTCGAGTACCACTAACAAAAAAAGCAAAGGAAAGAAATGCAATTGCTAAAATGATGCCTATATTCCATAAAATACCATGTTTCTTCATTTCATTAAAGAACATATAAAAATATGTAAACATGGCAAACATAAGACAAACCAAAGACTTATAGTACATTCCAAATAACTTGACGCCTAAGAAGTAACGTCGACTCATCATAATCATATCATCATGTTTTTTCATGAAGTTAAAAACAACTATTTCTATAGCTGATTCCGAAGAACATAAAATATACAGGATTACCAAAATGATACATGTAATGATGGAAGGTATCATTGTTAGGCGTATAACATTGTAATGACGAATCCAAAGAAGTAATACAAGAGGGGCAAAACTTTTACAAACAGCTATCACTTCATCATAATAAACCCTGTTTCCCTGGATTTCAGCAATAATGAAGCAAAGAGCAATGACAAAATATATAACACCTATATGAAATAAATAACGGAAATCAGGTTTGAAAAAAACAATGTTATATCCAACCAGCAATACAAAAAACACATCCTTCAAATGTAGGACAGTATTTGTAGGGTCGAGCATAATAACTAAGACCAAGAAAAAGAACAAAAAGTTACCACCGAACTGAATAATGTTCTTGCTAATTATTATAGAATACAAATTCATTTTTTAATAAAATACTTTCCAATAAATGGTATTTTCTTCAGTGGCATATCCTTTTTCACCAGATAATAAATGAAAAGGCAGATAAGTAGGGTGTTAATGAGAATTCTAAAAACAGTAGGAACACTGTCGGGTACTATTTCCATCAAAAAATATAAGATTGCTGCCAACAAAGTGTATGCAGCTATTTCCTTCAGTGGATAGTTGATGGGATTCTTCTTTTGTCCTACAAAATAACTGAGGAGCATACAGCAGGTGTATCCAACGAGGCCTGCCCAAGCGCATGCCATGTAGCTATATTTGGGAATCAGAAGAGCATTCAGAGCAAAGATAACCACGCAACCCGCAATGGAAAACCATGCACCCCAAATGGTCTTGTCGATGAGCTTATACCAGAAGGAAAGGTTGAAGAAGATGCCCATCATGATTTCGGCTGCCATCACAATAGGAACAACTTTCAATCCAGCACGATACTCTTCTTGGCGAATGATGTACTGCAAAATATCAAGGTAACCCATGACAAGAAGGAAACCTAAGAGCGTGGAAATAATGAACCACTTCATTCCCAATGCATATGTTTCCTTAGCATCTATATCTTTACTATTGGCAAACACCATGGGTTCGTAGGCATAGCGGAACGCCTGTGTAAACATGACAATGAAGAAGGCAATTTTCACGCATGCTCCATAGATTCCCAGCTCTTTCATGGCTTCTTCAGACGTACCATTGAAGTATTGAGGGAAAATCTGCTTATCGAGGGTTTGATTCAGAATACCTGCGATTCCTAACACAATCAGAGGTAAGGTGTATTTAATCATTTCCTTTAGCAAGCGGAAATCTATGTGCCAAGTGATGTGCTTGAATTCTTTCCAAAAGAAGAACGAAACAATACTTATACAAATGAGATTGATTCTGAAAATCCATCCTACTTGCTGGGAAGAGTCGATGATTCCAGAACAGTCTATGATACCATGTTTGTTGAGCCAAGGAAGCAAGCAAAAATAGATGAGGTTCAATATGATGCTGAGTATGATAAACAGCATTTTCAAGATTGCGAACTTGATAGCTTTCTTTTCGAAACGCAAGAAAGAGAAAGGAATGGCCTGGATAGAATCAATTGAAACAGTCAGTGCCATCATCCATACATATTCTGGATGATCGGAGTATTTCAGGTAGGAGGACAGTTCTGGCAAAAAGAGTATGACGAGCAACATAAAAATCGATGACAAAAATGTAACGATTCCTAATGCTGTTGAGAACACTAAATCAGAGTTATATTCCTTCTTATTTGCAAAGCGAAAGAATGTTGTTTCCATTCCACATGTAAGAATCACCAGAATGAGTGCTGAATAAGCATACACGTTGGTCACAACACCATATCCGCCACTCTCCACAGATAAGTACGCTGTATAAAGGGGTACAAGCAGATAGTTCAGGAATCGACCAACAATACTACTCAAGCCATAAATTGCGGTATCTTTCGCTAATGCCTTTAAGTTTGCCATATCCTAATTAAATCACAGAAAGAGATATGTTTTTATGAATTACACGAAAGAATAATGATTCTTACTCCTTTTTTGAATATAGTAATTTGAAATAATAATAAAAAACAGTACCGATAAAGGCAACAAACAAGAAAGCAATGGCTATCATCATTTTCTTTGGTGCAGAATGAAGATTAGGAACAGATGCTTTTTCGATAATTGTGAAAGCAGGAGTTTTCTCTCTCAATTTTGCTTCTGCTGAAGAAACATGCTGCCTCACTTGAGTGTAAGTCTCTAAAGCCATTGACAAATCATTCTCCAGTCTCTCCTGTTCAGATAAGTATGCTTGCAGAATGGTTCCCTTATGACTATCGCAATATTGAGCATAAAGATTTGAAGCTCTTATATATGCTTTAAATGCCTTCTCCTCTAATCCCTTATAGTATTCCAAGTCAACTCGTGCTTTATTGGTACGATAATCAATGATGAAATTTTGAAGTTTCAACATGATAGTGTCAACCAAGGTTTTAGCAATAAAAGGGTCTTGCGCTGTAGCATGGAGGTCAATAATAAGAGTTTGGTCATTCATCTTGCATCCAATAGAACCTTTGACACCCTCTACTATATTAGCTTCCTCTCTACTCATCCGTTCGGGATTAATTCTTTCGTTACCATTACTGCTTTTAGTAAATACGGGTTGTGGATTCAACTTTTTCATTAACTTGCCAAAACTGCGAGTGATGACAGACCACCATGGGTGACGAGCCTTAGTTTTCAGAAAAGTCAAATAATCCATCTCTTCTCCATCCACTGTCAACACATCTGAATAGAGCAAATCGATTACAAAAGAATTGGAATGCAAAACATCTGGATAAAGATCTGGGCCTATTGCATCATTGACATTGCCCAAGTTGAAACCGGCAGCAGAAGCAAGAGAACCGAGGTTACCACCTATAGCATCTTCATCTGGAAGCTCTGGTACAAGACATGCACTTGATGTGTAAGTTTTCGGAATGCTAAAAGAAACAATTAAGCTTAAAACAAAAGCAATAGCACAATTAATGAACAATATCTTTCTTTTAGAATATATCTGCTTTAGAAATGTCTTTAAGTCAAATTCATACATAATTTACCTAAATCATCTATTATTTTAATATGTTTGCCACCGTAATAATCATCGTTGCAATAGAAGCTGCTGATGTTCCAATACTCATGGTTTCGGCTGTGCTCAATCTGTTCTTAGCCTTCTTAGAAGGAACAACGATTTCACAACCAGGTTGAACTGCCTTCTTAGAATGATGATTCAACAGCTCCACAGAACCATTCATGTAAATGGCATATACGCGCTTTTTACGAGCATTGTCACCATATCCACCTGCACGTTTGATGTAATAGCTCAACGTTTCACCTTTCTTATAATTCATAGAAGTAGGATACATCACATCGCCACTCACCTTCACCGTGCTTGAATACTGAGGCACCACCAATCGGTCACCATCTCTCAGCGTTACGTTTTCTGTTCCTGTCGGATCACTGATGGCAGCCTCCAAATCAATAGCCACAGGATAAGTATTGCCAATATCCAATTTCATGTTCAACAGGGTATCAGCTCTGTTCAAATCGAAATTCTTATTGCTCGACTGCATACTCTCCTCATAGAGGGCAATCTGCTGAGAACGCAGCGATGCTTCTCTCTGAAGTTTTTCTTCCGCAGTCATAACACGTTCCAAACGAGCACCCTTAGCGTATGCCAAAGTGGAAAGTCCACCAGCGGCATTTACAAGGTCTGTCAGCTTAAACTGTTTTGTCGTCATCGAATACTGACCGGAGAAATTGACTGCACCTTCGATTGTAACATTTTGCTGTTCATAGTAAGTCGGGCTCTTACGAACAACTACCTCATCAAAAGGTTTCAACTTGAATCCTTCTACACCATCCACAACAAAACCATCTTTTATTGAAAATGAATAGGTCTCAGTCAAATCCTCGTTATCTACTAATGCCTTTGGGTCATTGATACGTCGATACACATCCACCTTGGAATATGAAGCAGCTTCTGTTGGTCCTCCTGCTTGAAGAATCAGATCTTCAACAGTGGTGTTTTCAGCAAACATGTAAGTACCTGGATAATTTACCTCGCCACTAATTTTCAAGGTTTGCTCACCAACCATATCAAGTTTACTTGGAATAAACAGCACATCTCCTTTTCTTAAGGCAATATCAGGAACAGAACCTTCAATAATACCTTTTATATCTACTGAGAGCACTTCCAATGTTTTATCTTCTTTCTCTCGATGCATCACAGCTCTGCCCGTAAAAGCATCCTCACGCAAGCCATCAGCTGTATTCACAAGTTCACGAACGGTACTGATATTTCCGCCCAACTGATACATACCAGCATGGAACACAGCTCCTCGAATCTCAACCATATTGGAGAAACGAGCAACAACACTATCCACAAACACAGAATCCGCATCATTCACAGAAAAACCTTTCATGTCGAATTCATCAATCGTATGGATGGAGTATTCGTTACCATTCTTACGAATGAGTCGTACATTTTTCTTATAAGCATCTCCAGCGAAACCACCTGCATAATCAATCAACGTGGCAACACTCTCATGGGATTTCATTTCATAGAACATCGGACGCTTCACCTTACCACGTACATTCACCAAGCAATCGTAAGGACCCACTACAATCACATCATTATCCTGCAATCGTACATCACCTTTCACATTGCCATGAAGCAAATAATCATACACATCAATAGATGCAATTTGGCGACCACTTCTATATACCTTAATATCACGAAGCGTACCAATATCATTAATACCTCCAGCGGCATACAGCGCATTGAATGAGGTGGATAATGCACTCAATGTGTATGTTCCTGGCATGTTCACTTCTCCTACCACTTGTACCTGAATGCTACGAGTGGAACCCACAGAGAGGCTTACCTTACAATCTGAGTAATAACGGCCTAACACAGAACGCAAACGAGATGTTGCTGCTGATACAGATAGTCCTCCTAACTGAATAGGACCAACACCTTCGATTACAACGACACCATCTGGAGAAATATCACCTTCAAAACTTTCCTGAGCAGAACCCCAAACATCAATAAACACATGGTCACCCGCGCCCAAAATATAATTGGCAGGAGTGGCAATGTTCATGCTTGGCTCAAACGTAAGATTCTCTTTATTGAAAATATTTCTACCAAAAACCTCATTATTGTTATTAAAATAATTCTGATAGTATTTTAATGAATCGATGTCGAGGAATTCAATATTTTGATTCATCATTTGCCGGCGCTCATCTTGAGTATATCTGCCATTTCCAGACTTGCCACGAGCTTGGCTATAAATCATATAGTTTTGTTCCTGCTGGGACTTCTCGCCTTTCAACTGTTTTTGAGTACGATTGCGATTTTTATCGGTACCCGTCTTACCTGTCACATCCACAGCACCTAGTTGCTCTTGTTCTGCTTGATAGTTCTTACGTACTCTGCGCAACTGTTGTGGAGTAACTCCTTTCTGTAACAACTTCGTTACAATCTGCTCTTGATTCGCACCTTTTTCCTGTTGTTCCAAAACAAAGCGGACAACCTGCTCGTCAGTCATCGACGACTGCGAGTAGGATTGTGCCGCAAATAAAAAAAGTGAGAAAATAAATAGTATACGTTTAGTCGATAGGTTCATAGTAGAATAAGTAAGTGTAACTTCGTTAAACGTTAAACTTTAAACGTTAAGTTATTAAATTTTCTTGCCCCTGCCTATAGAAGTAATAGTTTCGAGGATTATTTTTATATCTAAACCAAGTGTTCGCGTTCTCAAATAATGAAGGTCCATGTCCAAACGCTTCAGCATCTTCTCCATCGTGTCAGTGTATCCATTATGAATGGTAGCATCTGATGTCACTCCTGGGCGACTACAATAGAGAAGCTCGTAATCTGGATTCTGTGCTATGATTTGCTTAATGTAATATTCTCGTTCTGGTCGATAACCAACAAAAGACATGTCACCTACAAACACATTCCACAACTGAGGCAACTCGTCCAAATGATGGCTTCGAAGAAATCGCCCCACGGTAGTCAGTCTATCATCATCCTTTTGAGCCAAGCATGGTCCATCAACCTCCGAATCAACAATCATGGTTCGAAATTTATATATTTGAAAAGGTTTACCATTTTTGCCTATTCTCTCTTGGCTAAAAATTGCAGGACCTTCTCCTTCTATTTTTTGCATGACATATATAACAACAAATACAGGAGAGAGACATATTAACCCCAATAGCGCTCCGATACAATCAAACGCTCGTTTAACCCCTCTCTCGAATGCATTCATGTTATCAATAGTGCAATTCTTCTGGGTAGAACTATTCATATTATTTTTCTCACTTTTCAATAATAACGTGACGAATTGCATTTTATTGTAGTGTCGTATTAATTTTTTATAATTTTATAAAGCAAATGCAAATAGCTCTCTCGCAACGCACAAGAAAATATCCCTATTTGCTGAACAATCAAAACGCCACAAACTGCATTGTGGCGCAAACGGGTGCAAATTTAGTGTTTATTTCGCAATTAACAAAGGAAAGCGTGTTAAGATTTACACTGAATAACAGATATGCGCCTCATATAGCGTCAAAAAGTCGCTTTAGTTGGACAAATTGTCCATTTTCGCTTATTTCATCGCTTGTTAACAAATGACGGCATGCATATTGTTCGGGCAAACAGCAAACAAATCAAGCATTGAGCTTCGTTCTTTCAACGATACTCAAAAACTTATAAAATCAAAAACTTAAAAACTCAAGAATATGAATTTCAACAACTTTACAATCAAAGCACAAGAGGCTGTGCAAGAGGCTGTGAACCTCGTTCAGCAACTTGGACAGCAAACCATCGAGCCAGCACACTTGATGGCGGGAATACTGAAAGTTGGTGAAAACGTCATCACTTTCATATTCCAAAAACTGGGAATCAATGCCCAGAACTTTCAAAATGTGATTAACAGCGAAGCCGCTTCCAAACCCAAGGTAAGTGGTGCGGAACCTTATCTCAGTAGGGAAACCAACGAGATTTTGCAGAAAGCCGTAACTCTTTCAAAGGAAATGGGTGACGAATATGTTTCGCTCGAACCAATGATTCTCGCTTCATTGCTTGTAAATAGCAGCGTTTCGAAAATCATGAAGGACATGGGATTCACTGAAAAAGAACTCCGAAAGGCTATCACCGAACTTCGTAATGGAAATAAGGTAACGAGCCAATCGAGTGAGGACACCTATCAGGCTCTTTCCAAATATGCAACGAATTTGATAGAAGAAGCCCGAACTGGTAAGCTCGACCCTGTCATCGGACGAGATGAGGAAATTCGTCGAGTGCTTCAAATTCTCAGTCGAAGAACCAAGAACAACCCTATTCTGATTGGTGAGCCAGGTACGGGTAAAACCGCTATCGTGGAAGGATTGGCACATCGTATTTTGCGAGGTGATGTACCTGAGAATTTGAAGGACAAGCAACTCTACTCACTCGATATGGGTGCCCTCATTGCAGGTGCCAAGTACAAAGGTGAGTTTGAGGAGCGACTCAAGAGCGTTATCAATGAGGTAACTAAGAGTGATGGCAACATTATTCTTTTCATTGATGAAATCCACACGTTGGTAGGCGCAGGAAAGAGTGAAGGAGCTATGGATGCGGCAAACATTCTCAAACCTGCATTGGCACGTGGTGAATTGCGGAGCATCGGTGCCACTACCCTTGATGAATACCAAAAGTATTTCGAAAAGGATAAAGCTCTCGAACGTCGATTCCAAACAGTCATGGTGAATGAACCTGATGTGCTCGACACAATTTCTATCCTTCGTGGATTGAAGGAGCGCTACGAGAATCACCACAAGGTGCGTATCATGGACGAAGCCATCATTGCTGCTGTGGAACTCTCGAACCGATACATCACAGAGCGATTCCTTCCTGACAAAGCTATCGACTTGATGGATGAAGCCGCTGCCAAACTGCGAATGGAGCGCGACTCTGTTCCTGAAGAACTGGATGACATCAGCCGTCAACTCAAACAATTGGAAATTGAGCGCGAGGCCATCAAACGAGATATGGACTCCCCTGCCCTCTCCAATACTTCTGACAAATCTGAAAACACAGGACTTGCATCTGTTGAGAAGAAAATCGCCGATTTGCGCGAAGAGGAAGAAAACTACAAAGCAAAGTGGCAAGCAGAACGTAACCTTGTCAATAAGATTCAGCAGAACAAACAGCAGATTGAGCAACTGAAGTTTGAAGCCGACAAAGCTGAGCGTGAAGGTGATTATGGACGTGTGGCAGAAATCCGCTACGGAAAACTTCAGGCTCTTGAAGCAGAAATCAAGTCCATCCAAGAAGAATTGGCAAAGACACAAGCAGGCAATGCGATGATTAAGGAGGAAGTTACATCCGATGACATTGCAGAGGTTGTAAGTAGATGGACAGGAATTCCTGTAAGTAAGATGCAACAGAGCGAGCGTGAGAAACTGCTTCACTTGGAAGATGAGCTTCACAAGCGTGTTATTGGACAAGATGATGCCATCACCGCTGTAGCAGATGCTGTGCGCCGTTCTCGTGCAGGTCTTCAAGACCCACGCCGTCCTATCGGTTCGTTTATCTTCCTTGGAACAACCGGTGTAGGTAAGACGGAACTTGCCAAGGCACTTGCCGATTACCTCTTCGATGATGAATCATTGATGACACGTATCGACATGAGTGAGTATCAGGAAAAGCACAGTGTGAGCCGACTCATAGGTGCGCCTCCAGGATACGTTGGTTACGATGAGGGTGGACAACTCACCGAGGCAGTGCGACGCAAACCATATTCTGTCATTCTTTTCGACGAGATTGAGAAAGCACATCCAGATGTTTTCAACACTTTGCTTCAGGTGCTGGATGATGGACGATTGACAGATAACAAGGGACGCACGGTAAACTTCAAGAATACGATTATCATCATGACATCGAATCTTGGAAGCCACCTTATTCAGGAAAAATTCGACCAAGCAGAGGAGCGTTTCAAGAAAGCTTCTGACAACTGGGACAAGCGAGTTTATCATCAGATATACGACCAAGCTGCTGAAGAAGCAAAGAAGGAAGTGCTCGCCATGTTGAAGCAAACGATTCGTCCTGAATTCCTGAACCGAATCGACGAAATCATCATGTTCTCGCCATTGAATGAGACAGAAATTCGTCAGATTGTTACGCTGCAAGTGAATGGTGTGGCAAAGATGCTGAAGGAAAATGGTATTACCCTACGCCTTACAGATGAAGCTATCAACTTCCTTGCAAAAGCAGGATTCGACCCTGAGTTTGGTGCTCGTCCAGTGAAGCGTGCCATCCAAAAGTATCTGCTCAACGATTTGTCGAAGAAACTCCTTTCTGGAGAAGTAAATCGAGAAAAAGAAATCGTGGTAGATGTAAATAACGACGAATTGACATTCAACAATTAAAACACGCTATAACTAAAAGTCCCCCTCACTTCCGTTACTGGAGAGTGAGGGGGATTTTTCATTTGTCACTTTTTATTTTTCACTTTTCACCTTTCACTTTTCACTTTAATATCTCACTATTTTCTTACGATGATGGATATAAACACCTTTTTTCTTTGGAAGATTCTTGTAGCGACGTCCACTTAAATCCACATAGTCTGAAACAGTAGAAGAATCCTGAGGAAGAAGTTCTATTGCTTCAGCATCGTTTTTAGGGACTAACACTCGAATTTCATCAATAAAGCAGCGCTTTTCGGAAGTGGAAATCGTGAAATATGGATTCTTTGGAACATCCTTCAAATCGATGCGGAGAGTTTCGTAAGCATCGGTAATGGTTGCTTTGTATTCGTGTGAAGTGGCAGGACCTCCATCCACACAAAGTTGAATCGTTCCTTCCACTGAAGTCCAACCTTTCACATCGATTTCAACGGTAAGTTTTCCACCTGCAAAAGAGATAGAGCGAGTGGTGAGCGTACCAACTTTCTTACTTGTACCCAATCTAACTGCACCACCTGCTTGATAAGCCGTAGTGACACTGGTGAAATTGGAGTTTCCGTTCCAAAGAGAACCGGAAGAACCAGTATCATAGTCGTTTCCTTCAGCAACATCCGTAAATGGTTCGAAGAAAATAGTATCTCCTTCTTGAATTGAAGGGTCTTCAGGGTCTGGATCAACAGGGTCCGGATCAACCGAACCTCCACCACCTGTTCCATCCGAGAATGTATAGAGTGTTTGAGAATCAAGGTCGAATGCCTCATTGGTCTTTTCACCCCAAATATAGAATGCCAAATCAGGATAGTCGATGAAAGGATTTCGATTGCCTTGCACCTTTTCCACTCTATTATTTCGTGTAATTTCCCAATCGCTTACAGGGTCCTTTTTATGCCATTCCAACATCAATGCCATCATGGCGGGAGTCAATGTAGGATACTCCTCATTCTTGAAAGCCGTATTATTGGTACTAGAATTATAAGCAATCCATCCAACAGTTGGGTAACAAGTTGCAACATATAAATAGATGCGTGCAAAGTCGCCTTTGTATTCATCACACGGTTCAAACACCATCTGTCCCTTCTTGTCTTTTCCTGTTTTCATACGAGCATTCGAACTGGAAACATTACCCGAAACCACTCCCAATGGATAGTTGCTCTTAGCACTATTCGCTTGCGCTTCAGAAGGAAGCACTTGGAAAAGGTCGGAGCCAACACCATTGTTCGTCCCACTACCCCACCAGCTTTGTGGAGCCACATGTTCCTTGTTCATGCCAGAAGGAGCGTCGCCATCTCCCTCAAAATAATGAAGCGACTCGGAGTAGTAGTCCATAATGAGATGCTGTCCCTTAGAGTTGGTCTTAGGCAAATAATCCACCTTCTCGTAGGCTTCCCACAGACTGCCGTATGATATTTTCGTATGATTGGAAATGATGCCTTTCAGTACCGATTTCAGACTTGCCTGCTTATACCCATCCACTTTCTTATAGTAGCTGGCTGAGGGTTGTGCCACGGCAGAGAGAAAGGCAAAAGATACCAAAAAGGAAAGTACCGATTTCAATTTCATCAGAATTTTCATTTAAGCGAAATTCACCCCTATGTGAACTTCCATTAAAAGTACATAGGGGTGAAAATAGATATTGATAAGCATTTACTTCACAAGAACCTTCTTGCCATTCACAATGTAGAGTCCACCACGAGTGATGCTCTCCATCTTCTGACCTGCAAGGTTGTAGATATTCATTGTAGCTGCATCGAGTTCCACACCACGGATAGCAGATGCACTAACGATATCGTTGATGTCGCGAGGATAAATCTGAGCAGCTCCATTATACATGGCAACAAATCCAGTTACTGTATAAGTCTCCGTCATGCTGAACTTAATGTTTTCGTCTGTCATGCTCTTCCAGTTGTCGCGAACCACCAGTTCCTCACCATCCTGGGTGATTGAAACATTGCGTTTGTCAAATGCCTCTGACAAGAAATTAACACCTTCGAAGCTGACAAACATATTAGAATACTTGAATGGGTCAGCAACCACATCAGCCACTTCAAGAGCAACAGGAGTTACCACATTGCCTGAAGAAACTGTTGTCACAGCCTTCACTTCTGATACAGAAAGTTCTGGCATACCATTGTAAAGGAACAAGTCACCAGCAACTTCAATATTCACAATATCACCAGTAGCCACATTCTCTACATTGCCGTAGAGCAAGAATCCATTCTCATCGTCTGCAAGGTAAGTGCTTAAACCGTTGACGTATGTTACAAGAACATTTTCAAACTTTAGAACGGAAGGAACCTTATCAGCTGTTGCAGCAGCCTTGGCAGCAGCAATCGTTGTGTATGTCTTTGCTTCTGGCTGAGGACCAGGACCTTCACCTTCGTAAGAACCACCAGGAGAAGTAACAGAGAAGTTCTTGATTTCCCAAGTTGCACCTGCATCTGTTGTACTTGTATAGCGGAAACCGATATAAACAGTCTTACCAGCAAATGCGCTGATGTCTGCAGTTGCCTCTACATAGTCCCAAGAAGAACCATCAGGCCATGCACTAACTTCGAGCTTTGTCCAATTCTGCTTGTCGGTCGAGATATTGACAGAAAGCTGACTCAAATCGCCAAACTTACGAGCATGTTCAAACTTGATGCTGCTCTGCTCTTTGCCAAGAGTAAATGCAGGAGATACCAACCAGCTATCAGTAACATAATAAACACTGTTTACGTATGCAGAAGCTTTCCAACCGTAATTGCTGGTATTACTCCATACGTATGAAAGTCCTTCAGGAAGTGGAGTTGCATCAACAACAGTAAAATTACCTTCATCACCGAGGAGTGAATTCTCATAAATAACATCACCTGTAGGCTGAGGGCCAGGTCCAGGGGTATCACCATCTTGGTCAACGATTTGAGTGACATAGAGCTGGATTGTTTCCTTAAATATAGCTGGGAAACCATAGATGTCATACTTATGAGCAGTGTTCACATCATAGGTCAAATTGAAACGATTGTAGAGAGTCAAATCAGAACCATTCTGAGAAACTGTCACACCATTTGCTAAAGCACCATTGAAAGTGACACCCGAAATCTTCACGTACTCACTTTCGTAATTACGATAGTCAGAGAGAATGGATGCAACATCAACATTCTGAGCAGTTACAGCATTTCCACTTGTTTTCGAATCAATCGTAAAGCTGTTGTCCGACATTTCATTCAGGCCATTGTACTGATAGAGCTTACCTGTAACAGAACCTGTCATCTTATCACCAACCACTAATTCAGAAGAACCATAGAACAAGAAACCGTCAGTTCCATCGCTCACATAGCTATATACACCATTGACGTATGTGACAAGCAAATCCTTGAACTGAAATTTCACATCAGTCTTGTCAGCTGTAGCAGCTGTTTTCATTGCAGCAATAGAAGTATAAGTTGCACTTGGTTCTGGATCAGGATCTGGGTCTGGATCTGGGTCTGGATCAACAGGAGTATCACCATCCACAGTCACAACGATTTCAGTAGCGCGTACCTGATTACTTCCAGCTGTGAAAACCACTTCGTTAGCAGCACCAGTCCATGTACCAGTGTTGCCCTCGAAAGAATAATTACCAGGGGCAGCAGTGAAACAGCCTGGACCATACTGAGCATCGTCCTTTGCCGTACAGGTGAAAACAACTTTAGTAATTGCACCTACTGTTGAAGAAATCGTCAGCGTTTCTCCCTTATAAGTGCGATACTGTCCATTGCTTGAAGCCAAAAGACCTCTCGACACCGACAAAGTAACACCATTTTTCGTCAACTGGTCTTCGCCAGCATCAGTTTTGCCGTTGGTATCGGTAGTACCGTTAAAGACTACATCACCTGCTTGAGCACCTATTGCCAAACAAAGCAACAGTGCTGAAAGCATGAATTTCAATGAAGTAAAGAAATGTTTCATAAAATTATAGTTGTTTAGTTAATAATTTATCACGGCAAATTTAAGCAAATAATTCAGCATATCAAAATATAAATGGAATTTTTACATTGCAACATCATTTTTTAACACAACAGTTCATACTAACAAAATACGATGAAAAGTCAGTTGAATAAAAAGGGGTATTTCCCTAATATATAATAATGTGCTTTCAGATTGAAAGTAACACTCTCGTTTCTCATCTCTAAAACAGGAAAAACAACTATTAAACAATGAATATTTAGCGTAATTTAGACGTCCAACTTTCAATTTAAAACTAGCGCATTGCATATCATAATAATTTTCATCGCCTTTCCTAAAATTGTGGATTTGCCTCAAAGACTAAGTGTTATTACATAGGGGACGAACGAATTCGTTACAGGGGATTGACTGAAACGTTATAGGGGACGGACTAAAACGTTATAGGGGATTGACTTGAGTTTGTCCCCTATAACGTAAGAGTGAAACCCCTATAGCGTATGAGTCGTGAGCCTATAGCGTATGAGTCGTGAGCCTATAGCGTAAGTGTAAAACCCCTATCGCGTAGGAGTAATGTCCCAATAGCGTATGAGAAAAAACATTTTCTTTATGAGCAAAACCTCAATAAAAAATCCGCATTGTTTGAGGAAGAAAAATCAGGAAACAATGCGGAATTATTTCAGTTAAAGTAATACTATGAATTTAAAACGATAATTATTTGAATGACAGAATAATAACTAATGATAAAATCAATAAAAACTAAGACGATTTCAAACACATTTTTCACTACTTGACTTCCTTCACAAAATAGACAATAGTTGGAAGGTGGTCGGAGTAGCCATTCGTCCACACACCTCTCGAGAAAGTTCTCTTAGGGTATCCTTTGTTTTGGCCTTCTTGCTGAATGAGGAATTCACGATTGAACACTTCATGGTTGTAATATTCCAGTGTCTTTCTGTCATTGTTGAGGAAAGTGCCCGAAATGACAATCTGGTCGAAGAGATTCCATTTTCCATCATATTTCAACGAACCGACACCCTGCTTGCGGAGCATGTCCCACCAAGGGTTCCACATATCGTTCCTGCCACAATCGCTTGCCTTGCGCTTGGCACCCAATCCTTCAGTTAAACTCTTATCATCTGGGTCGTCATTCAAGTCACCCATCACGATAATCTTAGCATTAGGATTGACATTGAAAATCGAGTCTTTTATAACTTTTACCTGAGCACCACCCCACTCACGGAATTGGCTTGTGGAAGCGCGTGAAGGCCAGTGGCAAACAATGGCATTCAGTTCCTCACCAGCCAATTCGCCTGTAGCAACAAGGAATCCACGAGTGAAATGAGTGGTATCACCATTTTGATATACGTATGGCACCAACTTATAGCTTTTCAACTTGAAGAACTTAGGATTGTAAAGGAACGCGCAATCCACACCACGTCGGTCTGGTCCTTCCACATGGATATATTTCCATCCTCGGTCTTTCAAACTTGGTTGATTCAACAAATCTTGGAGTACACGAGCATTTTCCACCTCAGACAAACCTATCAGAGCTGGACCCATAGGTAATTTATCGGTAGCAAGCTTTGAAAGCACGTCCGACATGTTCTTCACCTTATTGCTATATCGAAAAGAATTCCAGTTATTAGCACCATCAGGGAGGTACTCGTAATCGTTCAAGTCATATCGCTTGATAGGAACGCCATTCACCGTGTCGATTCTCACATCATGTAACGTGTCGAAGAGGTTTTCTACATTGTAGAAAGCAATGGCATACATGGCAAAACGGCGGCTTCCGTCTGGACGGGAAGAAGTCCAAACGAAGCACATTGCTACAAGCATTGCCAACAGAAGGTAACGAGTCTTTTTCATATATCAGTTTTAGTTTATTAGTTATAAATATAGATTTGAAGAGAAAGTATTTAGTTTTCGAAGAACTGATTACTTAGAGAGCACAGAGAGGTGTGAGTTATCAGAGTTTTCACATTAGTATTGCAAAGTTCGGAAATTATCTGAAGAAAACAAGAAAAAAAATCAAAAATATTATTTTTAACACAATATTAAATTATCATAACATAAATTTCACTATCTTTGCATACCTACACATATTAGGTGGGTTCTATAAATTATGTCGAGTTGATTTTTGAATTGATTTGATTGGATTTTTGTCAGTTTTTGAGGGCGCATAGCGAGCTATGTAACCGAGAAAAGTGGCAAAAAGACTTCAAATCAAACAAAAAGCAACCGAAACGAAATCTCATATTCTTGTAAGAAATCATAAAACAGAATTTTTAGAACACACCATAACCTTTTAAGGTAACTAACCAACACCATATTCAACCATCTGAACTAAAACAACAAATAAACATATATTTTATGAAAAGAAAATTCATCCTTCTGCTGCCTTTATTCGCTATGGGCTCGAATCTTTTTGCCCAAGTGAACACTGACAGCGTGGATGTGACAGACCATGATGGCATGTCGGCGTTCACCTTCTCGGAATCACAGCTTGATGACGACCAGGATGCATCCCAAAGTGCCACATCGCTCACATCCTACAACGAAGACCCCTACATGTCGAATGTAGGCTATCTCTTTAGCCCTATGCGCTTCCGTGTGCGTGGTTATGACTCCCAATACAACGGTGTCTATTTCAACGGCGCTCGTATGAACGATGTGGAGACAGGCCGTTTCAGCTACGGATTGATTGGTGGTCTGAATGATGCTACACGCAATCAGCAGGGCATCATGACATACGAGCAGAACACCGTTGGATATATGGACTTAGGCGGTGGTTCCAACATCAACTTGCGTGCTTCTCAATATAGTACAGGCAACAAGGCAGTCGTTTCGTACACCAACCGTAACTATAAGCTTCGCGCCATGTTTACCCATGCCACAGGTATGATGAAAAATGGTTGGTCGTTTGTCGGTAGTGCGGGCATACGCTACTCCGATGAAGGCGTGATTGAAGGTACGTTCTATCATAGTGCAAGCCTTTTCCTTGGTGCAGAGAAATACATCAACGACAAGCACAGCATTTCCTTTGCAGCCATGGCTGCTCCAACAGAACGTGCTTCACAGGCTGCTGCAACGGAAGAAACCTACTGGCTTGCCAACTCTCATTATTATAATAGCAACTGGGGTTATCAAGGTGGTAAGAAGCGCAATGCCCGCGTAACGAAGACTTTGGAACCAACTGGTATGCTGACTTGGGACTTCAACATCGACGATAAGACCAAGTTGACAACCACCGCAGTGTTCAAGTATTCGCGCTATGGCACCACAGCACTCAACTGGGGGAGCAATGCTGCCGACCCTCGTCCTGACTACTATAAGAATCTGCCAAGTAATGCCTACAATGTCTGGGATTTGGTGCCAGAAGATTGGCAGCTCAACACATGGCAGAACCTCTATGACTATTGGAAAGCAGACAAGGCAAACCGCCAAATCAACTGGGACAAGCTCTATGCCATCAACGCTCAGGCAAAAGCACTTGGCAAGGACGCTGTCTATCTCTTGGAGGAGCGCCATAACGACCAGTTGTCGTGGAATCTCAATACCAACTTCAACAAGGTATTCAATAGCAGCCACCGACTGAACGCAGGATTCTTCTTCAACCACTCGAAGGGTATGCACTACAAGACGGTGAACGACTTGCTCGGTGCAGACTTTTACACCGACATCGACAAGTTCTCTGTAGGCGACTACGGAATCTATTCGAAAGAAGCACAAAATGACCTCGACAATCCAAACAGAATCGTATATAAAGGCGACAAGTTTGGCTACAATTACAATATATTCGTCAACAAGGCTCAGATTTGGGCTGGCCACACTTATCAGTACGACAACCTTTCCGTTATCACAAGTGGAAACATTGGTGGAACGACAATGGAGCGCGAAGGCTTGATGCGCAATGGTCGTTCTCCTGAACATTCCAAGGGTTCGAGCGGAACAGCCAAGTTCCTCACGGGAGGCGGAAAGATTTCCGTGGGCTACACCGTGAATGCCCACCACATTTTCTCCCTGAGTACAGGATTGGAAAGCCGTGCTCCACTCTCCAACTATAGTTTCGTGGCTGCTCGTATCAAGAACGACTTTGTGGCAAACCTCACCACTGAAAAGGTATTCCATTCAGAACTTGCCTATAAGTTCGATTTCGGTGCAATTCATGGAAAACTCTCTGGTTACTATGCACGATTTAAGGATGGCGTGGAACAGAGTGCTTTCTACGACGACCAGGAAAGCCGCTTCACCTACCTCTCCATGACAGGTGTGAAGAAAGAGCACTATGGTGCAGAACTCTCCCTCATCTATCGTGTCAACAGCGCACTCTCATTCACATTCATCGGTTCGATGGGTGAAGCTAAGTATATCAGCAACCCAGATGCCGTATTAACCTACGAGAATGCCACCGAAGTGATGACCTTGGACAACGTGCACAATTTGCCACTCAAGGTAATCGCCGACGGTATGCGAATCAATGGAACGCCACTCACAGCTCTTAGCCTTGGTGTGGATTACAACATAAGAGGTTGGTATTTGAGTTTGAACGGAAACTATTACGCTCGCAGCTACTGCGACTTCTCTGAATATCGCCGTCTCACCAAGAGTATGACAGCCTACCTCCCATCTTATAACGAACAGGGTCAGTTGGAATATGGTGTGACAAAAGATTATCTCAAAAAGAACGGTGGTTTGCTTCTCGACAACGAAGGCAAGCTCGTGAAAGCCTACTCTGCAGAACAGGAAGAATTTGATGGCGGATTCATGTTGGATGCATCCATCGGACGTTCCATTCGTCTGAAAAGAGGAAAGAGTCTCAGCATCAATCTCAGTTTGCAGAACATTCTCAACAACACGAATCTTCGCACAGGCGGATATGAACAGAACCGTGATGACAACTACTCCACAGGCGAGCAGCGTCCTTACGTGTTCTCGAAGAATGCAAAGTATTACTACGCAAATCCTTTCAACTTATTCCTCAACGTTGGCTATCGCTTCTAACGAGGAAGCAATGGAAAATGAAAAGAGAATAACGAAAGCATAAATCAAGCAAGTTATGAAAAAGAACATATATATAGCCATATTTGCAGGTTTGACTTTAAGCTTCGCATCGTGCAACAAATTCGACTACGAAGATCCGACTTTCAACAAAAGTATTTACGAAAGCGACCGTGAAGCAACAGAGGCAAACATTTCCATCAAGGAAATCAAAGCAAAATACAAGACTGCCATTACGAACAACTCCACCAGCAACAAAATCACAACAGACGAGATATTTGATGGCTACGTAGTGGCAAACGACATCAGCGGCAACCTCTATCAGACGCTCGTTGTATGCAAAGACAAAAGCGCCATCAATGTTGCCATCAACGACTACAGTCTTTGGCACACCTACCCTGTGGGCACCCATGTGACAGTCAATCTGAATGGACTCTATGTGGGTGGATACGGAACTATGCCAAAGATTGGTACTCCTTATTATACTTCGAGTGGTAACCTGCGCTTGGGTGCCATGCTGAAGTCTATTGGTGCTACAAATGTGAAGGTCATCGGTTTCAATAAAGCAGCAGCCGATGTCAATCCTCTCGTCATCGATGAGAGTTGGTTGAAATCCGCTAATAAGGACGAATGGGCCCCAATGCTTGTGCGCATCAACAACGCTGAGATTCGAGGACTGGTGGTGGATGGCTACCGCAGACCGATGTTTGCCAACTCGGCTGACGAGGATGCCGGCTACGGTGTAAACGATACGCTGATGGTGGGCAACACTCCTGTCATACTGCGCACCAGCACAAGTTCCACCATTGCTTACGAAACCATTCCAAGAGAAAAGGTAGATGTGATTGCCTTGTTGACTCGATACAACAAAGAATGGCAGTTGCAATTGCGTGACATTAGCGATGTGATAACAAAGAAATAATATTCCACACACAGATAATAAAATAACACTCAATATGAAAAAACTATTATCAAAAATTGCGCTTCCAGTGATAGCACTCGGCTTCCTCACAGCCTGCGAAGACGTTCCTGCCCCTTACTACATTCTTGAAAAAGAGGCGAACAATCCAGAAGTCACTGGTGTTTACTTTAGCGAGACATTTGCTAATAGTCTCGGCAAATTCTCTGTCTATAATGAAACCTCGGACGGTTATGAATGGAGAAACGACTATTCTTCAGCCTACATCTCGGGTTATCAGAATCAGACAAATCTGGCAACTACCACATGGCTCATTTCTCCAGTCATCGACTTGAGCAAAGCAACGGACAGCGTGTATGTGTCTTTCGAATACGTACTCCGCTACAAACGCACAACTACGAAGGAGCAAGTGAGGATTAGTACCAACTACACCGACGGTGCTCCATCGACTGCCACTTGGACGACTCTCGACCTCAAGCTCAAGGAAACTCCAGACTACAACACATGGAATACAGCTGCGGTTAATATTCCTAAGGAATTGTTGGGCAGTTCCAATGTAGTGGTAGCTCTCTATTATTCCAGTGGCGCTACAGAAGCATCCACATGGGAAGTACGTAACTTTGCCATCAAGAAGGGTGCAGCAGAAGGTGGCGGCGTTACCCCACCAAGCGAAGGCTCTATCTTCGAAAGCACATTCCTCGGAACTGACGGTGGCTTCACCATTAAGGATGTGAACAAGCCAGATGCTTTGAACTTTGTTTGGACTAATACAGACAATTATGGTTGGAAGGCTACAGCTCGCAACAACGAAACCCAAACCAACTATGCAGCTGAAAGTTGGATTATTTCTCCAGCTATCAAACTTCCAGCAGATGAGGATGCCAACGTATCGTTCGAGCACGTTTATCGCTACACGAACAACAAGGAATCACAACTCACGCTGCAAGTGTCGGAAGACCAGAACAACTGGACTAAGCTCACTATCCCAACCTACTCTACAGGTGGCGACTGGAATTTCGTGAACAGTAGCGACATCAGTCTGAAGGCTTATAAGGGCAAGACTATCTATCTGGCATTCAAGTATGTCAGCACATCATCTGAGTGTTCGACTTGGGAAATCAAGAACTTCGCTGTTTATACAGGTACTCGTGGTAGCGGTGAGACACCTATTGATGATGGTTCGAACAGCAAGACCAATCCTTACAACGTTCAGCAAGCACTCAGCAAGAGTGGAAACGCTTGGGTGAAGGGTTATATCGTGGGCTACGTAGATGGTATTTCCATCGGTTATGCTTCCTTCGGCATTCCAACAGAGGCACAGACCGAAGTACTCATTGCAGACGATGCCAACGAAACGGACTACACCAAGTGCATGCCTGTTCAACTTCCTGCTGGAGAAATTCGCAATGCAGTAGATCTCTTCACTAACCCAGGCAACTTGAAGAAGGAGGCAACCTTGTATGGCTCAATTGAGAAATACTTCGGTACTCAGGGTTTGAAGTCAACCAGTTGCGCTATCATCGACGGCAAGATGTACGGAACAGAGCCAGGCAACGAACCAGTCTCTGACAACATCTTCGAAAGCCCATTCACAGGTGGTGTAGATGGTGGATTCACCGTTGACAATGTGAACATGCCAAGCGACCTCAGCTATATTTGGATGAACGATGCTACTTACGGATGGAAGGCTTCGGCTTACTACAATGGTACTCGTTATGTGACAGAAAGTTGGCTTATTTCCCCAGCTATCGCGCTTCCAAACGAAGACTGCCATCTCGCATTCGAGCACGTTTATCGTTACACGGCAACTGCTAACAAGCAACTCACTCTCCACATCTCGACCGACAAGTCGAATTGGACAAATGTAACGATTCCTAACTACCCTGACGGCAACTCTTGGACCTTTATCAGCAGTGGAAATATCGACCTTGCTAAATACAAGGGAAAGACAGTTTATTTCGCATTCAAATACACAAGTAGCGAAGCTGAAGCTGCCACATGGGAAATCAAGAACTTCGTCGTGGCGAAGGGTGCTGGCGATGCTGGCACAGGCGGTGGTGATGACCCTGGCGACACTCCAGGCGGTGATGACAACCCACCTGCAAGCGGTGGTACATACGATGCACCATACAGTGTTGCTGAAGCTCAGGGTGTTTACAATTCCACTGGTGGAACAGCTACAAAGGCATACGTCACTGGCTACATCGTTGGTTGGGTAGATGGAAATAGCTATGCAACAGGTGCACAATTCAACGTTCCAAGCGAAGCACAGACTGAGATTCTCATTGCAGCAAGTGCAAGCGAAACAAACCCAGACAATTGTATTCCAATACAGTTGCCAAAGGGCGAGATGCGCGATGCTCTTGAACTGAATGCTCACCCAGCCCTTCTGGGACAGAAACTGCTTGTCTATGGTTCTATTGAAAAGTACTTCAGTGTGGCAGGTATCAAATCACCAAGCTATGCAGAAGTAAACGGAACGACAATAGGAACCAAAGCTGTAAAGCGTCGTAGATAAGCTGGTGTTTTTCACTACGAACCTTTTAGTTGAACAGAAAGAAAATGAAACTAAAACACTTGGGATATATATTGGCAATAATGCTCGGCACTTCTGTGTCGGGCATTATTACGTCGTGTGGAGATGATGACGACGGCATCAATTATGCTGGTGGAGGAGGAAGCAGCGACAAAGATGACGACAACAGCAATGCTTCCATTGGAAACTCCTATGCCATGCGCTATGAGGTGCCAAAAATCCGTAAGGGTAAAGGTATTTATTTCGTTTACCACGAAGCAAATGTTAACAATAATTCCACGCAAAAAACCATGGATTATTGTTTGGAATACGATTCAGCAGCATATCATAGTCGTTGGGTGGCATTTAGTTTCGATGCAACTACCCGAGCAAAAAATGTGAACCGTTCAAACACTTGGGCAGAAGACCCAAAGTTGCCAGCTTCATGCCGACTCACAACAGACTATTTCCAAGGACACGACCGAGGTCACCTTTGTGCATCATACGATAGACTTTTCTCTACTGAAGCCAATCAAAAGACATTCTACATGAGCAATATGTCACCCCAAATTGGAGACTTCAATGCGAATTATTGGGTAGTGCTCGAACAACTCATCCAAAATTGGGGACGTTTGGGCAATTACACCAATCTCTATGTCTGCAAAGGTGGAACGATTGATAAGGACAAGAACCAAGTGAAAAGATACATTAGTCATGAAACTGCCAATGGAAGAATCGTGAATGTGGTAGTACCAAAATATTACTTTGCAGCCGTACTGGCAGAAAGTGCGAATAAAACCTATCAAGCCATCGGCTTCTGGATGGAACACAAGAATTACGGCTATTCAGGTGATAGTTATGCCACAGCTTCCATGATGAAAGAACATGCCATGTCGATAGACAACTTGGAAAAACTGACTGGTATCGACTTCTTCTGCAACCTTCCTAATGCACTCGAGAATAATGTCGAGGCATCCTACAGCGAGGGTGCATGGAGTTGGAAATAATGTCGCTTTGCGACAGTGATATAGGGAAATGGGGACATAGGGACAGGTTTCCCCACTAAGTCCCTGCCGCTTGCGGCACATGTCCCTGCTCGTAGAGCACATGTCCCTGCCTATAAGGCAAAGAACTAAATAGAAATAAACAATTTACAAAATGTCACAAAAACAACGACAATTTCAGAATCAGAAAACTAAGAAGCCTGAAGTGGAAAAGCCATCCACTTCGATTCCTTCATCTCAACAAACAAAGGTTGAGAAGAAGGATGGCAGCAACAATAACAGATGGATACTCAAACTGCTTCCTTGCATTCTCTTTGTGCTCTTTGCAGTATTCGCCTATTGGATACTGGCTGTGAAAAATACAGATTACCTCTATGCTGTTCAGGATCGTTCCCTTTGGTTGAACGACACCTCTTTCTTCAACAACAAAATGAAGTATGCAGGAGGACTGATGCAATGGCTTGGCTGCTATTGCACCCAGTATTTCTATCATCCTTGGATGGGAGCACTTATGCTCATTGGTCTATGGGCACTCACCTATTTCGCTACCATCAAGGCATTCCACGTGAAGAATATATGGAGCGTGTGGGCACTCATTCCTGTAAGCGCACTCCTCGCTTCCATCATCTGCATTGGCTACTGGATGTACTATGCTAAATATCCAGGCTATTGGTTCTCGCAGACATGGAGTGTTTTGGTAATGATGTTAGGAATCTGGGGAATACGCAACATCAAAAACAGTATTGTCAAAGCCGTAGCCATAGCTATTTGGGTCATTGCTTTTTATCCTCTCCTTGGCGCATGGGCTCTCATCGGAGCGTTATGGATGATAGTCCTGCATTGGGTGGATGAATCCGAAGAAAGCATTGGCAGAAAAGGCGTTTGGAGTGTGATTTTACTTGTATTGATAGGTATAGTTCCACGCATCTACTACAATTTCCTTTATGTACGTATGCGAATCGACGATGTGTATGATGTCAATTTCCCTATCTTCCAGAACGACCAAATCACATCTCCTATCTACTCCATTCCATTCATAATCATTGCTCTCTGCCCAATTATCTTCATTTTCTTCAACTACGTGTGGAAGAGCCAAGCAGAGAAGCAAAACTACTCAAAAGGACAAAACTTCACATGGACGGCATGCACCGTGGTAGTGCTTGCTATGTTGGGCTATTTTGTTCATAAGGTGAACTACGATGATTACAACTTCAATGCTGAGCATCGTATGTATCGTGCATTAGACAATGCAGATTACGACAAAATACTTGAAGAAGCTGCTCATCATCAGGGACCGATGACTCGCCAAATGGTGATTTCCAAAAACATCGCCTTGATGAACAAGGGCACCATTGGAAGCCAGATGTTCCATTATGATAATAGTGGAAAACCGCCTGTAGTCTATGACTCACTGATGGTGCATCTGGTACAGACATGTGGTCCTATGGTTTATTATCAATATGGTAAAGCCAATTTTGCCTGCCGTTGGTCCATTGAGAACAGTGTGGAATTTGGATGGACTGTTGATGCCTTGAAGACACTCACTCGTTGTGCAATGATTAGCAATGAAAATAAAGTGGCACTCAAATACATCAACATGCTCAAGAACACCACCTTCCATCGTGAATGGGCTGAGCAATGGGAAAAATATTTGCGAGACAAGAAGCTCTACCATCAGACATTGGAATATCAGAACATCCAACCTTTGAGAGGATACGACAACACACTCGATGGCGATGAGGGATTGGTGGAAATGTATATCATCAACTATTTCAGCCATGTCCACAAGCGCAATCCGAAATTCCAAGAACAGACGCTGGCATTTTCTCTGATTCAGAAGGACATCGACCTCTTCTGGCCTCGCTTCTTCAACTATGCCACCTTGCATGAAAAGGAAGAAATGCCTATCCACTATCAGGAGGCAGCATTCCTCTATGGCAATTTGGAAAGGGGTAAGGTTGATATTACCCACATGCCTTTCGACAAGGAAAAGGTAATGGATCGCTACGGCAGTTTCCAGCAAACCACTCAAAAGATGCTCAATAGCGGAATGAGTGTGGAACAAGTGGGTAATGCCACTCGTGCCACCTTTGGCGATACATTCTGGTGGTTCTATTTCTTCTGCAGGAATATACATTCGTATTAATAGTTCAAAATGAATTACATCATGAATAATCATTCATTCAATACATATTTCACATCCCTTTGTGGATTCCTCCTTTTGCTCATCTTTTCTGCTTGTACGCATCATCCTTCTGTTCCTACTGATGCGGCAAAAGTGGATAAGGTTCCTACTATCCAACCCGACTATACTGACGTGATGGTTCCACCTAACATTGCTCCGCTCAATTTCAAAGTTCTTGAAAACTCTGAGGAGTGTGTAGCACGTTTCACTGCAGCAGATGGAACGTCCTATTCCTACGGTGTGGAAAACAAGATTCTCATCGATGAGGACGAATGGAAAGAAATGCTTGAAGCATCCAAAGGAAAGAGTATCAAGGTGGAAGTGTTTGCCAAGCAAGATGGTGGTTGGAAAGCATTTAAGGAATTTGCCATCCATGTAGCTGAGGAAGAAATCGACCCATACATCTCTTATCGTCTCATTTCTCCTTCCTACGTGGCATACGAAATGCTGAGCATTAACCAGCGAAATCTTACAAATTTCGATGAGCGAGAAATCTACAACAATATGATTATCTCAGGTGAGGCGGATGGACAATGCATCAACTGCCATGCCTATCAGAACTATCACACCGACAACATGCAGTTCCACATGCGTCAGGGACATGGTGGTACCATGATTGTTCACAATGGCGTGCCATCAAAAGTAAATCTCAAAACGGATTCCACTATTAGTGCGGGTGTCTATCCTGCCTGGCACCCTACCCTTCCTTACATTGCTTATTCTGTCAATTCCACAGGACAATCGTTCCATACGAAAGACAAGGCAAAAATCGAAGTGGAAGACTCAAGAAGTGACATCATCTTCTACGATGTGGAAAAGAATGAAGTGAGCATCATCGAAGACGACACGCTCGAATTTGAATGCTTCCCTACTTGGTCGCCAGATGGCAAGACACTCTTCTATGGTTCTGCTCATTTTGAGTTTACCGACACTACGGCACATGAAACACAAGTCATTAGCCGATTCAAGGAAGTCAAATACAACCTCTATCGCAAGTCCTTCAATCCACAGACTAAGAAATTTGGCCCTCGTGAATTGGTTTATGACGCTGCTGCCATCAATCAGAGTGCCACTTTCCCTCGCGTGAGTCCAGACGGACGATACATTCTCTTTGCTCAAGGCGACCACGGCTGTTTCCACGTGTGGCATCCAGATGCCGACCTCTATGTCTATGACTTGAAATTGGGAAAAGCCCACAAACTCGAAAATGCCAATTCCAACGAGGCAGAGAGTTTCCACAACTGGTCGAGCAACGGACGCTGGATGATTTTCATTTCTCGTCGAGACGATGGCAATTACTCTCGCCTCTACATGTCGTATTTTGATAAGAATGGTAAGGACTACAAGGCTTTTGAGTTGCCACAGCGCGACCCATCCTTCTACGACTTTTTCATCCGTTCTTACAACGTGCCTGAATTCATGGTAGAGCCTGTGAAAATTTCTCCTCAGACCTTCGCCAGCATGGCACGAAAGGATGCAAAACCTGCCACGTATGGTGGAAGAAAATAGTCAACCAATTCCCACAAATTTTCCCAAATTGGCAAATACCAACGCCATCTTAATTTTATATCTCATGAAACATTCTTTTTTTCTTTATTTTTCACTTTTCACTTTTCACTTTTCATTCTTCATTCCTACGGCTTCCGCTCAAGGCACTGTCAATGATTATAAGAATGCATACGCTATTCGAGGGAAATATTCCAATAAGATGATGTATGGAAATGTGCGAGTGATCAATCAGAATCGTCGCCGTGGAGAGAACAATCCACATACATTCTACTATTCCGTACAATCCGATACAGGGTTGGTCTATAAGAAGGTGGATGCTGATGCCAATACTGTTACCATTCTTCCAGGCAATCCAGAACCTCCTCGCCGCAATTGGCAAAACCGAGGACCACAACGCCACTGGATGGAAGTACCCGATGAAAAAGATGGTGTGCAACGCAGTAATGACGGTGCATACACCATTTTCCACAAGGACAACAACCTGTGGGTTCGTACTCCTAACGATTCTATCGGTAAGCCACTTACTACCAATGGCGACTCCACATATTATTATTCATCTTGGGGTAGTTTCTCGCCAGATAACAAATACTATGCTACGGTGCGTATCAAGCCAGCACCTAAGCACTACGTTTATTATGTGGAATCCTCCCCACGCAACCAAGTGCAACCAATTCTCCACAAGCAGGAATATGCCAAGCCAGGCGATTCGCTCAACTATCGTGTGCCTGTCATTGTGGAAGTTGCCACAGGAAAAGTCAAGGAAGTTCCAACCAGCTACATTGCCAGCCAATACAACGTGTCTGCTCCAAGCTGGGAAAAAGATAGTAAGAGTGTCACGTTCGAGTTCAATGAGCGTGGGCACCACAACTTTTATGTGTATGAATTCTTTGCAGAAACAGGAGAAATACGCACACTTATTCACGAGCATTCCGACAAGTACGTGAACTACAACCGTCAGTATCGCCACGATTTCCGTAATGGCAAATACATCCTTTGGACGAGTGAGCGAGACAACTACAACAACATCTACCTCTACGACCGAAAAACAGGCAAACTCATCCGTCAAATCACGAAAGGTGGATTCTATGTTCGAGGTATTCAGCGTGTAGATGAGGAAAAAGGTATCATATATTTCTCTGCAAACGGAAAGACAGGTCTTCGTGAGTCGGATAAGCGAGGCAAAAATGCAAGCTTTGCTGGTACCAACGCCACGGAGGAAGACCCATACCTTATTCATTATTATAAAATCAATCTGAACGGAAAAGGACTCACTTGTCTCACTCCTGAAGAAGGCAACCACAAAGTCACTTTCACGGAAGATTACAAATACCTTATTGACACCTACTCTACTGTCCTCAATCCACCTGTCACTGTCCTCCGTTCTGCCGAAGATGGTAAGATTCTTCGCACGCTCGAAACCGCCAACATTTCCAAACTTGAAGCTACAGGTTGGAAAGCACCAGAAGTGTTTGTGGCAAAGGGACGCGATGGAAAGACGGATATGTGGGGACTCATTCAGCGTCCAAGCAATTTCGACCCATCCAAGAAATATCCTGTCATTGAATATATCTATTCAGGACCTGGCGACCAATATGTGCCAAAGGACTTCACACCTTGGCTCTACAATCTCGCCGACCTTGCAGAACTCGGTTTCATCGTGGTTCAACTCGATGGTATGACCACTTCCTTCCGTTCTCGTGATTTTGAAGATGTGTGCTACAAGAACCTTGCTGATTCGGGATTCCCAGACCGCATTGCATGGATTAAGGCAGCAGCAGAAAAATATCCTTACATGGATGCAGATAACGTAGGCATTTATGGTTGCTCGGCTGGAGGACAAGAAGCATTGGGAGCCGTACTTTTCCATGGCTATTTCTATAAAGCAGCCTATGCAGCTTGTGGATGCCATGATAACCGCATGGACAAGATTTGGTGGAACGAGCAATGGATGAGCTACCCTATCGACCAAAGCTACATAGCATCATCTAATGTAGCAAATGCTTACCGTCTGGAGCGTCCTCTCATGCTTTTGGTGGGTGAGTTGGACGATAATGTGGACCCAGCATCCACCATGCAAGTAGTGAATGCTCTGCAAAAAGCCAACAAGGATTTCGAACTTGTTGTTATCCCTGGTGCCCATCACACAATGGGTGAATCCTACGGAGAGCACAAACGTTACGACTTCTTCGTCCGCCATCTTCTTGGCATCAACCCTCCTAAATGGAACGACATCAAGTAATTGTTCTATTAAATGAATAATGAAGAGTGAAGAACGAGAATCATAATTCCATTCTTCACTCTTTATTTATGCCCATACGGAGCATACAAAATAGTGCCCCAGCACTTTCACAAATACTGGAGCACTAACTAAGAGAATGAAAAAATTAAATAATATTACTTATGCGAAATAATATTCAAAGTAAAGTTTAAATCAGAGGATTTGAACTTTGTAGAAGAACTACCAGATGTTGCCGTAGGTAACGCCTTCCTCATTATTTTCGGATTGTTCAAACTCTGTGCCACGACCTTTGGCTCCGTTACCCCATGCACTTTGATGAGATTCATTGGTATCGTAGCCAATTAAGAACGAATCTTTACCACATATCTTTAAAATATCAATTGCGGGTGTTATGTATTTTGCTTTCATCTTTTTTGAAATTTCTGTATTTAATAATTTATTGATTTCCCGAGGAAATGAACCAAAAAGACTAAGTATTTCAATCTATTTGGTTCATTTTCTCTTGGAAAATATAATTACTTCACAAATATCTTCTTACCGTTCTGGATATAGATACCGCCGTGTTTTGGCCGACCTTCTATCTTCGCTCCCTGAAGCGTATAGAACGAACCGTTCGCATCAATGCTCTTTTCTGTTTCCGTTGTAGGAACAGCCTCAATGGCATCAACAAAATCGCCATTCCATGGGAATAAGGTATAGGCTTTCACAGGAGATGTCGTAGTGCTAACAGCCTCAGCAAGATATGCTCTGTGAGCTTTCAGCGTGCCTGATGAATTCACTCTGAAAAAGCCTGGAATACTTGCAGTTTGGCTATTTGTATCACTATAATCATTACCCTTCACATAGCCCCAAACATTTGTGAATACATAATAATTTGTTGTAGAATTTGAAGCAGGCAATGTCTGGGCTGAAACAATACCAGTTAGTATACTCGAATGAATTGCTTCTTCCTTTTGTGCATCTGTTACTGCCTGATTCACACTTGGAACGAATATAGGATGATCCACTGATTTGTCAGTAGTATAGATAATAGAACCGATGGTAGCAGGTACAATCGTAATATCTTCTGTAGTTACGGTGTTAGTTGAAGCATCTGTTGATAGTACCAGAAAAGCTCCCATTTGAGTTCCCGTGAAATGATCGGTGTAATTATAATTGATATCATACGCTTGACATTCAGAATTGTAATACAATCCATCCTCAGAGCTATAGAAACTTCCTTCTTTCTTCAGATTGGTGACACCAATAGCTTTGATAGTGACATCACTTGCCGTAATGATGACATTACCAGCTGTGCCATCTTGAGTAGAACCAGTTCCAACAATGTTGCACACCTTGTCATCTGTATTACTATCAGTATAACTAACAGTAGAAACAGATGTATTACCACCGTTGGTAAGAGTAACGCTACCATTGCCTGAATAGCGAACGTAAACTGTTTGTTCTGAAGGAACGGCAGGAATGGTGAATGTAGGACTGGTACTTTGAGCAGTAGATTCTCCAACCACAAGTCCTGCGCTTGTCACGGAAATCTTTTTGAGGTCTGTGGAATAGCCATTTGCTACATGGGTGTTAATTCCAAAACCTTTATACTCTTTTATTTTTTTATCATCGTCGTTCTTCACATAACCAAGGGCAGAACCTGTAACGAAAGTTGTCTGGTAGGCATCTTTTGGAGTAAATACACCATTATTTACCGACCAATTTGTTGGGTCATTTGTTAGATTATCGATGCTTGTTTGAGAGAGATCAGCAAAGTTCCAAGTGTAAGGATATTCTTGAGCAACCGTGTTCGTTTCATTCACAGTAATCAAAGTACGTTCCAAATCGACATAGTATCTAACATATTTAGTACGATCATATGCTTTATAACCTTCATTATTACCGAGATGATCCAAAACAGTGAATCCTTTCGACACTACTACACATTGTCCGTGACCCTTTAATGTGAGTTGTCCTTGTTCTGAAATCTCAGTACCTGCTAAAGTGGAAGAAATAGCACCACCATCCAGACCTTCAAGAGAATATTCAATTGCAACATTCTGCTGACCACGAACTGCACCACCTGTATTTTCCCATTTAACGCTCGTACCACTATCGAACGTTATTGCAGAGTTCTTTGGTCTTGAAAGATTGGTATCCATCGCTTTCGAATAAAGATTAATCTTATCGTTATAAGTATGATCATCCTTAAAAGTGGTGTATCTGTCTTTCGCAGCTTCCGAAGGATCAACCACTTGTATGGAATAAATATTCAGCCAGCCAGAATCACCCACCCTGAATTTAACATCAGCGTTCATCTTGACTTTAAATACATGGTAGCCTTCACCATTGTTGCTTCCTCCGTCACGAATACTACTTGCAAAAATATATTCCATATCTTTACCTTCAAGGTCTGTCAGATTGGTCAATTCAATCTTATCACCTTTATTATTATCATAACTCTTCCATTTCATACGAACATAGTCGCCAGCTTTTAAATCAGGTATGGTCAACTCACTGCCATAATAAAGAGTGAGAATCGTTGCCCTGCTTTGATTATTGGTAGAAAGAGCATTTGCATCATAATTAAGAGCATCATACAATTTTTCAGTATCTATGCTACTACCAGAATAATACTCTGATGGAAGAACTGCATTCGAACCAAACGACTTGGATTCAGCTTTAATCAATAATCCTGCTGTTAAATGGTTGTAATCTGCATTGTTACCTTCCACTCGGGTTGCATTGCTAATCACAGGTGCATTTAAATATGTGAGTACACTATTTTCATAGGTACGCACCTTATAGGTCATAGCCCAATCTGTATTGTTACTCTTTAAATTATCAAGAATATTCACTGGACTTTTTGGTGCTCCGTGTTCTAATCCTTGAGCTATTCCATTATCGGTTATATCATACGTAAGAGTAAAGTCCCAAAGATTCTGCTTATAGGCAACAGTCAGCACGTATGTAGCAGTACCTGCATCACAAGTGGCATGAACAACAACGGCACCACCTTGGTCTGCACCAGATGTATATGTGATATTCGTGATATGACCGTTGGCATCAACCGTAGCACCCGTAATGTTACCATAGATCTCTGTTGAGTAACTCACATTGCCTGAAACACCTACAAGGTTGATTTCATCAAATGGGTCTTGTACACTAGGGGCATATCCATTTGGTTTACAAGCAGAGTTGGCAGAGAACTTGAAGCTTGGTTCGTAAGAAAATTTATTAAGCAGCAAGGTTTCTCCACTTGTGCACAAATAATAAGTCTTACCAGCTGTAAGCGTCGCTGTCACTTGATCAGGACTGTTACTTGTTGCAATGCCAAGATCAGTTACGCTTATCTTTGTTGAAGGATTATCTCTATCGATGAGGTATGCAGTTTTACTAGAAGTGTTATTGCTTACCCAAACTTTCAGCGTACCATTAACTGTAGGTTTGAAGATGTAGAATGAGCCTTGATATGGAATACCGTTTTCCCACCAAATGTGTCGATAGCCATTTTGGTCAATGGTTGATGCGTACAAATTGTTATTAATAGACTGTACAATGGTTGTGTTCTTGTTTGGGTCTCCCATGTAAATGTTACCGAACTCCATTGCAAGGCCAGGCACATTGGCTGATTGTGGATTCAGACGCCCCACTCCCGACAGCGTGCAAGTGTTGCCATTGATAACTGGCTCTGCCTGAGGAGCATTGACAGTGACATTGTATTGAGCTAAAAATTCGACACCCTTATATGTAACCGTTGCATTGATAGTAACAATACCCGTTCCACGGAATACGACATCTTTGTTCCCCAAAATGTTTGCTTTCTTTTGGTCATTGGATGAATAAACCACTGTTGCACCTTCAGGGTAATGAAGAGTAGGTTCTGTAAATAGATTGTAATCCTGAATGTTTGCTGTATAAGTGCCTGGCTCAAAATAGATTTCTGGGGCATCTTCAACGGTGATGCTGGTAAAATAAAAGTATCTATTATCAGTGTTGTTATTAGTTAAGGTAACATAACCATTAGCTGTAGCTGTGAATGATTTGTTGAATGCATAACTTGATGGTGTGATTGTATTGATTGAGCCATTGGTAACAGAAATCCCACCCGCTGTATTCGAAGTTCCGACAACAGTCACTATCTGCCCATTGGTAACAGGGATCTGAATGGCAGCACCTGTATGCATCCATAAATCTTTATTGTTTTCAATACTCCATGTTCCATTGAACAAAAGATTGCCTAAACCATTTACCGTTGTGGTACTAAATTCAGAAAAAGACCTTCTCCAAGTGTTCAAATCGGAACCTGTTGCTGTCCATGAGTCTGTATTAGCACTGAGGCTAATAGTCGTGAAGTTCCATGTGGTAGTTGCACCACACATTCTCCCAACCATAGTTGTCAGGAGCACAAAAAATAAAATTAATTTTTTGAACATATTAATAAAAATTATAAATTAAAAGTCAATTGTAAATGAGTACAACTCGGAGTCTTTATCTCAATTTGAATCCAAAAACATTCAGCCTTGTATTACCAAAGCAATTCATTCTCTCACTAAGCAGGATGATGGATTCAATAATTTTTAAACAATAATGTGTTTACATAAGAACAATTTTATTCTTATCTAATGACACAAAATCGTTGCAAATATAATACTTATTTATTATTTTTCCTTACATATTATAAAAATTATACAAAAAATTGACAGAATGAAACTTTATTTGACAAGAAGTGTTCAAAAAACAACCATGTAAATTACAATTCAAAAACGAATGATGCTCTTTCTCACTTCCATAATGAATTCAAAAAAACACTATTGAAGAATCACAATAACGCAATAAGCACTTAATAGTTAAAACGAGCCTGCGTTTTATCAAGAACGAGCCTACGTTTTAGGTTAAACGAGCCTGCGTTTAGGTCAAAACGCAGGCTCGTTTATATAATGGAACCCAAAGAAATAAATGAAGAATGTAGAATGAAGAATGAAGTAAAGTAAAAAGTAAAAACTCCTATACTCCTATTCTCCGTAGAATAAGAAATAACGATTACGAATTTGTGTACTTTTGTGTGAATTTGTTGACTCGAAATTTGTTGACTATTTTGTTATTTTTGTAACTTTGCAGGGAAAAATAAGAAAACAAAAGGAAATAGACCATGACATTACTGGAAAATCTGAACGAGAATGATAGGTTTGCCAAGGGGATTGGTGCTCAACTGACGGAGGTGCGCGAAGGATATGCCAAGGCGGAACTCACCGTGAAGGAAGAGCATCTGAATGGTGCTGGGGTGTGCCAAGGTGGAGTGATTTACACACTTGCAGACTTGGCATTTGCCGCTGTTGCCAACTGTCATGGCACATTGTCGTTGGGCATTTGCAATACCATCACCTTCTTGAAATCGGCTCAGAAAGGATCACATATCACGGCTGAATGCACAGAACTGCTTGACCATCACAAACTACCATATTGCAATATCGAGGTGAGGAACGAAGATGGTGAGTTGATTGCTGCAATGACAGGCCTTGCCTACCGAATGAAAAGGGATTTCCCGTTTGAAAAACTGATGTGAATTTCAGTCAACAAATTTCCACAAATTGTCTCAAATATAAAACTTTCATTAGTATTTTCATCCTGATGGTAAGCCAATGCTAACGCGAAAGCTAAAGCCATTTTTAATTTTTAACTTTTAATTTTTCATTTATAAAGTGCCTGCATCTCCTAAAGAACTTGGAACGAAAGACGTTGGAAAGTTGCTGATGAATTACGCCATCCCTGCGGTGGTGGCAATGACGGCTTCATCACTTTACAACATTGTGGATAGAATCTTCATCGGACATATCGGTGAAGGTGGCTCGGAAGGTGCGCTTGCACTCTCGGGATTAGCGGTGACATTTCCTTTGATGAACTTGTCGGCTGCCTTTGGTGCTATGGTGGGTGTGGGCGGTTCCACGCTGATGTCGGTGAAATTAGGACAGCGAGACGAGAAAACTGCACAGCATATCTTGGGCAATGTAGTAACGTTGAATGTGATTTTAGGAGTAATGTTGGCAGTCTTGGGACTTATCTTCATCGACCCTCTTCTCTATTTCTTCGGTGCATCAGAACGTTCCATTCCGTATGCCCGTGAATATATGTTCGTCATTCTGTTGGGCAATGCGATAACACATCTCTATTTGGGACTGAATGCAGCACTGAGAGCTGTGGGACATCCGCACTTGGCAATGATTGCCACAATTGCTACGGTGATAGTGAATTCCATTCTCGACCCTCTGTTCATCTTTACCTTAGGGCTCGGCATACGTGGCGCTGCCATTGCCACAATCTTGGCACAAATCGTAGCACTCACTTACGTTATCATCGTTTTCAGCAATCCAAAGGAGCCTATCCACTTCGAACGAGGCATTTATGGACTGAAGAAACGCATTGTCAACAACATTCTGAAGATTGGTGTTTCGCCGTTCTGCATGCAGCTTTGTGCGTGCCTTGTGGTGATTCTCATCAATAAGGGTTTACAAACACATGGAGGCGACCTCGCCATAGCTGCCTACGGTATTGTCAACGGTATCACCTTCCTGTTTGTGATGGTGGTGATGGGTATTTGTCAAGGTATGCAACCGATTGCAGGCTACAACTATGGTGCACGCAAATTCGACCGTGTAAATCTGGTGCTGAAATATGCCATCATCTATGCTACTGTCGTGATGACGATCTCCTTTATCGTTTGCGAGTTCTTCCCTCACATCCCTGTCAGCTTTTTCACGAAGGATGAGCAACTTACAAAACTTTCCATCGATGGCATGCGACTCATTGTCCTCGTCAGTCCGTTGGTTGGTTTTCAAATCGTCACCGGACACTTCTTCCAAAGTATCGGCATGGCAAAGAAGAGTATTTTTCTCTCTGTCAGCCGCCAACTTCTCTTCCTTGTACCTTTCCTTCTCATCTTCCCTGGAATTTGGGGCACCAATGGTGTATGGGCAAGCATCACTGCTTCTGATGCCGTGACAGTCATTACCGCTGGCGCAATGCTTTACCACTTCTATAAGACTGGTGGTATTAACAAAACGGAAATAGACCTGTAATTACATAGTTTTAAGTTGGCTGAGCCAAGTTTCAAGTTTCAGGTTTCAAAAAATAATAAAGAATATTTTTTTGAGAAAATTTGTGAGAATTTGTTGACTAATAAATATAATCATCACATGGAACACTACGTTATCACCATTGGCCGCGAACTTGGTTCAGGCGGCAAAGCCATCGGAGAAATCATGGCAAAGCAACTATCTATCCCTGTTTATGACCGCCGTCTCATCGAGTTGGCAGCAGAAGAAAACGGATTCGACCCCGCAGTTTTCAAGCAAGCTGACGAAACAGCAGGCAAAGGACTCATGTCGCAAGTCATCCATTCCCTTTCTTCCCCTTTCGCTGCCTTCAGCAGTCTTTACAACAATTCCATTTCGAACGAGTCACTCTTTAAGGTGCAGTCCGACATCATCATCGAAAAAGCAGAAAACGAAAACTGCATCATCGTTGGTCGCTGTTCCGACTATATCCTGCGCAACCATCCACGCCACGTCAGCATCTTTGTTCATGCCGACTACGAGGACCGTGTGAAATTTGTGATGGAACGCAACAACCTCTCCGAAGCAGATGCGAAGGAATTGATTGAACACACCGATGCCATCCGTTCCGACTACCACAATTTCTATTCAGAAACAAACTGGGGCGATAGCCGTTCCTACGACATTTGTGTCAATTCCTCTCTCTTGGGACTGGAAGGCACAGCAAAGTTGCTTACAGAGTTTGTGAAAGCGGCTTTGAAGATTCAAGAATAAAAAAGCTTCGGCAAAACCGAAGCTTACAAAAACTAACGAAGAAGATATTTCTTTATTCTTCATTCTTCATTTAAATAGATGCTTGGCAAAAGTCCATCCGTTTAGGTGGTAGGTTTTTGCCAATTGGACGGCACGCTGTTTGAAATCTTGAAAATCTTTCTTCTCGGGTTGCATCCATTGGCATTCGGCAAGCGCACCCATACGTGGCAAAACTTGATATTCAACCAAGGAAGGATAAGCGATATACTCCGTCCAAAGATTGGCTTGCACACCTAAGATATGTGTCTGCATTTGCTGAGTTGAATTAGAAGGAAGTGGCTCGAAACTATAGGTCTTCTCAATAGGTAGATACCCACCAATGAGGAAAGGCTCCCCACCTGTCTTGAAATCAGCCTGATAATAGTCGAAATAGAAATGGGAAGTAGGAGCCATGATTACATCGTGCCCTTGCTGAGATGCTTGGATGCCTCCTTCTGTACCTCGCCAACTCATGATGATAGTACTTGGAGCCACATCACCCTCAAGCACTTCATCCCATCCAATGATACGTCGTCCGTTTGCATTTGCAAAACGCTCAATTTCCTTGGTGAAGTAGCCTTGGAGTTTGGCTTCGGCAGAAAACTTTCCATCTCCCTTCAATCCCTGCGACTTAATGAGCTGTTGGCACTTAGGGCATTGCTGCCAACGCAAACGAGGTGCTTCATCCCCACCTATATGAATCATTTCGGAAGGGAATATGTCCATGATTTCGCCGAGCACATCCTTGCAAAACTCAAGAGTCTTTGGATTGCCCGCACAGAGGATGTCGTCGAGTACTCCCCAAATGGTGCATACTTCGTAAGGTCCACCGGTACAACCCAATTCAGGATAAGCAGCAAGTGCACCCAACATGTGACCAGGCATATCAATTTCGGGAATCACTGTGATGTAGCGTTGACGTGCGTACTCCACGATTTCGCGTGCCTGCTCCTGAGTATAGAATCCTGTGTGTGGCACACCATCAAAGAAATCGAGATTGTGTCCAACTACAGTAGTCTTGCGGATTGAACCCACAGAAGTGAGACGAGGATATTTCTTGATTTCGATACGCCATCCCTGATCATCGGTAAGATGCCAATGGAATTTGTTCATGTTGTGAAGGGCAAGCATGTCAATGTATTCCTTCACGAATTCCAAAGGGAAGAAATGGCGACTTGTGTCGAGATGCATGCCACGATAAGGGAAGCGTGGAGCATCATTGATAACGACAGAAGGGAGAACAACTGATGATTCCGATTTGGAGATTATAGGCAAGCTCTTACGGAGCGTTTGAATACCATAGAAAACACCATTGGGAGTTTGCCCTTCAATCACAATGGATTTCTTATTTACAATAATGCGATAACCCTCGGCTTCCTTGACGGATGGATTCAGACGCAAGGTGATAACATCTTGCTTAAGACGTTTCTTTGTTTCGTTCAGAGACAATTTCCATCCTGTTGCCTTTTCCACATATTCTGATAGAAAAGCCGCATTGCGCCTCATCATCTCATCATTGACACCACACTGAATGGAGGTGGTGGTGCTCAAATGGAATGGCTCAGCATTTATTTCTTCTATGCTTTGCGGAAGCGGAACGACACGATACTGTGCTTGCTGGGCATTCAGCGTTTGAAAATGAAACAATGAGAAAAAGAGAATTGGAGAAATGGCAAGGATGTATTTCAATTTCATAGAAGAAGTATGCTAAAATTATTTACGCTTTACAAAGAACTCATTCCAAACCTTCAGTGCGGAAGTTTCTGTGTGAGAAAGAATTTCGGCACTACGCGTAAAAGCCTTGTACTCCTTTTTGCGGGATGGTTCGATACGAGCAAGCACATTCTTGTCAGTAAACTCGAAAATCTCAAGATTGTAGATGAAGTAGAAGGTATCGATGATAGGCAATGGCTGTTCTTCTGGATTTCCCACATAAGCACTCATCAGGTCAAGTCCTATGGTACCAAAGGCATCACTACTCAAGGAGAAAGAACCCATTTGGCTGATTGACTTTGCTTCCTCATCCATCTTTTTCTGATCGACGAGTCGCACACGCACAACTTTTCCCACTCCTTCATTTTCTTGAACAATCTTGCCAAGAACATTCTGGCTCACAGGAATATAGGTGTCGCCATTGTTGAACTTCACCATCGAGATGCTTCCCGCATTAGCTTCCATCAAGGTGTCGCGCTGGGCAAACCACAGGGTTTGTTTACCAATGTGGATATTACACGGCACCTGTGTTTTTTTCTTCGTCACGAAACCCGTAACCACTTCAGCCACTTGGAAACGACGATTGATGAAAGGCCATACACCAGTGGGTACCCATTCAGCATCCAACCTGCGTCCCTCCTCAGCCTTTTCTTCATCAATGGGAGAAAGGATTTGAGCAGAAACCATCAAACATGAAATAGCCCCTATTATGAATAGAATAAAACGTTTCATAGGTAATTATGATTTTTCCTTAGGGGAAGATGAAAAGGCGAGTTTCTTTATTTTACTCTCACAACAAGATACTTGGAGACGCTCCAGAACTTGTTTGGATCGGTAATACGCAAAGTGTATTCACCCTTTGAGTCCTTCAGCAAAGTGTATGAACCCTCGGGATGAGTCGTGAGGAGTTTTGCAGACTTAGAGCCGAAAGGAATAACGGTAGTCTTGCGAATATCGATTTTTGTGAAATAGTCGCGGTCGAAATCATTGTTTGCAAGCACATCACCGGATTGGAGAATCTTATGTTCCTTCAGTTCCTTGTTAGTACCATAGACAAAATAAGCAGTATTCAACTGGGTGTCCTGATTACGGACAATCTGAGCACGGTTCTCACTTTCTTCCTTCACTTGCTCATTCTCAGTTTGCAACTGAGTGACACTCTTGCCCAAGTTCTCAATCTGAATGTCCTTATCAGCCAGCTGAGCACGAAGTCCTTCAATATCCTTGGACTTCTCAGTGAGTTGGTTCTGCAAGTTCTCAATCATGCTCTTCAGCTTGCCAGAAGTAATGATACCATCATCCACTTTTTTCTGCAGATTTTCAATCTTCTGACGCTGCTCCTCAAGTGTCTGTTCAATAAAAAGCATGTTGTCCTGAATATTTGCCTTGGCATTGCTACCTTCAAGGTTCTTGTCGAGAGTGTTGACACGTCCTTGAGCCTCGTTGATTTGTGCAAAACCTTCCTGTACCTCATCGAGCAAACCAATCAGTTCATTAAAACTCTGGTCCTTCTGGTCGATAATGTTCTGAAGAGAATCCTCTTTCACAGAAGATTCAACACTCTTGTTGCCTGTTTGCTGACATGATGCCAACAAAGCAGCACATGAAATCATTAAAATAATCTTTTTCATATTTAATATTTTATTACTTATCGTTTTTGTATTTGTTTTTCGATTTATTAATTTCCTTAGGAGGTTTTTCACCATTATTCAATCCTGCAAGGATGATGACAATTTCGCCACGTGGTTCGGTTTCACTGAAATGTGCAATGACCTCCTTCAGACTCCCTCGCACACTCTCCTCATGGACTTTGGATATTTCACGAGCCACACTCACCTGTCGTTCTTCTCCGAAAACCTCTGCAAATTGTTGCAAGGTCTTCAACAAACGATAGGGAGATTCATAGAAAATCATCGTACGTTCCTCTGTGAGAAGTGCATCTAGTCGCGTTTGTCGTCCTTTCTTCTGTGGCAAAAAACCCTCGAAACAGAAACGTTCATCAGGTAATCCACTCGACACTAACGCAGGAACAAATGCCGTAGCACCAGGCAAGGTCTGCACCTCGATGCCGTTGCGTACACATTCACGTACCAAAAGGAAACCTGGGTCGCTGATACCAGGAGTTCCTGCATCGCTTATCAAGGCAATGGTGGCACCACCCAACAAACGCTTCACCACACTTTCGGTGGTTTGATGTTCATTAAACTTGTGATGGGATTGCAATTCGTTCTTAATGTCGTAATGATGCAAAAGAACGCTCGATGTGCGAGTATCCTCCGCTAATATCAAATCGGCTTCCTTCAAAACACGAATGGCGCGAAATGTCATGTCTTCCATATTGCCCACAGGCGTAGGAACTACATATAATTTTCCCATGTGAACATTGTTGTTTTAGTTGCAAATTTATCAACAATTTACCACAAAAACATACATTTTCACAAAAATAAGTGTTTTTTAAAGGAAACAAAGGGTATTTTAACGTTTTCAACGAAAACGAATAACAAAAGCAACCCTCACACTTCCTTACCAATTCATATAGCGTTCGCGTCGTTCTTCTTTCGTACCCATCGTGTTTTTGCCTGCAAACACACTGAATTTGTAAATCACAGAGAACATAGCAAATTGATAAATCGTGTTGGTGCGCGATTCCCTACACATGAAAGCATTGATGGTACGGCTGATATTGGTTTGCTCGCCGAGCACATCGAATATCTCTGCCTTCAACGTGAGTGCTTTTCCTTGCAATAACGAATGTGAGATGGAAGCATTCCAAAGCAACTCATTCGTATTCATTTCCTTCGATGTATAACCCCTACGGCTATTCATGAAAATGTCAGTAGCAATCTGTGTACCCCAAGGCATAGTCCATTGAAGATTAGCACCGTACGAGAAATTGTAAGTGTTTTGGTTACCATTCGTATTCACATTGTTCTTCATGTGGTTATAATTGAGATTGCCCCTCAGTTCCACGAAGAACAGTTCCTTACGATAGGAAGTGCTGAGTCCTGCATCGAGAGACGTGTTTTTCGTGATGGACTTAATGTCTTGACGGTCTTCCTCGGCAGCTTTCACATTGTTGTAGAAGCCTACAGAATGACGATAACCACCTCCGACGTTTCCACCCACGTTGAAATATTTCTTCTCACCCAATGCTATGTTCGTACCCAATCCAGCACTCGCATTCCAGTTACCATTGATATTCATAGGAGTAGTGGTTTGCACACCTGTATCCTTATCGTAAGTGGTTTTGCTACTCACATTGTTTCTCACAACACTACCATTCGCCCACGCCCACAAACTGCGTTGCTTTTCACTATCATAGGTATTAAAATTACCATTGAAATTATGGGAGAACGAAGGCTTCAATTGTGCATTACCCTTGCGGATATAGAGCGGGTTAGAGTCGTCAGTAATATCAAGCAGGTCGGTCATACTTGGTTGTTGGGTGCGTCCGTTATAGCGGAAACGAACATTGGTGTCCTTACTGAAATTCCAACGTAGATTCGCACGTGGAGCCCAATTGAACACAGAACGTTTCACCTCGGGATAGTCCTTTCCCATGTACTTATAGTTGAGCTTTGTGCGCTGAGGCAAGAGGTCGATACCGACACTGGCATTGTAGCTCTCACGCACACGGCGCAACTGCACACTGATATTCTGATTGTAGTTTCGATATTCCGAGAACTGGCTGAGACGCACAGAATCGCGCATCTGATAGCCCATCTCTTCCATGAAGCGAAGCATGGCATCCACGTCGTAACGGTTAGCAAAAAGTGCATTGTTCAAAGAGCGGTAAGCCTCTGAATCATAAACACGTGCCTGTCGGTCGTTCTTGTTATAACCATAGTCGTATCGATATGACAACTGCAAGTATGTTTTCTCTGCAATCGGTTCGCTATAAGAAAGTTGTGCAGAGAAATTCTGGCTACGACTTGGTGTGCGATAATAGCGGTTGTTTTGCAAGGTGGTTCCCAGACTGTTATAGGTAATGTTAGCAGCCGAGAGTTGCTTGCTCTCTCCATCGTTGAAATTACCCGTCAGTCGCAGGGTGATGTTTCTTCCCTCATTGTTTAATTTTCGATTTGCTTGCAATTCTGCTCCACCCGAAATGGAACGGCTGTACGACACGTTCCTACTCGTGTTCGTATTCACCACCACCTCCATCAATCGATTCAGCACAGGGTCGTCTGTTATCTCCCCTTCTCCATTACTGATGACGGCAATTTCATCGTTATAATCCAACACATTGCTGGTCAAAAAGTTGGGGTTTTGATCGAAAGAGCCACTACGACTGTTGCCCATGCCTCGATTGCGGGAATAGTTGAAATTCGGACGAAAGATGATATTGGTCATTGTGTCGGGTTTCCATTCAAAGCGCAAGTTGGAATTCACGCCCGAATTGCTTGAATAGTTCTGATTCTCATTCACGCTGAAAGCACCACGCTGAGCGGCAAAGTTCTCGCTCGACGACTCGTTGTGAACATCGCTACCATTGTAACGAAAGCGTACACTACCTCCCGTTTCCAACTTCTTTCGAGTGGTGGAGAAGTTAAGACCAACCTCCTTGTTGCTGGTCAAACCATTTCGATACCAACGATTAGGCGTATTTCTTGCATTTGCCAAACCTGAAATCTGCATCACATCATTGAAATGGTTGATACTGGTACGAGCATCATATCGGTCTTCCGAACCCATGCTACCTTGTGCATTACCAAACCATCCGTTATTCATACCCTTTTTCACAGCCAAGTCGAGCACTGTTTCCTCCTCTCCGTCATCAATACCCGTCACTCGTGCCATATCGCTCTTGCGCTCGTAGGTCTTGATTTTCGCAATAATATCAACAGGTATGTTCTTCAGGGCAATTTCCTTATCGTTGAGGAAGAATTCCTTTCCTTCCACCAAAATCTTGCTCACCGTCTTGCCGTTGATGGTGATGTTTCCATCCTCATCCACCTTTGCTCCAGGGAGCATCTTGATGAGTGCCTCCAACGTGGACCCTTCAGGTACAGGATAAGCCGAAGCATTGAACATGAGGGAATCTCCACTCACCTGCACTTTCGATGCCATGGCGGTCACTTCCACACCCTCGAGTAGTTCGGAGTTTTCCACTATTACGATGCGTCCTGCATCAAGCGTGCCACTGCGTCGATTGCTCAAATCCACCAATTTTTCTTTCGTCACATAGCCAATGAAAGAAACAACAAGCACATACTTTCCTCTCCTCACATTGTTCAAGAGGAATTTACCCTCCACATCCGTGGTCGTACCCACTACAAGTGCACTATCGGGCAACGACAACAAACGAACTGTGGCACCTGTCACAGCCTCGTTCGATTCAAATTCTACAACCGAACCACTTACCTTGTTTCTTCCTTGAGCAGAAGCAACCATGCAAGCAGTCATCAACAGAGCAAAAACAAATAAAAAACGTTTCATCAAATATTCCTTTTACCTATTTGTAACTTCTATAAAAAAACACATTCGTACTATGAAAACAATTCAGTTTGCAAATTTAAGGATTTTTATTGACTTGACCACCATTTCAAAAGAATTTCTCCCTATCTATAACACTCCAATAAAAAAAATGATTAACTTTGCGAATAAATTATCTCATTCTCTCCCTTTTCCATGAAAGAAATCACATTCGACCGTTTTGTACGCTATCTCTTCACCATTGCTGTTTGCGTGCTCCTCTACTTGCTCATCGCTAAACTTAGCAAGGTGCTCACCCCATTCTTTGTGGCATGGCTTGTTGCCTACCTACTCTACCCCATCGTTTGCTTCTTCCAGTATCGATGCAAACTGAAATTCCGCTTACTTGCCATCTTCGTCACCCTCCTTGTAGTGGCAGGAGTGATTTATCTTACTGGCATGCTCATCGTTCCTTCCTTCATAGAGGAATACAAGCGGATGGAAAGCATCATCGTGGAATTTGTGCAAACGAATGATATAGGGGGGCACATGGCGCATTTCTTCCAAACCTACATCCAGCCTTATATCGACACACAGAAACTCACTGAGTTGTTCACTATCACTGACATCACTTCTATCCTTCAGGAGCGAGTGCCACAAATATTCCAGTTCGTCAGTGGCGGTATCGGTGCCATCTTCAATTTAGTCGCATCGCTCATCGGTATCATCTATCTTTTCTTCATTCTCATGGACTACGAGAAACTCTCCATTGGATTTATACGTTTGGTGCCAGAGGCACAGCGTCCTTTCATTCAGGGTATGCTCAATGATGTGGAGAAAGGTATGAAGGGCTATTTCCGCGGGCAGTCTGTCATCGCTCTCTGTGTCGGAATCCTCTTCGCCATTGCTTTCAGCATCATCGATTTCCCAATGGCTATTCCTCTCGGACTCTTCATGGGACTACTCAACCTCGTTCCTTATCTGCAAGTATTAGGATTCATCCCTGCCATCTTCCTTTCTCTTCTCAAAGCGCATGAAACAGGACAAGGCTTCTGGATTATCATCCTCACTTTTGCCATTGCTGTGTTTATAGTGCAAGCCATTCAGGATGCCATCCTCACACCGAAAATCATGGGAAAGGTAATGGGAATGAATGGAGCCATCATCCTTCTTTCACTCTCCATTTGGGGTTCACTACTCGGATTCGTAGGACTGATTATTGCGCTTCCTCTCACTTCGCTCATCTTCTCCTACTACAAGCGATATATCCTAAAAGAAAACCCAGACATCGAGGGAGAAATCAAAGAAAACGAAAACGTTTTAATGAAGAATGAAGAATAATAAATAAAACGGAAACAAATATGAACCCTCAGCTCGACGTAGCCAAAACGAGAACAGTCATCCGGATGGATGTAAAATACATTCTTCATTCTTCATTGGCTGTCGCCTTCTTCTTTTTTCATTTAAAACATTGGCTGCTCTTGCTTCTTATATGGAGCAGTGCAGCCAATTGTTTTGCTACACAGGGCAAAACCTTTAGCGTACTCGATTTCGGTGCTAAGGGTGATGGCATCACGAACGATGCACCTGCCATCCAACTAGCCATCGATGCCTGTTGGAACGATGGTGGAGGAACAGTTCTTTTCCCTGCCAACAAAACCTACCTTTGTGGTCCAATTGAATTAAAAGGAAAGACCGAATACCTACTCGAGGAAGGTGCAATCTGGAAAGCTATTGGTGATGAAAGTGCTTACTCCAAGAGTGCCTTCAAGGAGAATCGTGGCGAAGGAATGCTTTGGCTTTGGGCTAAGGACACGGAAGGAATTAAGTTCTCGGGCAAAGGAACAATTGATGGAAATGGTGTTGCCTTCATGGGAGCAGAACTTGAGGACAGCTATGAGCTCAAACCTCTTGCAGACCCACGTTTCGACCCTCGTCCTCATGTACTGACACTTATCGGTGTGAATGGAGTTGAAATACACGACATCACTGTGCGTGAGGGTGCTTATTGGACCGTGCATCTCATCGGCTGCGAGGATGTTATCATCGATGGCATCAAACTCCTCAACAACATCAAGATTCGAAATGGAGACGGTATCGACATCGACCACTCTCGGCGTGTGCTTGTGCAAAACTGTGAAATAGAAAGTGGAGACGATTGCGTTTGCCTCAAGAACCGACGCGAATGGGAGGAATATGGTGTTTGCAAGGACATCAAGGTGGAAAACTGCATCATGCGCTCCCGCAGTTGTGCAGTGAAAATTGGAAGCGAGAATATGGATTCCATCTCGAATGTGTTGGTGGAGAATTGTAGTATTTGGGGAAGCAATAGAGGACTCGGCATTCAGAATCGAGATGAAGGTACGGTAACGAATGTCATCTTCCGCAACATTAAGATGGAGTGCCTTTTGTGGAGCGATGTGTGGTGGGGAAAAGCAGAACCTATCTACGTCACTTCTTACCCTCGTGCCGATGGAAATCACAAGGATGCCAATTGGCGCTTTCCAAAGGGAGAGACCCAAGGACGTTGTGGAATGGTTCGTGATATTCTTTTCGAAGACATTGATGCAGTTAGTGAAAATGGGTGCTTCATAGGTGGAGATAGCGTGCGAAATATTGTACTCCAAAATGTGCATCTCAAACTCATATCAAAAGGAAAATATCCTCAAGGAATCTTCGATAAGCGTCCTTGCAAGGGCGAAGGTTTCGTGAAAGGAGAATTACGAGGACTCTGTGAGGAAACACTGGATGGAAAGCAAGTACAAGTGCAGAACTTCCAAGTAGAAAATCTCAAGCAGAAAACCTACGATGAATTAGGAGGAGTGTATTATAACTATCCAACCCCACCTTCTTCTCCATCTTCACTTCCGTTGGTTTCAAGTTCCAAGTCACAAGCGCCGTTTCAAAGCTTCAATATGCCACTTTCCACACTCTCTTCCCTTCGGGGAGGTCGGGAGGGGGCTATTTCCAATTTTCACACATTGCCTGAAGGTTATCAACCCGTCTATATCAGCCATTATGGACGTCATGGCAGTCGTTGGGTAACTACTGAAGCACGCTACGAATGGGTGATTAAATGGTTTGAGGATGAGAGTCGTCTTACCCCACTTGGCAAGGAAGTGAAACAACGCATGGAACGAATTTGTGCGAATGCAAAAGGCAATGCAGGACTTCTCACTGAAGTAGGAAAGCATCAACACGAAGGCATTGCTCGACGGATGATGGAGCGTTTCTCCCAGTTATTTTCTGCAAAGAATTTGGAAATTGAAGCACATGCCAGCACCTCTCAAAGATGCATCCAAAGCAGGGACGCCTTTCTGGAACAGATGAAGTCGATGAACCCGAATCTGATATTCCGCTCTTATGCAAGGGAAGCGGATATGGCTTACTTAGCTTATTCTTCTCCCGAGGAAGAGTATCTTATCGAACGTACGAAAGTAAGTCCAAAAGTATCTCCCGACAGACTTATTTACAGTCTATTTAAGACGATTGAACCCAATGCCGACAAGGAAAAATTTCTCGTAGAATTTCACACCATCGCCACAGACATGCAGGATGTGAATATAGGTATCAGCCTTTACGATTTATTCACACGCGAGGAGATGGAAGCCGTTTATCAAGCCAATTGCACACGCATGTGGATTTGCCATGGACTCTGCGAGGGAAATGGAGGCATCCCTCATCTTTCCACTGAATCGCTTTGGAACGACATTGTGGAAAAAGCAGATACGGCTCTTTCACAAGGAAAGCCCATTGCAAACCTTCGCTTTGGGCACGATTCCTGTCTCTATCGTCTTCTCACGCTCTGGGGGTTATACGCCAACAATCAGCATTTAGACGAAATCATCCCAATGGGAGCCAACGTGCAACTCGTTTTTTATCGTTCCCCTCAACACGAAAAGGTGCTCGTAAAAGTTTTCCATAACGAGCAAGAAATGCAACTCCCCATGGAAGCCGAAATAGATTGCTTTTACGATTGGAACAAAATGAAACAGTTGGTAGCGAATCGTCTCAACGACTTTCGCCAATCAAAACACATCAGCATGGTGAATACCATGGTGGGAACGGCTCCAAGTATCATCAAGAATGCCAGCATCTATGGAAAAAACACGGAACTCCTCGGGCAAACACTTCCTGCCGTTCTGGTGCCAAACGGTATGAATTTTTGGACTCCACAAACACGTGCCACCGAGAAGAAATGCATCGCTCCCTATTATTATAATGACACGAAATGGCAAGGATTTCGCAACTCGCATTGGATTGTGGGAGGATGCACGCAGGACTATGGCAGCGTAACCCTCATGCCTCAGTTCAGAATCCTCCGAAAGGATGCCGACTCACGTGCCACCTCCTTCACACATACCGACGAAATCAGTACACCTTATTATTATTGTGTAGCCCTCCCTGAACAACATCTCACAGCTGAAATGACGGGAACAAGTCGTGCCGCCATCTTTCGTTTCACCTACGAGCAAGGAGGCGATGCCTATTTACTCGTTGAAGTGAATAGTGATGAAAACGAAGCTATCATCAATGTGGATGCTGAGAAAGGCATGATTGAGGGGTCTAATCCCGTTCATCGCATCTATCAAGGATGGAGCGAAGGTGCAGGATTTGCAGGGCATTTCGTCATCCAACTCAAAGATAAGAAATGCACTTCGTATGGCGTGGAAGGCAATTATGCTTGGTTGAAATTTCACGTTGAGGAAAATGAGCAAGTCCTCGTGAAAATGGCAAGTTCTTTCTGCGATGTGGAGGGAGCGAAGCAGAATCTCCATGCAGAGATTCCCCATTGGGATTTCGATCTTACGAAAGCTGAACTTAAAAGCACTTGGCAAAAGCATTTGAGCGTTGTAGAGGCTGAAAGCGACGACATCACCCTACTCCACAAATTCTATACCGCTCTCTATCACACAAGTTTCCTCCCACATGCCTTCAACGATGTGGATGGCAGACACCCAGCCTTCGCTTATGCACAAACCCAACTGAACCGCATCGATAGCGGAAAAGTCCACTATATGGACTATAGCATGTGGGATACTTATCGGGCACTTCACCCACTGCTCAACTTGCTATCCCCACATAAAAGTGGAGAGATGATGCAATCCCTTGTGAGTATGTATGAAGATGGTGGATGGATGCCTATCTTTCCATGTTGGAACAGCTACACCGCTGCCATGATAGGTGACCACACCAGTGCCGCCTTTGCTGATGCCTATATGAAAGGTGTGCGCAACTTTGACATCGAAAAAGCATACGAGGGCATAAGAAAAAACGCATTTGAAAGCCCCAAACACTTTGAGGACTACAAGAACGGCATGGGACGCAGAGCCCTCAAATCCTATCTGAAATACGGCTACATACCTCAGGAGGATTCCGTGATGGAAGCCTTCCACACCCGCGAGCAAGTGTCTCGCACACTTGAATATAGTTACGACGACTTTTGTGTGGCACAAATCGCCCAGCAACTCGGAAAGAAAAAGGACTACAAAAAGCTCATCAAGCGAAGCGAAAACTGGAGAAATGTGCTCAATCCTCTTACTGGCTATGTGCAAGCCAAAAACAAGAAAGGAAAATTCATTTCTTCCTCCGTAGAAACCGATAGCCATGAAGCATTTTCTTTCCAAAACTACATTACGGAAGGAGCACCTTGTCACTACACCTGGTATGTGCCTCACAACATAGAAGGACTTGCCCAAGCAATGGGAGGAACCGACATCTTCGAGGCAAAACTCGATTCCATGTTTTCAGAGAACCGTTATTGGCATGGCAACGAGCCATGTCACCAAATTGCCTACCTCTTCAACTACACGCAACATCCTTGGAAGACACAGCGCGAAGTGAGACACATCATGGAAACTGAATATAAAGACCATCCAGGAGGACTGAGCGGGAACGACGATGCAGGACAAATGTCTGCCTGGTACGTCTTCTCTGCGATGGGATTCTATCCTGTCTGCCCAGGAACCACTCGCTACCAAATCGGAAGTCCTTCCTTCCGCCGTCTCACACTCCATCTTGAAAATGGAAAAACCTTCACGATAGAAGCACCTTATTCTGACTCAAAAAATATCTTCATCCAACGAATGGAACTCAACGGAGAACCCTACACAAAAACCTATCTCGATCATAATGATATCCTCCAAGGAGGAACGATGAGATTCTATATGGGAAGTACACCGCTTTGACAAATTCCTCTCTTCTTCCTCAGAACATCAAAATAGAGGTTTGAGAGCCAAAACGCAGGCTCGTTTTAATTAAAACGCAGGCTCGTTCTTGTTAAAACGAGCCTGCGTTTTGTGAATGAAGATGCTATGAAAAATTGCTTGAAATGATGATAAGCACAAGAAAAGTTCCTATCAGTTATTTATGATAAGGGTATGAAAAAAACATGATGGCATTTACTGAAAATAACAAGACCTTTTTCATAGTTTCATCAAGTATCTTTTCGTATCTGCTACGAAAAAAGGAAAGCCTTTCGACTTTCCTTCTTGTACGCCCTCAGGGGCTCGAACCCTGGACCCATTGATTAAGAGTCAATTGCTCTACCAACTGAGCTAAGGACGCATTATAATATAGTTTGTGTGCTTTCTTTTCGAAAGCGAGTGCAAAGGTAGGTATTTTAAATGAACCGACAAAGAAAAAGAGAATAATTTTGAATCTAATTAACCGAATCGGGAGATTTTCTTCAGTTCGTCCTCGTTGATGATTTTAATTTTTCTTCCGTCGATGGCAATGATACGTTCATTGGCAAAAGCAGAAAGGGTGCGGATGGCATTGGAAGTTGTCATATTGGAGAGATTCGCCAAATCTTCTCGCGAAAGGTAGATGGAAATAGTGGCATGGTCCTCCTCCAATCCATAGCTGTCGCGGAGGAAAATGAGCGATTCAGCCAAGCGTCCACGGATGTGCTTGGTGGTTAGGGAAACAGTGCGTTGGTCCGATACGCCAAGGTCGATGGCGAGCTGACGGACGAAATACATCGAAAGCTGTATGTTCTGCATCATGAAGCGATTGATAAGCTCCATGGGAATTCGGCAGATGACCGAACTTTCGAAAGCGGCAGCACAAGTGACATAGTTCTGATTGGCAAAATAAGCTCGATAGCCAAAGTATTCCACGGGCTTCATCACACGAATGATTTGCACTTTGTTGCCCACGCCTTCCTTGTAGATTTTCACCTTTCCCTTCATGAGGCAAAGAAGATGCTGGGGGAGATCGCCTTCCACATAGATGTCCTGATTCTTGGCATAACTCTGAACTTCTATGTTTTTACGCAACTCCGCCTGTTGCTCTTCTGTGAGCAGCTGAACAAAATCATTGAGGTGCTGCATCACCTCCGAAACAGGGATTGTCTCTCTTTTTACCACAACAAATTAATATCTTAGAATTTTTTGCAAAGTTAGTGGAAATTGCAAAATTGAACAAACAAAAGGGAGGGAAAAACGTGTTAAACAACATGTTTTTGACGTATTAGTCGGAGTTTTTGATTTTTGTTTCGTTTTTTTGCTTGATTATTTTGTGCAATTTCAGAAAAGTTTGTAAATTTGAAAACTTACGATAATAAATCAATTATTTTCTACCAGACAAAAACATAAACAAAGACTAACTATGAGCTATTTACGTTTTGACAAAACCCTGATGGTTAACCTGCAGGAGAGTCTGCCAAAGGAGATTCTTCGCACCAACCGCTCGGGTGCGTATTCGTGCTCATCCATCGTGGATAGCAATACGCGTAAATATCACGGTTTGTTGGTGGTTCCTGTTCCTGAAATTGATGATGAAAACCATGTGCTGCTCTCCTCGCTCGATGAGACGGTGATTCAGCATGGAGCTGAATTCAACTTGGGTTTGCATCGCTATTTGGGTGGTGTCTATTCACCTAACGGACACAAGTACATTCGCGAATGCGAGTGGGACAAGGTGCCAACAACCATCTATCGCGTGGGTGGCGTGATACTGAAAAAGGAAAAAGTTTTTCAGCATTTCACCAACCGAATTCTGATTCGTTATACCTTGTTGGATGCTCACTCTGTGACAACACTCCGCTTGCGTCCGTTCCTTGCCTTCCGCAATGTGAACGAATTGACGCATGAGAACAGTGCTGCTCGCCGAGACTACCAGGAATGCGACAATGGTATCAAGACGAAGATGTACGACAATTATCCTGAGCTCTACATGCAGGTGAGCAAGAAGAGCGAATGGCATTTCGAGCCAAGCTGGTATCGTGGCATAGAATATCAGAAAGATATGGAGCTGGGATACGACTACAGTGAGGACCTTTATGTGCCAGGCTACTTTGAGTTCAACATCAAGAAAGGCGAAAGCATCGTGTTCTCGGCAGGTGTGAAGGAATTGTCGATGAGGACTTCGAAGAAACTCTTCGACGACGAAGTGGAAGTACACAAGTCTCGCGACAGCTTCAACCAATGTCTTATCAATGCGGCACATCAGTTCCACTACGACAAGGATGGCGAGGAATACATCATCGCAGGATACCCTTGGTTCAAGGCTCGCGCGCGCGATACCTTTATATCTTTACCTGGTCTTTCTCTCGCTTGCGATGAGGTAGATTACTACGAGGAGGTGATGAAGACTTGCGAAAAGGCTATCAATGACTTCATCGAGGAGAAGCCAAGCAACATCAAGATGTATGAGATGGAGCACCCTGACGTACTGCTCTGGGCTATTTGGTGCATCCAGCAATATGCCATCTTCGTTTCACGTGAGGCTGCCGTGAAGAAATACGGCGACTTGGTGGATCGCATTGTAGATTTCATCAAGCAGGGCAAACACCCTAACCTCTTCCTGCATGAGAACGGACTGCTCTACACAAACGGAAGGGAAAAGGCTGTGACATGGATGAATTCCTACGTGAACGGCATGCCAGTGGTTCCTCGTTCGGGCTATGTAGTGGAAATCAATGCATTGTGGTACAATGCACTGAAATTCAATGAGGAAATACTGAATGCCTTAGGACGTGGACGCGAATCGGGTGAATACGAGCAGTTGGCAGAAAAGACAGGTCTGTCGTTCAAGGATACATTCCTGAATGAACACGGCTATTTGCTCGACTACATCGATGGCAACTACATCAGTTGGAGCGTACGTCCAAACATGCTGATTGCTTCTTCTTTGGAATATAGCCCATTGACGAAACGCGAGAAGAAGGGCATCCTCGACATCTGTACGAAGGAATTACTCACACGCAAGGGTATTCGCAGCCTCTCACCAAAGAGCGGTGGCTACAATCCAATCTATGAGGGTGGTCAGGCTCAACGCGATGCTGCTTACCATCAAGGAACAGTGTGGCCTTGGTTGGCAGGATTCTATCTTGAAACCTGCATGAAGGTTTATGGTAAGTCGTCCTTCTCTTTCATGGACAGAATCTTTGTCGGACTGGAAGAGGAAATGCAATACCACTGCATAGGCACACTGCCAGAACTGTTTGATGGTAACCCTCCATTCCATGGTCGTGGTGCACTTTCGTTTGCCATGAACGTGGCTGAGGTGCTTCGCGTGAGCAGACTAATGAACAATATGTTTAATCTTTAATTAGGAGGTAGAAAAAGATATGAGAGTTCTTATGTTTGGTTGGGAATTCCCACCTAAAATCTACGGAGGACTGGCTGTTGCTTCATACGGTATCACTAAAGGTATGAGCGCACAGAGCGATATGGAAACTATCTTCTGCCTTCCTAAGCCATGCGGAGAAGAAGAACGATTCCTGAAGATTATAGGCATGAACCAAGTGCCTATCGTATATAGAGACCACGACTGGAACTATGTAGAGTCGCGCATCCCTAATTACATGACAGCCGGCGACTACTACCGCTACCGCGACAACATCTATGCAGACTTCTCATACATGAACGTGAACGATATGGGATGCATGGAATTTGCAGGTGGTTATCCAAGTAACCTGAATGATGAAATCAACAATTTCTCCATCATCGCTGGTGTGGTAGCTCGTGCTGAGCATTTCGACATCATCCATGCTCACGACTGGCTTACCTACCCTGCCGGTGTGCATGCGAAGTTGGTGAGTGGCAAACCTCTCTGCATACACGTACACGCCACAGACTTTGACCGTTCCCGCGGACATGTGAATCCTACGGTGTATGGCATTGAGAAGAATGGTATGGACCATGCGGACTGCATCATGTGTGTTTCTGAACTTACACGCCGCACCGTTATCAATGAATATCACCAAGACCCTTCGAAGGTATTTGCCATGCACAATGCCGTGTATCCTCTTTCTCAGGATTTGCAAGATATTCCTCGTCCTGACCACTCAAAGGAAAAGGTAGTGACATTCCTCGGACGTATCACCATGCAGAAAGGTCCTGAGTATTTTGTGGAAGCTGCTTCACTGGTGCTCAAACGTACTCGCAACATCCGCTTCTGTATGGCTGGTTCGGGCGACAAGATGGAGGACATGATTAATCTTGTGGCAGAAAGAGGTATTGCAGACCGTTTCCACTTCCCTGGATTCATGCGTGGCAGACAAGTGTATGAATGCTACAAGGACAGCGACGTGTTCGTGATGCCTTCAGTATCGGAGCCTTTCGGTATCGCACCACTGGAAGCTATGCAATGCGGTACTCCTTCCATCATTTCGAAGCAGTCGGGATGTGGTGAAATCCTCACGAATGTCATCAAGACGGACTATTGGGATATTCACGCAATGGCTGATGCAATCTATGCTATCTGCACCTACCCTTCACTCTTCAAATATCTACAAGAAGAGGGCTTGAAGGAAGTGAATGAAATCACTTGGGAAAAGGTGGCTCTACGTATCAGAAGGCTGTACGAACAGACTATAGAGAAATTTTATCATTAAAATATTTTCGGTTTTTTTCTCATCCGCTTCTAAAAGAAACGTTTCAAGCAAGAACGAATGACGGAAGAAAAGACCACGACAAAAATAAAAAGAAAATGAAAACAATATGTTTATATTTTGAGATTCATCAGATTATCCATCTCAAAAGATACCGTTTCTTTGACATCGGTCGCGACCACTACTACTACGACGACTATGAAAACGAGCGCTCTATCACCGACATAGCAGAACGCAGTTATGTGCCAGCCTTGAGAACTCTCATCGACATGGCAAAGGAGAATGGCAAATTCTTCAAACTGGCTGTATCGCTCTCTGGTGTAGGTTTGGAGCAATTGGAAGTTCACGCACCACAGGTTATCGACTTGCTGCAGGAACTGAATCAAACAGGTTGTGTTGAATTCCTGAGCGAACCTTATAGTCACGGTTTGGCTGCACTGGCAAATGAGGAAAGCTTCCGTGAAGAATGTTTGCGCATGAATGCCAAGATTAAAGAAATCTTTGGTAAGACTCCAAAAGTGTTCCGCAACTCATCACTCATTTACAACGATGACATCGGTGCCCAAGTGGCTGCAATGGGCTTCAAGGGTATGCTCACAGAGGGTGCTAAGCACATCCTTGGTTGGAAGTCTCCTCACTTCATCTACAACAATGCCCTCAATCCAAATCTGAAGCTCTTGCTACGCGACTATAAGTTGAGTGATGATATTTCTCTCCGCTTCAACAATTCTGAATGGAGTGAATACCCTCTCTTTGCAGACACTTATATGGATTGGATTGCTCAACTTCCTGAAGAAGAGCAAATCATTAATATCTTCATGGAGCTTTCTGCACTGGGTATTGCACAACCACTCTCTTCTAACATCCTCGAATTCCTCCGTGCACTTCCTAAATGTGCTCAAGACAGAGGTATCACATTCTCCACTCCTACAGAACTTTGCACAAAGGGCAAGTCTGTTGGTTCTTTGGAAGTACCTTACAACATCAGTTGGGTGGACGAAGAACGCGACACCTCTTGCTGGCTCGGAAATATCATGCAGCGTGAAGCATTCAACAAGTTGTACAGTGTAGCAGACCGTGTTCGTATCTGTACAGACCGTCGTTTGAAACAAGACTGGGACTATCTGCAGGCTTCGAACAACTTCCGCTTCATGACAACAAAACAAACAAGCGTGGGTATGAGTCGTGGTATTTATGACAGTCCTTACGATGCTTTCACAAATTACATGAATATCCTTGGCGACTTCATCAACCGCGTTAACACCCTCTATCCAGATGAAATTGAAAATGAGGAATTGAACTCTCTTCTCACTACTATCAAGAATCAGGGTGAGGAAATTGAGCAGAAGGACAAGGAAATTGAAAAGCTCCAAAAGCGTCTCGCTCGCTTTGAGCCAGAAGAAAAAGCTGAAAAGAAAGCTCCTGCTAAAAAAGCTACGGCAAAGAAGGCACCTGCTAAGAAAGCAGCAAAGAAGGATGCTGAATAATCATCGAAACGGCACAATTAAAAAAAGCCTCGATAGCGATAAGCTACCGAGGTTTTTATTTCGTGTAACAGATGGATCTTTAGATTTTAGGTCCGTATGCTAAATCACCAGCATCACCTAATCCTGGAACGATATAAGCGTGTTCGTTCAAATCAGGATCAATAGCAGCACACCATAAAGTGAAATTATCAGCATCTTTGAAACACTCCTTTACATAGTCAACACCTTTTTGAGCTGCAATAACACAACAAAGATATACTTCAGAAGGAATGCCTTTGGAACAGAAAGCTTGATACCCCAGTTCCATACTTCCTCCTGTTGCCAACATTGGATCTGCTATAATCAATGTTTTGTTCTGAAGATTTGGAGATGCAATATACTCGATTTTTATGCCGACCTCTTGTTGCTCTTTGTCCTTATAATATCGATATGCAGAAACAAATGCATTTTCTGCACCATCGAAGACATCTAGAAATCCTTGGTGAAAAGGAAGACCTGCTCTAAAAATAGTACCTATAACGAGATTGCTGTCTGGTGTATTAACTTCTGCAAGAGCTAATGGCGTTTGAATTTGCTTAGTTGAATAGTTCAAGGTTTTGCTCACCTCATAAGCCATCATTTGCCCAATTCGTTCCAAATTGTGGCGAAACCGCATACGATCCTTTTGAATATCAATCTGACGCAATTCTGCTACATACTGATTGATAATCGTATTCTGCTCTGCAAAATTAACAACCTTCATCATCGTACTACTTCATTTTCTTCAACGGACGATTTCTATCAGTAACAATGTCTTAAAACAACATACACAATCTATCGTTTCTCTCAAGAGAGTGAACAAACGAAGATTAACGGTGATGCCGATGACTACTACGTTTCTTCCAGAACATCCATTTAGGATAAGGAGGTTCAGCAGGAGTCTCTAAACTCAACTCCTGCTTCACCTTATGACGAATTACCTGCTCGTATGTTTTATGGTGAGAAATAATTTCATAAATATCAGTCCAACTTGGTAGTCCACCAACATTTAAGTCATCGATGAAAACATCCGCATTGAGTTTTACTGAAAAGAATTCATTCCTTTTTTCCATGAAAATGCCTGGGGAGACACTATTGACCGAATAGAACTCTACACCACGTTCCTTGCACCAATTAATAGCATCCTCTAGAAGCTTACCCTCGCGCATTGTCCAAAGTACAAGTTTATGCCTGTCCTCAATGAACTTGCGGAGTACTTCTGTAGCAAATGGACGTTCTTCTCCTATTTCTGGATATTTATGTTCAACGATTGTTCCGTCGAAATCTACACCAATTATCATAAGCGAGATAATTAATTAAAAACAACAGAGATTAAATTTCCTCTAGCTTTTCGCCATCCTTCATGCCATAACCATAGCCATAGCCGTAACCATAGCTGTAGCCATAACCTCTACCATAGCCATAGCCCTTACCATAACTACCATAACGGCCTCCGTAACGACCACCGTAGCGGCCATAGGTGCTATATCCGCTATAACCTCTACCATAGCCCTTATTGCCATAACGGTTATATCCACCTCCGGATTCCATCTTTTCAGCATTAAAGATAAGATTGACATTAGGAAGACGTCCATCGTCGCTGAGTTCATTGATCAAGTCACAATCTGCCTTCAACGAATAGTTAGCACGAACAACATACAGACAAACATCTGCATACTTAGCAATGGAAACAGTATCAGAAACTACACCAATAGGTGCGGTATCGAGAAGGATGTAATCATACTTTTCTTTCAGATGCTCAATGGCACGGCCCAAATTTTCACGTTCGAGCAACTCGGCAGGGTTTGGTGGAATAGGACCAGCTGGAAGAATGTCGAGATTAGGACTAATACCTGAATTCTGAATCACTGAATCCAAATAGTCCACATCGTCTGGATCACGAGACAAATAGTTCGACAGACCCTTGTCTGTATCAGAAAGGTCAAACAAACTTGCCAAACGAGGTTTACGAATATCAAGACCAAGAATAACAACTTTCTTGCCCACGAAAGCAATACTTGCACCAAGGTTAGAAGCAATGGATGTCTTACCTTCACCTGCTGAAGTTGAAGTAAACATGATAACTTTCTTTCCTGCTTCCAATACGAATGGGAGATTTGAACGAAGAGTACGATATACTTCCACCATCACACTGTTTCTATTCTCCTGAACAACCACAGTACGATCACCCTTCTCCAAAGCCTTAACGTATGGAATAGTACCAAGCAAAGGAACATGTGTCAACTTTGCAAGGTCTTCACGAGTCTCAATTCTGTAACGGAAGAACTGACGGATGAAATAAACCAAGAATGGAAGAACAAAACCAATGGCAAATGCAATCAGATAAATCAATCTTGATTTTGGCGAAATAGGAGCACCATTCACAATAGGTTCCTCAATCATCTTACCTTTATAGGCAGCTGAAGCCAAAGTGATGGCATTCTCTTCTCGCTTCTGCAAGAGCATCAAATAAAGACCAGCTTTCACTTCTTGCTGACGATTGATGTCAACCATCGCACGCTCCTTAGTAGGTGCAGCACTAATCCTGCTTGCATATTTATTCTGCTGACCCTGCAAATTGCTTCTCTGGATATTCAACTGACGTTTCGTACTTGCCAACGACGACTTGATACCACCAAGAAGCATCTCCAACTGGTTCGTAATGACAGTAACCGTAGGACTGGTTTCTGAAACTGTACGAAGTAAACGAGCACGTTCCATGGCTTGTTCGTTGTATTTTGAAATCATCGAAGCAAGAGTAGGGTCTTTCAAACCCACATTAGAAGGAATCACCTGAAGATGGTTGCTTGGATTATTCACATAATCAATCAGATAGTCAAGCAAGTTCATCTGAGTGGAAACATCTACAATCTGATTCTCATAACTCAGCTGCTGTCCAGCATCCATACGAGTATCGGCAGCGTAATCTGTGATACCCGAAGCTCTCTTATATTGCTCCAGCTCAGCCTCAGTCGTGTTCAATTCCTTACTGATAATACCAAGACGCTCATCAATAAAGTCTGCAGTACGACTTGCCTCTGCCAGGTTATCCACATTGGCATCATCATTATACACTTCACCCAAACGGTTCAGATAATCTCTTGCTCTTTCTGGAATGTTGTCAACCATAGAAATCAAAGCAATAGAGGTTGACTTCGACGTTGGAGAAATTCTCAATCGACTTGCATAGGAGCCAGCCATTGGGAAAATAGGCTTGATGTATGCATGAAGTGGACGTGCCACAACGTAAGGATTATAGTCCTTGTTATTTTGAGCATATCTTGAGAACATCAGCAAAGGATTCTTCTCAATACGGATATCGCCAAATGAACACTTGATGATGGAAGGGAATGCCGTGAGCACCTTCTTAATCTCAGATTCATAATAACGAATGGCAACCTGAAGATTGTTCTGCTCGTCAGTCAACATTTCCACCTCAATGGTAGTGTCCAGAGAGTCAAGCAGCTCGTTGTCATAATCCACCAAGAATGGAACATACTTGTTATAGACCTCATGATCCTTCAAGCGACCTTCCTGCATATAAGTCGTGTAAAGCTTCAACTCTTTCACCACACGCTTATTAAGAGTACGGGTAGCAAGAACCTCAATTTCGTTATCAAAACCAGCACTGTTATTCTTCAGACCGAGCTCACTAAATGTACTACTTATCGATGAAGAATAACCTCTACGGTCCTGATCCTTGATCAGCATCTTGGAACTAACACTATAAATTGGTGTTTGAAATCTCAAATACACTCTTGCGATAGCCAAACATGCAATAATGGAAGCGAGAATCCACCATTTGTATCGCAAAAGGAGAAACCATAAAATACGGACGTCAAAACTTGACTCCTCCACCATTTGGTTGGCTTGGAAATCTCCATAGCCATAACCACCTTGTTTTTCTGAATCTTGCATAAAAATATTAAAAAGCTTTTTATATATATAATTAATACTTACTACTTGCCCATTGCAACTTACAAGCACAAATTGCGTGCAAAATTACGGAAAATCGGCGACATGACAAAACAAAAGTATAAAAAACGCGAAAAACGAGTAATTTCAATTTGTAAATGTATTCTATGAAACAAATATCCAAATTGCTGACATCGTAAAAACGATGGCAGAAACAATATTGACAATCGTCTGGAACGCCTCCATCTTATGCTCGAAGCGTCTTGCACTCGACATCATTGTCAGACGAATGAAATAGACAATTACAAGAACTGGGATGATTGCCGCCATTGAAAAAAGCAATGGCATCAACCATCCGAAAGGAGAGCTGATACTTAACGGAAGCATCATACCAAAGAAAAAGACGGCACTCTCTGGACAAAAGGCAAATGCCAATAACAAACCTAAAACAAAAGCACCCAACCGTCCATGAGCCTGAATCATCTGCTTGCTATGATGACAGGAATCGTGATGATGATGCCGATGGAATGCCCTGTAGAAAAAGAACAAGGCAAATGCTATCAAAAGATATGGAACGACATCCTCAGCTTTCGACAGTAGCTGCTGCAAGCCATCTATCTTCATCCCACTGGATACAAAAAACATCAATACCCATCCCAAAACGGCATAAGTTGTCATTCGACCCAATGAATAAAGGACACCACGAACCAAGAAGTGGTATTGATGGGTGTCATCCTTAGCCAAATAGGTAAGAGCAGATATGCTGATACCCAATTGGCAGGGATTCAGTGCCACCACTAACCCTAGCAAGAAAGCAGTCAACAGAGGTAAATCTGCTGACTGCATCATCTGGTTGAGTATTTCTTCAATACTTACTATCATTCAATGATGGACTAACAGAGCATCAAAATCAGTATTTGAGCTGTGATAATACGCATAAACATGGACAAAGGATACACAGTGGAATAGCCAACCGACGGGATGTCGTTGTTGGCAGTAGCCGTGGAATAAGCCAATGCAGGAGGGTCGGTGGTAGCACCAGCCATCATACCCATGATGGAGAAATAGTTCTGCTGATACTTCCATCTGACCACCACACCGACGATGAGCAAAGGAATTGTGGTGATCAGGAATCCATAGAGCACAAACATCAAACCTCCATGCATCACTGTCTCCAAGAAATTTCCACCTGCCTTGATGCCCACACTTGCCAAGAAGAGTACAAGTCCTATATCTCGAATCATCAAGGAAGCGGAGTTCGTGGTATATGCCACCAAATGTAGTTTGAAACCAAATCGTCCCACCAAGATGGCAACGATGAGAGGCCCACCTGCCAAACCCAATTTCACTGGCATGGACATTCCTACATTGAATTCCATACTACCAAAAATGATACCGACAAGAATTCCCACAAAGATGGTCAGCAGATTCGGTTTGTCAAGACGGTTTGCCTGATTCCCAATCTTATTCTCAAAGCGCTCCACAGCATCTGTTGGACCCACAACGGTCAATCGGTCACCCACTTGCAGCGTGACGCTTGGAGAGGCAAAGAGCTCGATACCAGAACGGAAAATGCGAGTGACATTCACACCATAGATACTGGATGGATGAAGCGAACCTAATGTGCGTCCATTGATTTTGTCCTTGGTCACAAGCAGCTTTTTCGACGACATAGGAACATCCTGCTTATCCCATTCCACTTTCACTTCCTTACCGATAAAAGCCGTGATAGCCTCACTATCCTCCTCACCACAAACGATATAGAGTAAATCCCCAAGGTTCAGGACCGTGTCCTTGGTAGGCAAGGTGACGTGTCCCTTGTGAAGCAATCGAGAACACACAAAGTCACGTCCCAGGAAGTTGCGAACCTGCAGAATGGTTTTTCCGTCAATCAGAGGATTCACCAACTCAATGTGCATCAGATGAGGTTTTAATGCCGCCGATTTTGCATTATGCTGGTTATAGTCATCCTCTTCCTTCTTGAAATCCACCTTAAATATATATTTAATAGCAATGATGGAACCAATGATACCAATCACGCCAAGTGGATAGGCACAAGCATAGCCATTTGCGATGACAGGAATACTTCCACCAAAATGCTCCGCACCGATTTGCTCCAGCGCAGCATTGGCAGCACCCAGTCCAGGGGTATTGGTGACCGCACCACAAAGCACTCCCACCATCATCGGCAATGCCTTGGGGTCTGAAGTGTTCATGAAACCATAGTAAATGGTCAGCATCACAACGATATTCAGCAGAATGATTGCCAATGCTGCCATATTCAACTTCACGCCATTACCTTTCAGGGACGTAAAGAAAGAAGGACCTACCTGCAAACCAATGGAATAGACGAAAAGAATGAGTCCAAAGTCCTGAATGAAATTCAGCACATTCAGGGGTTCTGGCGTAAATCCATACAGCTGCACTCCCTTATTCAAGAAATGTCCCGCCAAGATACCCACGAAGAGAACGAAGGTAACACCCAACGAAACGCCTCCGACCTTGAACTTACCCAAATAGACACCCAATGAAATCACTGCGGAATAGAGCAACACAATATGTGCCACTGAAGAACCATCCGTTATGAGATGAGAAAGCCAATTCATTTACTAATAGTTTTAAATCCGTGGTAATGAATAGTTGAATGGAATGAATCGACTGCAAATTTAGATATTTTTTTTCATTCGAGATGCATGAATAAAATGAAAAACAACTTGCAATCAGACAAAAATGAATTATCTTTGCAGAATTAGTCAAAAATCATTTCATAGAAGCAAAGATTGTTCTAATATGGAAATCTATTTCATACGCCATACAAGTGTTGCCGTTCCGAAAGGGACTTGCTACGGAAAAACGGATGTACAATTATCGGATATCTTCGAACAAGAGGCATCCATCACATGGAAAACAATCGAAGGTGTTACCTTTGACAAAGTATATACCTCTCCACTCACCCGTGCCGTGAAGTTAGCATCTTTCTGTGGATTTCCTCATGCTGAAAAAGATGCCCGACTCATGGAATTGGATTTCGGTGAATGGGAAATGAAAAACTACGACCAATTGTATCAAAGCGACCCTCGTTTTCTTGTTTGGAGCAACAACTACCTCACGGAACATACTCCTGGAGGGGAATGCGTGATGGATCAATATCAACGAGTGCAAGACTTCATACAGGATGCGAAATCATTAGGGTTCAAACGCATTGCAGCCTTTTGCCACGGAGGAATTCTTGCCTTGGCACTTGCTATAGCAGGAAAAGTGGAATTGGAAAACGCGTTCAGTAACGTCCCACCATACGGCAGCGTCATTCAAGTGGAAGTATAAGCTTTTTCCATTGTTAAAACAAAGGAAGTGAAAGGCCTCACCCCCAACCCCTCTCCAAAGGGCGAGGGGAGTAGAATGAAACTTGAAACGGCGCTTGCGTCCTGAACGTTTAGCTCGGTGTAGCCAAACTTGCACGAAGAGCCTTGTAAAATGAAAATAAGTAAGTGGGAAGAAAGAGTCATTACACTCTGTTCTTCCCACTTATAATCTTTACTAAATCAGATTGACAACCATACCCTATACTACAAATCAAATGGCTCTTCTTTCTTTGTCGCAGTAGGAATAGGAACCTGTCGGTTAATGGCTTCATGAAAGGAAATAATCGTTTCGGAACGGCTCAAGCCTAATGGTTGGAGTTTATCGTGTATGATTGCCAACAGGTCATGATTGTTTTTAGCATAAATCTTGATAAACATGTCATATCCACCCGTAGTGTAGTGACACTCAACCACTTGAGGAATCTTTTCGAGCTCGGCTACAACATTATCAAACGAACCTGGATCTTTCAGGAAGAGACCTATGTAAGCACAAGTCTCGTAGCCCATTTTCTCAGGGTCGAACTGATAGTGAGTACCCTTTATCACACCCATCTTTGTCAGTTTCGCAATGCGCTGATGAATAGCAGCACCCGAAACATTACACGCCCTTGCCACTTCGAGGAAAGGTACTCGCGCATTATCAGCAATCATCTGAAGGATTTGCTGATCCAATGCATCTAATGCAATTTGTCCCATTTTTAATTAGTTAGTAGTTTTTTAATATGTATCAAATATCGGCTGAAAGCATTTAATCAAACCTATAAATCGAATCAATTTTTTGCAAAGATAACAATTTATCTTTCATTACTAAACTTTTCAAGGAAAAAAACTAATCATTACGTAATATTTCCTTATTTTTGCACACAAAAATCTCAAGAATGAAAAATGGACTCATTGCACGAAGCCTTTCTTGAACAAATCGACCATCTTTTAGGAAAAGAAGAATCAAAACGATTCCAAACCGCACTTACCACCCCTCCACCCGTTTCCGTGAGAATCAACACAGAAAAGCAAGGTGCAGCGGAAGGAGAAACTGTGCCTTGGTGTCCTACTGGTGTGTATTTGAAAGAACGGCCTTCGTTCACTTTCGATCCTCTTTTTCACGCTGGCACTTATTATGTTCAGGAAGCTTCGTCGATGTTCCTCTCTCATGTCTTGAGGAAATACCTTTCCGAAGAACCATTCTCCCACCCTATCGTGGCGCTCGACCTTTGTGCGGCTCCAGGAGGTAAATCCACACTGACGCTTTCCGAACTTCCCAAGGACTCTCTCCTCATAGCCAATGAAGTGGTGAAACAACGTGCTAACATCTTGGCAGAGAACCTCATGAAATGGGGAAATCCGAATATCATCGTAACCAACAACTATGCAGAAGATTTTCAATCGCTTGGAGCTGTGTTCGACCTCATTATTTGTGATGTTCCATGCTCGGGAGAAGGTATGTTTCGAAAGGACCAGCAAAGCATCTCTGAATGGAGTCCACAAAATGTAGAAACCTGTTGGAAACGGCAGCGCAATATCATTCAGCAAATTTGGCCTTGCCTCAAACCGAGTGGTATTCTCATCTATTCCACTTGCACCTATAACACACTGGAGGATGAGTTAAACGTGAAATGGATTCAAGACGAAATGCAAGCCAAGGTATTGGATTGTGAACCTGATGCTAATTGGGGAATAACGGGCAACCTGTTGAAAGGAGAGAGTTTTCCTTGCTATCATTTTTTTCCTCACCTCACCAAGGGAGAAGGCTTCTTCCTTGCTGCCTTGCAGAAATCCGAAGAGGATGAAAACATGGCATGTAAAGGAAAATTGAAAAAGCAGAAACATACTAAACAAAGCATTTCGATTCCAAAGGACATCAAGAATTGGGTTCAAAATCCCGACAGCTTTGATTTCCTCACAGAAGAGAAAACCCAATCCTTTTATGCTTTTCCCAAAAACCACACCTCCATCTTGGAATATGCTCAAGCCTTTCTTCACATCCTACATTATGGCATCCAGCTTGCCACTCTAAAAGGAAAAAACTCACTTCAACCATCACATTCATTAGCCCTGAGTAATTCATTGAATTCCAATCTGTTTCCAAAAGTAGAATTAAACTACGAACAAGCCATTTCATATTTACGTACTGAAAGCCTGACTCTCCCTCCTGACACTCCCTTAGGATATGTGCTTGTTTGCTATCAGAACCACCCATTAGGGTTCGTCAAGAATTTGGGTTCTCGTGCCAACAACCTTTATCCATCCGAATGGCGAATTCGTAAAACGCTCGAAACATAACTCGAGTAAGAAGAAACAAAGAGCAAACCATTGAAACCATTTTAACAAATAACTATCTACTTTTTAAATGAAACCTTTATTCATAACTTTGCTAACTGCATTTAGTCTTAGCGCAACGGCACAAAACGACATTTCCTCTCTAACAATTGATGAGTTTGGAAACTATTTCATTCAGGACTTTGAGGATGCAAGCACCTACCCTCTCAACCAATCCACCGAGGAACAGAGATTTGTGGTAGAAGGGCAAGGTGAATGGCTCTATAAAGGAACCTATCAATCCACCAACACCAATTACAATGTGAATGGTTCCACCGCCAATCTACGTCTTCCAAAGAATGGCGGTTATTACGTCATTACTCCCGTGCTGAACAATGGTGTGGGTACCGTGAGTTTCTATTTGGGAAGAGCCACCGTCACACTTTGGACCTCCACCGATGGTGGTAACACATGGCAAAACATCGGCACTGCCAGTTCAAAGGGTGTAGTCAATACGATTCAGATTGAAAGCCTCGAAGTAAACCGCATCAAGATTTCAAACGAAGCATCGAAAGATGCAGACATTGACAACCTTGCAGTCACAGCGCAAGCATTTGGCACCATCGCCACGGTTCAAACCGATTCAGCCTACAACATCACTCATAACTCTGCCACACTTTGTGGAACGATTCTCGATGCGGGTTCTCAAACCATCACGGAATGTGGCATTCTTTGGAGCACGACAAACACCCAGCCTTCTCTCTCTGATAGAATAGCAAAAAGTGAAGTAACCAACCAAGCACATTTCGAAGTACAGCTCACACGTCTTCGTGCTTCACAAACCATTTACTACCGTGCTTACGCTCGTTCCTCAGCAGGATATGCATACGGCGAAGTACAATCTTTCACCACCCTGGAAAAGACAGGAGATGAAGAAGGTAGCGGGGATTCTGACATCGTTGGCAATGCCATCTGGTGTGCTCCCGATGCCGACGACGCCACAGCGGACGGTTCTTCCGACCATCCATTCTTCGACCTCCAGCGAGCCATCGACATTGCTGAGCCAGGCGACCGCATTTGGATGAAAGCAGGAACCTACGTCTATGATAAGCGCATCAATATCGACGATAGGAATGGCACTGAAGATGCACCCATCGAAGTGTTTGCATACGGCGGCAGAGCGATTCTCGATTTCTCCGCTCAGCCCTATCACAAGCATTCAGACAACCCCTATCAAGGTGTACGTCTCACCAGCAGTTATTGGCATTTCTATCGTATCGACATCACCCATGCTTCCGACAACGGTATGCTGATAGAGCGCAACAAGCCGACTGGAGGCTCTTCATCCGATATTTTCACACGCACTCAAGATGGACACGACAATATCATCGAACAATGCAATTTCTATGGAAATGGCGACACGGGTCTGCAAATCAAGAATTTAGGTTCCTACAACTACATCATCAACTGCGATGCTTACGAAAACGCAGATGAGGATGACGGTGATGCCGACGGCTTTGCTCCAAAAATCTCTGTTGGCGATGGAAACTATTTCTTCGGATGCCGTGCTTGGAACAATTCCGATGATGGATACGATGTGTTTTTCAAGAAAGAAGGAGGATTTGAGGACAACAAAACCATCATCATGGAATACTGCCTCGCCTACCAAAACGGTATCATGAACGGGACTGCCACGAGCGGAAATGGAAACGGTTTCAAGATGGGTAGCGACCAAGGACGCATGAATTGCATTTTGAATCGATGCTTAGCAGTGGAAAATCTCAATAAGGGATTCGACCAAAACCACAATTCGGGCGACATCATCATGAATAATTGCACAGGGATTGGACAAACATCATTTGGTGGAAAATCCTACAGCTATCGCATTTTCGAGGAATTGGCAAGCGGCTCCGTTTGTGAAATTCGAAACAGCATAGCCATCAATGATAGACTAAAAACAGGTGATGATGGAAAGAAAGGCAAATGGGGGCGATTCGATGTCAGTGTCGCCAGCAAGGAAGAGCAGAACGATTGGAAATGTCCACCTGAGTATTTCATCGATATGACCCATTCCGAACAACTCATTGCTCCACGTCAAGACGATGGCACTCTCCCTGAAATCTACTACGCACACATCTCAGCATCCGAAGGCAAATCTCTCATCGATGCGGGAGTGAAAATAGAAGCAGATGACAGCAAGTATGCCACCACCTTCATCACCATCCCAGCCATTGAATATGCAGGCGAAGCCCCTGACTTAGGTGCCTACGAAACGGATTTCTTACTGAAGAATGCCACTTTACCTGTAGAACTAAATAGCATTTCCAACACCGACGAATTAGCGATTCATGCATTGAAACACGAAAAAAGCGACCTTATCAGCATCAAGCGTACACACGGAGGTATGCTGATCATCTCCCTCAAGGATGCCAATGCAAGAGACCGTTACACCCTCAACATCTATTCAGCGGATGGGAAGTGCCTCTGTTCTCGACAATTCCAAAAAACAACCACCTTCAACACCCAAGGGTTGAAAGGTACATATTTCATCCGTGTGGAAGGCAATGGCATGAGTCAAGGGATAAGCATAGGAATATAAGGAAAAAAGCCTCCTCCCTGCCTCCCCGAGGGGAGGGAAAAAAGTGAAGAGTGAGAAGTGAAAAGTGAAGAGTTGCCGTCCGGATGGCATTTTTCACTTTTCACTTTTCCCTTTTCCTTCTCCTCCCCCTCGGGGGAGTCTGAGGGGGGCCTTTCATTATTTGGGAGCAAGAGCCAAATAAGTGTCCTGATACCAGGAAAGAAAAGACTCGGGAGTTACCACATCGCAAACAGCGGTAACAATCATGGTATAGAAAAGACAAATCAACGAACGTGGATGCTCGTGCTCGTCGCAGAATTGTGCTAGCCAGCGCATCATTTCGGGTACTTCCCGCTTGCCCGTGTCGGGATTCACCTGTTTTTCGTGAAGCATCTTGGTGAGCAACACATGATTATATTGACTCTCGCTAATCAGCGACACCCAATACCGTTCCGTATGCCATAGCACACGACGCTCATCCTTCTTCGTGTAAGGATTACGGATTTCACCTCGGAAATACTTGCAATGCTGCATAAGTCGTGGAGCATGAGCATCCCATTGACGTTGGCGCAAGGTTTTCGCTCCACTCTGATATTCAGCACGATACCACATCTTGAATCCCGAGATGGAAAAGAACCTGCCAATGGTTTCCTGATGATAATGGTAGAAGAGCAAAGCCTTCAATGAAAGAGGCGTGCCATCTTCCTCATCGAAAAAATCCAAATTCCTGTTGCTGTATTGCCCCATGTATGTCTCCATTTCAGGAGCATGCGCAAGCATCAGCGTCACCCACTCATGCTCTTTGTTCCAATATTCGGAATACCTGGCATCAGGGCAACGGTCCTCGCCTTCATAATAACGGCAATCAAGACATAGCTCGCGAACTTTCATTCTTTTTCTTTCTCAGGAAACTTTTGGAGATTGCGCATCTGACGCAATATCCATGTTTGGCGACGATACATGTAGGACGAAGGCTTCCCACTGTTGAATTTCAAGGGATTTGGCAAAGAAGCAGCAATCAACGCACACTGGCTCTTGTTCAAGTCTTTGGCAGCGCATCCGAAATGCTCACGCGCCACCGCTTCAGCACCATATATTCCATCCCCCATTTCAATCGTGTTGAGATAAACCTCCATGATTCTGTGCTTGTCCCAAATCACTTCAATCAGCACTGTGAAATAAGCCTCGAATCCTTTCCTCACCCATGAGGAACGAGGCCAAAGAAACACGTTCTTGGCAGTCTGCTGAGAAATGGTACTTGCTCCCCTACGCCTTTTTCCCCTTTCTGCCTCCTTACGTGCATTCTTGATTTCATCCAAATCGAAACCGCTATGGTCGAAAAACTTCTGGTCCTCACTTGCCCACACAGCAAGTGGCAAATGCGGAGAAATCTCTTCCAGCGGCACCCAGTCATGCTTCAGTTTCAACTTCTCGCCATGCTTCACTTGCTGAACCAAGCGAATCAGCATCAACGGACTGCAAGGCACAGGCAAATACTTATAGGCAACCACCGCCCCAATGCTGGAAGCAAAGAATAAAATAAGAACCCAACGAAAAAAAGAAACAATCTTTTTGAACATTATTTTTTTGTCAAAAAAAGAATAGTTAATCAGGGATTTAAAGGATTTAAAAGGATTTGGGGCGCTTCGCTTGAAATTGTATTTAGAATTATCGTTTATAATTTTAAAAAAAATTTTACGTTTCAATTTTAAACTTCATTTCGAGCCGGAGGCAACCAAGTAAAAGAAATGTGAAAAGTGAAAAGTGAAAAAGCCTACCGGATGGATGCTCTCCCCTCTCAGGGGAGCTGGAGGGGTCTTTCACTTCTCACTTCTCACTTTTCACTCTACTCCCCTCGCCCTATCTCACCCCTCACAGGGGAGCTGGAGGGGTCCAGGGGTTGGGGGTGAGGCTTTTTACTGCAAAGTACCAGCGTTGGCAGCGTTAATCATTGCCTCAGAAGCATAGAGATACACTTCCACGCGGCGGTTCTCAGCCTTACCAGCAGCAGTGCTGTTGTCAGCCACTGGGTTGCTTTCGCCAAGACCCTCAACTGACTTGATCTGAGAGCTCGACACACCCTGGCTCAACAGATAAGAGCTCACAGCGTTTGCACGCTCAAGAGAAAGCTGCTGGTTCTTGGCTGCACTCTGCTCAGCTGTACTGTTCTTCCAGCCAGCATTGTCAGTATAACCTTGTATGGCAACGTCGCAGTCTGTATAAACCTTCAGCACATTGTTAGCAAACTGAGCGAGGTTCGTCTTGGCAGTGCTCGAAAGAGCGCTCTTGCCTGTCTGGAACAAGATACCAGAATCGAAAGTCACCTTCACTGCATCCAAGCCGTTGGCATCTTTCACAGAAGAAACCTCAGCATTAGCAACAGCAGCGGCAGCAGCCTTTGCCTTGTCCATCTTCTTACCGATGAGCACACCAGCAGTCGTGCCTACAGCTGTACCGATAGCAGCACCAATCACAGTGCCCTTCGTATTCTTACCAATGAGATTACCTACCAGAGCTCCGAGAGCAGCACCGCCACCGGCGCCAATCAAACCACCCTTAGTTGTGTTGTTAGCATTACAACCCGAGAGAAGCAGTATAGCACTCAGTGCCACTGCGTGAAACTTAAGATTTTTCATACGTTCGTTTTTGTTAAAATAATAAATTAAGTTTTTGAGTTTTTAAGTTTAATGAAACAATAAAACTGTTCTTGATTAAAAATCGCGGCAAAGATATGAAAATTCGTTGAAACAAAAAAACGTTTAACGTTTAAAGTTTAAGGTGTGTTCTAAAAAATCTGTTTTATGATTTCTTACAAAAATATGAGATTTAGTTTCGGTTGCTTTTTGTTTGATTTGAAGTCTTTTTGCCACTTTTGGCTACGCCGAGCTAAAGGTTCTCGGTTACATAGCTCGCTATGCGCCCTCAAAAACTGACGAAAATCCAATCAAATCCATTGGCTTCGCCGAGCTAAAGGTTCAAAAAACAACTCGACATAATTTATAGAACCCACCTTAAGGTTTAACGATTTTAGCATAGCAATAACGCTCCATCTTAGAATTGTAATTTCGTTAAACGTTTTCCTTCTAACTTCGTTCATCTGTAAACGTTAAACTATAAACGATATTCCCAAAATGACGTGCAAGTCAAATGAACAGAGAAAGCTTGCTTTCTATGTCATGACGCAGCCGTCATTATTTAAATGTGAAAAGAAGTTAACGCAAAAATTAAATGTAACCATGTAACCATGTAACCATGTAACCAAAAAACTCCCACCTTGCAATCACTGCAAGATGGGAGCGGACGAGAAGCGGACTCAATTGTCCTTGCTGGGGAGATGAAGTTCTTATTCTTGTTGCTTGGCTCGCTTTCGGATTTTGGCATCAACCGACGCACGGAGCAAGCGCAGAGACCAATCGCTTTGCTTAAAATGAGTAATGAGTAGTGAGGAGTGAGGAGTGAATCCATCTGGATGGCATCGCTTCACGCTTCACGCTTCACGCTTCACGTTCTCCTACCCTCGGGGAGGACGGGAGGGGGCCTTGGGGGCTTAGAAACGCAGGGGACGGAATCATCTAAAAGCGGTGCAGAATGTTCGTCGGTAGGGTGCAGTGCTTGTGTTGTGGAGGTGCAGCGCACGTGTCGAAATGGTGCAGCGGAATAGTCCTTTCGGCTTCCCCTCTGAAAGCAATGCAAATATACGCTTTTTCAGTGGCAAGTCCAAACAAAAATCATAAAATTATGATTTTTTTCAAAAAACAATAGCCTCAAAGCCCTTACCATCTCTCCCGAAGCCCCCTACCTGCTTCCCCGAGGGTAGGAGAGAGAAAAGTGAAAAATTACAAAAAGTACAAAGTACATTTTACAAGGTACAGTTATGCTCTTAGCACTTATCTATGTTGTACTTTGTTCTTAGTCCTTATCTACGTTGTACTTTGTAAATTGTACTTTGTACTTAACTTGATGCTTGACAGGATGGTAACTAACAGACTTTTGAGAGTCCGAAAATGTTAAACTCATTGGGAGCGGTTCTTGTTATCTTCATGGGATGGATTTTAGATAGCTGATTTTCAGAGGCAAAGATACAAAAAAGGTTACATGGTTACATGGTTACATGGTTACATCAAGATTCTACTTTAACTTATTTTTGCTTTAGGAAAGCAAAAATCTTCAGATGAGATTTTAATATAAGATTATATAATCTTATATTAATTATTATTAACATATAATTCAAAAATCTTTTTTTCTCTAAAAAAATGTATCGTTTTTGAATTAAATGTAACCATGTAACCATGTAACCATTGACGAATATCAAGGAATTAAGCAGTTTAACATCTTTTATGTTTAATTATTGACTAACATCAAGAACATTAAGAAAAATAACGAATTTTGTAATGTGTAAATAGCAATGTAGTTATCTCACATTATGCGAGTAATAGAGATAAAATCCATATACTTTTACTCTATATAAAAATCTAAGTGATTTGTTTTCTAATTCAATCTTTCTTGATATTCACTAATTCTTCGTCAGCTGGCTCGTGAGAGTCGGATGATTTTTTTGGTTACATGGTTACATGGTTACATGGTTACATTTAATTTTTGCATTAACTTCTTTTCACAATTATAGGTGCGTATATCAAAAAGAAAGGGTGTTGAGGTGGTGATGATTCGAAAAAAAAGCGTAACTTTGCACGAAATTTTAATAATTACGGCTACGTTATGACATAGAAAGCAAGCTTTCTCTGTTCATTTGACTTACACGAAATTTAATAAATTATCAATAATCATCATGGCAAAAGAACTGAAAGAACTGACGAAGCGCAGTGTGAATTATTCGGAATGGTATAATCAATTGGTTGTGAAGGCGGACTTGGCTGAGCAGTCGGATGTGCGCGGATGCATGGTCATCAAGCCCTACGGCTACGCCATCTGGGAAAAGATTCAGCGTGTGTTGGACGACAAATTCAAGGAGACGGGTGTGCGGAACGCTTACTTCCCGCTGCTGATTCCGAAGTCGTTCCTGAGCCGCGAGGCGGAGCATGTGGAGGGTTTTGCGAAGGAATGCGCAGTGGTGACGCACTATCGACTGAAGACGAACGAGACGCACGACGGTGTGGTGGTGGACCCTGCCGCTCGACTGGAGGAAGAGCTGATTATCCGTCCTACGTCGGAAACCATTATCTGGAACACTTATAGGAACTGGATCAAGTCGTACCGCGACCTGCCTGTGCTTTGCAACCAGTGGTGTAACGTGATGCGCTGGGAAATGCGCACGCGCCTTTTCTTGCGCACGAGCGAGTTCCTTTGGCAAGAGGGTCACACGGCTCATGCCACTCGCGAAGAGGCTGAGGAGCGTGCTCGCATGATGCTGAAGGTGTATGCTGACGTGGTGGAGAACTACTTGGCAGTGCCTGTGGTGCAGGGTGTGAAGAGCGAGACGGAGCGCTTTGCGGGAGCACTGGACACATATACCATCGAGGCGATGATGCAGGACGGCAAGGCTCTGCAAAGCGGTACGAGCCACTTCCTGGGACAGAACTTTGGCAAGGCGTTCGATGTGCAGTTCCTCAATCAGGAGAACAAGCCTGAATATGCTTGGGCTACATCGTGGGGCGTATCTACCCGACTGATGGGTGCGCTGATTATGACTCATTCCGACGACAACGGACTGGTGTTGCCTCCTGCTTTGGCTCCACTGCAGGTGGTGATTGTGCCTATCTGGAAGACTGACGAGCAATTGGCTGCCATCAATGAGAAGGCAAATGCCATGGTGGAGAATCTGAAGAAGATGGGCATCAGCGTGAAGTATGACAACGATGGCAACAAGCGCCCTGGATTCAAGTTTGCTGACTACGAATTGAAGGGTATTCCTGTGCGCCTCGTGATGGGTGCCCGCGACTTGGAGAACGGCACAGTGGAGGTGATGCGTCGCGACACGCTCGAAAAAGAAACCGTGCAGTTGGAAGGCATCGAGGCATACGTGGAGAATCTCTTGAAGGACATTCAGCGTAACATCTTCGAGAAGGCTCGTGCATTCCGCGATGCGCACGTGTATGAATGCGATGACTACGAGGAATTCAAACAGAAGGTGAAGGATGGCGGTTTCTTCCTTTGTCACTGGGATGGAACTGCCGAGACGGAAGCTCGCATCAAGGAGGAAACACAAGCAACGATTCGCTGCGTGCCATTCGGCTACGAGCAGACGCCAGGAGTAGATATGGTGAGCGGAAAGCCTGCTAAATGCAGAGTGATTATCGCAAGAGCCTATTAAGGAAATGAAGAATGAAGAATGTAGAATGAAGAATGAAAGTAACTCTTCTCATGTGTTGAGTAAAATACATTCTTCATTCTACATTCTTCATTCTTTATTTCGGCAAAGCCGTCATTCTTACAAAAATTAAGCGTTTTGCATATTTTTCTTTCAAATCATTTGTTCAATTCACATAAAAGTGCTTAATTTGCAACCAAATTCAAAAAAGTATATGTTATTCAACAATTCAAATATCGTTTGGCGATGGCGTAGCTTAAGACCCGAAAGTCGTAAGCCGATTGTTGCTGCCGTGTCATGAATTGCTTGAATTCATATAAATTCAAAGAATTAAGGTAAAAAATTTTTATATGGGACGGAGCCTGTCGTAACTTACGGCAGGCTCCATTTTGTTTAATTGAAGGAAGTCCCCTCCCGTCCTCCCCGAGGGGAGGAGAATAGCCCCCTTCTACTCCCCCAAAGAGGAGAGAAGAACGTGAAGAGTGGAGCGTGAAGCGTGAAAAGTGAAAGGCCTCACCCCAACCCCTCTCCAAAAGGCGAGGGGAGTTGAAAGAAAGGGAAAAGCCAATCAGGGATTTAAAAGGATTTAGGGCGCTTCGCTTGAAATTGTATTTAGAATTATCATTTAGAATTTTAAAAATAATTTTACTTATCAATTTTAAATTTCATTTCGAGCCGGAGGCGACCAAGTAAATGAAAAGTGAAGAAGCCTCACCCCCAGCCCCTCCCCGAGGGGGGAGGGGAGTAGATAGAAGGGAACGGGGCGGAAAGGTTTTTAGTTTTAATTTTTAATTATTAATTTTAAATTTTTAGAATAATAAATATATGATGGAAAAGAAGTATTTCGCAAATGACGCTGACGCTCTGAAGGAGAGTGAGAAGCAAACCGAGAACGTGAATCATTTTTCTGTGGATGAGAACGGTTTCTATGGGAACTATGGAGGTGCTTACGTGCCTGAGATTCTGTATAAAACTGTGGAGAACTTGCAGAAGGCTTATCTGCCTATCATCGAAAGCGAGGAATTCAAAAAGGAATTCCACACGCTGCTTCGGGATTATGTGGGTCGCCCTTCCCCACTCTATTTTGCCAAGCGAATGAGTGAGAAGTATGGCTGTCAGCTCTATCTGAAACGAGAAGACCTGAACCACACGGGTGCTCACAAAATCAACAATTCGTTGGGACAAATTCTCGTAGCAAAGAAGATGGGAAAGACTCGTATCATTGCCGAAACGGGTGCAGGACAGCATGGTGTGGCTACTGCTACGGCTTGCGCACTGATGAATATGCCATGCACGGTGTATATGGGTGCTACTGATGTGGAGCGCCAGCGCCCAAACGTGGAACGCATGAAGATGCTGGGGGCAGAGGTGCATCCTGTCACTTCGGGCAACATGACCCTGAAGGATGCGACGAACGAAGCAATCCGTGATTGGTGTTGCCACCCTGCCGATACCTTTTATATAATAGGAAGCACGGTAGGTCCTCACCCTTATCCCGACATGGTGGCTCGGCTGCAGAGTGTAATTTCGGAGGAAATCAAATGGCAGTTGGAAGAAAAGATTGGAAGAGATTACCCTGATTATCTGATGGCATGCGTGGGTGGTGGTTCAAATGCCGCTGGCACCATCTACCACTATTTAAATAATGAACGCGTGAAGATCGTGTTGGCAGAAGCAGGTGGACTAGGCATTGAAACGGGACAGACAGCTGCATCGATGCAAATTGGAACGGATGGCATCCTGCATGGCTCTCGTATCAAATTGATGCAAACAGAGGATGGACAAATCGTGGAACCATATTCCATCAGTGCAGGACTCGATTATCCTGGCACGGGTCCTATCCACTGCAACCTGTACCAGACGGGACGCGCAAAGGTGCTTGCAGTGAACGACGACGAGGCTTTGGCAGCTGCTTTCGAACTCACCCGCATGGAGGGTATCATCCCCGCTTTGGAATCAGCCCACGCACTCGGAGCACTACCAAAAATGCAATTCAAGAAGGATGACGTGGTAGTACTCACCGTGAGTGGACGAGGCGACAAGGATATGGAAACGTATTTGAAAGTGATAAATCAAAAGTAAAAGGCCTCACCCCCAACCCCTCTCCAAAAGGCGAGGGGAGTAGAATGAAAAAGTGAAAATAAAAACACAAGATTATGTTGTATAAATATCATACCGTTTCAAAAAAGATATTAGGCGACCTCACCACTCCTGTAGGCACATATATGAAATTGAGGGACGATTACCCTCAGTCCGCATTAATGGAAAGTTCCGATTATCATGGTGGAGAAAACTCCAAATCCTTCATTGCTGTGCACCCTATTGCCAGTATTGGCATCGAACATGGGAAGGCTGTGGCTCAATTCCCTGATGGGAGAAAAACCGAGCACGAAGTGAATGAGCATTATCTTTCGGATAAGGCAATCAATGATTTTCTCCATGAATTTTCCATCGAAGGAGAAAACGCTGAGTACTGTGGACTCTTTGGTTACACTTCCTTCAATGCAGTGAGATATTTTGAGAATATCAACGTGAAGGATGAAACTCAGGAGAAGAACGATGCCCCCGACATGCTATATATTCTCTACAAGGATGTCATCGTGTTCGACCACTTCCGTAACGAACTCATTATCATTGAACTAATGGAAGAAGGTGAGGAAGATGATTTGGACCAATTGGAAAGCGACATCCTCAATCGGAAGGTGCAGAGCTTTGAGTTCCATCCCGTAGGAAACTTCACTTCCACCCTCACGGACGAAGAGCACAAGGCAAATATCCGCAAGGGTATTCAGCATTGCCTTCGTGGAGATGTATTCCAGATTGTGCTTTCTCGCCGATTCATACAAGGATATGAGGGCGATGACTTCAAACTCTATCGTGCTTTGCGTAGCATCAATCCTTCTCCTTATTTATTTTATTTCGATTTCGGTGGATTCCGCATCTTTGGCTCTTCTCCTGAGACTCATTGCCGAATCGAGGGAAAAAGAGCCTATATCGACCCTATTGCAGGTACAACCAAGCGCACAGGGAATCCAGAACAGGACAGAAAGAATGCACTCTATCTGAAGAATGATCCGAAGGAAAATGCCGAGCACGTGATGCTGGTGGATTTGGCGAGAAATGATTTAAGTAGGAATTGCCACCATGTGAAGGTGGACTTCTACAAGGATATGCAGTATTATTCCCATGTCATTCATTTGGTGAGCCGAGTGAGTGGAGAACTGGACGAAGGAGCCGACCCAATCAAAGCGTTTATCGACACTTTCCCCGCTGGCACACTTTCGGGTGCTCCAAAGGTGAGAGCCATGCAACTCATTTCAGAGTATGAGCCTCACAATCGAGGTGCTTACGGAGGATGCATCGGTTTCATCGGATTCAATGGTTCTCTCAATCAGGCCATCACGATTCGTACCTTCGTAAGCCGTAACAACGAGCTGTGGTTCCAAGCAGGTGGTGGTATCGTTGCAAAGAGTAATGAAGAATACGAATTGCAGGAAGTGAACAACAAACTCGGAGCACTGAGAAAAGCTATTGAGATGGCGGAAAGGATTTGATGATAGACTTCAAAAACAAGAAAATGGATATGAAAAGAATTGCAATCATTGATAACTACGATAGCTTCACGTATAATCTTTCCCACCTTGTGAAAGAATTAGGAGCAGAAGTGAAGGTTTTCAGAAACGACAAGTTTCAGATGGAGCAACTGGAAGCATTCGATAAGATTATACTTTCTCCTGGCCCTGGCATTCCGTCCGAAGCAGGATTCCTGCTCGACGTGATTCGCAACTACGCTGGCAAGAAACCCATTCTCGGCGTGTGCTTAGGACATCAAGCCATCGGAGAGGTTTTTGGAGGACAACTTACCAACCTCGATAGTGTGTTTCATGGCGTTGCAACACCAGCAACCATCATTCAGAACGACTACATTTTCGAAGGGCTTCCTCAAAAGATAGAAGTGGGACGCTATCACTCGTGGGTTGTGAGTCAGGAAGGTTTACCTGATTGTTTGGAAGTGACAAGTGTGAGCGATGAAGGCTACATCATGTCGATGCGCCACAAGTCATTCGACATTCGTGGCATTCAATACCATCCCGAAAGCGTACTGACACCTGATGGTAAACAAATCATTCAGAATTGGGTGAAACATTAAAAAGTGAAAAGTGAAAAGTGAAAAATAAACATAAAAACTTAAAATAATATGAAACAATATCTTGCAACACTCATTGAAGGAAAAGAACTCTCACGTGAAGACACTCGAGAGATTATGGTGAATATCACCAAGGAAAAGTACAACGAGCACCAAATTTCTGCCCTACTCATGGGTATTCAGATGCACGGAGTGACAGTCAACGAATTATTAGGCTTTAGGGATGGACTGCTCGAAACGGGCAAATACATCGACCTCAGCGATTACAACACACTCGACATCGTAGGTACGGGTGGCGACCAGAAGAACACCTTCAACATTTCCACTTGCTCGGCATTTGTGATTGCTGGAGCAGGCTACAAGGTTTCAAAGCATGGCAATGGAGCCAGCACATCTGTGAGCGGTGCCAGTACCGTATTGCTCGAGCATGGTGTAAAGTTTACAGATAATCGTGACACGATGCGTCGTTCCCTCGACGAAGCAGGCATCTGCTATTTCCACGCCCCACTCTTTGCCTATGGCATGAAGTTCGTAGGTCCAACTCGCAAGGCGTTAGGAGTACCTACATGTTTCAATTTGCTGGGGCCTCTCGTTAATCCTTGCCATCCTAAGAATTCTCTCCATGGAACTGCCAATCAAGCACAACTCCGCCTTTACACCAATATCCATCAGAAAATCGGTGATAATTATGGTGTCATCACCAGTTACGATGGATATGATGAAATATCACTTACGAGCGGTTTCAAATTCGTCAACAACAACTTCGAGAAGGTATTTACACCGAAGGACTTAGGTCTCAACTATGTGAATCACGAGGACATCTACGGAGGTTCTACCGCTCAGGAAGCAAAGAAGATTTTCGATAGCGTACTCGAAAACACCTGCACAAAGGCACAGAAAGATGTGATTCTGGCAAATGCAGCCTGTGGAATAAGTGTCCTGGACCGTAATCTCAGCATAGAAGAATCCATCGAGATAGCTCGCGATTCCATCGAAAGCGGAAAGGCACTCGCCGCACTCAAGAAGTTTGTGGAAATCAATTCTTAAAATCGAAGAACTAAAGTAAAAAAATAACGGAAGAAACGGAAAAGTACGGAAAAACGAAAAATTTTGTAAATTCGTTAAACGTTAAACGTTAAACTTTAAACGTTTTTGACTATGAATGATATTCTTGAAGAAATCGTAGCCCATAAGCGCAAGGAGCTGAAGGAATTGAAAGGTATTCTTCCTCTGCACGACTTGGCAGAAAAAGTGGAAGAGTATCTTGAAAATGACAAGCATCATACTCTCTCCATGCGGCAATCTTTAGCAGAATCCGATAGCGGAATCATTGCAGAATTCAAGCGTCGTTCCCCTTCGAAAGGATGGATCAAGGAAAATGGTAAACCCACCGTCATTCCTCCATCATACGCAGAGAATGGTGCTGCAGCGCTATCTATCCTTACCGATGAGAAATTCTTTGGTGGTAGATTGAATTTTATCCAGCAAGCACGTCCACTCGTTCCTCACTCTCCCATTCTCCGCAAGGATTTTATCATCGACGAATACCAACTCCATCAAGCACGTCAGATAGGAGCGGATGCTGTACTTCTCATCGCAGCCTGCCTCTCCAAACAGAAATGTAAGGAATTGGCACGCAAAGCCCATGCACTCGGACTCGAAACGCTGCTCGAGGTGCATAGCGAACCAGAGTTGGAATATGTAGGTGACAATATCGACATGGTGGGAGTTAATAACAGGAATCTGGGCACGTTCCACACCGATGTACAAAACTCATACCGCCTCGCTAATCTCCTTCCCAAGGATTATCTACTCGTTTCCGAAAGCGGCATTAGTAATCCACTTACTGTAAGAGAGTTGCGCCAAGCAGGTTTTCGAGGTTTCCTCATCGGAGAAACATTCATGAAAACGTCTAATCCAGGACTCGCCCTCAAGGAATTTATCAAAGAAATATGATTATCAAAGTGTGTGGTATGCGCGAACCCAAAAACATTCGTGCCGTTGAAGCAACGGGTACCGATTGGATGGGGTTTATCTTCTTTCCGAAATCTCCACGTTTCGTGGAAAATGTACCCGATTATCTTCCGCAGCAGAGCAAACGAGTGGGAGTTTTTGTTAATGCATCCATTGATGAGATAGTGGAAAAGATAAAACAATTTCAACTCCAACTCATCCAACTGCATGGAAGGGAAACACCCGTTTTCTGCCGAGAACTGAGACAGCGCATCCCCGCTGATATGAAAATCATCAAGATGATTCCCATTGCCACGAGGAACGACATTCAAATGGCGGATTCCTACACCAATGATGTAGATTATTTCCTCTTTGAATCCAAGATTCCCACCAATGGAGATACTTACGGAGGCAGTGGACAACAGTTCGATTGGAGCATTCTCCAACGTTATCAAGGCAGCGTTCCTTTCTTACTGACGGGAGGTATCGGCGAAGAAGATGCAGAACAAATTGCTCATTTCCATCACCCTCAATTTATCGGAATCGACCTCAATTCCCGCTTCGAAACGGCTCCAGCTCTCAAAGACACCAAAAAAATTCGTGCTTTCGTTGACATAATCAGAAATCTTGCATAACTTTGCATTTTTATTAAATAAAAATCATTAACAGCTCATTAGCTTTCCCTCCCTCTCGGGGGAGCTGGAGAAGGGGCTTTCACTTTTCATTATTCATTTACTTGGTCGCCTCCGGCTCGAAATGAAGTTTAAAATTGAAACTTAAAATTTTATTTAAAATTCTAAATGATAATTCTAAATACAATTTCAAGCGAAGCGCCACAAATCCTTATAAATCCTATAAATCCCTGATATTTTTACTTTATAATTTCCTATGAATCGTATCAACCAACTTTTCCAGACGAAAAAAACTGGAATCCTTTCCATATATTTCTGTGCAGGGCATCCTACCCTTGAAGGAACAGCCACCACTATCAGAACCTTGGCAAACAATGGAATCGACATGATAGAAGTGGGCATTCCTTTTTCCGACCCTATGGCAGATGGCGTAGTAATTCAGAATGCAGCCACAAAAGCATTACGCAACGGCATGACACTACGCACACTTTTCTCTCAACTCAAAGACATTCGCTCTGATGTGTCTATTCCACTCATTCTTATGGGGTACCTCAACCCAATCATGCAGTTTGGATTTGAGTCATTTTGTCAAAGTTGCAAAGAAGTAGGAATCGACGGAGTCATCATCCCCGACCTTCCTTTCCGCGACTATCTCGACATCTATCAACCTATCGCCGATGCCTACGACCTTCGCATCATCATGCTCATTACTCCCGAAACCAGTGAAGAGCGCATCCGTTTCATCGATGAGCACACCGACGGATTCATCTATATGGTGTCGTCAGCAGCCACCACAGGAGCACAGAAGGAATTCGATACAGCAAAGCAGGCATATTTCGAAAGAATCAACAACATGAATCTTCAAAATCCAAGAATGATTGGTTTTGGCATCAGCAACAAGCAGACACTGGAATCTGCACAGCGCAATGCAGCAGGTGCCATCATCGGTTCAAAATTCGTCACACTGATAGACCAAACAAAAGACGCCCAACAAGCTATCGACCAGCTCTATGAAGCATTGAGTCAATAAAAAACAAAGCCCCCCTCCGACTCCCCCGAGGGGGAGTGAAAAACCATCTGGATGGCATCTCCTCCCCTCGGGGAAGCAGGGAGGGAGCTTCGGGGTTGGGAGTGAGGCCTTTCACTTTAATATATTTCCAAAATGCGAACACTATTTTTCATTTTTCTCTTTTCACTTTTCATTTTCCTCCCCTCGGGGAGGACGGGAGGGGGCTTTTCCCTTTATGCACAAAGCAATGGGAACGTGGGCTATCTATGCAATCCACCATTGCCATACAACCCCGTTAAACTCGATGTACTTTTCATTGGAAATTCTTTTTCGATAGACACCAGTGCTGCACTGCCTTCCATTCTCAATTCCTTGGGAATGAACACAGTGAATGTCTATGTGCTCTACAAAGGAGGGTGCTCCATGAAGGAACATCTCGACCACTTCATGAACGACAAGAGCGTCTATGAGCTCTACGTCTATAATAGCCGAGGAGAAACGAAATTGGAAAAATCAACCACCATGCGGAATGTGTTCAAGCGGTATTCCTACGATGTTGTCATCTTCCAGCAATATTCCCTCGATTCAGGAGATTTTTCCACCTACGAACCCTACCTCAGCAAAATCATCCAGGCATATAAACTCACCACCATTAGTGCCCGCACCACATTTGCCTTCAACCAAACATGGTCTTATAGCTCCAAGCACCGCAGCATCAAGAAATATGGATCACCAGAACTCATGTGGAAAAGCATCTGTGAAGCCACCAAGAAACTCAAAGCCAGCACAGGCATCGACGTCATCATCCCTTGTGGAACCGCAGTTCAAAATGCTCGTTCCGTAGAGGCACTCAAAAACAGCAAGGAATTGACTCGCGACAATCAGCACATCGATGAGTACATGGGCCGCTACCTTGTTGCCTGCACCTTCTTCGAAAGCATCATTGCTCCATGCATGGGTAGGAATTTGCGTGAAGACCTCACGATTCTCGGAAAGATGAACGATGCCAATCAAGTGAACAATTCCAATCGACGGCTCCTACAAAACTGTGCCAAGCTTGCCGTAGCAAACAACTACGAAGTATCATCCTTTGCAGGAGCACTCTAAACTCATTCCCTCGAATCAGGACCAATCCGACATGGTATTAACCCAGGCGTTAGCCTTTCCATCCAAATGCCATTTTTCACTTTTCACATAATCTCTACGGAGTTTTGGAGTATAGGAGTTATTTCTTAAAAAAAACCTTTTAAATCCTTCAAATCCCTGATACTACTTCCCTCGCCTTTTGGAGAGAGGTCAGGGGTGAGGCTTTCCCTTGCCCTTTGTCCTTAAAAATGCTTTGAAGTGCATTTTTTTTCAGAAAAGTTTGGAAGTTCAAAAACTTTCTGTAACTTTGCACCGATTTAAATGTGTTTTTCATAGTAATAGATTTTTAGGGCTGCTTACTCGCGAGAGTCGGCAGTCTTTTTTATACATGAAAATCAAGATATTACACCGTCCAGAATCATTGATTATTGAAGGGCGTTTTTTCAGCAATACCGAGAGAGAGCTTTCCCTAATTTCTCTATTTCACGAATTAAATGGCAAAAACTTTGTCCGTGTCGAAGAATTTTTCTAAATTTGCACGGTTTTTCGAGCACTTCCCTCCGAAGCGCCCGAATAGGTTGTGAAAATGCATCACATACATGAGCAAGAATAAACTAAAATAAACAATAAAACAAAATGGCAAAGAAAGACAAGAAAGTGGAAAGTATCGCCTTGGATGAGCAACTCACCAAGTCGGAAGCATTCATTGAAAAAAATCTGAAATCAATCCTCATCGCAATTGCAGCTGTTATCGTCGTCGTTGCGGGCATCTTCATCTACCGTAACCACATGGCAAACGTGGAGCTGGAAGCTCAGAACGCTATTGCCAAGAGTCAGACAGCTTTTGCACAGGACCAGTTTGAGCAGGCTCTGAATGGCGATGGTGCCAACGATTTGGGTTTCTTGAAGGTGATTGACAAATACAGCGGTACCAAGACTGCTAATCTCGCAAAACTCTATGCAGCTATCTGCTATGCCAATACCGACAAGGTGGCTGAAGCCATCAAGATGTTTGAGGACTTCGATGCAAGGGACGATCAAATGGTTTCTCCAGCAGCTCTTGCTGCGCTCGGCAACTGCTATGTGAAGAATGGCGATAGTCAGAAAGGCGCTGAAACATTGGTTAAGGCTGCTCAGAAGGCTGACAACGATGCCGTTAGCCCTCTCGCTCTCCGTCAGGCTGGTGAAATCTACGAATCTCTGAATCAGCCAGAAAAGGCTCTTGAGCTTTATCAGCAAATCAAAGATAAGTACTTCCGCTCTCCTTTGGCAGGAGAAATCGACAAGTACATCGAACGCGTCAGCAAATGACGTGCAAGTCAAATGAACAGAGAAAGCTTGCTTTCTATATCATGACGCAGCCGTTATTATTCAAATATGGCAAGTAAATATCACAACTTATCTGACTACGATATCAACTCAGTGCCCAACGGACAGGGCATGAAAGTTGGTATCGTTGTTAGTGAATGGAACAAGGAAATCACGGGTGCACTCCTCGACGGCGCTGTGAACACGCTTTTGAAGCACGGCGTGGAAGAGAAAGACATCAGAGTGAAAACCGTTCCAGGTAGTTTCGAACTGATTTTCGGCGCAAGCCAGATGGTGAAGACAGATGTCAATGCTGTCATTGCCATTGGGTGTGTGATTCGCGGCGATACACCTCATTTCGACTACATCTGCGCTGGAGCCACTCAGGGACTGGCTCATCTGAACGCAACTCAGGACGTTCCTGTCATCTACGGACTCATTACCACCAACGATATGCAGCAAGCGCTCGACCGTTGTGGCGGTGCTTTGGGCAACAAGGGAGATGAGTGCGCTGTCACTGCATTGAAGATGGTGGACTATCAACGTACCATTTGAACTATATCCGAAAAATATTAAGACCACTCATCACAACGATTGTTGTGATTTACGTGGGTCTGATTTTGCTGCTTCACCTCCCATTCGTACAGAAGCAAATGGGAAGTTGGGTGGCAAATGCTTTATCTGAGAAGTTGGGAACGGAAGTGACAGTGGGAAATGTGAACCTTGGCTTCCTCAACCGACTCATCATCGACGACATCTATGCCGAGGATTTGGAAGGACGTCCCATGCTCAAAGTAGCACGCTCTTCCGCCTCTTTCAACATCATTTCGTTACTTTCCAGAAAAATAGAAATCTCCACGGCACAACTTTTTGGACTCACTGCAAACCTTTCCAAAAAGCATCCTGACGCACCTCTGAATTGCCAATTTGTGATTGATGCTTTTTCTTCGAAAGAGGAGAAAGAATCGTCCCCACTCTATCTTAACATCAATTCGCTTATCGTGCGCCATGCCAATCTGAACTTCGATGTGGAATCAGAAGAAAAGACTGAAGGAAAGTTTAATCCTAATCACCTATCACTGAAAGATATAGGTTTTACATCCTCCATCAGAACTTTAACTAACGATTCTATCAATATCGCAGTGAAACGTCTTGATTTTAGGGAAGTGCATTCCGGTTTGGAATTGACAGAATTCAAAACTTCTATTGCAGCCAACAAGCAATCGGCATTGATAGATTCACTCCACATTGCCACCCTTCATTCCATCCTGAATTTAGGACCTACCAACATAAGCTATCCTCAATTTGAAACGAACAAGCGTTTCAGCCTCAGTTCCAATATCAACAACACACACATCACTCCATCGGATTTCAAGGCGCTACTCCCTACCCTTTCAGATTTCAACACACCTATTTCTATTGAGTCTGAAATCCGTGCCGACCAAAATGGCATCTATCTCAACAACACAGCCATCAATTCCCAAGATGAATCTTTGCAACTCCTTGCCAATGCTCATATCAATTTGCAAGGAAGCAGCATTACTGGTTTCGATACGCAAATCAGCAGAATGAATATCACACCAGCAGGTAGCCAAAACATTCTTTCAACCCTGAAACTGGATGCTTCCATTTCCGACATCATCCAGCGTTTAGGACATATCAACATGGAAGGTAATGCCAGTAAGGATGCTGACGACCTATTTGCCAACCTGACAATTACCACCGATGCGGGAGCGCTCGACATTGACGGTTCCTTCGACAACGAAAAGAACTTAATGGCTCACTTGAGAAGCGAATCGCTTAATCTGAAACAAATTCTCAATGATGAGAAGTTCGGACAAACGGCATTCAACCTCCATGTGGATGGTTCTCTCGCTGCCAAACAACCAAGTGGCACAGTGAATGGTACTATCGAACACTTGGATTATTCCGATTACACCTATCAAAATATAGCACTCAACGGATTGGCAAGTGCTGATGGTTTTGAGGGACACGCCTCTATCGATGATCCAAACGTCCGTCTTGCTTTCGACGGAAAAATCAACAATATCCAGAGTGTGGCTGAGACAGACATGAAACTGAGTCTGCAAGACTTCAACCCCCATGCTCTCCATCTTACGAATGAATACGCTGGTGAGACGTTCAATCTCAGAGCCCGCGTAAACACCAAAGGCAATTCGCTCGACACTGCAGTTGGAACCGTGAACATGGACTCCATTTATATTCACACTCCCAACGAACTTCTCTCCTTTCAGTCTCTTTTTGTAGAAGCAGAGCAAGTGGCGAACGGAGAACGGAGTATCAATATCAATGGTGATTTCATCGACGCATCTTTCTCAGGCAACACTCGACTTAGTGAATTGATTCCACAGATTCAAAATCAGTTGGCACAGCATCTTCCTTCACTTATCCATCCTGTTGCCAATGCGAAGAAAGGTGGAAACTGCCATCTCAATATAGAGCTATCCGAAAGTCCTATTCTGCACCATTTCATCAAACAGGACTTCTCTCTGCTCCGCCCCATCAACATAGAGGGTGAACTGAATGCTGCCGATGGAGCATCGAGTCTGCATCTCAATGCCCCTCGCATCAGTTACGAAGGAGCTGAGTATGATAATGTGCGACTCAATTATGTGGGTAGTTCTGACGATTTCAATCTGAAAGCTTCACTCCTCCGCCGATTGGAAAATAACTCGAGCAAAATATCCATTACGAGTACCGGAAAGGATGACAAATTGCACACCGACCTGAGTTGGAAAAAGATTCAGGACACCGCCACCAGTGGCACCCTATCCACTACAACTGTGTTTAGCGAAGAGCAAGGCAAAATGAAAGCGAATATTCATCTATTGCCTTCTGACATTGCCATCAACGACACCATTTGGCATATCACGAACTCGGAAGTGAACATATTCGGAAAAAACATTGAGTGCCAAAATGTGAAAATATCGAATGGTAACCGCTATTTATCTATCAATGGAAAAGTATCGGAATCACCTTCCGATTCGCTCATTGCGGAACTCAACGACCTTTCTATCGAGTATATCCTCGACTTGGTGAATTTCACCGCAATTAAATTTGTAGGTCATGCGTCTGGACATGCTTATATCCGAAACCTTTACGAAAAGCCAGATTTCCATGCCAATCTCACGGTTCCTGATTTTGGAATAGCCAAAGGAAGATTGGGCTTAGCACTCATTCATGCCAACTGGGACGAAGAGGTAAAAGGTGTGAAAATCAATGCCAATATCACTGACCAATACAAGGACAAGGAACGCATCACTACCTGCAATGGATTCGTATCGCCAGCTAACAACGATATACAGCTTCACATCAACGCTAACAACACCAGTGCTGAATTGCTCAACACATTCTTGGGCGGTATCTTCGACGATATAGAGGGTGATGCCAATGGCACACTGAATGTGGTGGGTCCATTGAGCGACATCGGACTTGTGGGCGACTTATCAGCAAATGTCGATATGACGCTCCACGCTACCAAAGTACGCTACCATATCAATCCTGCTGACACCATTCATTTCCGTCCTTACAGTTTCAAATTCGACAATGTCAGAATCTCAGATAAACACAAAAACGAGGGTGTGGTGAATGGGTATGTCTCACATAAGAATCTGAAGAACTTCGGTTACGAATTCAATATCGACATGAGGAATCTACTCGCTTACGAGGAGACCCAGTTCAATCCCGACAAGTTCATGGGACGTGTGTTTGCTAATGGACAACTCACCATGAAAGGTGCAGATGGACATCCACTTAACATCAATGCCAACATCACTCCTACTCGAGGCAGCTTTTTTGCATACGATGCAGCAACACCCGATGCCATCACCACTTCATCGTTCATCAAGTTCAACGATAGAGAAGAGAAAGCCAACTCCAGCACTAATGCCAACACCAGTGTAAACATTTTCGACCTCGATTCCCTCTTCTCCACATCTTCCGACGACGACTTGCTACTCGAGGCTTTTGCTCAAGAGGCAAAGCAAAAAGAGAGCGAGGAAGAATATAAATATCGAGGCGACATCTTCATGAATGTTGGCATTCATCTCAATCCCGACTGCGAAATCAAACTTCGTATGGACAATGCCGACGATGGCTACATTTCCACCTATGGAAGTGGTACACTACAGGCATACTATCACAACAAGGGTTCTTTCACCCTCGACGGCCCTTACAACATACAAAGTGGAAAATACCGACTCTATTTGCAAGACCTTATCTATCGCGACCTCGACATTCAGGATGGTTCCAGCGTGGTGTTCAATGGAAATCCTTTCGATGCTGGCATCCATCTCATCTGCTGGCACACGTTAAATGCAGTTCCTCTTAATGACCTCACCTCCAACACCGGCTATAGTAGCAACAATAAAGTGAAGGTGATTTGTATCCTCGACATCACTGGCAATCTGAGCAACATGACATTCAATTTCGACCTCAATCTCCCTAATGTGAGCGATGAGACACGTCAATTGGTACGTTCGCTCATCTCCACCGATGAGGAAATGAACACTCAGATGATTTATCTACTCGGTCTTGGACGATTCTACACCAACGAATATGCACGTGCTTCTGGAACCAACAATTCCACGCAAGCTATGAACAATCTCCTATCCTCCACCATCAGCGGACAAATCAATCAGATGCTCTCCAGTGTGATTGGCTCCGAAAGTAAATGGAATTTTGGTACAGGACTCTCCACGGGAGAAATGGGATGGCAGGATCTTGACATCGAAGGTGTGCTCTCTGGACGCCTCCTCGACGACCGTTTGCTCATCAACGGAAACTTTGGCTATCGCGATAATCCGCTCAAGCAAAATGCCAGTTTCATTGGCGACTTCGACATCAAATGGCGCATCACCCCTAATGGAAACACTTATCTGAAAGCATATAACCAAAACAACGACCGTTACTTCACGAAAGCCACACTCAACACACAAGGTGTGGGTATCAGTTACCAACGAGATTTTGAGAATTGGCTCGACCTCTTCCGACGTCGCATGAAAGAAGAGAAAGAGAAGAATCGGTAAATCATCGTGTTTAAGAGTTTGTGTTAGGTGCTGCATCATTTTGGTATCGTTTCTTCCACAATGGCATCCACCTTCATCATCTGGATGGATTATTAACTTTTCCATTTTATAATTTATACAATTTACTCATATATGCAATACGGTTTTATCAAAGTGGCTTCTGCCATTCCATCAGTTATAGTAGCTGACTGCACATCTAACATCAAGGAAATCAAGCGCCTCATCGACCAAGCAACCATTCAGGATGCTGCCATCGTTTGTTTCCCAGAACTCAGCATCACAGCATACACCTGCAACGATCTCTTTTCTCAGCAAACACTGCTGCGTTCCAGTCAGTCTGCACTCCAATGGCTGCTCGACAACAATGACTCATCTATTATTGCTATCCTCGGCATGCCTCTCGAAGTACAGTCCATGCTATTCAATGTAGCTGTAGTCATTCAGGGCAATCGTATTTTGGGAATTGTGCCAAAAACTTATCTTCCTAACTACAAGGAATTCTACGAACAACGTTGGTTCGCATCTGCTACTTGTCTCGAAAGCACCAGCACACAACTCTGTGGACAAGAGGTGCCAATCAGCAAGGATTTGATTTTCGATATTGATGGCGATGCTCGCTTTGGTATCGAAATATGCGAGGATGTGTGGGCACCTATTCCACCAAGCACAGGATTGGCGCTGCAAGGAGCTGACATCATTTTCAATCTCTCCGCATCCAACGAAGTGATTGGCAAGAATCAGTATCTCCGTTCACTTCTCGCTCAGCAGTCCGCACGTTGCATTTGCGGCTACGTCTATTCCTCTTGTGGGTTTGGCGAGTCAACCCAAGATGTAGTATATGGAGGAAATGCATACATCTACGAGAACGGCAAACTACTTGTTTCTGCCCAACGCTTCCTATTAGAACCACAAATGTCAATTGCCGACATCGATGTGGAGCGCATACGCATGGAGCGCAGAAGCAACACAACCTTTGCAGAAAGCGTTCGCAATTACAATTCCACTTTTCACTTTTCACTCCTCACTTCTCACTCCTCACTTCTCACTCTTCACTTTTCACACTCCACGCTTCACGCTCCACACCCCACGCTTCACGAAGAAAAGCCTTACGAACTATCTCGCTGGGTGAACCCACATCCATTTGTTCCAGCTGGTAAGGAACTCGATGAGCGATGCGAGGAAATCTTCTCCATACAGGTTAATGCCCTCAGCAAGCGTATTGTTCACACCCATGCTAAAACTGTTGTTCTCGGCATCAGTGGTGGACTCGATTCCACCCTCGCCCTCCTCGTATGCGTTCGCACGATGGACAAACTCTCGCGTCCTCGCACTGACATCGTAGGCATCACCATGCCTGGTTTTGGTACTACCGACCGAACCTACAACAATGCCATTGCCCTGATGAAGAACCTTGGCATCACCATGCGCGAAATCAGTATTCGTGAGGCATGTATCCAGCATTTCAAGGATATTGAACACGACATGGAGAACCACGATGTCACCTACGAAAACAGCCAAGCACGCGAGCGCACACAGATACTCATGGATGTGGCAAACCAAATGAACGGGTTTGTAGTAGGTACAGGAGACCTTTCCGAACTCGCTTTGGGTTGGGCGACATATAATGCCGACCACATGTCCAACTACGGAGTGAACTGCTCCATCCCAAAGACTCTCGTACGCCATCTCGTCTCATGGGTAGCCCTCAACAGCGTGGATGAGGCATCCAAAGCCACTCTTCTCGACATTGTTGATACACCTATCAGTCCAGAACTCATCCCTGCCGACGAAAACGGAAATATCAAGCAGAAAACAGAGGACTTAGTGGGTCCTTACGAACTTCATGACTTCTTCCTCTACAATTTCATGCGCCTTGGTTTTAGTCCTTCCAAGATTTACTATCTGGCACAAATCGCTTTCTGCGGCAAACAGAAATACGACAACATCAACGGACTCAACGCAACAGTAGGTTCCTACGACAAGGCTACCATTCTGCATTGGCTCAAGACTTTCTGTCGTCGATTCTTCACCCAACAATTCAAACGCTCTTGCCTACCCGACGGACCAAAGGTGGGTAGTGTCAGCCTCTCCCCTCGTGGAGACTGGCGAATGCCGTCTGATGCATCTTCTGCGGAATGGCTCGAGGAATGCAACTCCCTCGAATAAGAATCACTCCTTATAATATTTATAAAGACGTTTTTGTGAATACCCGAAAAGGCTATAACGAATAAATAAAACCTCCACAGGGATTCCAAGAAATAATCATAGGGGATTTACGAAAGTACGTCCCCTATTTCGTTCACTTAAAACCCCTATAGCGCAAGAGTGAATCCCCAATAACGTAAAAGTACGTCCCCAATAGCGATGGAGTACGTCCCCAACGGACTGGCAGTACGTTCCCAACGGACTAAGAGTACGTTCCCAACGGACTAAGCGTACGTCCCCTATAACGTTTTAGTCAATCCACTTACATGAACCAACCATCTTCCTTTCCATCGTTTTCTCTCCTTTTGTCATAAAATTCTGACAAGAATACTGACACAATGTCACAAAGCAAATGAAATAATCCATTACAGTTGTTTTTGGCATAGAATTTGCCCAGAATGGCATCGTGTGGATAAAAATGCCACCATCATTCACGAATTAATAACAAATAAAACAAATAAATAAAATGGGAAAGATTATCGGTATTGACTTGGGAACAACCAATAGTTGTGTCTCAGTATTCGAAGGCAACGAACCAGTTGTCATCGCTAACAGTGAAGGAAAGCGCACCACTCCATCTATCGTAGGTTTTGTGGATGGAGGCGAGCGTAAAGTAGGTGACCCTGCTAAGCGTCAGGCTATCACGAACCCTAAGCGCACAGTGTTCTCTATCAAGCGTTTCATGGGCGAAACATACGATCAGGTACAACAGGAAATTGCACGCGTTCCTTATGAAGTACGTCGTGGCGAAAACAACACTCCACGTGTTGACATTGACGGACGTCTCTATACTCCACAGGAAATCTCCGCTATGATTCTTCAGAAAATGAAGAAAACAGCTGAAGATTACCTCGGACAGGAAGTCACAGAAGCTGTTATCACCGTGCCTGCTTATTTCTCCGACTCACAGCGTCAAGCTACCAAGGAAGCTGGTCAGATTGCAGGACTCGATGTGAAGCGTATTGTGAACGAGCCTACTGCAGCAGCATTGGCTTACGGTATTGACAAGGCTAACAAAGACATGAAGATTGCAGTGTTCGACCTTGGTGGTGGTACATTCGATATTTCCATCCTCGAATTTGGTGGTGGTGTGTTCGAAGTGCTTTCTACTAATGGTAACACTCACCTCGGTGGAGATGACTTCGACCAGGTGATCATTGACTGGTTGGCAGGTGAGTTCAAGCAGGAAGAAGGTGTGGACCTCACCCTCGACCCAATGGCAATGCAACGTTTGAAGGAAGCTGCTGAAAAGGCTAAGATTGAACTTTCCTCAAGTTCTTCTACGGAAATCAACCTTCCATACATTACAGTTGCAAGTGGTATGCCTAAGCACCTTGTCAAGACACTCACTCGTGCAAAGTTCGAAGCCCTTGCTCATGGTCTTATTCAGGCATGTCTTGAACCATGCAAGAATGCTATTCGTGATGCAGGTATCAGCACAAGCGACATTGACGAAGTCATCCTCGTGGGTGGTTCAAGTCGTATCCCTGCAGTTCAGCAACTCGTAGAGAATTATTTCGGCAAGACTCCATCGAAGGGCGTTAACCCAGACGAAGTAGTCGCAGTAGGTGCATCCATTCAGGGTGCCATCCTCAACAAGGAAGAAGGTGTGGGCGACATCGTATTGCTCGATGTGACTCCTCTGTCAATGGGTATCGAAACCCTCGGAGGCGTTATGACCAAACTGATTGATGCAAACACAACTATCCCTTGCAAGAAGAGCGAAGTGTTCTCCACTGCTGCCGACAACCAAACAGAAGTAACGATCCACGTGCTTCAGGGTGAGCGTCCAATGGCTGCTCAGAACAAGAGCATCGGCCGTTTCAACCTCACAGGCATCGCTCCAGCTCGCCGTGGTATTCCACAGATTGAAGTATCTTTCGACATCGATGCCAATGGTATCCTCAACGTATCTGCCAAAGACAAGGCAACTGGCAAGGAGCAGAGCATCCGCATTGAGGCTTCTTCAGGTTTGAGCAAGGAGGAAATCGACCGCATGAAGGCAGAGGCTGAAGCAAACGCAGAAGCCGACAAGAAGGAGCGCGAGCGTATCGACAAGATGAACCAAGCTGACTCTATGATTTTCCAGACAGAGAACCAGCTGAAGGAACTCGGCGACAAACTCTCCGCTGACGGAAAGTCAAGCATTGAAGCAGCACTGAAGAAGTTGAAAGATGCTCATGCAGCAGGCGACCTCGCTGGTATTGATGCTGCAACAGCAGAACTGAACAATGCATGGCAGACCGCAAGTCAGAACATGTACCAAGGAGCTCAAGGCCAGCCAGGTGCAGGCGCTGGTTTCCAAGGTGGTGCACAAACCAATTCTCAGCAAGGCACTAACAATGGTACAGACGATGTTCAAGATGCCGACTTCGAGGAGGTCAAATGAGACGCATAAGTAAAGACATAACAAAACACTATCAAATGGCGTGTAGCTCAACGAGTTACACGCCATTTTGTGTTCAAGGGCATTGTCTTACCTCATTAGCAAGGTTGAGGCACTACAGCAAGATGTCAACAACTTGCGCAAAAGAGAGAGAGCAAGTGAATCACCTCGATGGATGAACATCGATGAGCTTTGTGCTTATCATCCAAACCATCCTAAGAAACAGACTGTTTATGAATGGGTGTCTAAGAAGACTATACCATCTCATAAGACGACGAAGGGACTTATGTTCCTACAGTCTGAAATAGATGAATGGTTGAAAAGTGGTTGCCAAAAGACAGAGGAGGAACTTACACGTGAGGCGCTAGAGTTTATCTTATCAAAGAAAGGGAAACAAAAATGATGCAAGACAATTCAACCGATTTCTTGAATGGTATGGAGGACCTGAATAGTTTCTCTTTTTACAGAAAACCCATCCAGAACATAGAGCCATATCGTACTATTACGGTAGTTGATGTCTATCGATACCTTATCGGTCACTATGCCAAGCCACAGACTGATACACTTCGTTCGATGACATCGCCATCGGAAGCAAAGAAGTTCAAGGCAACTCACTTTGACTACTGCACATTCTCTGGAACGTTTCATAGACGAAATGAGAAAGAGCTGATTCAGCACTCAGGATTGATGTGCATTGACTTTGACCACGTCGGTAATCCGGACTCCCTGAAAGAACAACTCTTGAAGCACGACTACTTCGATACGGAACTGATGTTCACAAGCCCATCAGGGGATGGAGTGAAATGGATTATCCCCATCGACTTGAAAGGCTGGAATCATTCCCGTTATTTCAAAGCTGTGGCCAACTGCATTAAGTCAACAGGATTGCCACCGGTGGACAACTCGGGAAGTGATGTGGCTCGTTCCTGCTTCCTACCCTACGACCCAGAGGCATACATTAACCCAAAATACTTTGAATATGTCAAGGAAAACATTTTCCGCCCCAGAGTGGGAGAATGTCCATTCTGAGCAAAAGGCATCGCCTCCACCCTTGCAGACACGTGATTTTCATGAGTCAGCGGCAGACCTCGAAGAAGAAATCGACAAAGTCGTTCTGGAAATTGAGGTCCATGGGGTTGACATAGCACCAGATTATGCCACTTGGGTGAATGTAGGCTTCGCATTGGCTGATGGCTTAGGAGAGAAAGGACGTGCGGTCTTTCACAGAATCAGTAAACTCCATCCCGATTACACCCCAGCAAACACAGACAAGCAGTTTACCAAATGTCTGAATAGCAGAGGTACTGGAGTAACCATCGCAACGTTCTTCCATTATGCAGCCCAGGCAGGAATCGAACTCCATAGCTCTAAAAATACCATTTTACCAAATTACCAAAATGGTAAAACGGCAAAATGGATAAAGTCAGAAAGCGAACTGCCTCATTTCCCTATGGAGATTTTCGATGCTTTGCCACCATTTCTGCAGAAAACCGTCAGTAATGCCATCTCCCTTGAAGACCGTGATGTAATACTACTTGGAGCCATAGGCTGCCTGTCCGCCTGCTTCTACAATGTATGTGGTGTCTATGATGAACGTGTCGTTTACTCGAACCTTTATCTGTTTGTTGTGGCCAATGCTGGTATGGGCAAAGGTGCATTGACACTCTGTCGTGAACTTGTCGTACCCATCAACCAACGTCTTCACGAACAGACTGCTCAGAGAATGATTGAATACAAACGCGAGCTGGTCGAATATCAGAAGAGCAAGAAGAAAAGCTCAGAGGCTGTTGAACCTGTACCTCCTCAGCAGAAAACCCTCATGATTCCTGCCAATAGCAGTGCAAGTTCCCTCATTAGAATTCTGTATGAAAACGACGGTATTGGAATGCTCTTTGAGACCGAAGGTGACACGCTTAGCCAAACGCTCAAATCAGAGTTCGGCAATTACAACGATATTCTTCGTAAGGCGGCCCATCATGAAAAAATCGGTATGAGTCGGTGCAAAGATAAAGAATTATTTGAAGTTGAGTGCCCAAGACTATCGGTGATCTTAGCAGGTACTCCCGAACAGGTTCGTCATCTGATTCCTGATGCGGAGAATGGATTACTCAGTCGATTCATATTCTTCTTTATTCCCTTTCGTCGAGAAATACGCAATGTCTTTGCTACCGACGACGTTAGCCAGTCCAAACAGACCAAATTCAAAACCTTAGGTGATGAATTTCTACACTTGCTCGATAATTTTATGAATCAAGGTTCTTTTGTCTTCGCATTGCCAACTCATTGCCAACATCACTTTGTCGAGTGGCTGACCAGGCTCAATGATGAGTGTTGCGATGAAGTTGATAATGGAATGCAAGGAATCGTTCGTAGATTGGGACTTATTGCCTTTCGTATGATGATGTTGTTTACAGCCATTCGTGCGTTCGACAAATCCCAGTCACAAACCAGGACTCCAGACGGAAGGATTATTCTGAAATGTTCCGAAGAGGACTTCAAAACGGTGCTGTGTATTTGTGAGATCTTGCTCTATCACTCTGTACACATCTATTTGAAGTTGCGTCCAAAGAGCGCCCAAAATGTCCTCCCCGCAATCGAAACTGGTGTCAATGCCCGTCGCTATGCGCTGTATCACAAACTACCGAATGAATTCGACAAATCCATTTATGACCGAATCGTTTCAGAAATGAACGAGAACGCCTGTACTGCATCCAAATGGATTGACAAGTTCATCCAGGACGGACGACTCAAGCGAACGAGCAAAGGCAATTATGTGAAGAGTTAGTTAAGTATTAAACCGGGCGAAAGCCCACAAAAAACAAGATTAAAATGAAAAATTCCAAGAAAATGGAATTCGCCATCATTCCAAACGGAGTTAAGATGGCAACTAAGGCAAACGAGCCTTCTATCAATTTAATCGGCATGAATGAGTCTATGAAAGTTGTCATGGATTTCGGTCGCAACAAAACCGAGTATGATGAACTTCCTTCTGGACGCAGTTTTCTTACGCCTTCAGAGATTGTAGCCATTCAGGAACTCAACCTTGATGACAAGAGTCCTTTGGCAACTGTTCGTGATGCCTTTACTCTCCAGTGCATATTCGGTGGAAGTCCTGCCGACGGTGGAGACAACAAGATGGATATTGATGCATACTGCCATTGTGTTGGCGTATTGCTAATTCTCGCTGGCATTGTGAAGCCTGTACAATCAATCTGTGCAGCAAGTAGCAATCAGCAGGTTTCGTTCTATCACACATTCTATGCGAATCCACAACTTGCAAGTTGCACCTATGCTGTCAACAGTCAGGTCTATGCTAATGTGTATTCCAAAATCTTCAATGCGTAGTGTATGAAGAATCTGATTATTCCTATTGATCATCTTGTGATGTTGGCAGAACTTGATGATAAGGAAGCTGGGCAGATGGCAAAAGCCATCGCCCAGTATGCCAACAAGGGCATTGCTCCTTCGTTCAGCAATGGCGCGCTCAAAGCAATCTTCACTCTGTTTCGCTCCAACATCGAGGCTCAGCGTGAGTCTTCTGCAAAACGCAGCGAAATCAATACGACTAATGCCATGAGCAAGAAGTCGGCTGCAAAAAAGAAGGTTGTCAAGAAAGTGACATCAACTGACAGCGAATCGCAGCAAATCGCAGACGATGTTACAGAAACTTCAGATGTGGTTGAGGAATCGCTCCCACTTGATGCAATCGAAGAGGTATATCCCAAACTCGGTACTTATCGCAATGAATCGCTCTCCATCTGGAAATCATTCAGCGAAGAGAAGAAACGTAAGGCCATCGGTTTCGTTCAGACTTACATCAGTCAAACGCCTAATGCTATTGACCAGATGTATCTGAACAGATACCTCGGGGCTGAGCCTTGGGAAAAGTAAGCCGTAACGAGTCTGCTTGCAGACATTATAACCCTTTGGTGTAGCCTAATACACCAAGCATACTTGGTTGTTAGGCTCTCCGAGGGGTTTTGTATGTCTTGTGAAAGAGCAAGCTCTGGCAGGAATTAACACTTATAGTATTAACATTAATCAGTAGAATAATATGCCTAAAGGGAAAAAAGCGATGCTCGAAGTCAGCAAAATGAAGATGACTCCAGCACTCAGCGCAGAGCATCAGCGCAAATGGGATGAGTCCCGATGGGAATGTAAACTTGATGACCCGGAACGTAATTACGACAAGAGTCGTACGCATCTCAACTTCGAAGTACGCAAAGGAGGTGTCATCGCACCAGTAGATCAATCGGTCTGCATCAAGGAAAAAGTAGATGCACGTATCGCTGAATGGAAAGCAGAAAGGCTCGCAGCAACAGGCAAAGAACCGATAGTTAGAAGCACTCAACATCTCTCTGTTTCTCTCGTTATAGGTGGTAACAGTGAACGCATGAATGAACTTGCATTCGGAAATCAGGTGCTTCAAGAGCGAGGAAACAACGCTCACTTTAAGCGTATGCCTGAGATAGAGCAGTTCGCTCTCGACAATTACAAGGCCCTCGCAAAACGTATCGGTGAGAAGAACATCATTTCTTTTATCGCACATTGTGACGAGAAAAATTGTCACATTCACGCTACCATTACTCCAATCTTAGAGGACGGCCGTTTGTCTGCCAAGGATATGTTCGGGGGCGGTTCTCTTGTTGCAGCTCGCGACAAGATGCGTGAATGGCACGATTGGTATGCCGAAGTCAACAAGAAGTGGGGATTGGAACGTGGCGATGACATTCATGAAACAGGCGCACGTCACAAGTCGCTCGAAGAGCACAACCGTGAACTGCATCGTGAAAACAAATCTCTCGAAGAGGAACTTGAAACCAAACGGCGTGCTGTAAAGGGTCTCACTACAATGATTGAAAACCTCACTCGTCAGCAAAAAGAAATCGAATCACAGATAACAGAACTTGAAGCACAACTTCGAAAATCCGATTCCAACAAAGTTGACATTGCCCGTGACATTCAGTCTCTCCAGGATAAACTTTATGATGTCAAAGAGAAACTCGCTGAAAAAGTCGAAAAACTTGGCAACGTCAATAAGGAATTGGAATCGCTGAGAGACGAATACAATTCTCAGGTGGATTCACTAAATGATGCTATCGAGTGTGACAAGCAGATGACAAGCTACCTCAATCAGCATGTTTCCATCATGCTCAAAGCTTCCATCCTGGACCAAGTGCTATATGACGCGTCAAAAATATGTCGAGAAATACCCGAAGCAAAGGCGATGGCAGAGGACACATTCATTGATGACCGTAACGATTTACGTTGGAAAGATGTGCTAAGCACAGGTTTAAGGGTCTTCATTGCAGGAATAGATGGTGCAACTAGCGTAGCCCAGGTATCAGCCGGTGGTGGTACATCAAATGATATGCCGTGGCGAGAGAAGAACGAAGACTTTCTCGATTGGGCCCGTCGCGCAATGCGCTATGCTCATGCCAAACATTATCCAGGCAATCGGTTCAAACGGTCGCTGAGCAAATAGTCCTCGCGCGCACACGTATTATAATAATGAGCAGGTGTTTCCATTTTGGAAACACCTCTTACTTCTTGGGAGATCTAATATAAAGAGGGATAGATTCTAATAGTTTATCCCACATGTCTTGTCCTATTATTTGGGTTGCAGTGCTCCCAGATATAGCAAAATCATCAATAAAATCACCTGCGTTATCCACAGCAAAACCTTTCCATTCTCTTTTGAATACTTCTTCAGAATCAGGTGCAATATCACCATTCTGATCAATATAAGGTCTGAATTCATAATCATGCGAAACAACCAGATCATTAAGTTCATGTAGATTTGGAGCAATGACAATCAAATGCTCTTTGGGAAACTTACTAAAATCGAATTCGCCACCTTTAATTCGCCACTCTCGTAAATATTCAAAATCGTAAGTGTCAACATTCAATCTTAATGCCCTCCATTTCAAATCTTCTGGTATCAATTCACTTTCGTTGTCATCATAATAGATAACATTTCTTGCACCAAAATCGCGAACTAGAACATCCCGGGAGAAACCTATACCAAATGGTTGGTACATCGGCTTTCCCGTTCCGTTCACAGTTGTTTCAAAAAATCTTCCAATAGAAGTCAATGGGGATGCAGAAAGACATATATAATCGTTCTTACTTTTCAATTTTAATTCATCCAATATTTTGTACATTGTTCCCTTCGGATCATAATCCTGACCATTAATAAAATGGAAAAGATACGGACTATAATCTCTTCTCGCTTTTCTAAATTTATCATTAAAAACTGACATAATTCAACTATTTTTTATGACTTACCTAGTATTTTAGCAAGTGAATCAAATAAACTACCAAACAGATATTTCAATTCATTCTTAGTTAATTTCTTACCATGATACATTGTTCTAATATAATGATGGAACGATGGCATCATTTTCATTTCTGACTTTTGCAAATATTGATTCTGGTAATCATCCAGCACCACATTTAATTTTATTTTTCCACAGTGTAAGTCATTCATTAACTTGACAAAACAATCCATGTTCATAATGACAGGATATTTTAGTTTCCCTGCAAGATAATCATACTTTTCTTTTGTAATTTCAATAAACTTCATTATCATAAGCAAATTGACTCCATAGGCATCGTATGCGTTATCAGTTGTTACTATAATTGGATAAATATTATCATCAGCAGAATATGGTCTATCGAAATTGGACAGACTATTCTCTTTAATATATTTATCAATTGTAAAGAGTAATTGAGCCCCACCTTTACGATTAGAAGAACCATCCTTACAGATTTTAGCCAAAATTTCGTTCTTTATTAAGCTAAGATCTGTTGAATATCTAACATCATTATTAAGGAGTAGATCTTTACATTCAAAAAAGAAAATATTGTTGTCATCCCTTAAATAATAATCTGGAGGAGCTTCTACACCCGTAAGTTCTGAGCCTCTCTTCTTAATTTGAGATGGAGACGTAAAACATTTATCCATAAGAGTATAAAACAGATGCTCTTCTGAAAAAGAACGTCCCAACATTGACTTTAGTACAGAAAAGTCCTTTATATTGTCTGCGATGGATTCCTGCCCTTTTCGTCTTTCAACAGCCCCCCATGCATCAAAAACAAGCCCTTGATAAAACTTATCGATTAGAAAAGTAGGATTCAAAAGAATGAAAGAATCATCATCAATCTTTACGAAAAAGTGATTTCGCAAAAACCTAATACCTTTATTCCTGTCTGAACAAAGATTCTCTTGATTACTTGGATCGAAGCAATATTCATCCAAGAACCAATGGGTAGCAGGGGGAAGATTTCTTTTTTTGAGAATATGATCTGATATGGTATGCCTGAATAATTCAAAAACATCTAAAAGATATTCCTGATAATTATTCTTACCTTTATCACTTATAAGCCATTTTGAAATAGTATTATGAGGAGTTGTATTTTCGCAAAAAACAAAGAACTCATTCGCTTTATATAATTGTGCGTGAAAATCAGCTGGAAATCTAAACTCGGTTACAGGTATGTCAACTTTCAGATTAAGATCCAACAATTCGAGGTTCTCTATTCCATTTTGCTGTATGCCAAGCCACAAACTAGAGCAATAAAGATATAGTTTATATACTAGAACTTTTTGTTCGGGGGTAAGAACTAAATTCTTATTTTGCTTGTCTGCATACTGTAGAATAAAAAGTTCAAAATATAAAGTACTTATATTGTCAATCAAATAAGGGTTGTCCTGTTCAAGAATAAAAGAATCTAACCGTTTTAAAACATTACCTTCACTATAGAAGGAACATCTAAGCTCATACAATTCGTTTTTCTGTCCTTCAAGGTCAGACAAACAGTAATAAAAATTATTATGCTTTTTTACAATAAAATCCAGTGCGCCAAGATATGGAATACTTGATGCAACACTTTTTATGTCTATGGTCAAATAGTCATCAAAAAGTGTTTCATATGCAAGGCAAGTCATTATAAGCTCTTCTGTTTTTGCCATCTTCCTTCTTTATTACATTGAACAATTCCTTTATTTCTTATCTCCAAACAACAGCTTCAACTGTTTGTCAAAGTCACTCATAATCTCACGGTCTTGAATAACACGAAATTTGTCATATTCTGTGAGTGCTTTTTCTACCGCTTGTTCATTAGTTACATGGCCTGCATCTGGGAGTAACGGACGGTTGTTCAAGTCCATATAGCGTTGTAGTAGAGCAGACCAGTCTGCCATCGTCATCAGAATATGATCTTCTGCGCGTTGCTCAGCAATGTCGATGAAAGCATTGCTCAACCTGTTCAACGAATCAACCTCTTTTTCGCTAAGATAGTTCTTGGCTACTGTAACATCAGATTTCACGACTCTTCCGTCTGGTGCATTCTTCCATGTCGTCAATCCCATGTTTCCTTTCAAGAGGAGTGTCTCCATTGAAATAAACGATGTCAATATGATTATTGATGAGTTTGTATTCGTCCGCATCACATAACAAGTCCATGACTTTAGACTTATCAGTCGTACAACATCTTATTATGGAATAATTTGGTCTCATACATCAATATCCAATTAGTAAAATTCCTTTTAACGGAAGTTTCAGCCGGTTAGAAATATATAATGTCTCAAGAAAAGTTCTGACTTCTTTGTAATCCCTGGTTATAGCCCCTCCTCCAGAATATTCATTTAGAACTGCAATAACTAAATATTCGACATCAAACATCATACAAGCTTGGAATATATCCTTTAAGAACTGATTGTTTCTTACAGCACGACCAGCCTCAACCTCTATTACAATGTTATGTTCTTGATTAAATGCATCTGCATAGAAAGATTTATCGATGACATTATTCTCTCCAAATAATACAGGGACATCTATTTTCTCATCGCGGCCTTTGCCTCTTTCAACATTATAACCGCATGCCTCTAAATATGGACGTAGTAAAGCTAGCACATCATTGGACACCCTATGTGTTCCGTCATCAAGTGCAGTTTCTATCTTTTTGAAACAATCAATAACTGCTTGTATTTCTGGCGTAACGCCATGTGATCTTGGAAAAAATTGAAAGTTAATCATATGCTCTATATTTTACTAATACTACTAAAATCTTTTACGATTCAGCGGTATGCGATAGTAGACAATATCGTGGCACACTTGATTGTCAGGAATCTGGAACAATCTCACAATGTCACGTAGCACGAACTCTGTATTTGGATGATTACGAATGTAAGTCGCACGACAATGAGGTTCGAACTCATTAGCCCAAACCACATTGAATCCCGCCTGTTCAAATCCGAGGTCAAGACCTCCACATCCAGCAAAGAATGATACAATATTCATCGTAATTATATCTCTTTAATTCCTATTTGCTTAAAATAGTTGTATGTACTGTTATAGAATTCGCATTTACGAGTATGATCTTCGTTATTACCTTCTGGCACATAGATCACCATACCTCTGCGAGCACGAGTAAGGATTACTCGATATGCATTTATTTGGTATCTGCGAATTTCTTCTTTGTTAATATTCATCCACTTGCTACCTCTGAACTGATATTGTTTCCATCCATTTTCAGTATATCGAAAATCAGCGTCCCAAGCTACTACAGCCCAGTCTATCTCAAGACCCTGAACCTGAAACTCAGTAGCAACATCTTCCATATAGAATGAAGAGTTGACATTTTTCTTATCACCCAAAAACCAAGGTATGACTTCGGTTTCAGATGAGTTAGCAGGCAAAAGAATAAGTGCTTCTGGTTTTAGTCGCTGTCCTTTGGAAGAAGCAAGTGCACCATAACGTTCATTCGGTCGAGCATTCTCTTTGACCCATTGCTTAGCTTTATTCAAGTCTCTTGTTATACGTATTGGATAACGTTCTAATTCAGGTAGAATTCTTTTTGCAGTTTCTACTTTCATGCAAAGAATAGCGTCCACAAGGGCTGCCAGATTTTCTGCTCTTATTGAGCGAAGATCTGTACTAAGATGAAGATTATTTATATAGTTTATTTTAAGGCCATTAGCTTCTTTTTCTACTTCCTTGTCATTAAGTATGTCCGATGGCGCAAACGTCTGCCAATTATCAAAATGCTTTATGGAACGAATCCATTCTGCTGTACCAGCTTCACCATGGTTAATGTCCTGGCCATTACCAATCAAACAGATGTAAACAGCCCAGTCAGGATGTCTATCCATGCAAGAAATCAGAAAACGAGGTTCTGACCATTCTGGAAAATTATACAGATGTTTTTCCTTCTTACGGACATAAGACGCATTCTCTTTTGCCTCCCAAGCTCTCTGTGCTTCATCATAAATGGAGACATGATCATATGGTATATAATATTCACCTTCGCCCTTATATTGATAATTCAAATCCTTAATAAAAGACACCTCTTCACCTGTGCCTGAAACTAATATTCCTTTAAGATATTCTTTGCGCCAATTTGGAACAGGCTGAATGAATTGTTTGATGCGAGAACGAATATCTGTCATGTTGACCTTATGAGCTTTCCTATAAGTTTTCTTCTCATTCTTATTCTCAATAGTTGCAAGTTTCTTTTCCAATTCTTCCTTACTTCTATCGCGAGCATCACGTGCTAATGCTTCCTGAAGTACCATTACCAAAGGCCGATTGCCAGAAAGATAAACAGAACGATTACTTTGCTCTTCGTTTTGATGTAATGTAGCCACAGATAGACCTATTAGAGTTTTTCCTGCTCCAGGAACACCTGTAACCATGCAAAGATATTTCTCATTGCGAGCCTTTGCTTGGTTAATAAGGCTAATTATGGTATTTGTGGTACGAACGAGATCTTCACCTCTGGCATCACTACGATTGATGTCTTCCACTTTATGATTTGCATATAGTTTTCGTGCAGCCTCTACAATATTTGAAGTTGGGCAATATGGGCTATGTAGCCAATTGTTTGCATCAATTTCATTTCTATCTGCATATTCTGAAGACAAAACTTTTCCCACAACATCCGAAATGGTAGAGTCACTAACCGACATCAGGTCAAATATATTTTCATTTGTGGCAGGACGAATAACTGTTGCAACAGGAACGTTTGCGTTCGGAACGACCCACATCGGAGCAATAGGAATATCGTAACTCTCGAAATGATAGTTCTTCAAGTCTGTAACATACTGCATCAACTGTTCCTTGTCAACGTTGATGTCTTGCGTTTCACCTGTCTTAAATTCAAGAACAAACAAAATACCTCGAAGTCCTATTATGCAATCTACTCGACCATCAACACGTGGTATAGTGTATTCGAAAGCCACAAATCCATCCTCTCCTCGATAGTTTTTCAATGCTATCTTCAGAGTATTGATTTCCTCCTTCCATGACGCAATAGTTGTACGCTTTGAGTCAAATACATTAGTTTGAGTCAAGACACCTATGATGTAATTTTCATCTGTTGAGAAAAAATCTTTTATAGAAGCGGTATATTGGTATGGATTCATCTGAATAGAATATATTAAAATACGAACTAATGATTATGGGTGCGAAAGTAAATGTTGGTATTTTATAATCCTAGAACAAATTTATTATTTGTAGTTTTTGTTTTTCTATTACAAAATAACAAAAATCTCTATGAGACAATCAAATCAAATGAGAGTGCTATTTATATGCCTTGTTTCTATTGAAGTAGCCACTTCCAACAAGGAATGACCTCTATTATTCCGTAATCATCTTCGATAATTTTTTCTTCATCGTATGTTATTATCAATCTTCGCTTGCATGATAATCCCTTTGGCATTTTTTGCAGAGCTTCTACTTCTCGGTTCTCTGTGGTATCAGAACTATCAATAGAATAAGAAACCTGTATCGCCAACTCCTCCTCTGGAATATAGAAATCAACCTCCATATTTTGATTATAGAAGAATATGCGCTCATTGTCCTTGTCATTTCCATATTTGCGGAAAAGAGTCAAAGCAACGATGTTTTCCAACAATGTAGTCGTAGGATCTACTAGGAGCAGGCTAAGCAACCCGTTGTCAATGAAATAATACTTACTGTTTGTCTCCCGTTCGGCAAATGCGGCATTAATGTTGTGTAATCTAAGCAAAAGCCAAGCATCTTCGCAGTGTTCTATATAGTTACTAGTCGTTGGAATTGTAATCTTTCCACCTACACTTGACAAAACATTCGTGATTCTGGAGTAAGACAATGGCTGCTTTACACTTTCAGCCATCTTCTTTACCATCAGACGTAAAAGACTGGAATTGCTTATCTTGTTTCTTGCACATATATCACCAAGGTATATCTTCTGAAATACAGAACTCAGATAGCTCCTTTTTACAGGAAGATGAACACTCTCAGGCAAGCCTCCCCAGTTCATGTATTCAGCATATTCACGTAAGAAGAGAGCTTTGCCTGTGGTACTCATAAAAGTATCATCATCGTAGATAATGTCTCTTGAACGAAGATATTCTCTGAAACTATATGGATATACCTCTATAGGGATATATCGACCACCAAGGGTTGTCATAATCTCTTTTGAAAGCATTTTTGCATTTGAACCGGTAATCCACACAGTTCGTTTACTGTCTGCCATTCGACGGGCAAACTTCTCCCATCCTTCAATATTATGAATTTCATCAAGAAACAGAATGGGATTATCCTTGCCTGTCATCTCAATATGGCATTCCAGTATGGTATTGAAATCTTCATACGTGAAACCAATCAAACGCTCATCCTCAAAGCTCAGATAGAGCATTTCATCCCAACTATGACCTTCACGCAATAGCTGCTGCATCTTTTCATAAAGAACAAAAGACTTTCCTGCTCTACGTACTCCAACGAAAACATAGCAACCAAAACCATCTGTAACAATGTCCCTGTGAACTATATTATAGGACTCGATTTCACGTCGATTGTCAAGAAGAATTTGTTTGAGTGATGCTTTGCTAATCATAAATATTAAAATGACATTTTATATTTTGTTGCAAAAGTATAAAATAATATTTAAACAAACAAGGGTGTGGAAATAATTTGTGCACCTTATAAATATAATATGTGACCTGTTTTCATTTATGATTAAAATATCAGAAGTTCAGAGCTTGACAATGTTACTGTCCTAAAATGAAATTCACGAGTTTTACTACATCGTTGATGTCGATGTCTCCATCTTTGTTGATGTCCGCATCCTGGGTTGAGAATGATGTGTCTGAAGTGTTACCAAGAATATGGTTAACCAACAATACCACATCAGTGATATCCACACTGCCATCGTGATTCAAATCGCCCAGAACTGCGCTTTGGTTCTCCACAGGACGGATGATAAGACCAGATGCACGAGCGAAATTGGTTACAGTGCGCGTGCCATCTGTTCCCATTGTCAAGCTATATGCATAGGACGATGTGCCGCTGCCGTAAGTCTCTGATGTCCAATAGAAGCCGCATTTCTTGTTTTGGGAATCGTCGGATGTGAATTTTATTGATTCTATGTATTTATAACCAGATGCAGGCATAAAGATGCTGTTGCCATTTGGACCTGTAACTCTGAATCCTTCAACGCCATTGTATATTTCGTTGGTGATGGTGCAACGGTCAAGGAGTTCTTGCATCTCGGCTCGTGTAGGCATGCGGTATTTACCTCCTGAATGTGAGTAGGCTGCATCGTATTGGGTAGCGGAGATGTCGGTACCGATATCCTGATAATATCTGGAGCCTTTTTTGTAGAACTCATACCTGTCAAATAAATAATCGATTTTTGGGTTCAATTCGCCCCATGACAAGTAGAATCCTGGCCTCTCACATGTCTTGGCACCAAGGTTCTTGTTCGCCCATTTCACACTCAGGCCGAGGTCAACCAACTCCATCTTTTCCTCTTGCTCCGGTGTGTCATCCCCTACCCCTTCGCTCTCGCTAGCAAGGATGAGTCGGGTTCGTGCCTTGGCACCACTGGTGACAGGGTCGAAGTATGCTCTGAATGCCTGTATCGTCAGTGGAGATTTCTTGACAAACTCTATGTCGCCATCGTTATGGCCGAAGCCCAAATTGACAGTTTTTGATGATGTCACACCTGTCATGCGGTATGTGTAGCCGAGGGTCTGACTGTGGAATGTTGGGGTGATGACGGTGTTGGAACCGTAGAATGTTACGGGTTTGCCTGTGAGTGTCGAGCCTATGCCACTATTGCCATCGGGGAACGATATAATATATGGATGTGCGGCGAGCATTTTGTCGGTAGGAGTAAAACGCATCATCGGTGCGTCATCGGCTGAAAACTCACGCACCCAGAACGACTTGCCGGTGTCGGTGCTGCTGTGGAACCAATCAATAGTTGTCGCTGTACTTCCATTTTTCACCTTAACGCTTTCAACATCGAAAGGCAAGCAGATAGTGGTCCACCCAGTGCCGTCGTCACGATACCCTTTGGTAAATGTGCGAGTGTAGGATATGTTGGTCGCTGTGAATTTTTCAGGCGTAGCAAAACTGTAACCATCGGTGAGCGTAACATTTTCCGACTTTGCTAATTTCACGATGTTGGTGGTCACTCCAGCAGGGATGCCGGAATAGTCATCGGTGAAGACAAGGCAGTTAGGGTTGGTCATGGTGAGGCTTTCCAGCATACTCTGGTTCCTGATGTCGATGGCAGTAGCATTGACAGGAGCAGTGAATGAGGTTGGCGCCTCGAAACATTCGGAGGTGCCATTGTCGTAAAATACCTTGATGCCAGGCCGAAGAGTGAATAACAATGGCTCGAATGTGGAGTGCTCTATTCTGGTCGTTGACAGAACTCCATCGAAACAATAGTTGTACAACTCCAACTTGCAGGTGGTGCCGGCGTTCTTGGGGGTGTATTGGAGATTCATGTCAAAATCCACTTCTGTCTGCTGTCCAGCTGGCAAGCAGATGTTTTTGCTACTAGATGAGGTACTGTTACCTACAGTAAGTTTCGCCACCACATTACCGATGTAATCGCTGTCGTTTTCGTTTACTACCAGCACTTTCATCTTTAGTGATTTGCCATAAAGATATTTTTCAGCTGTATTGAAAGATTCGATAGTGGGGGTTAAGGTCATGGCGAGGTCCCTGCTAACTTTTGATGACTTCTTCACCAACACTTGGAAATCGCCTATCTTTCTCCCATCGAAATCTCCTTGGCAGAACCTGAATGTGAAGAGGGAGTCGGCATCCGATGCTCCCAGGTATTTGCCATTGAGAGATGCGTTCATATCCAGACATATCGTCTCGTTGCCTTTCAGAATCAACGATTTCGTGGCATGATGATAGTATGTAGTCGATGTGCGATTTCCTGATTTTGTCACCTTGATAGAGTATAGGAGAACATCTCCTTCAAAAGTCTTTCCATCATCTACGTTCTTGGTAACGTAAGCTTTTATTTTGTTTGATCCAAAAGAGGGGTCATTGACAAAAAACATCGTGTCCACCCTGATGTCTGTAGTGTAGCCAAACATCTTAGTGGTGATAGTTCCTTCGTCATTGACGTTCACGTTTGCAAAAGACAATTCTGGGTCTTCCCCAGCCTTCCACACACTACTACCCTCGCTCTTTTTGATGGCTATAACCCTATAATTGCCTTTTGAGAGACCTCTGATAGTGAAAGGATATGTTGAATGAATAGTAGCATTCTCATAGTATGGCCAATCCTCATAGCAGACATTGATGGGAACTACACTTTGGTCATCTTTTATGTAGCCGATGCCGTATGCACATTCCTCTGCCAGCTTGGCAGGATGAATCATCTTCACTTCCAGCGTACTATCATTGATGCATTGTGTCAACCTAACTGTAGATGCAATTGATGGACTATCTTCTTCAGTAGTCCTCAGTCCTATGATGACCGACTGACCGGAGGTAAAACTGGTAGTTGAGCCTGTGGTGCCGTCAGGATAATATTCACTGAAAGCGGAAAGCAGGTAATATCCATCAGAGCCTTTGCCCCATCCCCAGTTGAAATGGAACATGTTGTCGCCATCATAGCCGTCGATAACATAAGCGTGGCTTCCACCAGCGGAATATAATGGATAGCCTTCGGCCAATTCATTATAAATCAAATTGAACCATGTCAAGGAGGAATAGTCTTTCTTTTCGCATTTCTTGACTTGACTACCATATCCGAAATACTTGGTAAAAGGTGTTATGGATGTCGATGCTCCTGATGCTGACACTCCGTAGTCCATCCTCACACTGACACCGCACAGATACATGAGCTTGGCCACAGCGTCGCACTGTGCAGGGGTGGAGTTCGAGTTCCAGTCGTAGATATCAGCCATATTATCCCAATCTATCGTTGTGCCAGCGGGAATAGTGTCTATCACAAAACCACTACTTTTTGAGGTATAGCCTGGAATATCGGCTATTGTGGCATCAGGGTATTTGTAGAAGTTCATCAGCTGGGCCATAGCCGTCGCCACACAGCCAGTGACGCAACGGACCGTGTCGCCATTGTTTTTTATCACATAAGGAACCATGTTATTGAAAGGACTGTCTTGGTCCCAATGTGTAGTGATGAGGGGAGCGATGGCCCTCTTGGTAGGAGCGAGCCTCTTCACCTTCCTTGCGCCGCCTGTCACATTGCTTTCAACGCTGGCTGCCTCCTTCACTAATTCGTCAAGATAGTACTTCAGATTGTCGGGCATTGCCTCTGGGTCGATGTGTCCTGTGGTCGAATAGCCCAGCACTTGCTCCGAGTTGTCATCGCCCGATGCAATGACAAATCCATTGTCATCACCAACGTTGAACACATAGTAAGGAGCGTTTTCCAATGTGTCACTACCTGGCAGTGCAGGAGCATGTCTCAATGCCGTATTCTTCAATGTGATTCCTTTCTTCAGGAGAAACTCACTGGCATTCTGAAAAGCTTTCTGCCGGGTAATCGGATTGGAAGAAATGCTTTGGATACATGCAAACATACCTATTGTTATGAACAGGCATATTCTGGATAGTAGTCTTTCTCTCATAATAGTTAGATGTTAGAGTAGCTTGTTATATGTGTTAATGTCGCAAATTTACATTTTTTGTTGAAATGAACAAAAAACAGAAGTAATGAATTAACCTCAAATTCCACCGTTCTTTCATTAAAACAACCATAATAAGTTATTTTGCAACTCAAAGTTGCCAAGGCTTAGTCCTATCAGATTCACTACTGCAAAAACAAGACGAATGCTTTGTTCACAGAAATCTGATAAAAATAACATGGTCATTATGGTTTCGTCTTAACTCCTAAGCAAGCGGAGTTTGCGAAAGTTAAATTAAATGATACTCTATTTGTGGACACGGAGGCACGGAGAAAACATAAAAACGCTGTGCCTCTGTGTCTTCAAATGAGTGGAAGCAAAGTGGAGGCTATGCGAATAGCTTCCACTTTTGCAATCGCCACAACAACAATACTTTAGCCTATATTTTTGCTCAAATAGTGGAAGCTAGGTCGAACTCCATGGATTTTTTTTGATAAGAAATAATGGATGACCAATGGAGGTGTTATTATTGTTTTTATCTTAAAACTCCAGAAAGTTGAGTAAATTTACATAGCATTTGTGCTTTTTCGTGTGATTTCTCCATGTCTATTTCGTTTTTTATGTATTTTTGCAGCGTCAATTCGTATAAATAACGATGCTTTGCATGTGGAATAAGCGATTGTTCGTGGTGTTGCTCTCGGCTCTGTTCTTGTCCGTTCTTGACCTTGGGGCAGAGGAGGGTAAAAGTTATTATGCGCTGAACCGCCAGAACGGACTGAGCAGCAACTGCGTGTTGCAGATGCTGCAGCTACGCGACGGGCGTATGGTGGTGGTAACTGACAAGGCTGTAGATGTTTATGATGGTCATGCGCTGCTCACAGTGGCTCCGCCCTACGTGGAACAGCTCACCTTCAGTCACGATCAGAACTCGCTGGCCTTCCAGTTCTCCACGATGAACTACGTGCGTCCGCGTAGCACCTGCTATCGCTACCGTTTCTCGGGCGACCGTGGTGCGGTGGCGCCGCCTTCGACCATGGCAATACCGCTGAGTTTTGGCGTCAGTTTCTCGCCGACGAGCATGTTATTACAAGGGAATAAAATTATAGAGAATGCCCGCGGTAGTCTTTGGGCAGGCAGCCGAACATCTTGGCAAACTGCTTGGCAAAGAAACTGGGGGATGAAAAACCTGTATGCTCCGACACGAGGGCAATGCTCAGCGTGGAGGTTTCCAGCAAATGGGCGGCATGCTTGAGGCGTATGGTGGTGATAAATTCGCTAGGCGACTGCCCGGTGATGGCGTGTATCTTGCGGTAGAGGGTCATCCGGCTTGCGCACATGTCATCGCTGAACTGGTTGACACCGTAGGTTTTGTCTGACAAATGGTTCTGCACGGCTTTTATGGCGCGTGCGAGGAATTCCTCGTCGAATGGCGAATGTGTCAGCGGTGCTGCATCGCAGCTGTTGTCGTGCTGGAACTGTTGCTGTTGGCTCTG